>Ga0207848_100336_pt1 | contig 22844 bp, 19 predicted proteins | sample TtaePargueraPR_10_FD_187737 | JGI IMG/M metagenome (GOLD analysis project Ga0207848, IMG submission 187737) | Aerobic enrichment media microbial communities from Bioluminiscent Bay, La Parguera, Puerto Rico - Tt and M2 (3) (SPAdes) | ecosystem: Environmental > Aquatic > Marine > Unclassified ... | reverse complement strand
GGCGGTGATGAACTGCTGGACGCGGTCGCTGATCGGCACGAAAGCCATGACGAGCACGCCGCCCCAACGCGTCGCCAGGGTCACCAGGGCCATGACCAGCACCACGATCAGCGCGCCGGCGCCCGTTGCATCAAGATTCACGCGCTTTCTCCTGCCACAGCAGCCCCATCGCGCCACCGGACAGGGCTCCCACCACCACGTGGCTGTTCTCCGGCAGGTAGCGGAAGGCGAGCAGCGAGGCGGCGGCTGCCACGCTCCAGATCACCAGCATGCGCAGGTTCTTCTCGCCGCCGACCACCATCGCCAGCAGGAAACAGCCCATCACCATGTCCAGCCCCAAGCGCTTCGGATCGCTGACCGCACTGCCGAAATGGATGCCCAGCCAGCTGCCGACCACCCAGAACGACCAGAGCGCAAGGCCACCACCGAGCAGCAGGCCGAAGCCCGGGCGGTTGCGGTTGAAGGCCTGCATGGCCATCGCCCAGTTGGCGTCCGAGGCGATCAGCATCACCCCGTAGCGCCGACCCGGCGGCAACTGGCGCAACCAGGGATAGAGCGTGGCGCCCATCAGCAGGTGGCGGGCATTGATGGCGAATACCGTGACCATCAGGGTGAACAGCGGCACCTGAGTGCCCCACAGCTCCAGCGCGGCGAACTGCGAGGCGCCGGCGAACACCAGCGCGCTCATCGTGAGGATCACCGAATCGTCCAGCCCGGTCTGCACCGCGGCGAGGCCGAAGGCGGCACCGAACAGGGTGACGAAGATGGAAATAGGCGCGAGCTGGCGAAAACCGGTCCAGACCATGCGCCGGTCGAAATGATGCAACTCGGTTTCTGTGTCGGTCATGCAAGTTCTCCAGTTGAGCGCGCCGGACTGGCGGAGCTGTCCGTGCATTGCCCGGCCGGCCAGATTAAGACCAGTTCGATCGACGCGACAGTTCAGTTGCGCACCAATCGGCCGGTACAGCGTAGGTGCAGCGGCAGCATCGAGGCGGGCGAGCCGTTCAGGCGACACGGAGCGAGCGGCTGCCTGCCTGGTTTGCCTGCTGCGGCTAGATCGGCGGCATGCTCTGGGCAATATCGCCGGCCGCCTGACGCACGGCATCGCGCGCCGCCTCCAGCGCCGGGTTGTCGTTGTCGTCGCGCCAGGCCAGGTGCAGCTCGGCGCAGATCCCCGCCGGCAGCGGCAGTTCGCGAAAGCACACATGCTGGAAGCGGATCGCGCCGGCCCCGCGCGGCACCAGCGCCAGGCCGAGGCCAGCGTTGACCAGCGAGAGGATGGTCAGCGTCGAGCCCAGCGACTGGACGAATTCGGGCTGGATGCCGCTGGCGCGGAACAAGCCGGTGTGCAGCTCGTTGAACGGCTGCCAGGCGCCATGGGCATAGAGGATGAACGGCTCGCCATTGAGCATTTCCAGGGTCGGCGCCGGATGCTGCGCCAGCGGGTGCCGGACCGGCGTCGCCAGCACGAAGGGCTCGCGCAGCAGGCATTCGCTGACCAGCCCCGGCTGCTGCAACGGCTCGCGCACCACCGCCAGGTCGACCCGGCGTGCCCGCAGGGCCTGCAGCTGCTCGAAGGTGGTGGTCTCCAGCAGGTTGATGGCCACGCCTGGCCGTTCCCGGCGCACCTGGGTGATGGCGCGCGGCAGGAAGTCGTAGACCGCGCTGGCCACGAAGCTGATGGTCAGCGAGCCGCTCTCGCCCAATGCGGCCAGTCGCGCGCCCTGCGCCGCGCGGTGGGCCTGGTCGAGCAACGCCTGGGCCTCGACGAAGAAGGCGCGGCCGGCGGCGGTGAGCGCCACCGAGCGCGTGCTGCGGGTAAACAGCGCGACGCCGAGCTGATGTTCCAGCAGCTGGATCTGCCGGCTCAGTGGTGGCTGGGTCATGTTCAGACGCTCGGCCGCGCGGCGGAAGTTCAGCTCGCTGGCCAGGGTGGTGAAGCAGCGCAGCTGGGCGAGTTCGAACATTGATCCGTTCCTGGTATCAATCGAGTGCAGAAATGAATTAGACCGTATCAATCCTTCGGGGAGATTATCCAGCTCATTCCCTGATTGGCGAGGCGGCGACACACGAATGAGCGACCTCTATGAAGCGGACCGCATCAGCTGGATCGGCCTGCGTGCTGTGGAGTTGCCACTGCAGCGGCCCGTCAGCGACGCCAAGGTGCTTACCGGGCGACAGCTGCCCCTGGCGTCGGTCAGCCTGCTGTTCGTCGAGCTGCAGTCGCAGCAGGGGCATCACGGTCTCGGTTTCAGCTACAGCCTGCGCACCGGCGGGCCGGCGCAGTATGCCCATGCGCGGGAGCTGGCGCCGTTGCTGCTGGGCGAAGACCCCAACGACATCGCCCGCCTGTGGAGCCGGCTGAGCTGGGCCAGCGCCTCGATCGGGCGCAGCGGCCTGGCGCTGCAGAGCATCGCCGCCTTCGATACGGCGCTGTGGGACCTCAAGGCGCGCCGCTCCGGCCTGCCGCTGGCCAAGCTGCTCGGCGCCCATCGCGACGCGGTGCCCTGCTACAACACCTCCGGTGGCTATCTGCAGGCGCCAATCGAGGAGGTCATCGAGCGCGCGGAGGCTTCGCTGGCGCGCGGCATCGGTGGCATCAAGCTCAAGGTCGGCCAGCCGAACCGGCGCGAGGACCTGCGCCGCGTGCGGGCGCTGCGCGAGGCGCTGGGGGCGGATGTGGCGCTGATGGTCGACGTCAACCAGCAATGGGACCGCACCACCGCGCTGCGCATGGGGCGCGCGCTGGAGGAGCTGGAGCTGGCGTGGATCGAGGAACCACTGGATGCCCACGATCTGGACGGCCATGCCGCCTTGGCCGCGCAGCTGGTTACCCCGGTCGGTAGCGGCGAGATGCTCGCCAGTGCGGCCGACGCCTGTGCCTTCGTCGAGCGCGGCGCGGTGGATGTGATCATGCATGACGCGCCGCGCATTGGTGGCATCACGCCGTTCCTGCAGGTGGCCGAGGCGGCGCGGCGGCGCGGAATCATCATGGCGCCGCACTTCGTCATGGAGCTGCATATCCACCTCGCTGCGGCCTACGAACATGCCACCTGGGTTGAGCATTTCGAATGGCTCGAGCCGCTGTTCCAGGAGCGACTCGAGATCCGCGATGGCTGCATGCAGGTGCCGACCCGGCCCGGGCTGGGGCTGAGCCTCAGCGAGCGGGTGGCGGGCTGGACGCTGGCAAGCGCTGCGTTCGGTCGGCGCGGCTGAGCCAAACCCTCCTCCGGCCGGAAGAGGGGCGTCGGTTTAGGTACGCAGGGCCTGCGCGATGGCACCGCTGCGTGGCCGCACGGCGCTGTACAGCTGCCAGAGCACGAAGGCCAGGGCCAGGCCGAGGAATGTCGCGGCGATGGGGTTGCTGACGAAGGCGGCGAAGTTGCCATCGGACAGCATCAGGCCGCGGCGCAGGTTGGTTTCGGCCATCGGCCCGAGGATGAAGCCGATGATGAAGGGCGCAACCGGCATCCCCGCCTTGACGAAGCCGTAGCCGAGCAGCCCGAACAGCAGGATCGACCAGACGTCGAACAGCCGGCTGGAGAGGCCGAACGCGCCGACCACACAGAGCACCAGAATGATCGGCAGGAGGATGTGCTTGGGCACGTCGAGCAGCTTGATGAACAGGCGCAGGCCGTAGAACTCCATGAACAGCATCATCGCCGAGGCCACCAGCAGCGCGGCGAAGATGGTGTAGACCAGCGGGCCCTGGCTGATGAACAGCAGCGGCCCGGGCTGGATGCCGTGGATCAGGAAGCCGCCGAGCAGGATCGCCGTGGTGGTGTCGCCGGGGATGCCAAGGGTCATCAGCGGCATCATGGCGCCGCCAATGCCCGCGTTGTTCGCCGTCTCGCTGGCAACCACGCCGCCGATGTTGCCCTTGCCATAGGTTTCCGGCTGTTTGGCGCGCTTCTTCGCGACGATGTAGGAGAGCAGGTTGGAGGTGCCGGCGCCGATGCCCGGCAGGATGCCCACCGCCAGGCCGATCAGGCCCGAGCGGCTGGCGTTGGGCAGCTCCTGGCGGAACTCCCTGAGCGAGAAGCCGAAGCCTTTGATGTGCTTCATGCTCACCGAGCCGACCTTGCTGCGCGCGGCGTGCCGCCCGGTTTCGGCGAGCTTGATGACCTCGGCGACGGCGAACATGCCGATCATCACCGTGAGCATGGAGAAGCCGCCGTTCAGTTCGCTGACGCCGAAGGTGAAGCGGCGCACCGCCTCTACCGGGGCGATGCCGACGGTGGACACGGCGATGCCGAGGGTGCCGGCAAACAGCCCCTTGACCATCGAGCCGGCCGACAGGGTGGCGATCAGCGTCAGCGAGAACACCGCGATGGCGAAGTATTCGTGCGGGCCGAAGCTCAGCGCCACCTTGGCCAGCTGCGGGGCGATGAACATCAGCGCGATGATGCTGAAGATGGTGCCGAGAAAGGAGAACACGATGCCGACGCCGAGCGCCTTCACGCCCAGGCCTTGCTCCATCAGCGGGCCGCCGTCGAACACCGTGGCGATGGACGATGGCGTGCCGGGAATCTTCAGCAGGATCGCCGAGATCAGGCCGCCGGATGTGGCGCCGATGAACAGCGCGACCAGCAGCGACAGGCCGGCCTGCGGACCCATGGTAAAGGTCAGCGGCAGGCACAGGGCGACCGCCATGGTCGCGGACAGACCGGGCACGGCGCCGAAGACGATGCCGACCGCGACGCCGCCAAGCATCAGCAGCAGGATGTTGAGCGAGAAGACGGCACCGAAGCCTTGCTGCAGTAATTCGAGCATGGTCGATTCCTCAGAAATTCAGCAGGCCAGCGGGCAGCAACAGGTCGAAGGCCTCGCGGAACAGCAGGTAGATGACGATGGACGTGACCACTGCGATGGCCGCGTAGGGCAGGTGGCGGACCTTGTGGCCCACCGGCGTCAGGACGATGAACTGCAGGTAGAGGTACAGCGCGGTCATGATCGGGAAGCCCACCGGGCCGAGCAGCACCACGTAGATCAGGATGAGCCCGAGGGTCTTCAGCACGGTCAGCGGCTCGATGACGCTGGTACTGGTTTGCTCCGGGGCGTCGGCGCCGCTCTCGGCTGCAGGTCGTGCGCGGTTGCCGAAGGCGCTGAGCGTCTGCAGCGCCCCGAGCAGGCAGAGCAGGATGGCCAGCAGGGTGGGGACGGTGGCGGCATCGATGCCGTCGTGGCCGGGTACGCGGTAGGCCATCACCAGATAGGCGATGCTGGCGCCGAGCATGGCCACGCCGATGATCAGTTCTTTCTTGTTCGCAGTGGTCATGGCAAACCTCCGTGCGCGAGGAGAGACAGCCAGCCGGCGTGGCCGGCTGGCGACACGTCAGCGATCAGTTCTTGGCCTGACGCAGCTCGTCCTTGAACTGCATGAAGTCCTCGCGGGTCTTGGCCAGGATCGCCTTGGCCTCTTCGGTGCCGTGGTAGGCCACCGGCTGCTTGAACTTCTTCAGTTCCTCGGCGTACTCGGGAATCTCGGTGATCTGCTTCATCACATCGGCCATCTTCTTCACGATGGCAGGGTCGGTGCCCTTCGGGAAGGCGACCACGTAGGGCTTGTCCATGGTGATGTCCAGGCCCTGCTCCTTGAGCGTCGGCACCTCGCCGAGCAGTGGGTTGCGCTCTTCGTTGGGCTGGCCGAGCGCGACCATCTGCCCGCCGCTGACGTAGTCCTGCACCGAGCCGTAGGTGATCGCGCCGAGGTCCAGGCGGCCGCCGAGCATGCCCACCACGCGGTCGGAAACCGTACCGCCGTCGACCATCTTCAGCTTGGTATCGGTCAGCTTCTCCAGCATCAGCCCCTGCACGTGGGAGAAGCTGCCCATCTCGGTGCCGTAGGTGATGCTGCCCGGTTCGGCCTTCGACTTGGCGATCAGGTCCTGCATGCTGGTCACGCCGGACTGCTTGGACGCGACGAACACCGTGCTCTTGTCGACGCCAGCGATGCAGGACACGTCGAAGGTCTCGTAGCTGTCCTCGGTGAGGCCGGCGACCTCGTTGACGATCAGCTGGCCCGGGTGGGTGAAGAGGATGGTGTTGCCGTCCGCCGCGGCGCCCTTGACCTGCTCGGCAGCCAGGGTGCCGCCGCCGCCGGCGATATTGGTCACCACCATGCTCTTGCCGGTGATCTGGTTGAAGTACTTGGCCATGGTGCGGGCATTGAAATCGGTGTCGCCACCGGGGTTGGCGATCACTACCACCTGTACGGGGCGGGTCGGCCATTTCACCTCATCGGCAGAGAAGGCGCTGCTGCTGAAGGCCATTGCGGCGGATACCAGGGAGGCGCATATCGCTTTTTTCATTGTTCGATCTCCAGTGGTGGGGTACTGCGGGTCAGACGGGTGCGCGTCCGAAGCTCGGCCGCTTGGGATGGTATTGCCAGCCCGGAATCAGGTACTGCATGGCCATGGCATCGTCGCGGGCGCCGTTGGCGACCTTCCTGTACAGCTCATGGGCGGCCATGATCCGGTCCATGTCCGGTTCGATGCCAAGGCCCGGGCGCTCGGGTACGCGAACCTGGCCGTCGACGATCTGCAGTGGCTCGTGGGTCAGGCGCTCCTGGCCCTCCTGCCAGATCCAGTGGGTGTCGATGGCGGTGATACGGCCCGGTGCAGCGGCCGCGGCATGGGTGAACATGGCCAGCGAAACATCGAAGTGGTTGTTCGAGTGCGAGCCCCAGGTCAGGCCGAACTGCTCGCACATCTGTGCCAGGCGCACCGAGCCCTGCATGGTCCAGAAGTGCGGGTCGGCCAGCGGGATGTCGACCGATTCCAGACGCAGCGAGTGGCCCATCTGCCGCCAGTCCGTGGCGACCATGTTGGTGGCGGTGGGAATGCCAGTGGCGCGCTTGAACTCGGCCATGATCTCGCGTCCGGAATAGCCGTTCTCCGGGCCGCAGGGGTCCTCGGCGTAGGCGAGCAGGTGGCCCTGGCCCTTGCACAGGGCGATGGCCTCGTCCAGCGACCAGGCGCCGTTGGGATCGAGGGTGACGCGGGCATCGGGGAAGCGCGCCTTGATCGCGGCGATCGCCTGCATCTCTTCCTCGCCGCGCATCACGCCGCCCTTGAGCTTGAAATCGGCGAAGCCGTAACGCGCATGCGCGGCTTCGGCCAGACGGGCGATGGCGTCCGGGGTCAGCGCCTGCTGATGGCGCAGCTGGTACCAGTCTTCACCGGTGCTGGCCAGGTAGGGCAGGTCGGTACGCTGGCGATCGCCTATATAGAAAAGGTAGGCCAGCATCGGCACGGCGTCGCGCTGCTGGCCGCTGCCGAGCAGTTCGGCGACCGGCACGTCGAGGTGCTGGCCGAGCAGGTCGAGCAGCGCGGCCTCGACCGCGGTGATGACGTTGTCCATACGCAGGTTGATCTCGTGCGGCTGGCGCAGCACGGCGGCCTCGGCTTCGGAGGTCACCTCGTGGCGGGTGTCGCGGCCGTTGCCGGCGAGCATCGCGCGCAGGCGGTTGAGCACCCGGTTGTAGGCGCCTATCGGCTGGCCGATGACTAGCGGGCAGCTACGCTCCAGTGCCTGACGGATACCCTCGCCACCGGGTACCTCACCGATACCGGTGTTGCCGGCATTGTCGGTGAGCAGCACCAGGTTGCGGGTGAAGTAGGGAGCATGGGCGCCGCAGAGATTGAGCAGCATGCTGTCGTGGCCGGCCACCGGGATGACCTGCATGCTCTGGACGCGGGGCGTCGCACTGAACGACTGACTCATTGTGCGCGGCCTCCGCTGCAGGCGAGGCGAGCGACCGGGGTGGGCGCTGTGCGCGCATCTGCTGAGGCAGCGCGGCGGATGGCGTTATCGGCAGCCAGCGGCTGCGCAGGGGACGGGCAATTGCGGAACATGTCCGGGGCCTCGCTATTGTTATTGTGGTCATAGGTCGTCGTATGACTATTGAGGATTTTTTACAGTTCGCTACGTCACCTGTCAAACGAAAATAACCGGTGCATTCAGCTGGGTCGTCTGCCGCTGCTTTGCCGTTCAAGCTGCCGCTGTCATGGTGATTGACCTGGCCGAGCGAGTGAAAAGCAGAAAGCTTTCATTCAGCTTTCAGCGCTGAAGAAAATCCGCAGAAAAAACGGTTGGACTATTTTTAGTTGTACGATAACGTATCTCAAGGCTTATGCCCTTGTACCTCTCCAACATGCATTCAGGATGCTCGAATAATGAACCCACAAGAATTGAAGGCCATCCTCTCTTCCGGCCTGCTGTCGTTCCCGGTCACCGACTTCGACGCGCAGGGCGACTTCAACCGCGCCGGCTACGTCAAGCGCCTGGAGTGGCTCGGGCCGTACGGCGCCTCGGCGCTGTTCGCCGCCGGTGGCACCGGTGAGTTCTTCTCGCTGGAGCCGCGCGAGTACAGCGAGATCATCAAGACCGCCGTCGATACCTGTGCCGGTACCGTGCCGATCCTCGCCGGCGTCGGTGGCCCGACCCGCCTCGCCATCCAGATGGCTCAGGAGGCCGAGCGCCTGGGCGCCAAGGGTCTGCTGCTGCTGCCGCACTACCTCACCGAAGCCAGCCAGGAAGGCGTGGCCGCCCATGTCGAGCAGGTCTGCAAGTCGGTGAACATCGGCGTGGTGGTGTACAACCGCAACGTCTGCCGCCTGACCGCGACGCACCTGGAGCAGCTGGCCGAGCGCTGCCCGAACCTGATCGGCTACAAGGATGGCCTGGGCGATATCGAGCTGATGGTGTCGATCCGGCGCCGCCTCGGCGACCGCTTCAGCTACCTCGGCGGCCTGCCGACCGCGGAAGTCTATGCCGCGGCCTACAAGGCACTGGGCGTGCCGGTGTATTCCTCGGCGGTGTTCAACTTCATTCCGAAGACCGCCATGGATTTCTACAAGGCCATCGCCCGTGAGGATCATGAAACCGTCGGCAAGCTGATCGATGACTTCTTCCTGCCGTATCTGGAGATCCGCAACCGCTGCAAGGGCTATGCGGTCAGCATCGTCAAGGCCGGCGCCCGAATTTCCGGCTACGACGCCGGCCCGGTCCGCGCGCCACTGACCGAGCTGAAGCCCGACGAGTACGAGCGCCTCGCGGTGCTGATCGAACAGCAGGGCGCGCAGTAAGCGCGGCCTTTTCCGACCTCCTGGCGCCGCTGTGCCGCACGGTCGCGCCGGGCATCACCAGAGGACAGTTTGCATGGCTGACGTACAACGCTACGACAACTACATCGACGGCCAGTGGGTCGCCTCGGATCGCTACCAGGCCAACGTCAACCCCTCCGACCTGTCGGACGTGATCGGCGAATACGCCCAGGCCGATGCCGCGCAGGTCGAGCAGGCCATCGCCGCCGCCCGCCGCGCCTTCCCGGCCTGGGCCAGCTTCGGCATCCAGGCGCGTGCCGATGCGCTGGAAAAGGTCGGCCTGGAAATCCTCGCCCGCCGCGAAGAGCTCGGCACGCTGCTGGCCCGCGAGGAGGGCAAGACCCTGCCGGAAGCCATCGGCGAAGTCGCCCGTGCCGGCAACATATTCAAATTCTTCGCCGGCGAGTGCCTGCGCCAGGCTGGCGAGACGCTGCAGTCGGTGCGCCCCGGGGTCGGCGTCGAGGTCACCCGCGAACCGCTGGGCGTGATCGGCCTGATCACCCCCTGGAACTTCCCCATCGCCATCCCCGCCTGGAAGATCGCCCCGGCGCTGGCCTTCGGCAACTGCGTGGTGATCAAGCCGGCCGACCTCGTGCCGGGCTGCGCCTGGGCCATCGCCGAAATCATTTCTCGCGCGGGCTTCCCGGCCGGCGTGTTCAACCTGGTGATGGGCCGCGGCCGTGAGGTCGGCGAGGCCATCGTCAACGCCAGGGAGGTCGATGCCGTGAGCTTCACCGGTTCGGTGGGCGTCGGTCGCGGCATCGCCCAGGCCTGCGTGGCGCGCGGCGCCAAGGTGCAGCTGGAGATGGGCGGCAAGAACCCGCAGATCGTGCTGGACGACGCCGACCTCAAGGTCGCCGTCGAGCTGTGCACCCAGAGCGCCTTCTACTCCACCGGCCAGCGGTGCACGGCCTCCAGCCGCATCATCGTCACCGAAGGCATCTACGACCGTTTTGTCGAGGCGATGATCGAGCGCATCGGCAAGATCAAGGTTGGCCCGGCGCTGGAGCAGGGCGTCGACGTCGGTCCGGTGGTGTCCCAGGCCCAGCTGGAGCAGGATCTGCGCTACATCGAGATCGGCAAGCAGGAGGGCGCGCGCCTGGCCTGTGGCGGTGAGCAGGTGACCTGCGGCACCGACGGCTACTTCCTGGCGCCGACGCTGTTCGTCGACAGCAACCCGAACATGCGCATCAGCCGCGAGGAAATCTTCGGCCCGGTGGCCAACGTGGTGAAGGTCAAGGACTACGACGAGGCGCTGGCCATGGCCAACGACACCGAGTTCGGCCTGTCCGCCGGTATCTGCACCACCTCGCTGAAATACGCCAACCACTTCAAGCGCCACGCCCAGGCCGGCATGGTGATGATCAACCTGCCCACCGCCGGGGTGGATTACCACGTGCCGTTCGGCGGCCGCAAAGGCTCGTCCTATGGCCCGCGCGAACAGGGTCGCTACGCCCAGGAGTTCTACACCACGGTGAAGACCACCTATATCGGCTGATGTTGAAAGCCGGCCGAAAGGTCCGGCCGCAAGACTGCGTCACGGCGCCCCCGATGGGCGCCGCATCCCCACAAGAACAACAGAGGGACACCCATGACCACCGCCATGTTGGGCACGCCCCGCATCACCGAACTCACCGTCGTGCCCGTCGCCGGGCAGGACAGCATGCTGATGAACCTCAGCGGCGCCCATGGGCCCTGGTTCACCCGCAACATACTCATCCTCAAGGACAGCGCCGGCCACGTCGGCGTCGGCGAAGTGCCGGGCGGCGAAGCCATCCGCCAGACCCTCGACGATGCCCGCGCCCTGCTGGTCGGCGAACCGATCGGCCAGTACAACGCGCTGCTCGGCAAGGTGCGCCGCGCCTTCGCCGACCGTGACGCCGGCGGCCGCGGCCTGCAGACCTTCGACCTGCGCATCACCATTCACGCCGTCACCGCGCTGGAGTCGGCGCTGCTCGACCTGCTCGGCCAGCACCTTGACGTGCCGGTCGCCGCCTTGCTCGGCGAAGGCCAGCAGCGTGACGAAGTGGAAATGCTTGGCTACCTGTTCTTCATCGGCGATCGCAACAGGACCGACCTCGGCTACCGCGACGAATCCAACTCCGACGACGCCTGGTTTCGCGTGCGCAACGAGGAGGCCATGACGCCGGAGCGCATCGTCCGCCAGGCCGAGGCGGCCTACGAGCGCTACGGCTTCAAGGACTTCAAGCTCAAGGGCGGCGTACTGCGCGGCGAAGAGGAAGTCGAGGCGATCCGCGCCCTGGCCCAGCGCTTCCCCGACGCCCGGGTGACCCTGGACCCCAACGGCGCCTGGTCGCTGGACGAAGCCATCGGCCTGTGTCGCGATCTGCACGGTGTGCTGGCCTATGCCGAAGACCCCTGCGGTGCCGAGAACGGCTATTCCGGTCGTGAAGTGATGGCCGAGTTCCGCCGCGCCACCGGCCTGCCCACCGCGACCAACATGATCGCCACCGACTGGCGACAGATGAGTCACGCGGTGTGCCTGCACTCGGTGGATATCCCGCTGGCCGACCCGCACTTCTGGACCATGGCCGGCTCCGTGCGCGTGGCGCAGATGTGCGCCGACTTCGGCCTGACCTGGGGCTCGCACTCGAACAACCACTTCGACATCTCCCTGGCGATGTTCACCCACGTGGCGGCCGCCGCGCCGGGTCGCGTCACTGCCATCGACACCCACTGGATCTGGCAGGACGGCCAGCACCTGACCCGCGAGCCGCTGAAGATCGTCGGCGGCAAGGTCGCGGTGCCGCAGAAGCCGGGGCTGGGCGTCGAGCTGGACTGGGCTGCCCTGGAGCAGGCGCATGCCCACTACCAGGAGAAAGGCCTGGGTGCCCGCGATGACGCCATCGCCATGCAGTACCTGATCCCCAACTGGACCTTCAACAACAAGAAGCCCTGCATGGTGCGCTGAGCCACTTGCCGGGCGGGAGTCGGATGGCTTCGGCCATCCACCCTACGGGTCCGTGCCGGATGGGAAACTCGCACGGTGGGCTAAAGCCCACCCTACAGAGCCGGCAACACCGTAGGGTGGGCTTCAGCCCACCAGCGGCCTGCCGGTAAGCCGCGTGCTTGGCGGGGCGACACCAGCGAAACGACGTCAGAACAACAACCGGACCCTAACCGGAGCAGACATGAGCGAAACCGTGCAACTGATTCCCCACCAGGATTCCCCGCGCTGCATCCGCCTGAACGAGGCGGACAACGTCGCCGTGGTGGTCAATGACGGCGGCGTGCCGGTCGGTGCGCAGTTCGAGGGCGGGCTGGTTACGGTCGAGGCCGTTCCGCAGAGCCACAAGGTCGCGCTCGTCGACATCGGCATAGGCGAGCCGGTACGCCGCTACGGACAGATCATCGGTTACGCCCTCGAGCCCCTGCGCCGTGGCAGCTGGGTCAAGGAAACCCAGTTGCGGATGCCCAGCGCACCGCCGCTGGACAGCCTGCCGCGCGCCACCGCTGTGCCGCCCGGGCTCGACCCGCTCGAGGGCTACACCTTCGAGGGCTACCGCAACGCCGACGGCACCGTCGGCACGCGCAACATCCTCGGCATCAGCACCACGGTGCAGTGCGTCACCGGCGTGCTGGAGCATGCAGTCAAGCGCATCCGCGACGAGCTGCTGCCCAAATACCCGAACGTCGACGACGTGGTCGCCCTGACCCACAGCTACGGCTGCGGCGTGGCGATCAATGCCCGCGACGCCTACATCCCCATCCGCACCGTGCGCAACCTGGCGCGCAACCCGAACCTCGGCGGCGAAGCGCTGATCGTCAGTCTCGGCTGCGAGAAGCTGCAGGCCGAGCAGGTGATGCACGAGGGCGATCCCTCGGTGGACCTGCGCGACCCCTGGCTGTACCGCCTGCAGGAGTCGAACAGCGGCTTCAGCGAGATGATCGAGCAGATCATGGCCCTGGCCGAAACGCGGCTGAAGAAGCTCGACCAGCGCCGCCGCGAAACGGTGCCGGCCAGCGAGCTGATCCTCGGCATGCAGTGCGGCGGCAGCGACGCCTTCTCCGGCATTACCGCCAACCCGGCGCTGGGCTATGCGGCGGACCTGCTGGTGCGCGCCGGGGCCACGGTGATGTTCTCGGAGAACACCGAGGTGCGCGATGCGGTGTATATGCTCACCGCCCGCGCCGAGACGCCGGAAGTGGCCGACGCACTGATTGCCGAGATGGACTGGTATGACCGCTACCTGGAGCGCGGCGCCGCCGATCGCAGCGCCAACACCACCCCGGGCAACAAGAAGGGCGGGTTGTCGAACATCGTCGAGAAGTCCCTGGGCTCCATCGTCAAATCCGGCAGCGGCGCCATCAACGGCGTGGTCGGGCCGGGCGAGCGGGTTGCGCGAAAGGGCCTGATCTTCTGCGCCACCCCGGCGTCGGACTTCGTCTGCGGCACGCTGCAGCTGGCCGCCGGGATGAACCTGCACGTGTTCACCACCGGCCGCGGTACGCCCTACGGCCTGGCCATGGCGCCGGTGATCAAGGTGGCGACGCGCACTGAACTGGCCGAGCGCTGGCCGGACCTGATCGACATCGATGCCGGGCGCATCGCCAGTGGGCGGGCGAGCATCGAGGCGCTCGGCTGGGAACTGTTCCACTACTACCTGGACGTCGCCAGCGGTCGCAAGCAGACCTGGGCTGAGCGCCATCGGCTGCACAATGACCTGGTGCTGTTCAACCCGGCGCCCATCACCTGACGAGCATCGCTGTATCGCTTCACGCCTACCGAATGAGGAGAGCTTCATGCCCTATCTGCTGCAGGTCGCGCCGCTGTCGGCACGGCTCGACCGTGAACTGGCCGACCGCTACGACGTCCTGCCGTTGTGGCAGGCCGATGTTGCCGAGCGCCTGGATGAGGTGGCGGGCTGCATCGAGGTGGTGGTCACCGGTTCGCGCTTCGGCTGCTCGGCCGAGCTGATGGCGCGGCTGCCGGCGCTCAGGGCCATCGTCAGTTTCGGCGTCGGCTACGACCCCATCGATGTGCCTGCCGCGCAGGCCCGCGGCATCGCCATCAGCAACACGCCGGAGGTGCTCAACGACTGCGTCGCCGATCTGGCCATGGGCCTGATCATCGACGGCCGCCGGCAGCTGAGCCGCGCCGATCGCTTCGTCCGCGCCGGCGGCTGGCTGAACGGCAACCTGCCGCTGGCGCGTCGGGTCAGCGGCAGCCGGCTGGGCATTCTCGGTCTCGGCCGCATCGGCCTGGCGGTGGCCCGCCGCGCCGAGGGTTTCGCCATGCCGGTGCGTTACCACAACCGCCGGCCGCTCACCGACTGCCCTTACGAGTACGCCGCCAGCCTGGTCGAGCTGGCGCGCTGGGCCGACGTGCTGCTGCTGACCTGCGTCGGCGGCCCGCAGACCCGCGGCCTGGTGAACCGCGACGTGCTCGAGGCGCTTGGCCCGGACGGCCTGCTGGTGAACGTCGCGCGCGGTTCGGTGGTGGACGAGCCGGCGCTGGTCGAGGCGCTGCAGGCCGGCCGCCTCGGCGGTGCCGCGCTGGACGTGTTCGCCGACGAACCGCGGGTGCCCGAGGCGCTGCTGGGTATGGACAATGTGGTGCTGCTGCCGCACATCGGCAGCGCCACACGGGAAACCCGCGCCGCCATGGAAGACCTGGTTTTGGCCAACCTGCAGCGCTTCCTCGCCGAGGGGCAGCTGGTGACGCCGGTCTGACCGGTGTCAGCGGCGCACACGGCGGATGTCACAAGCTTCCGTCGTGATTACTTGACCGCTCGCTGCGTGCACCCCGAACGCCACAAGCGCTCTGCCGGTGCCGCGGCACATTTCTGGAAAGGCGAACGCCATGGCTTGCTTCGATGAGTTGCATCTCCGCCGTGCCGATTTGCAGCTATCGGTGTGTCCCGCGCTGGGCGGCGCGATCACCCGCTTTGCCCTCGACGGCTTCGATCTGCTGCGGCCCTGGGATTGCAGCGAGCAGGTGCGGCGCACGGGCTGCTTCGTGCTGGCGCCGTACTCCAACCGGATCGTCGACGGCTGTTTCGACTTCGACGGCAGCTCCTATCAACTGCGGCGCAACTCCCCCGATCACGCCCTGCCGATCCATGGTGTGGCCTGGAAGCGGGCCTGGCAGCTGGACGAGCAGGGCGCCGACCAGCTGCGGCTGAGCCTCGCGCATGATCCGAGCGAGGGCGATAGCGCCGCGGACTGGCCGTTCGCCTTCCACCTCAGCCAGCGGCTGCAGCTCCTCGACGATGGCCTGGTGTTGGAGCTGCGGCTGCACAACCGCGACAGCCGGCCAATGCCTGCCGGACTCGGCTGGCACCCGTACTTTCCGCGGCATGCAGGCGTGGAGCTGCAATTCGCCGCCGAGGCGGTCTGGCTGGCCGACGAGCAGCAGCTGCCGCTGCGCCAGGCAACCATTGCGCCGGTCTGGGATTTCCGCCAGTTGCGCGTCGTGGGCGAGCCGGGGCTGGACAACAATTTCACCGGCTGGGACGGCCAGGCCCGGCTCCGCTGGCCGGAGCAGCGGCTGGGCCTGGCGATCGAGGCCGGGCCGGGGCTCGAACACCTGATCGTCTACACCCCGCCGGTTGACCAGGGTTTCATTGCTGTGGAGCCGGTATCCCACGCCAATGCCGCGCTGAATCGGGGTAAAGACGAGTTGGAAATCCTCGCACCTGGGCAGGCCATGGTTCGCCACTGCCGGCTGCGCATCAGCTCGGACTGCTGAGCCTCTAGCGGCAGTAACAATACCCGGACGGTTAGCGATGGTTGGCGAAATTCCCGGCCGCAGGACGACGAAGCCGAGGAAACAGAAAAACAGATCTTCTAAATGAAAACATTTATCAATATCATGCGCATCCTCAATCCATAACAAGGTCATAACGGTCATGAGTGATGCTGTCGCTTCGCCTCCTTTTTCCCTGCGCCCTCTGGTGCTGGCCCTGCCTCTGGTCGCCTGCTTCGCTGTCCAGGCTCAGGAGGCGGTCGAACTCGAAGCGCAACAGATCACCGCGCCACGCGAAGCCGAGGAGGGCGACGGCCCGGTAGAAGGTTACGTGGCCAAGCGCAGCGTCAGCGGGACTAAGACCGACACGCCGATCATCGAAATCCCACAGTCGATCAGCGTGATCACCGCCGACCGCATCCGTGATCAGGGCTCGCTGACCATTCAGGATTCGTTGCGCTATGTCGCCGGCATGCGTGGCGAGGCCTATGGTCTGGACAGTCGCGGCGACTTCGCGCTGATCCGCGGCGTCGCGCCGACGCTTTTCCTTGATGGCCTGCAGCAGAGCGTCGGCCACTACACGAACTCACGCACCGATCCTTTCACCCTGGAGCGCGTCGAGGTGATCAAGGGGCCGTCATCCATGCTCTACGGGCAGAGTTCGGTCGGCGGCCTGCTCAATTTCGTCAGCAAGCGCCCGCAGGCGGAACAGAAGAATGAGCTGCAGCTGCAGTACGGCAGCTTCGACCGCAAGCAGATCGCCTTCGACAGCACTGGCCCGCTGGATGAAGACGGCACGTTGCTCTATCGTGTGGTGGCGATCCAGCGCGACAGCCAGACCCAGGTCGATCACACCAAGGACAATCGTCTGGTGTTCATGCCGTCATTGACCTGGCGCCCGAACGAGCAGTTCGAATGGACGCTGATGGCCAACGTGCAGAAAGACGACAGCGGCACCACCAGTTCCTTCCTGCCGCACCGCGGCACGGTGCTCGGCGCACCCTACGGCGAGATCGGCAGCGAGCGCTTCGTCAGCGAACCCGGCTTCGACGAATATGACACCGAGCAGAAAGCACTGACCTCGCAGATGACCTGGCGTGTCGACGACACCTGGACGCTGCGGCAGAACCTGCGTTGGCAGAAGAGCAAGGTCAGCTACCAGACCATGTATGGCTGGCCGCCGGTGCTCGGTGCCGATGACCGCACGGTCAATCGTGTCTGGTCCATTTCCAAGCCGGAGGTGACCATCTGGAGCGCCGACCATCAGGCCGAATCGCGCTTCGATACCGGCCCGCTGCAGCACACCGCGCTGATCGGTGTCGACTACCGGCACGCCGTCACCGATAGCAAGACCGCTCGCGGAACCGCCACCCCGCTGGATCTCTACGATCCGGTGTACGGCACCTTCGACCCATCCGGCATCACGCTTTCCGATGTCCCGCAGCAGCGCGTTGCCCAGCAGGGCCTCTATGTCCAGGACCAGATCCGTCTCGACAAGTGGCTGGCAACTCTGGGCCTGCGCAAGGACTGGGCTGACACGCGCGTCGAGCAGGGCACCCGGCAGAAGGATGACGCGGTCACCGGTCGCGTCGGTCTGACCTATCTGTTCGACAATGGCGTGGCGCCCTACATCAACTACAGCGAGTCCTTCACGCCGATCATCGGTCTGGATAATTTCACTCAGCAGTCCTACAAGCCGCTCGAGGGCGAGCAGTGGGAGCTCGGGGTGAAGTACCAGCCGGCAGGCAGCAACACGCTGCTCACCGCAGCGGTATTCGATCTACGCGAGAAGAATCGCCAGATGCCGAACCCGGCGAACCCGCTCAGCACCATTCAGGCCGGCGAAGCGCGGGTCAAGGGGCTGGAGCTGGAAGGGCTGGTGGAGATGAACTCCAACTGGGATCTGATCAGCACCTACACCTACCTCGACAGCGAAGTGGTCAAGGGGCCGACTGCCCAGCAGGGCAAGCGCATCGCCAGTGTGCCCGAGCACATGGCCTCGCTGTGGTCGCAGCACCGCTTCAGCATCGCCGGCATTCCCGGCTTCAGCGCCGGTGCCGGTGTGCGCTACGTCGGTGCCAGCTGGGATGGCACCGACAGCCTGAAGACGCCGTCGACCACGCTGTTCGATGCCATGCTCGGCTACGCCTACCAGGACTGGGCGTTCACCCTCAACGCCACCAACCTGGAAGACGAGACCTACTACACCACCTGTCTGTCGCGTGGCGACTGCTTCACCGGCAACCGCCGCACCGTGGTAGCGACCGCTAGCTACAACTTCTGACCACCGCCAGGGCGCCTGGCGCCCACTGGCTAACGATGGAGGGACACCCACGGTGAGCCGCAATGCATCCATGAATCGCTGGCAGATCGCTTCACGCGTACTGGCGGCGCTGGTCGGCGGCTATGCCGTGGCGTACGCGGTGACCGCCTTTCTGGCGGTCTACCTGCCGCTAGCACGGCCTGATCGGGTGGTGTTTTCCAGCCTGGCCAGCTTTGCCGTGTGGACGGCGGTGGCGATCTACGTGTTCGCCGCTCGCAGTGCCACGCGGGTTTGGCTGTTGATCGTCGGTGTGACCGCGCTGCTGTGTCTGTCCGCGTTCCTGTCCGGCGACTGGAGGGTTCGTCCATGAAACTGCGCCAAAGCATGGCCGGCCTGCACACCTGGGGTGGCTTGCTGCCGAGCTGGCTGCTGTTCGTGATCATCTTCGCCGGCACGGTGGCCTGCTTCGACAAGGAGCTCAGCCGCTGGATGCGTCCCGCGCTGCATGACGGCGTGGTATCGAGTCTGGGGGCCGATGACGTGCGTGGCTGGTTGCAGCAGAACGTCAGCGACGAGCTGCATGCCTTCTGGATGCACGGCCCGACCGAGCGTGAACCGTACTGGCGACTGGGCTGGGAAGTCGACGCCACCAAGACCATCCACAACGTCGCGTTCGACCCGCGCAGTGCGCAGGCCGAGCCGATGCCGGAAACGCTGGGTGGCGAGTTCTTCTTCAAGCTGCACTACAACCTGCACGCCGGCGACATCGGCATGTACATCGTCGGCCTGGCCGGCATGTTCATGCTCGTCGCGCTGGTGTCGGGGGTGATCATTCACCGGCGCATCTTCAAGGACTTCTTCACCCTGCGGCCCAAAGCCAATGGCCAGCGAGCCTGGCTCGATGCGCACAATCTGTTCGGTGTGGTCGGTTTTCCGTTTCATCTGGTGCTGGCCTACACCGGTGTGGCGATCTTCGTCGCGTCCTACATGCCGGCCGCCGCGCAGGTGAGCTATTCCGGCAACGTCATGCAGTACTTCGGCGAGGTGATGGGCAGCTTCGAGCGCGAAGAGGTGGGCCAGCCGCCGCCGGCTCCGGTGTCCCTCGATGCGCTGATCGCCGAATCGCAGCGCCAGTGGGGCGGAGGCGAGGCGGGCTGGGTCAGCGTGCATCATCCCGATGATGCCTCGGCAGTGGTGGATGTCCGTCGCCGGGACCGTTCGCGGATCGGCTCGCCGCAGGACACCCTGAGTTATGACGCCGGCACCGGCGAGCTGCTCAACCGCCAGGACGCATCCACCGGCTACCGCGCCTATCTCTGGCTGGCGGGGCTGCACATGGCGCAGTTCGGCGGCACGCTGGTGCGCCTGCTCTATCTGCTGATGGGTCTTGCCGGTTGCGCCATGCTGGTCGGCGGGCTGCAGGTCTGGCTAGCCAAGCGCGAGCAGCGCGGCGACCGCAGCGTGATCTGGGTGCGCGCGCTGAACGCCTCGGTGTTCGCCGGCTTGCCACTGGCCAGCCTGGCGCTGCTGTGGGGCAACCGGCTGATCCCGGCCGGTTACAGCGAGCGTGCCGTGGCCGAAGGCTGGGTGTTCGCTGGTGCCTGGCTGCTGGTTGCGTTCTGGGCAGTGCTGCGGCGTCAGCAGGGGCGGCGTTTGCTGCGCGGACAACTGCTGCTCGGCGCGCTGCTTGCGCTCGGCCTGCCGATCATCAACGGGCTGACTACCGGCGGTCATCTGCTGGCCAGCATCGGGCGCGGCGACTGGGCGCTGGCTTCGGTGGACCTGTTTCTGATCGTCGCCGGACTGATCTGTGCCGCCTGCGCCTGGCGCTTGAAGGGCGTACCCGCACCGGCTGTCGCACGCCGCCGCGCGCCGCGTGTGCAGGAGGCATGAACATGCTGCTATCGGCTTTCGCGTTGAGTTATCTGGGCATGGTGCTGCTCTGCCTGGGCATGCATCGACATCGTGGCGAGCTGCTGCGCGCTCACCGGCGCGTACCGGCTGTCATGCTCTTGCGCGCGCTCGCGGCGGCCTGCTTCGGTGCGGCGCTGTGGGCGAGCGTCGCCAGTCTGGGTGGGGAGATCGGTGCGGTGGTCTGGCTCTGCCTGGTGATGCTCGCCGGCGTTGCACTGGCGCTGCTGCTGGCCTGGCGTGCGCGCTGGGTGCTGCCGCTGGTTCCGCTGCTGACGGCCGGCGCGGTGCTGTCGGGCCTCTGGTAAAGAGCAGATGTCCTGGTGGCGGGCAAAAAAAGACCCGCCTAGGCGGGCCAAAGAAGTTTTAGCAACCGGAGCGAGGAGGGTTGCGTACTGCCCTACCGCTTACAGCAGAGACAACGGGTAGTTGAAGATCAGCCGGTTCTCGTCGAACTCAGTAGCGCTGAAGTCTCGGCGGATGCTGGAGTTGCGCCACTTGATGTTGAGGCTCTTGAACGGCCCGCTCTGCACCGTGTAGGCCAGTTCCGATTCGCGTCCCCATTCCTTGCCGTCGTCCACGCCGCCGGCTTCGATCTGATCGCCGCTGATGTAACGGTTCATGATGGTCAGGCCCGGAACGCCCATGCCGGCGAAGTTGTAGTCATGGCGCAGCTGCCAGGAACGCTCGTTGGCATTGTCGTAGCTGGAGTTGAACGAGTCGTTGGCGAGGGTGCCGCCGCTGGTGCCGTTGACGCGCATCCAGCCGTTGTCGCCGCTGACCTTCTGCAGGCCGACGTAGAAGGTGTTGCCGCCGACCTGCAGGCCGAACAGGCCGGAGTAGGTCTTGTTGTCGAGGTCGCCGGCCAGCGCGCTGCCTTCTTCCTTGCCGGTGAAGTAGCCGAGGTTGGCGGTCAGTGCCACGCCTTCGCCGAGCGGCTGGGTGTGCAGCAGTTGGAAGTAGTTCTGCTGGTAGATGTCTTCCAGGCGTGCATGCCAGGCGCCGACCTTGGTCTTGGCGCCGAGCTCGTATTCGCCGCCGGCGAAGTTGAAGCGGTCGGAACTCGCGCCGCCGTAGAACATATCCTCCATGCTGCCGTCGTCACGCGGGCTGTTCTGCCGCATCTGGCCGCCATAGAGCGACAGGCCCTTGATTTCCTTGGAGGTGATCATGCCGCCCTGGAAGGTCTGCGGCAGCGAACGACCGTCGTCCGAACGCAGGATCGGCAGTACCACCATCCATTCACCGACGCGCACCTCGGTTTCGGAGAACTTGGCCTTCGCCGCGACTGCCAGGCGAGAGAAGTCATCCGCCGGATGCCGATCGCCCGGTGCGCCGTGAACCGGCAGTAGGCCGGTACCATAGGTGCCGCCACCGCCATCGAGCTTGACCGCCAGCAGGCCCAAGGCGTCGACGCCGAAACCCACCGGGCCGGGCGTATAGCCGGACTGGAAATTGAGGATGAAGCTCTGCGTCCACTCTTCACCCTTGCTCTGCGGGTAGTCGGTGTCGACGAAGTTGCGGTTGATGTAGAAGTTGCGCAGGTTCAGTGAAAGCGTCGAATCGTCGATGAAGCCTTCGGCTTGCGCGCCGGTGCTGACGCCGAGCGATACGAGGGTCATGCAGCCGCCGAAAAACAGCGCAGCGGAAGAGGGTGTGCCTGGGGTCATTATTGTTGTGCTCCCTTGCTTGATGGGCCGCCCCGGTGTGGCCACCGTTGGGGCGGTGGTCTATGCCTGATCGGCAAGTCTAATGACGTCAGTTGTCATATGACTGCAGGGATTATGACGATGCTCGCGTCGTTGTCAATGTCGCCACCGCTGCAAGGCAATAGCCTGCAGGCGCCTATTGATAGGCTTTGAGCGATTGGTGACGGGCGGGCAAGCGTTTCGTGATACGGCAGTGAGTGCTCTTGCTGGCGTACGATCGATGATTGGTGGTCGTATGACTAAGGCCGCCGGTAGGGAGAACCTGTGATGGGTGACAGGTCGAATGTGCCCTTCTCAACGAAGCGCTGGGTACCGAACAGGCCGCCGGCGAGTTTGCCGCGCAACACATAGGGCACTTCGTCGAGGCCGATGTGCTCGGCCAGCCCCAGCGCCTGGCGCGCGGCGGAGAAGGCGGAGATCGTCACCGGCACTTCGAGCACGCTCTCGCCGAAGCGCGGCACCGTGCCGCGCTGGTCGCTGACACCACTGGCCAGCCGCCGGCCGTTGATCTCCAGGTCCAGGGCGACGCCGTTGTAGTCGATGGCGCCCTCGTTGGGGTTCTGCAGGCGCAGCTTGACCAGGAAGCGCACCTCCAGCCCCTCGCCCTGCAGCGGTTGAATGCCGGCGACCTGGACATTGAGCGGATCGCGCGGCGAAAAGGCAGCGCAGGCGCCCAGAGCCGATGCAAGCAGAATGATCAGCAGCAGGCGCAGCGGGTGGTGGAACGCGGAAGATGTGTGCACTCAGGGTTTCCTGTCGAGGTTCTTGATGCCCTGCAGCAGCTCGATGGGCAGCGGGAAAACGATGGTCGAACTCTTGTCACCGGCGATGCTGTTCAGCGTCTGCATGTAGCGCAGCTGCATGGCGCCCGATTGCCGGCCGAGCATCTCGGCGGCCTGCATCAACTTCTCCGACGCCTGCAGTTCGCCCTCCGCATGAATGACCTTCGCCCGCCGCTCGCGTTCCGCTTCGGCCTGCCGCGCGATGGCCCGGATCATCGATTCGTCGAGGTCGACGTGCTTGATCTCGACGTTCGCCACCTTGATCCCCCAGGCGTCGGTCTGCGCATCGAGCACCTGCTGGATGTCGCTGTTGAGCTGTTCGCGTTCGGCCAGCATGTCGTCCAGTTCGTGCTTGCCGAGCAC
>Ga0207848_100335_pt1 | contig 22908 bp, 19 predicted proteins | sample TtaePargueraPR_10_FD_187737 | JGI IMG/M metagenome (GOLD analysis project Ga0207848, IMG submission 187737) | Aerobic enrichment media microbial communities from Bioluminiscent Bay, La Parguera, Puerto Rico - Tt and M2 (3) (SPAdes) | ecosystem: Environmental > Aquatic > Marine > Unclassified ... | reverse complement strand
CCTTGGGAACAAAAAGCGCATTCGGGGTGTAGTGGAAGAAGTTGATGTAGGTTAGGTCTTTGGTCTCGTAACCGACATCTTTTTCCATCGGCTGCAGGATGGTATGGGGCAGATTGATCCCCATAATGGTGTATCCGTCACCTTCCATGCCGTTCAGCTGTGACCAGGCCTGTGCGCCACCGGCACCTGCCATGTACTGGATAACAAAGGACTGGCCTGAAATTTCCTCAAGATATGGCTGCTGGAAGCGGGCCGAGACATCGGACTCACCACCGGCATTGAACGGAATGATGTAGTTGATGGTCTGTTCCGGATATTCGGCAAATGCCGTTCCAGAAATAAAGGTTGCGGCCATTGCCGCTGCGATTGCTAGCTTACGCATCGGTATTCCTCCCGAAATAATTTTCACCGGACAAAGTGCCGGTGCTGGCAACCAGAAAGGATCGTGTTGATCGATCCCATGCCAGTGTTTCCCTGATGCCGCATCGGGTATTGGGCGCTGTAGGACGCCTGCGTTCGGCTGTTGTTTTTGGCCCGATCGACTCTGTCAGTTTATATTTTTGAGAAATTGATTATAATTTCCGACTTCTCACTTCATTATGTCGCAGAGGTTAATAATGTCGGTCGATAGCGATCTGGGCTTTTTTGTGCTTTTGGTCCGCAAGGGCAGCTTGTCGGCAGCGGCACAGGAACTTAACCTCTCGCCGCCAGCGGTGAGCAAACGGTTGGCGAAGCTAGAAGACCGTTTAGGGGTCAGGTTGCTGAACCGCACCACCCGGCGGATCAGCCTGACAAGTGAAGGCGACGCCTATTTCCAGAGCGCTGAACAGATCATGCGCCAGATTGATGATCTTGAGCAGCGGGTCTCGCATGCTAGCGAGACACCATCAGGTCTGCTGCGGGTCAATGCGACCTTCGGGTTTGGGCGGGAATATGTCGCACCGGTCGTTTCAGAGTTCTCACATCTTTACCCGGAGGTCGAGGTGCAACTGTTGCTCAGCGACATGCCGATGAATATGGTCGAGGAGGGAATTGATCTGGGTATCCGTTTTGGAGGGCTGCCCAATTCCCGGATCCGGGCGCGAAAACTTCAGAGCAACAGACGCTTTCTTTGTGCCGCACCATCGTATCTTGAGCGGCACGGAACACCCAAGAACCTCTCAGACCTTGCGCATCATAATTGCATCATCCTGCGCCAGGACAAGGATGTGCATGATTTGTGGAAGCTGCAACGTGGCCAACATTCCGAGACGGTCAAGGTGCATGGAACTTTGAGCAGCAATGACGGCGAAATTGCCTTGCGTTGGGTTCTCAACGGGCACGGCATCATGATGCGTTCAGAGTGGGATATTGGCCGTCACGTCGAACACGACAGGCTAAGGCTAGTTTTACCGCAATACGCGCATGTTGACGCCGATATCTATGCTGTTTATCCCGAGCGCCACAATCTCTCCGCTAAGGTTCGTATCTTTATCGATTTTCTGCACCGAAAGCTGAAAGAAAAAGCAGCAGGAAGAGTCGAATAAATCCCTGTTATAAAAACTTGGCAGACTAATGTACTTATTTGACCTTGAGCAGTAAAATTGATGCGATGTAACTATAATTACATTCTGCAACCACTTCCTCACTGTCACGAGCGACAAAGTATGATTTTTTTCCAAAACTTCATTCTGTAGGAGGTTATTTGAGCTGAACTCACGATGCCACGGCAATCTATCATTCTAATTAGGTCATAACGCAAAACGTGCAGTTTGACCTTGAGGGATCATTGCCCGATATTTAAATCTGGTTACAAGTATCGAACTGCTCAAAACGACCTAGAGCACTAAAGAGGTGCACTATGTAGATTAGGAATTTGATTTTAAAAGATATTTACGCGATCATCACATTCACCCCTACTTAGACACGCGCACATCTTGCGGACTTATGATGACGTGGCTCATCCTTCCCGATGACGATAAAGGTCATTCGAACGGTTTAAGTGTGACTGCATTTCCCGAGCAGCTTGTTCAGCATCATTATTTGCGATGCATTTCACGATCTCGCTGTGCTCTCGAAGGGTGACATCTTCCTGGCCTGACCAAATCAACAAGTCGGTGTGGTAATTGAAAACCCAGTTCAGCATAGCTTCACTGACAGCTTGAAAAATAGGGTTGCCCGAAATGCTCGATACTTTGATATGAAAGGCCATATCACTCTTGATAAAGGCCGCAGCATCTCCAAGTTTTTCGCGCTGTGCTTCAATCAAACCTTTTAGGTCTTCAACGTCATCCACCGTCGCATTCTGCGCAGCAATCCGGACCATCCCCACTTCAAACAGTCGACGCGCTTCCTTGAGATGTTCAAGATTGTCAGGCGATGCTGACAACAACATGCGCGCAACCATATCCATCTGCCTGAACATCAGGTCTGCGGACAACTCGCTCACACGGGCACGCTCACCGTGGGAAATGTTGATCAGCCCTAAAGTATGCATGGATTGCATCGCCTCGCGAACTGCCGGTCGACCGACACCGAAACGCTCCATCAATGTGCGCTCTGACGGCATCAGATCACCTGGCCCTAATTCACCACGCACAATCATCTCGCGCAGTCGCTCAAGCACCTGGTCTGAAAGTTTGCGTCGGACGATTTTTTTATCGTCGCCTGTATCTTCCCAACTATTCATCCGAATGTGGTTCCATACCATTCTGAAGTGTCATCTTGTTGTGCAAACTTCTAGCGTATCTCCAGTCAATTGAGAACCTCAGAGCGTAGTAATTCGACTTGCAGCGTTCCGTAAGCGCCAAGTGCTTTGCGCCCCACCGAGCCACCGACCTCCACATTGACTGATTGCCCAGTGAGATTGGCCACCAGCATCGTGACATGGGTTCCATCGTCAACCGCAACAGCAGCAATCCGTTTTGGATCACCAACACAGCAAGACAAAACCGTTTTCCCTGCCATTGTTGAAAACGCCTTCACGACATCGCCAATCGGCAAAAGACTTGAATTTTCAGAATCAACAATGCCGCGTGCGCCAATCATCCCGGCTAGCACCCAACGGCTAATATTAGTTGCAGAAACCTGCATTCCATAACCAATTGCCCAAGCCGCCCCGAACTGTTCCCGATGACGGGGATCGTCATGGGTCATGCAGATCAGTTCTCCATTCGGATTGGGAAATGTGCGTGAACCATAAGGGTTCTGGCGCATGGCGATGGTGGTCGGCCCCAAACGATACTCTTTGTCCGAACCAAGAATGGCGCGAGCGGAGCGGAAAATGTGTGGCAATGTCTCCAGCGTTTCCATAACACTCTCGTCATCTGCCGCATGTACAATGGGATTGGTCGCATGGGTGACGAAATCGAGCATCTCAACTGGCGGCCGCTTTCTGTTAAGCTCCGTAAAGTAGCTAAACATTCCCCCGCCCAACGAAATGTCGGGAAAGGCCTTTCGGGCCGCGTTATAGATATCGGCAAGGGGTGGGCAGTCTGGCCATTCACTTCCTGGCGGCGTTGATTGCCGATCAACCGAGGGACACACCAACAAACTATCAGGCTTGAAACCAGCAAGCGCCAGATCGTCTTTTAGCGCCCTGAATTCCTGATCAAGATTGCCATCACAGACGACCACATATTCAAGTTCATATTGCGCATCAAATTGCTTTTGAAGAGCCGCAAATGACGATAAATCCTGCCCGACATGCCCAACAGTCCGATCGTAATGACACAGCAGAACCTGCGGGCTGACCTTTCTCAAAACATCCAGACACCCAAGAGGTTGATTTGCCTCTTCGGGCGTTACCACCAAGCCTGTTTTCGGGAAAACTTTCCCCGAACCAATTTCTGGGATCACATGGATCGCCGTATCCTCTGCCTTGCCTTTCCTGGTGGGTAGTCCTGCTGCCGATCGGGCCGAGCTGCCTTTGATTGAAAGCTCTATCGATTGCGTGTTTGTTTTCGCACCGTCCAAAAGATACGGCCAAGGAAGTTCAATCGGGCGCACATAGGTTTTAAGAGAGGCATCAGACCAGTTCCGCTGATCCTCCATTTCAAATTCGTCCCCCAGGAAACGACAGGTCGCCGTCAGTCCCGCATCGGGATAATGCGTCAACGCGCGGATGGATTTGAAGGGTTGCCATGGCTCGATCAGATCGGGGAACTTGGTTTCTTCGATATCACCATTGCAATGCTCAACCCTGACAGGCTGCCCCGCCACCCCGTCAATCGGATGAAGCACATTGAAGCCGCATCGATTGGTTTCAAAACCGCCATCGGGCGTGGCATCAACACAAAAACGAAGCATTCCATCTGCAGAGCCGCTGATTTCAGCTTTCAACACAAGTTCAACACCGCTGTTGCAGCATGTTGCACCATAGGAAATGCGAAAACTGTCAGAGTTTTCGTCAATGACGATATCTGACAACACCAGCGAAAGTGTTCCCCAGTCCCGATCTCGCACGACATAGGAAATGGCCCGCAATATTTCTATCCCGTGATAGCGGACATATCGCAGGTTACCATGCTCAAAACGCACTTGCAGCGGGCCTGCCTTGAGGGTTCTGACAGATCTTTCTGTACTGACCTTGTTCATCAACTCATACCCCTTGGCTGGCCCAGGCAAAAGTGTTCATCCGTTGCCGACCTTTGCTACAGGCAGACCACTGTCGGCTGACTGATAGGCACCATAAACAAGTTCCAGTGTTTTCAGATTGTCATGCCCTGACGTTTCGGGCTGCCGATTGTAACGGAGACAGTCAACAAAGTGCTTTTCGATGTTGAAAACACTTTCTTGAATGTTGTGCCATGGCCTTTCTGCCCAAGGCAAAAGCGGCGGTGCTACATCTATGTGACGTGTGCCAATGTGATTGTGACACATAAGCTGATAGCCGGAGCTAAGACGCAAGGTTCCTTTGCTGCCATCAACCTCAATCAGGGTTTCAGGAAAATTTTCGACCGGCAGGCTTGTGGCATAGCTGCAATCAACAATACTCGTTATGCCGTTGTCATGATCAAGCATCATGGTTGCAACATCTTCAGCGCGAATATGAGGGTTCACGCGTTTTGTTCTGGCAGAGATCGTATGAACATCCCCGAACAAGAACCGAGCAATATCCAAAATATGGATCCCAAGATCCTGAATGATGAATTTTTCATCCGTCGCCAGATATGGCTGCCCGGAATAAACATCATAGGCAGACCGGAAACTGACACGTCCCCAAAAGACGTCTCCGATGGCGCCCTCGTCGATATGCGTTTTGACGGCCCGAATTGCTGACTGCCAGCGAAAGTTTTCATGCACCATCAAGGTGACACCAGATTTATCGGCGATTGACACCATGTTGCCAGCGTCATCCATCGACGCGGCAAAAGGCTTCTGGCAAATAATATGAACGCCAGCATGTGCTGCCATCTCGACCAATGGCAAATGTGTTTCTACTGTCGTCGCGATATCGACAAAATCAAGCTCTTCGTTGGCAAACATCTCTTGCGCGTCGGTATAGGTGTTTTTGATACCAAACCGTTTCGCGGTTTCGCTCAGGCGTTGTTCATCGCGATCACACAATGCGGAAATGTTAACGCCATCGATGTCACGCCAGGCGCACAGATGGTTTTGCGCAAAGAACCCGCATCCAATTAAAGCACCGTTCAGCATACAGATTTATCCTTCCTGTTTGCTCAATGCGGCTTGCTGCTGCAAGGCGACTTTCGCCTGCAGGCGCTGCTGTGCCTGATCGACGACCACGGCGGCAATAATCACCAGGCCCTTGATCACGGTTTGCCAGAAAGAACTAACCCCCATCATGACCAATCCATCAGAAAGAATACCGATCACAAAGGCCCCGATGATGGTTCCGGCGATACGCCCCCGCCCCCCGGACATTGACGTCCCGCCAAGAACCGCCGCAGCAATTGCGTTTAATTCAAATGTCTCGCCCGTTGCCGGATGGGCCGCAACAAGCTGGGACGAAATTACCAACCCGACAATTGCCGCACAGAAACCGGAAAACATATAGACGAACATTTTGACACGGTTGACCTTCACCCCCGACAGTGCGGCTGCGTGTTCATTTCCCCCAACCGCATAGATGTGACGACCAAGCGGGGTCCGACCTGCGATATAGGCAGCACCGCATCCAACCGCGATCAAAATCCAGATTGATACCGGGATCCCCATAAATGCACCCGACCCCAGCACACTTAGCCCATTAGACCCATATTCCGGGTTACCGACCAAATTCGGGAATGTCGCCCCGTCAGAGGACAACAACGCAAGTCCCCTTGCGACATATAGTGTTCCGAGGGTCGCGATAAATGGCGCAACATTAAGCTTGGTGATCAAGGCGCCGTTTATCGCCCCAAACAGCACACCGACAAAAAGCGTGATCGCAAAGATTTCAAAGATATTGAAATAGAGCGTGTACCCGATCCCGAGATCAACACCGTTCAGGATCAGCCACCCTGCAACCATGCCGCAGAGCCCAACAATTGAACCAACCGAAAGGTCAATGCCCCCGGTAATGATGACAAAGGTCATGCCAATCGCAAGGAACGCGTTCAAGGCCACATGTTTTGACATGATGACAAAATTTGCCGCACTTAGGAAATTCGGGGCTGCAAACGCAAAAAACGCAAACACAAGAATAAGTGCAATAAATGTGCGCAGCTTCAACAAAAGCAAAAGCCAAGTCTGATTGCTGTTTCCTGACGCCGTTCCGGCCGATGCGATAGATGTCATATCTGCAACTCCCTGTTCTCAGCCGTTTTCTGGCTTGTTGTTGTGTGACCGACTGCAGATGCGGCAATGATCTGTTCTTCGGTCGCTTCTTGCTGGGTAAATTCCTTGATCACACGCCCCTTTGACATCACCAGAATTCTGTCAGAAAGAGACATCACCTCTTCAAGGTCAGAGGTCACAAACAATATCCCCAACCCTTCTGCAGCAAGTTTGCGCATTTCTTGAAAAACTTCGCCCTTTGCACCGATATCGATGCCGCGACTTGGTTCATCCATCAGCAGCAATTTGGGGTTGGTCATCAGCGCTTTGCCGATGACGACCTTTTGCTGGTTGCCACCTGACAATGAGCTGACCGGATTTTCGACACTTGCAACCTTGATAAACAGATCACGCACCATGTCTGCGACGGCCTTGCGCTCTTTCTTGATGCTCAGGTATCCGCGTTTGGTAAATTTCATCAGGCTGGACAGCGACATGTTTTCACGGATCGGTAGGATTTGAACCAGCCCTGCACCTTTTCGATCTTCCGGGATCAAGGCAATTCCGCGCTCTATTCGCCCCGCCACGCTGGTTTCATCAAGCGGCTTGCCATCCACATAGAACTTTCCGCTGCACATGGGGTGCTGGGCCATGATGCATTCGAAAAATTCAGAACGCCCTGCCCCCATCAATCCATAAATGCCCACAATCTCGCCAGCCTTCAGCGAAACGGAAACGCGATCCACGACAAAACCGCCATTTTTGCTTGGCAGACAAATGTCTTCGGCCCGAAAAACTTCTGCGCCAAGTTGATGGGTCAGTGATTTCGAGAAATCCTTGGACGCAGCACCGATCATGTTGCGCACAATCCAACTGACCTCTACCCCCTTCATGGAACGCGCCCCGGTAATGCAACCGTCACGCAAGACTGTGATGTAATCCCCAATCCGAATAAGCTCTTCAAGCCGATGGGAAATGTAAATAATTCCCACACCAGCCTTTTTCAGATCCTTGATCACCCGAAACAGAATTTCCACTTCAGCCGCGCTTAAGGCCGATGTTGGTTCATCCATAATCAGAATGCGTGCATCGCGCGCCAGGGCCTTGGCAATTTCGACAATCTGCTGTTCGCCGATGCTCAGTTCGCCGACAAGCACATCGGGGGAAATGTCATGCTCCAGACGCTTCATCAAGCTTGCAGCTTCTGAGTGCTGGCTGCGGCCGTCGATATCGACACCTCCGCGGGTTTTCTCACGTGTGATGAAAATGTTGTCGGCAACAGTCATATTCGGGAACAGATTGAGTTCTTGAAAAACAATCCCTATGCCATGCGCTGCCGCTGCACGCGTATCGGCGAAATGAACGCGCTCGCCATCCACTGCAATCTCGCCGGTGGTTAATTGTTCAACCCCGGCGATGACCTTCATAAGGGTCGATTTCCCGGCACCGTTTTCACCGACAAGGACGTTCACAGCCCCCAGCCTGACATCAAAGTCGACCTCATTCAGCGCCAACGTTCCGGGATAAACTTTCGTTGCCCCCCGGACTGTCAGTCCGATTTGATGTTCTTCGTTATATGAAAGATCATTCATTTCCGCTCACCTCGATTTCAACCGGGGTAATCAGAACGGTGTCGTCGGGTTTTCGCATTGTAAATGCGCCGGTGGCGTCAACAGATTTACCAACCAGGTCCTCGCGCGACAGATCTTTCAAAACAGTGTCAAAGGCCTTCATATTCAATGCACGCGACAATTGCGCAAACTCAATCTGATCTGTGAAGGACGTAAAATCAAAGAATGGCAAAACATCCCGCACTGTCGTGCCACGGATGACCGGGCCAAGCTGTATGACCGCGTCAGCACGACCATCTCCATCAATATCGACATCTGCGGTCGCAGCCCGTGTATCTGTTTTTGCAGCGACAATTTCACCCTCAATCCGGGTGGCGAAATTCCACGGGCTCCCCTCACTGGATGGACGATATCCAAACGTCTCCCCAGCGGCATCAAGATTGTTCTTAAGGGCTGCCCGAATGTCCGCAAAATCAGCCGCCGAATTCTTGAGGTGCGGGACAACCCGATCTTCCCAAATCCCTTCTACAAGGGCAGGCATATCTCCATAAGACGAACCTGAAACAGTTGCCTTATTATCATTTTCTGCATCGTTCTTTACCAGTTGGCATGCCTCAACCGAGAACACCAAAGGCAAAAGCAGAAGCAATTTTATCATTGGCCCAACGCGCTTCAAGCTGGCCTCCTTCAGAAGATTGCACGATTCAATCTCTGCGGTAAGCGGGGAACGCAGCCCACACTGCGCCCCGCTCATCCGGCACAAAAGATCGCATTCGACGATAGATACTGTCGTCGATGTTCACTTACTTGAGTGCAAAGGTTTCCAACTGATTAGCGTTCTCAGCAGTGATCAAAACACAGTCCATCAACTGCTTTTCATCCTGCCCAGTCGAACCGGTTTTCAGGTACTGGTCGGCTTGCTCTACCGCGATCTGTGCCTGACGGTAAGCAGGTTGAAGAACCGTCGCCTTGATACCTCCTTCAAGAATGGAATCACGAACATCATTGCTGCCGTCGAAGCCGACAACAATGACATCATTGCGACCAGCCGCCTGAAGCGCTGCAATCGCGCCCATCGCCATGGTGTCATTTCCAGAAATCACACCTTTGATATCCGGATTGGCCTGAAGGATGGTTTCCATTTTTTCGTAGGCTTCGGTCTGGCTCCAGTTGGCAGACTGCTGGGCCACCATTTCCATGTCCGGATATTGATCAATGATATCGTGATAGCCAGAAGAACGAATACCGGCATTCGTGTCGGCTTCACGTCCAAGAAGTTCGGCGTATTTGCCTTCTTCACCCATCAGGCGAACGAATTCCTCAGCGCCAAGCTGAGCGCCCTGATAGTTGTTCGAGACAATCTGCGACACAGCAATCCCCGATTCCTTGATCTCCCTATCAATAAGGAAAGAGGGAATGCCGGCTTCTTTCGCACGACGCACCGGTGCGACCGTTGCTTCTGCACCGGCATTATCAAGAATGATCGCCTTTGCACCACGGGCTATTGCCGTATCGTAAAGCTGGTTTTGCTTGTTTGGATCATCATCATGCACCAGAACAAGAGTCTCATAACCCAGTTCCTCGGCCCGCTGTTTTGCACCTTCAGCTTCTGCTTTAAAGAAGGGGTTGTCGTGAGACGGGGTAATGATCGCAATCAAGTCTGCTGCGGATGCTGACATCGGCATGGCAGTAGCCAAACCCATCAGCATTGCCACGCCCGCAAAAAGTGCTCTACGCGTAAACGCCATTTGTACCTCCCTAGATACATAAAGTTTATAGTCACCATGCGACATGCTTCTGTTTCGAAGTTCTGTTGTCGCGCCTTATCAGGTGATCCGACGGATACTTTCTTTGATTTCGTCCGGTTCGAATACCCCGATCCAGTCATCACGCATCAAGCGTGGCTTTCCGTTATTGATCGCCTTGTTACACGCATCAGAGAATTCACCCTGTATTTCACCCATAACAACGGCACCGAGAATATTGAGATGCCCCAAGAGGAAGTCACGTGCCGCCTGCTCATTCACACCCCGACGCACGACCTCATCGAGCGCATCTTTCATGACAACCAGCAAAGTCGCACAAACTGTTTCGGACAACCCGGGCTCCAGCAGGGCCATTTCATCAACTGACACGCGATGAGACCTGAGAATGGGCTGGAAAATTACCTTTGCAATCTCTTCGCCAAGCGCAAAGTCCTCTTCGGGCCCCTGCATCAAGGCGCTGACAATAGCCTGCCTTGCCGCAACACCACCAAAATAGTCGCGCTTGGCAGCCATGTCTGTTTCTTCATTGAAAATTGGCGGATGACAAGGATGTGTGACAAAATAGGTCACATCATCGCGCTTTGGGAAATGGCCCGCAAAGGGTGCAGCCGCATCAAGTGCAATGATCATTGTGCCGGGTGCAACCTTGTCGATCAGACCATGTGAAACGGCCTTAATCGCTGTATCTGGAACTGCAAGAATAACGGCACGTGCACCGGCCAGAGCATCATCAAGCGTCACACAGCTGACACCAACCTCATCCTTTAGGCGTGCCTGCCCTGCTTCAGTAATTTCAACATGCGCAACATCAAAGCGCGAACCCTTGAGATTGGCTGAAAGCCGAACCCCCATTTTGCCACCGGCGCCGATCAACGCGATCTTCATGCTTCCTCCTGTTGGTGTTTTTTGTTTGTTGAAACGAGAATTACCGACATTCATCATATTGTCAACTGGTATGATGAGATGATAATTATGATCTCAATTCAAAGAAGATTGACCGTCAGGAGGACTACACCAATGGAAAGACTGCGCGCCCAGTACGAGGTTGAAAGCCCCAAAAGCCTTGAGCACGCTGCCAAAGTCATTGCTGGCGAACAATCATCGGGAACTTTTTTGAAACTTGCCGGGGAAACAGACGCATTGCGCCAACGATCCGGTGCCCGGGTTGAACTCATCGAGGAACAGTCGCAATCAGCCTCACCATCCCTGCCCACCAGAACGCAGGGATCGCAGTATTCACGCGGGGTTATCACGCTGTCCTGGCCTTTGGACAATATGGGCACATCGCTTACCAATGTGCTTGCGACAGTCGCAGGCAATCTGTTCGAACTGGCAGATGTATCGGCATTGCGTTTGATTGACGTCGAATTCCCGGATGCATTTTCGCAGGCCTATCCCGGCCCTGCATTCGGGCGTAAGAGCACTCTTGATCTTGCCGGTGTTTCCAACCGCCCGATGATCGGCACCATCATCAAACCCAGTGTCGGCCTGTCACCAGATGAAACCGCGCAACTTGTCCTTCAATTGATCGAAGGTGGAATCGATTTCATCAAGGATGATGAATTGCAGGGAAATGGCCCACACTGCCCGTTCCCCGAACGCGCCCGGAAGGTCATGCGGGTCATCAATGACTATGCCGACCGTACCGGCAAGAAGCCGATGTATGCCTTTAACATCACGGGCGAGGTCGACGAGATGAAACGCAATGCCGATCTGGTACACGAACTGGGCGGTACATGCATCATGGTCAGCCTCTTTTCGATCGGATTGGCAGGGCTAAGTGCGATTCGCGCACACGCCGCTCTTCCCCTACATTGTCATCGCAACGGTTGGGGTCTTTTCTCACGATCTCCGGACATCGGTATTTCGTTTCGCGCCTGGCAAAAATTCTGGCGGTTGGCTGGCGCTGATCATCTGCATGTCAACGGGATCGCCAACAAATTCACTGAAAGTGACGAGACGGTCATGGAATCTGCCCGCGCGCTTGGTGAAAATGTGACCTCCAATCAAACGTATCATGCAATGCCGGTTTTCTCGTCGGGCCAAACTGCGGTGCAAATGGGACAGACCATCGCCGCACTTGGTCACACGGACTTCATCTATTGCGCAGGCGGAGGAATCATCGGTCACCCAGGTGGCGTTTCAGGTGGTGTCGCAAGCATTCAGCAGGCCGCCGAGGCCGCAGTTCAGGGCATCCCTGTTGATGAATTTGCCAAAGACCATGAAGAACTCCGCCTTGCACTTTCGACCTTCCGGAAAAATTGATCATGTCCAAAAATTCATTTACCCAAGATTTGCTTCTCTCTTTTTATGGGGATGACTTTACCGGCTCCACTGACGTCATGGAGGCACTGTCTTCAAACGGTGTTGAAACCGTTTTGTTTACGCGCATCCCGGAAGCACATCACATTGAACAGTTTAAAAACTGCAGCGCCGTTGGTCTGGCAGGGATCAGCCGAAGCCAGCCTCCCGAATGGATGGATGACAATCTTCCTGATATTTTCCGCTGGTTGCAGCGTCTGAACGCAAAACACTGCCATTACAAAACATGCTCCACTTTCGACAGTGCCCCCCATCAGGGATCAATCGGACGTGCCATAGAAATCGGCAGAACCGTGTTTGACCAAAAGCAAGTTCCGTTGATTGTCGGCGCCCCCCAGCTTCGCCGATACACCTTCTTTGGACATCTGTTTGCCGCATATCGCGACCAGACCTATCGCATTGACCGTCACCCGGTCATGAGCCAGCACCCCGCAACACCGATGACGGAATCTGACCTGCTGGTCCATCTGGGCCGACAGAGCTCGTTGTCATCAACCTGCGTAACTGCGGATCAAATGAAGACCCTGCTTGGTGAGGCGTCTGACGAACACGGGACGAAAAACACACTCCCGGAACAACAATGTCTTCTTCTTGATGTCTACGATGATCAAAGTCAGGCGACCGCTGGTGCGTTTCTGCATGTTTTTCGTATATCACTGGGCCCGTTTGCTGTTGGATCATCAGGTGTTGAGTATGCTTTGCTGCGGGCATGGCAGCAGGCAGGCCTCATTGGACCAGCACCGCAAATTTCCCGCCCCAAAAAACTCGATCGCATTGCTATTGTTTCAGGAAGCTGTTCTTCCACCACGGCAAACCAGATCGAAACGGCCCTTGCTGAGAATTTTGCGGGCGTTCCGGTTGACTATCATGCACTGATTTCCGGGCAAGGAACCGAGCTTGCTCTTGAACAAGCTGCCACTACTGCGTCAAATCACCTGCAGAGCGGCAAAAGCCCAATCATCTATACAGCCCGCGGCCCTGAAACTGTTACCAGTTCTCAAACCGCGTCTGCTGACATCGCCGGGCGCCATCTGGGATCCCTGCTCGACAGGTTGATCCGCGAGCATAAGTTGGAACGTGCCATTATTGCCGGCGGCGACACATCCAGTCTGGCCCTGAGCGAAATGAACATCTACGCGTTAACCCTGCGCCATCCCATACCGCAAACACCAGGATCCCCTTTGTGTAACGCCTTTCACAATGATGGAAACCAACTGGAAATCGCCCTCAAAGGAGGCCAAATCGGTAAGGACGACTATTTCATTTCTTTGCGGGATGGTAAGCTGGTGTAATAACCCCGAGTTATGACAATTCAGCACTCAACAGTTTAGCGCGAGAGAGGTCATGAAGTGTTCGGCAACAATGTGGGAAAAGTGGTGGGCCCGGCGAGACTCGAACTCGCAACCAGACCGTTATGAGCGGTCGGCTCTAACCAATTGAGCTACAGGCCCTGATTGAGTAAGAGTTTGCGGATACTCAATACGCCGCCGTAAACTAGATAAATTCGGCCCAAGGTCAAGCGCAAACTCAGTTCACGCTCATGGACATTAACAGCGACATCTCTGGGTCAATTTGTCTCAGACACTTTAATTTCAGCCTAATGAGCATTTTCAGCTTCGAGATATTCTTTGACGTGGAAAATACCCTCAACGCCTCTTTGCATCATTACGTCTAGGGCACTCATTCCGTTGAAGATTTGGTTCGGCTTCTTCACCCACTGATACCCTCGCCATTTGTCAACAAAAAGCACCCTCAGCTGTTTATGAATGCCTAGCAACAAATGCGCCCGAACCAACATGTCTTCACTAGGGCTTTGCTGCTCGTTCCTAAACGCTATCTCGTCGCCACCAAGAAGAACCTGCACTTCGGCATCCGAGAGCTCCCAGTTCTTCAGCAATCTGAATGCCGCTCGGCACAATGCTTGAGCTTCCTTCTGAGTAAATACGTTCTCCACCTGCTTTTTCGACATTCTCACCTCCAGTCGGGAGCACACTCCAGAACTAGAATTCACCAATATCACTGAATAGCCCCTGCAATTGTAGAGACCCGGTTTGATCAGATTTGTCGTCTTTCGAATTCGACGGGTGACAACATTCCGTTGGCACTATGTTTGCTCTTCGGGATACAGAATATTTCTATGTAATCAAAGATAACCTGACGTGCCTCATCCCATGATTTATAGACCCTGCGGCGAATGCGCTGACGCATCACTTTGAAACACCCCTCTCTCTCAACAAACGCATCAACCGGTTTCTGAAACGCGACAATTCATAGATCCACTGCTTCCGCACCACCTCGACGACTTTCAGTCTTTGATCTGGGCAGTTAACAAAGTAACTCTCAGCTGCGGCAATCAACTTTTCCGCAGTGACCGGAAGCTTTGATCGCAAAATCGATCCAGCAACTTCAAAGACATTTGCTTCAATCTGACTGGTTGCACTCTCGCGTTCGCCACGGGCAACGGCAACGCATTTTTCCAACAAATCATCTTCAAAATCTCTTGCCGGCATTGGCACACCATTATTCAGAGAAGCTTCGCACCAGATAGAGAGAGGGCTGAATGCCAAATCAACCGATTAGAACTACCCGTGAGAGCAAAGCGAATCATCGACGGCTCGCTATACAGCGCTCCAAGGTCATTACATTCACAACTTTTCAAGTAGAGCTTTCAGCTTTGCCGCGCCTCTTGAGTAAAGTAGCTCCAGGCTCTCAAGCCCCCCTGTTTCTTCAAATGCCGGTGGCAAGAATCTTTTCATCTGCTCACGATGTAAACCCTGAGCTTTGATCTGATCAATCACGCGCTCGAGATCACCAAGACACGCGGTGAAGAGCACAACTTGCTCCAAGGCATCTTTCATTAACTCAGCAGAAAATGCACCCTCAGAAAGATCAACAAGCCCCGAAGCAAGCTCGTCATTCAGTGCAACGCTTGGAAGAGTTTTACCAAGGTTCTCTTTGTACGAACCAACTTCAAGCGCTTTTCCCCCCTCATCATAAAGCACGGAGACCTTGATGCCTGGTGCCTTCGCGGAAGGTCTAACGCTAAACCACCCACCTGACTGATCAAAATAGCATTGCCCAAAAACGAATGGTTCGATCTTGGGGCTCTCAAACAACACCTCAGGCCCAGCCCTGGATATCTCGTCTCGGAATGCTTTGATGTTTTCAAGCGGACTGACGAGGGTAAGGCGAACTTCATCCGGAGCAGCAAAACCAACTACTGAGGCAAACAATGAAGTGCGACCAGACAATCCAAGACTACGATCTTGCATAAAGTCCTCTGAAAGCGCGCGTATAACAGTTTTTATATCTGCTGGTTTGTGGCCGTGAATAATAGCGTTCTTAGGCTCATGTTTAGACCGCTTTGCAATCAGCTTCTTGCATTCAACCTCAAGCCATGAGCCATGAGATGATGCCAGTGCCTCGATGGACTTGAGCTCATCTACCGTCGGCTCAGCAAGGATATCATGGAACCTCCATCCACGCTCATAGGCGTTAAGCATTTCTTGTTCACTCAAGCGCCTTTGCTTGTCTCCCTGCCAGAGCAGTGCACGCAAGAAGGTCAACCTGCTTCGGTCAACCATTGACCAAGCCCGTTCGACGTTGGCGGACAGTTGTTAAGTTAGCCCTCCCAAGACCTCCTTCATCATTGAAAAGCTTATGGAGAACTTCCGGATCAACCCCAAACTTAAGAAATCCTCTTTCCGTTTGGGAGTACATCAACAACTCGACTTCACCCTCTCTGATCATTTCCAACAGCCTTACATAAGACAGTCCTTGTTTATTGTATTTTTTTACCGCTGCGATCAGCTGTACAGGCCTAATTTTTGAGATGTCGGCGTGCACCTCTAACTCATAGAGAAAGCCTTCAAGCACTTTTTGATCAAACCGCCAGCAATGATTTCCATCCAAATCTGGTGAATGAACCGGTGTTACAAACCCCGCCCTGACGAGTTCCTTCAAAGTGTAGAGGGAAATCGAAAGCATGTATGCGGCAGCACCAATGCCAATCAGCCGTTTCTTCAAGTCATTATATGCTTCAAGGCTTTCGTGAGTGACCAAACGGTCGACACGACGTCCCCTTCGAATGGTAATTGTCTGGAGAAGACCTTTTCTTATTAGTCTGTCAATTCCTGCGCGACTCACCTTCAACCAGTTGCGCGCATCCGAAGAACTAACAAGCCATTGGTGACGACCTGGACTGGGAACCACGGTATTATGAATGTATGGAGCACGACCTTCCGAAACCAAACGCAAATAGGCCTCAAATCCTTCATAGACGGTTGGAAACCTCTCCTTTTGTGTTGAGCAGGTTCGATATAGTCGCTCTAGTCCGAAGGCAAAGAATTCATTTTCCAAATACCAATCGGTTGGAGCTATCATTTTCCCAATGAAGCGAATGAAACCTTCCGGCCAGTTTGCAAGAGCACCCGCTGCATCAGAGACGTGGATAATGGTGTTTGCCTCACTTACACGGAGGTAGCCGCGACCATCTGGATCTCCTTCACGATGAAGAGAAGTTCCAAGCAACGCGATCGTCTCCAACACCTCTCGGCACGACGCTCTCTGAATGAGCTCCGGAAATCCGAACCGTGCCAAATCGAACTTCGTCCCTGAGTATTTGTTTGAAAGCAGTCTCAGCAAACCAATATGGGCTTCCGATATTGACGAATCACCACCTGCTTTGGCGCTCAAACACTCACAAAAGTCGATACTTGTGCGGTAAAACCTCACAACCTTTCCGCACTCAGAGCAGGCGTCACGTAGCTTACAACCATGCCTTGGGCAATGAGTTACGAAACGCAAATCCCAAAGACTAGAGAGATATCCGTTCTCCCGTGCGCACAGGGAACAGATTGCTTTAGTCGGCCACTTTAAAAAGTATCGCGATACCGCCTCTCCATTGAGCAATGTCACCTTCGAATGGTTACCTTCGAATGTATTCAATGGCGCTAGATTACTGATTGCCTCCAAAGGCTGACCTAAAATCGAAGCAAGCTCTGGTAATTTGCTCCTCCAAGTTGAAGCTTTTGTCTTCGCATAGCTAAGCCCTACATGCCTCAACGGCCATGCCGAGCTTTCATAAGCATTAAGACCCGCAATTCGGATAAGATACCCGATCAGGCTCTCGTCTTTGATTGGCGATGAAATAATTGGAACGGCTTCAGAACGGTTCATCTTGAAGCCCTTTTTTCTGACGGCTAATTACTCTTCCTACTGTTTGTTTCCGCTTCGATTGCAATGGTCGCGCAGCTTTAGTGTCGAGTTCATCAGACGCTTCCTTTAGCTCTGATAGGGCAACCGTCAGATGCTGTTCTGTAAGCGTGGGACTATTGCTCAACAGAGCAATCTCTACAGATCGATAGATAACCTTGGTGATGTATCCAATTAACCCTTTGCATGATCGGGCCAACCTCAGCATTACTTCGTTACTCTTCAGAACTGAGCTTGAAGGATCAGGCAAGGGAAGTTCTTGGTTCAAGAAATGGAACAACATCAGGAGCTCTTTTGCGCCATCCTTTGTAGAAGGATCAAAGGGATGCAGCTCAATTCTTCCGCGCCGACGTGTTTCAAGTTGCGGGTTCACCATGAATATATCGTTGACCTCTGGAAGTCCGACGAACAGCACAGGTCTGTGTAATATTTCAAGCTGTGTCTTCAGCCAGTCGGCAGTATCGTAGCGACGAGCTTGGCTACCTTTGTTGGTCAAGTGCTGAAACTCATCAAAGATGAGCATGCTAACACTTGCATGATCCGCGAGCATTGCAATGCGGCGTTCCATAGACTCTCGCGTGCCCATACTTGCGCAGGGATCCCCCAACGCATATAGAATGCGTGATGCGAGATTTTTTATCGTACAGCTCTGCGGGATGATAATTGATAGAACACAGCTATGACTGTCTCCACTGTTGGCCATTGAGCAAAAATTCTCGACAACAGAGGACTTGCCCGCACCTGTCTCTCCAACGAATGTCATTATGCCCGGCGCATAAGCCCGCGTACCTGACCTGTGGAAGTTGGTAATTCGGGCAATTGCGTTCTGGAATTGGCCATGATGGACTCTCTGGTTTTGAAAGGTCGCCAACCCATCCGCTTGAGCATCTGTTAGGAACATTTCTTCATGCATTCTTGCCTCCTGTTCCTCTGGACGGAGACGTAGATTTCCAGTGAGCTTTTTCGATCTCTGCTGCAATCTCATCAGATGAAAAATCAAATTCCTGAACTGGAATATCTTCTCTTTGCTTATCCTCTGATGCATTCTCGAAATTAGTCACCACCTCAGCTATGACTTCTTCTCGAACATATCTGTGAGCCTTATTGCGCCGGGTCTTTCTCTTACTCGTCTTCAGCTGCTGAGCGAGTTCGAAGGTTGTCACCCGCGCATTAAGGAGCTTTTCTTCAGAGTGCTTACGCGCGCCGTTCGTCTCATTGGAAACAACCCTGCTGATCAACTTGTGACGCCAAACTGACAAACCGTCAGCATATGAGGCATATACGCAACTTGCAGGTAAGAAAATTCTGTTCTGATCATCCTCCACATAAACCACGAGCAAGTTTTCCGGATCATATTTGACGCGAACTTTCGGGTTGCGCCCCAAGTTCATTCTTCCGGTCATCAGCCGACGATAAAGCAGTTGAATCGCTTCTGACTGGAATTGCAGATTGAACAACCGCACGCCGATACGCGATAGCGTACATGTTTCGACGCACGAGGTCAGAACACTCAGATCTTCGAGGTTGCTTAGGAGGCGGACAGGATGCTTTTCCGTGCCTTTTGTCCACCTGTGTATTGGGCAATCTTTGATCCCTTCGTGATAGGTGTTTGAGTACTCGTCCACCACAAACTTCGTCACAAGCAACATCAGATCTTGAATGGTAAGCTTGGCGTTCTTTTCGGACTCATAATCTCCACGCTTTTGAGTGTTGGAAAATGTCGTCCCATCAAGGGTATGGATCAGTTTGGAATTCAGGGTTTGGAAAAACCGCTCGACCTTACCCTTGTAGCGGGGCGTTCGCTTCGGGTTGTATTCGATAGAAATTCCAAGCTGACTCAAGGCATCAAGCAAGTTCTGGGAGTGGAACTCCAGACCATTGTCGACAACCAAAACAACTATCAAGCCAAAACAAGGCCATTCATTTTCGATATCAGCTTCAATTTCATTTCCGCTTTGGGCTTTGAATTCATCAACAACGCTCTGAATGAACTTGTCCTTGGGGGCTATCGCATTTCTCAAGCACCTCATGATTGAGCGATAGGAAGGTGGTTCAGGACTAATATCAAAGCCGACAACCATGCGACTGTGGCTGTCTATGGCTAACGTCAACCAGACGCGGCCCATCACATCACCGTTTGGGTAGACAACTAACAAGTCAATCAGGTGGTGATCTATCTCGACCCGCTCCAAGGGATAGTCCGTACCAACCCCCGAACCAACAGGACCAAACTTCTGATCTGCCACTTGTTGTCCATGATGGGCCAGCAGTACCTCGTAAGGGTCCAGCTTGCTGAGGTACCGATAAATTGTTCGACGGCTGGGAGCTTTTAACTTCATGCCAACTGACGCTGTCTGATTTTCCTTTTTTATTCGGCGACAGATAGCCCGATAAATCTCCGTTCCGGTACTGTATTCCGGCTTCAAATACCGTTCATGCACAATTTCCCAAATGATACTTTCAAGTCGGTTGTCAAAACGCATCTTGTCCGGGCCCTTGAAGCAATTTCTAGGCAACAAGGCACGAATATCCTTCCCGCCGGAAATCCAGGATTTGTACCAGCGCATTAGGGTGCGCTTGGAAGGAAGTTCATCGTAACCGTCTTGATCGTAACGCCGAATTACACAGCTAACCGCTTGATTAAGATTGCTCGCACCTGAAGCTTTATCTACGTGCCTGACAAGCTTGAGTCTGGCTCGGGCTTCAGCTCGCTCCTGATCGCTAAAAGAGTCGAATGAGACCAACTGGTGATGAGCATAATTGGGAAAGGCACTCAAAATCTCGACTTCACCGTCAAATACTGCCTGCGCAATCTCTTTAGACGGTATCAGCAGCGGCTGGCCCGTATCCAGACTACTGAGATGAACGTCTTGGTTTTCGGTCAAAGTCACGACCTTATACTGCGCACCTTGAAACGCGAGGCGAGAGCCTTCAGGAAGATGAATTCTCGTCATTTCCTTCCTCCCTCGTCCGCGAGTTCGACAGAGGACATCATCCCGATCTTTTCATCCAGATTGAGCCTAAGTTGTCCCGTTGCGACCAGCGCCAAAACGTCATCAAGGGTTGCGTCTTCACCCATGATTTCCACCACATCTTGAATCAGGAAATTTCCTGAGCTCTGGAAATGGGACCTGAACCTACTCACATCGAACTCTGGGGAAGCACTCAGGCGGTGAGGACTAATGGACCTGACGTTCGAACTTCTTGGCTCACGCCGAATGTCATCTTCCGTCCAAATCTCAAACTGATAGCCTTTTTTAGCTAGTACCGTTTCGATAACCGGAAACCGTTTCAAATTCTCCGGTTTCCCAAGATCGCGCTTGGGTTTGACCTCAATTACTTTCCGACCGAAGTCACCAGTGATCAAGATGTCGGGAAAATACACTCTGTCCCTACCATCAAATTGGTAGTTCAATTTGAATGGCTGCACCGCAATATCATCAACTTCGGGAATGAGATCGAGAATGATGAGGGCATCTCTCTCAAGCTGAGATTCCCAGGGAAGCAGACGTTTGACCTTACGACTGTAGTAAAGCCCGTGCACTCGCCCTTTGCTGCGGCTTACAACTTGGCGTACCGGTTTCATAATAAATTTCTCCTTCGCATGATGCAGGCAAAGCTCATCCGTGGCGTGCTGACACGCAGTGCTTGCCTTGGATTTGGCAACGTGCTAAAGGAGAAAGTGTGAATAAGCTCGCTTTAGCGACGTAATTGACCGGTTCAGTTCTCTGGATCGGTTTTTTGCGTTTTGGGGCCTCCCTTTACGGATTTATTTCGAGCTTCATAATCCTGCCACAGGCATTTTTGTCAACTTGCCCTCAAAGCAGAAAACATACCAATGGTTGCATATTATTTTTTGTAAATACTGCAGATTCTGCATTACCCATCCACGTCGATTCTGTATTTTCCAAATCAGTTTTACAGAATTCGCCTTAGTACAGACTCATTTTTTTGTATTAAAATTAGGATTATATCAGTTATCTGGAAGTCGTCCAACAATGGTACGCCCTTGAACAAAGAACTGACAATTTTATGTATTTCCGAAAAAAAATCCGAATTCTGTATCCATTTTCAAAATACATAATTCAACTTATAATTTAATTTCGGTTTGAAATGAAGTATTCTAAGAAGCCTGTTGTAGGCTAAGCCAGCCTGGAAAAGACCTAATGCCGATTGAACAACTTATAAGACTCGGGGCTGTTTTCTTAATTTATGCTCGGGCTGGGGCAACACATGGCCGACCAGGTCAAACTCCAGGCGCGAGTTTCTGGTCTGCGTGAACAACAAACCAGCTAATTGCTGTTTCGTTCATGCTCTAAACATAGATGAAAAGAAGCTTGCCGCCGTCGAGCGAAATCGTTGCCAACTTCTTGGCACGAATGACAGCTTTTATGGCACGAATGACAACTTTTGTGGCACGTGACAGCTCCACGGTAGACCCGGAGGGACTTGAACCCCCAACCAGACCGTTATGAGCGGTCGGCTCTAACCAATTGAGCTACGGGTCCCCAAGACAAAAGTCCGGGTAAAGAAAAGACCGCACCAGATGTCTGGTGCGGTCCCGAAAACTAGCGATTTTCCGGCCAAGGTCAAGCCCGAACGTCGCGTAATTTCTTAATAATCGAGGAACGAACGCAGTTTGCGCGAGCGCGACGGATGCTTGAGCTTGCGCAGCGCTTTTGCTTCGATCTGGCGGATACGTTCGCGGGTCACGGAGAACTGCTGACCAACCTCTTCGAGGGTGTGGTCGGTGTTCATGCCGATCCCGAAACGCATACGCAGAACACGTTCTTCACGCGGGGTGAGCGATGCCAGAACGCGCGTGGTGGTTTCACGCAGGTTGGCCTGGATCGCAGCATCAAGCGGCTGAACGGCGTTCTTGTCTTCGATGAAATCGCCGAGATGGCTGTCTTCCTCGTCCCCGATCGGGGTTTCGAGCGAGATCGGCTCCTTGGCGATTTTCAGAACCTTGCGGACCTTCTCAAGCGGCATCTGGAGTTTTTCTGCCAGCTCTTCCGGGGTCGGCTCACGGCCGATTTCATGCAACATCTGGCGCGAGGTACGCACCAGCTTGTTGATGGTCTCTATCATGTGAACCGGAATACGGATGGTGCGCGCCTGATCGGCGATCGAACGCGTGATCGCCTGACGGATCCACCAGGTCGCATAGGTCGAGAACTTGTACCCACGGCGGTATTCGAATTTATCCACCGCCTTCATCAGGCCAATGTTGCCTTCCTGAATCAGGTCAAGGAACTGAAGACCACGGTTGGTGTATTTCTTGGCGATCGAGATCACGAGACGCAGGTTGGCCTCGATCATTTCCTTTTTCGCAC
>Ga0207848_100331_pt1 | contig 23232 bp, 22 predicted proteins | sample TtaePargueraPR_10_FD_187737 | JGI IMG/M metagenome (GOLD analysis project Ga0207848, IMG submission 187737) | Aerobic enrichment media microbial communities from Bioluminiscent Bay, La Parguera, Puerto Rico - Tt and M2 (3) (SPAdes) | ecosystem: Environmental > Aquatic > Marine > Unclassified ... | reverse complement strand
CTCGCGGAGGGGCTCTCCGTGATTGCCTGTGGAGGCGGTGTAAGACCTCACCGGGAGTCCTCCTCTCGGACGGGGCGGTCGTCGGTGAAGCAGGAACCCCCTGGGGCGACCCAGGGAATCCCCGTCCCTTAGGGCGGGGAGGAAGTCAACGGTTGCCTCCGAGCGCGGTGAGCGGGTCGACGCGGGTGATCCGCAGGACGGCGACGGCGGCCCCGAGCACACCGAGGGTGAGCAGCAGGGCGGTGGCGACGGCGATCGGACCGGCTTCCAGCACGAACGGCATGGGCGTGGACGAGATGGCCGCACCGGCGGCCACCCCGACGGCGACTCCGGCGGCGGCCGACAGGACGAGCAGCACCACCGACTGTACGAGGCTGTCCCGCAGCAGGTAGCGGGTGCTGGCGCCGAGTGCGCGCAGCACGGCGATCTCCTGCCGGCGTTGCACCGTGAGCACGGTGAAGAAGGCCCCGACGACGAGCGCCGAGATCGCGTAGAGGAAGACCTGGATCAGTTGGAGCGTCGAGGTTTCGGCCGTGTAGCCCGGCGAGGCGCCGTACGACTGTTCGCGGGTCATCGACGTGGTGCCCGCTGCCTCATCGCCGGCGGCCAGGGCGACGGCGGCGCCGTCGTGGGCGCGGACGGCGACGGCGGTGATCTCCTGGTAGATACGCTCGGGCGGGGCGTCGCCCGCGCGTACCCCGGCCTTGACTTCCTGCCAGGTTCGCAGCGGCACGTAGCCGACGTCGACGTGGCCGTAGGTGTGCTGCTCGGCGAGGACACCTACCACGGTCAGCGGGGTGCCGGCCGGTTCGACGGTGATGGTGTCACCGACGCTGATCCCCTCCTGGGCCGCCGTGGCGCTGATCACGACCTCCCCTTCGCCGGCGAGGCGGCTGCCGTCGGCGGCCTGCGGGTCGAGGAACGAGCCGAGTTCGACGCCGAACAGCGCCAGATCGATCTCGACCCCCTGGTCGCTGCGGCCGTTGGCGAGGGTGTTGCCGAACGGTGCCGCCTCGGCCACGCCGGGCTGGCGCGCCCAGGTGTCGACGGCGTCGACGTCGACCACGCTGCGGGAGAACGCCGAGTCCTTGGCCACGCCGTCCTGGAAGGCGAGCGAGGTGACGGGCAGCCGCTGCAGGCCGGAGACGCCGTCGTTGACCAGGCCGACGGACAGGCCGCTCAGCAGCACGGTGAGGACGGCGATGAGCGCCACGACGACGCCGATGAGAGCGAACCGGCCGCGGGCGAAGGCGAGTTCGCGAAGCGCGAGGAACATGGGTCTACCACGTCCGACAGGTAGTCGACAGCATGTCGGGAAAGATACCGACACCCCGTCGGGATACCAAATCGCTAGGGCACCATCCAGCTCAGCACCGGGGTCGTCTGCAAGCCGACCAGCAGCGCCATCGCGCAGATCAGCACCACGCTCCAGCCGAACATGCGGCGGAACAGGTCGCCCTCCCGGCCGCTGAGCCCCACGGCGCTCGCCGCGATCGTCAGGTTCTGCAACGAGATCATCTTGCCGATCACGCCGCCGGACGCGTTGGCGGCGGCGAGCAGCACCGGGTCCAGACCGGCGCGCTGCGCGGCGGTGACCTGGAGCGCGCCGAACAGCGAGTTGGACGACGTGTCCGAGCCGGTGAGCGCCACGCCCAGCCAGCCGAGGACCGGCGAGAGCAGCGCGAACAGGCCGCCGGCGCCGGCCATCCAGGTGCCGAGCGTCGCGGTCTGCCCGCTGCCGTTCATCACGAACGCCAGTGCCAGCAGCCCGCAGACGGTGAGGATCGCCCAACGCAGCGACGCCAACGTCTGCCCGTACGCGACGAGCGCGGCGCGCGGGGTGACCCGCAGGATCGCCATCGTGATCAGACCGGCCAGCACCAGCAGGGTGCCGGTCGAGGAGAGCCAGTTGAACCGGAAGACCGGCAACGACGACGGCTCGCCGGACACGTTCAACAGGTGCAGACCGGGCCAGTCGAACAGCACGGTGACCGAGTTGAGCGCGCCCGCGACCGCCGGCACCTGCGACAGGCCGAAGATCGCCACAATCACCAGGTACGGGGCGTACGCCCGCCAGACCTCGACCGGCGCATCCGGCCGCTCCGCGACGTCTTTTGCGGACCCGGAGTCGGCCGCCTGGTCGTCGTCACGCCGAGGCGGCCACACTCGCGCGACTATGGCCACGACCACTGCGCTGACCAGCCCGGCGACGATGTCGGCCAGGGCCACCGAGAAGAAGTTCGAGGTGAGGAACTGAGTCAGCGCGAACGACGTTCCGCAGGCGAGCGCCACGTACCAGGTCCTGCGTAGCGCTCGGCGACCGCCGACCATTCCGACCAGCAGCAGCGGTATGAGCAGCGCGATCACCGGGACCTGACGCCCGGCCATCGCCCCGAGTTCGTCCCCCGGCAGGTCGGTGACCCCGGCCAGCGTGGTGATCGGCAGGCCGAGCGGCCCGAACGCGGCCGGCACGGTGTTGGCCACCAACGCCACGGTGGCCGCCTTCATCGGGCCGAAGCCCAACGCCAGCAGCATCACCGTGGTGATCGCGACCGGGGTGCCCTGTCCGGCCAGCCCTTCCAGCACCGATCCGAAGCAGAACGCGATCACCATCGCCTGCACCCGCTGGTCGTCGCTGACCCGGGCGAACGAGCGCCGGAGCACATCGAAGTGTCCACTCGTCACGGTCATCCGGTAGATCCAGATCGCGGTGCCGAACGTCCACACGAGCGGGAACAGCGCGAACGTCGCTCCCTGGCTCGCGGTCAGCAGCGCCTGCCCGGTCGGCATCGAGTACGCCACGATCGACACCAACAGGGCGACGGCGAGCGCACCGAGCGCGGACAACCAGGCCCGTACCCGGAACACGCCGAGCAGCAGGAACAGGGTGACGATCGGCAGTGCGGCGACGAGGGCGCTCAGCGCCAGCGAGTCGGCGAGGGGGTCCAGGATCGGCTGGTACACGCGTACCTCCGGGAAGCAACACGTCGCCCGGCTCGGCGCCGTACGCGAAGTTCGCTCATCTTCCCCAGTCGATCATGCCGAGTCTTCGCAAAAATTGCGCAGTTGCCCGCCGACCGACCTTGATCAAGTCGGGCTACGTGCCGGGAAAATGATCTCGCAACTTCCATCCGGGACCGAGACACCGCAGGAAGCAGCCATCCACACATACTCGCCGCAATCGCAGCGGCCCATCGTGCACAACAGCACCTCGCCGCCGCGCTGGAGCACCTGTCCAGGTCCCGCGAGCACCTCAGCAGCTACGCGGCCAGGATCAACGGATCCCCGATCGAATCCGGAAGCTCTCCGACACCCTCTCCGGCGGGCGCCTGGTGGTCACCTCCGGAAACCCTCCCCCGACATGTCGCGGAGGCAGGATCGACGTTCCTGCCGCGCCCGGAAGGCGCGAACCGTCCCACCTCTGGCATCTACGCGGGCAACCAGGTCGAGTCCGGCGGACGGGACAAAAGCGTTGCAGCGGACCTGATATCCGATCCGCTGCGGGGCCCGCCCGTCACCTTCTATCAACACGTCGAGTCCAAAGTAGCCGCGATGATGCGGCGCGACGGCACCGCCAAGGCGGATCTCGTACTCGACAACACCGTGTGTGGAAGCAATCAACGCGACCAGGGAAAAACCTGGTTTAGCCGGACTTACGTGGGCACAGGCGAGAGGATCAGCAAATGACGTTCGTCATGACCGACTACCACGGACATCGGGAGCCGCTGGCCGGCCCGGATGACGCCGGTGAGTGGTTCGACGAGCAGGCGTCATCAATCATGCCGCACGGCGGATGCGGCCAGACAATATGGTTCGGACCGGCGGACGCGCCGCCGGAGCTTCGAATCGACGTGGACGTCGACGTCGGGCGGGCTGCCCTACGCTGGTCGGACGGCTCGTACGGCGTACAGCTCGATCCGACCGTGCCGATCGCCGTGCTGACCTCGCCGGACAGCGGGACCGTCGACGTGCCCGCCTGGCTGGCCCGGGTCGGCGTCGACACCGCGAGTCAGGCCGTTGTCGAGTACGTGTCGACCGGCCAACGACCGACCTGCCTCACCTGGTCGTCGACGCCGCCCGACCAACCAGGGCCGACGGTCGCCGGATGATGAAGCCCGCCTCCCCGACTACGGACCATCGCCGCTGACGGCACCCACGCTCACGTCGGGTCGCTGCGGTTCGGCGGGTTCGCTGTCGCCTCGGGTGAGGCGGTCACGGAGCAGGCCGTGTCGGAACTGGTAGACGCCGCCGGCTTGGCGTAGCACGCCCCGCCGATGGGCGTCGGCAAGGAACGCCATGATCGGCCAGGGCAGGTCGCCTCGAACGCACCACCACAGTCGCGCGTATTGAAGCGCACCCCACGATGTTCTGGTGATGCCGAAGGTGAGCCCGAACGCGGGCCCAAGGACGAACCCTACCACGAGCCCGACCGTAGGTCCTCTGTCAAACCCGAACATGATCCCGACCGTGAGCCCGAACATGATCCCGATCGTGAGTCCGACCATGAGCGCTCGGCGTCGGTCGTTGTGCAGGAGTGCGGGCGGATCGACGGCTGTGACGTCGGCGTCGCCGCTGTCGAACAAGGTGGTGAACTCCCGAACGAGCCCGTACGTGAGCCCGATGGCGAGGGTACCCGCGAGCCCGGCCACGAGACCGACCACCAGTCCGACGGCAAGCCCGACCACGAGCCCGCGCTCCAGCCCGACCGCGAGCCCGACGATGGACCCGATCAGAAGCCCGGCCGCGCGCCCCACCATGAGCCCGAACGCGAGCCCGGATCCGATACGACGGATCAACGACCGGTTCGACCGTCGCCAACGGGTCTGCCGTCGCGACGGTTTCACGGGCCCGAACGTGAGCCAGGTCGCGAACCCGGCAGCGAGCCCGACCACAAGCCCGACCGCGAGAGCCGCGGTGAGACCTGCCGCGAACCCAGCGGCGAGCCCGGCGGCGAGCCCGTACGTAAGCCCGGCTGCGATTCCGTGCGCGAGTCGTGTGCGGCGGGGAATGGCGTGGACGAACTCCCACCAGGCCAGGTCCTGGGTGTCGCGGCGGCGCATGTGGTTAGCGAGATTGCGAAGGTACCGGTGGGCCTGCGCGCGGCGCCAGGTGCGACCCGCCGTGCCTGGTTCAGGCAGGTCGGAGTAGACGGCGGGAATGAGCCGGTCGAGAAGATAGGCGTGGACGGTGTCGGTGTCGGGCAGGTCGAGGAGCCTGGCGGGATGGCCATCCGCCCGGTCACCATCGGTGTGGGTGATCCGGGCGAGGTCGACCCACAGCGGTGCGCTGAGCGCGGCGGCCAACCGCCCGCTGTGCTGCGCGGCGTCATGGTCGAAGGTGGTCGCCCAGTCGTCGGGACGGCTGGTGGCCCGCTGCAGGTACGCCCGTACCACGTCGGCGGGGATGGGGGTGAGCTCCACGACCGCGGCGGCGGCCATGGTGGTGCCGGACAGTTCGGCGAGGGTGTCGAGGTACTCGGTGGTACGACTGGTCAACACCAGCGGATGGTCAGGGTCGAACATGTCGCTGATCGCCCGGACGGCACGGGCCCGACGGGAAGCGGGCATCTCGTCCAAGCCGTCGAGCAGCGGAAACAACCGGCTGACCGGGACCGGAGTCTGGTGGCCGTACTCGTTGGCGAGTTGGGTGGCGATCCACTGTTCGAGGGTCTGCTCGTCAGCGTTCCAGGTCGGCAGGCGCAACAGCACCGGCACCCGACCTTCCGGGGCGCGGGCCCGCAACAGCCGCAGCGCCTCCCGCAACAGCAGCGACGTCTTGCCCGCGCCCGGCTCGCCGAGGATGACGACCCGACCCCGCAGCCGCTCGTCGGTCAGGACCTGATGCAAGCCGTCCGGGTGACGCACATCAACACAACCATCGAGCTCGAGCGGAGTCGGCTCACCGTCGCTACGGACGTTGCTCCAGTGGTCGGCGACTGGCGGACCGATCGTGGTCCACGCCACCGGCAACGGATGCGGATTGGCCAGCCGACGACGACGCAGCTCCGGACGCCACACCTGCTCCACCGCCGCCGCGAGCACGTCCAACCCGGCCGGAGCCGGATGCCCGCCAGAGGCATCGGCAGGGCCACCAGCAGCAGACCGCTGCCCCCGGACCGCCAGGAGAAGCCCAACTAAGCTGGACGTACCCCCGACGACACTGAAGACCTTGTCGAGTCCATCCAACACCACGTTGTCATGCAGCGCCCAGCCCAGCAGGAAGAACACCACACCCAGCAGGACAAGCCCCGCACCCCAAACAAAGCGCCGCCCTGGACCACCGGCCCGCACCCCAGCCACCACCACACCGTACGCGTCGCGGCCGGGACAGGTCTGCCGTGGACGTTGGCCGCAGCATCACCACCGTCCAGATGGCGCTTGGCTGCTCCCCCGGTCACCACGACTCGATGACGGGGTCATCGTGCTCGCGCTGGCGCCACCGCTCGGTGAGCCGGCCGAGCCGGCTCTGGGCGGCGATGCCGCAGACGGCTGCGATCCGGTCGTCGCGGACCTGCAGCACCACCACCCCCACCGGCCGATCAGCGACGGCGGCGACGATGGCGGGCGAGCCGTTGACCAGGGCGGCGTACATCGAAGGGCACCCGCCGACCAGTCTCCGCTTCGCTGGCGTCGGTTTGAACGCGGCCCGCAGGGCGGCGACGATCCGCTGAGGATCGGCGTGCCGCAGCAGTTTGTGGCCCGAACCGACACCGGCACCGTCGGAGATCGCGGTCACGTCGTCGGTGAGCAGCGCCACCAGCCGTTCGGTCCGGCCGGAGGATGCGGCGGCGACGAACGCCTCGACGACCCGGCGGGCGGCGGCGTGGTCGACCTGCCGGCCGACCCGCTCGGCGCCGATCCGCCGCCGGGCCCGATGGGCGTGCTGCTGGCTCGCGGCCTCGGTGATGTCGAGAATCTCGGCGATCTCGGCATGCCGGTAGGCGAACGCCTCACGCAGGACATAGACGGCCCGCTCGGCCGGGGTGAGGCGTTCCATCAGGATCAGCACCGCCAGGGTCACCGATTCGCGCTGCTCGACGGAGTCCGCCGGGCCCAACATCGGGTCGCCGTCGAGCAGCGGTTCGGGCAGCCAGTCGCCGGCCGCGCGTTCGCGACGCGCCATCGCCGACCGGAGCCGGTCCAGGGCCAGGTTGGTGACCACCTTGGTCAGCCACGCCTCGGGGACCTCGATGCGCTCCCGGTCGGCGGCGTGCCAGCGCAGGAACGCGTCCTGCACCACGTCCTCGGCGTCGGTTGCCGAGCCGAGCAGCCGGTACGCCAGCGCGGCCAACCGGTCCCGGTTGGCCGCGAAACGCTGCACCCTGGCGGCGTCCATCGCCGCCACGCTAGTCGACCACCGCTGGGTGGTGGGCGTGGTGGTGCGCGGGCGTCGCCCGGCGTCGGCGAGCCGGCAGTCCGTAGGTCGGGTTGCTGATGCCCCAGGTGGCGCCGGTGAGCACGAACCTCTTGACGAGCGCGGCCGGCCGACCGCGCAGCGACCACGACCTCGACCGGGCGTCGTCGTCGACCGCCTGCAGGATCGCGTCCTGGCCGCCGAGGCTGATGCAGTTGCCGGGGTAGCCCAGGGATTTCTTCGAGATCGGGTGGCCGGTGAGGTCACCGACGATCGCGGCCGTCGCCTGCATCCTGGTGAAGCCCGCGGAGGCGCAGGACATCGGCAGTGGCCGACCGTTGTCGCCGATGACGTAGGCACTGTCACCGCCGGCGTAGACCTCCGGATGTGAAACGGAGCGCATCATCCGGTCGACGGTGATCCGGCCGTCGTCCTCGACGGCGAGCCCGCTGGCGGCGGCGATCGGGTGTGCGGCGAAACCGGCCGCCCACACCGTCACGTCAGCGGGCAGGACGGTGCCGTCAGCGGCAACCGCCCCGGCCCGCTCGACGCGTTCGACGGTGGTGTGCTGGTGGACGGCGATGCCGAACCGGTCGAAGGCGCGCCGCAGGTGCCGGCGGGCCTTCGCACCCAGCCAGCCGCCCAGCTCGCCGGCGGTGGCGAGGACCACCTTGAGCCCTGGCCGGGACTCGGCGATCTCGGTGGCCACCTCGATGCCGGTCAGGTTGCCGCCGACGACCAGCACCGTCCCGGTCCCGCCCAGCTCGTCCAGCTCGTCCAGGCGTTGGCGCAGGCGCTCGGCCGCCGCCTGGTCGGCGACGTGGAAGGCGTGCTCCGCCACCCCCGCGACGCCCCGGTCGCCGATGGTGCTGCCGAGCGTGTAGAGCAGCGTGTCGTACTCGATCCGGTCGGTGGCCCCGCCGTCGGTCACGGTGACGGTCCGCCGCCCGGCGTCGACGGCGGTGACGTACGCCTGCCACAGCCTGACGCCGGTGCCCTGGAACATCTTCGCCAGGCTGAACCGGCGCAGGTCCCGGCCGGCGGCGAGTTGGTGCAGACGCATCCGCTCGACGAAGTCGGCTTCGGCGTTGACGACGGTGATCTCGAAGTCATCGGGGTGGAGACGGCGTGCCAGGACGCCGGCTGCTGAGGCGCCGGCGTATCCGGCCCCCAGAACGAGAATGCGGTGCCGCATGGTTCTGCTCCCGTCTGTTCGCGTACTCCTTGAACGGGACAGCCCACGGATTCCTGACAGGTTCGACTGTGGCCCGGGTCACCGGGGCCGGTGCGAAAACGGCGGGGACGACGGTCAGGCGGCGGCGAGGGCCGCACGGACCAGCGAGTCGTACGTCTCGTCGGTGCGGGACGCCGCGACGCCGAGTGCGGCGACGAACGCTGCCAGCTCGGCCTGCACCGCCGCGCCGGGCACGTCGTCACCGACGATGCGTTCCAGTTCGAGGAAGGTGCCGAGGCCGGCGACGTCGTCGACGCACAGCACGCCGTCGGGCAATTCGGCGGTACGGCGTACTTTCGCGATTCGCACGGTGGCGCGGAAACCCATCGCCAGGATCGCGGCGTGCATCTGCTCGCGGTCGGCCACCGTCGTCTCGTACTCGTCGCAGGAGAGGGCGTTGTCGGCGGGGCGTTTCAGGGTAAAGGTGTGCCGGCCGTCGACGGTCCGCAACCGTACGAAGGGGACGCCGAGTTTGCTGTCGCCGTACGACCAGCTTTGCGGGGCGTACGCCTGGTCGTCCTGCACGACCGGCGGACCCGGCTCGATGCCGCAGGCATTGAGCGCGACGAGCAACGCTTCCCGATCCTGGACGCGATACTTGACCTCGACCTCACGCACCACGCCTCCACCTGCCGTCACCGCACTGACTGCGCAGCGTCGCACAAGCGTCACCGGATCGACAACGCGGCGCGCCAGCAGTGGTCCACTCGGGAGCCGGTGTTTCCCTCGTCCGTCATCGAGGTGAGGCTGAGGCACGCTACGACACGATTTTGAGGTATCTCAGCCTCACCTCGATGACGCGCTACATGTGGATGAACCGGCGCAACGAGCGCCCGTGCATGTTCTCGTCGATGTAGAACTCAGGCGGCGACGCCCAGGAGGATGTGGGCGGAGGTACGGACGTCGCTGATGGAGAGGCCGAAGGACCTGCGCACGTCGACCTCGACCTTCGACGGGAGCCAGGCGGACAGTTGCAGCCGTTCCGGGAAGCCGTCGCCATCGAAGGCGATGTACTGCATGTGATCGGCGACGATCTCCCGGATCACGTGCTGGTTGGTGCCGCCGACGATGAGCCCGTGGTCGGCCAGGCTCTTGTTGAAGTCCCACAGGACGTCGACTCCATCGGTGGCCAGCTCAGGCGCGACGAGAACGTACTCGCGGCCGAACTCCTGCTGCAGGGCTTCGAGCGCGGGACGGATCCGTTGCGGACGCACGCCGGCGGTACGCAGCGCCTCCAGCACGTGCGCCTCGGCCAGGGCGATGAAGGTGACCGGCAGCGGACTCGACTGAGGGTCCGCGATGTGCAGCAGCGGCCCACCCAGGCGGTAGCCCTTTGCCCAGCGGTGGAATGTCTGCTGCGGCACCCGCAGGTGCCGTGCGGCCTGGGTGAAGTTCAGGATTCCCTCGGTGAACCGGATGTCGCTCATTCCACCCCCTCAACGTCCCGACCGGCGTCAGCATTACACGTGAAGTCCCCCCGTCGCATCAGCTCCCGCTCCGTGTCACGGAACGTACTCTGGCGCCGTCGACACCGGTTCGGCCAACCCTCAGGGCGGCGGCCATCGGTGGTCGGTCGACCATGTCGCCGGATCGGCGCATCGCCCTTGATCAGCAGATCCGCCGTTGGTTGTACGCACCTGCATCAGCCAGCGACGCATTCCTACGATCGGGAGAGGATGAGGCCATGAAGGGATACCACACCAGGTGGACCGTTCCGGACGAGCACCGGGCAAGCCCTGAGTACGTCGAGGCCGGTGCCCGCATCGCCCTCGGTCAGGCCGTCTACGACCGCCGGGTCGCGCTCGGCCTGAGCCAGGCCGAGCTCGCCGCTCGGGCTGGCACCACGCAGACCGTGATCTCGCGGCTCGAAGGTGGCACGGTCACGCCGACGCTCCCGCTACTGCATCGCCTGGCCGGAGCGTTGGAAGGCGAGCTGGACATCAAGATCACCGGCACCAGCACCCGCGCAGAGTTCCCTCTCGCTTCGTGACCCCTGGCCTGCGACAACGTGGCCGCAGGCCAGCGTCCGACTCAGCCGACGCGCAGCGCTGCGGTCATGGGTGGTTGGTCGACGGAGCCGCCGGATCGGCGCAATCAGCTCCCGTGCCTCGTTGGTCCGAAGTGCAGTTGCGGTACGTCGTACAGGTCGGGGTTCGGTAGCCGGTGCATGGTCGGTGCGGTGATTTCGATGATGAGCATTTCGGTGAGGAACTGGACGGTCGCGTCGAGGAGGTGGCTGGTGTGGGCGGTGGCGCTGTGTTCCTTGAGTCCGACGGTGATGTGGATGTGGGGTGTGATGGTCCCGGTGGTGTCGTCCCAGGCGATGGTGCCGCCGCCGAGGGCTTCGATGTTGGTGAGGTCGACGTGTGACCAGACGGGTGCGTCGGGGTTGTCGAGGCGTTGGCAGGTGCCGACGATCTTCGCCTGGCTGAGGCCGGCGATGAACATCGGGATGTAGCCCTGTCGGATGTTGTGGGTGCGGCAGGCGTCGGTGAGGGCGGTGAAGAAGTCGTCGCCGTGGTCGAAGACGACGCCGATCATGCGGCCCGGGGTCAGGTCATGGCTACGCATCCGTACGGCTCGTTCCCGACCGGTCGTCGCTGCTGGTGGTGGTCCAGGGCCAGGCGGTGGGTTCGGTGAGTCCACCGGCTGTGGTGACCGCGGCCGCGATGTCGTGTGGTTTCGTGTCGACGGCGAGGAGGGCTCGGAGCAGGACGCGGGCCTTGTACGGGTGGAGCCAGCCGGCGGGGATGAGACCGCGACCGATGAGGTCCTGCTCGGAGCCGGGGAAGCCGTAGATGCGGGTGAGGGTTGGTCCGGCGGGGGTGCGGGAGGCGAGGACGACGGGGATTCGTCCGGCGAGGGTGGTGAGGGTGTCGACGAGGGGTTCGGGGACGTGGCCGACGCCGAATCCGGCGATGACGAGGCCGTCGCAGTGCCGGCCGGTGGCGTCGAGAATCGTGGGGTCGTCGTCGAGGGTGACGGTGTGCAGGGCGACGGTCGCGGTGTCTGTCCGGCGTGGGGTGGGGATGGTCAGCCGGTGGGGCACCCGGTTCAGCATCCGTACGGTGCCTTCGAGGACGTAGCCGAGAGGTCCGGTGTCCAGGGAGCGGAAGGTTGCGCCGCTGGTGGAGTGGGTCTTGGTCACCCATCGTGCGCCGTGGATCTCGTCGGCGAAGGCGACGAGGCAGCCCTGGTCCCGCGCCTGTGGGGAGGCGGCGGTGTGGATGGCGGCGAGGATGTTCGCGGGGCCGTCTGCACCGGCGAGGGTGGGGTTACGCATCGCGCCGGTGACCACGACCGGTTCGGGGCGGTGGTGGAGCAGGTCGAGCAGGTAGGCGGTTTCCTCGATGGTGTCGGTGCCCTGGGTGACGACGACACCGGTCGCGCCGTCGGCCAGGGCGTGCGTCGCGGCGGTGTGCAGGTCGGTGAGGTCGGCGACGGTGAGGCTTGCGCCGGGTCGGCGGCGGAAGTCGACGACGTCGATCGCGATTGGGGCGTCGGCGAGTCCGGGTACGGCGTCGATGAGTTGCTGGGCGGTCAGGGTGGGACTGACCGCGCCGCCGCCGGTGCTGCTGGTCATGGCGATGGTGCCGCCGAGGCCGAACACCACCACCCGTGGCGTGGGCGTTGCCGGAGTTGAGGACACCGGGTTCCTTCCGTACGGACGGGCTTGTTCGTGGTGGTGTCGGGAGCCTATTACGGCAGCGAGCCGACGAATCAGCACGCCCTGTCGCCGGCTTCGCACCGATCACATCGCCGTACGCCGCACTATCGAGCCGCCGGCAGTGAGGATCTGGCGTAACCCAGGATCGTTCAGGCTCGGGTAGACAACATCTGCGGCCGGCAGCAGCAGATCCGGTTGGGACGGTACACCGATCACGTAAAGGCCAGCCGTGTGGGCGGCGTGCGCACCAGCAGCAGAATCCTCGATGGCGACCGCAGCTCCAGGGTTGGAGCCGAGCCGGGCGCAGGCCGTTAGGTAGACGTCGGGTGCGGGCTTGGGTGCGGCGACGTCGTCGCTACAGACCACAACATCAACCAGGCGGCCTATCCCGATCTGGGTGAGGTACTCCACGACGGCGCTGCGCAGGGTGTTGGAGGCGACGCCGATGGGTCGAGTGCGGGCGAGAGCGGTGACCAGTTCGACCGCGCCCGGCATTGCGGCTACGCCGCGACCGAGGTTATTGCTGACGAGGTCGAGGACTTCAGTGGCGAGTTCCCGATGCCGGTGAGGCTGCCCGATCAGGCGGCTGATTTCGCGGCCGAGGTCACCAAGGGTGAGTCCGACGAGTCGGTGTCGATCTGGTCGGCTCAACGTTGTCTGATAGCGGTCGAACAATATGGTGTAAGCGCCATCCCATACGCCCTCGGTGGCGACGAGCGTGCCGTCGCAGTCGAAAATCACGGGACCGGGCGGATGAGGACATCCGCGACGAAGTCCGACGTCAGTCGTCACGATTCCCTCTGGATCCCGGTTCGGCGGGCTGCCGCAGCGGCGAGCAGTGGAAACCGAGGGTCATGATGATTGCGACACCACGACTATGGCGCCATGGCCCACCCTCTCGTCGCGGTCTCCGGGCAGGCGGGCCTTAGCGGCACAGTTATCACGAGGGGCCAACCCACCGCGCATCTCATCTCGCGTGGCAGTCCCGCTACCCGTCGTCGCCGCGTAGCGTGAGAGACGACGGTCAAGCGGGAGGATCATCGTGATCGGTGAACAAATCGCCCGGCTGCGAAGCGCGGCGCGTATGACCCAGGAGCAGCTTGCCGAACGCGCCGGCATCTCCGTTGATGTGATTCGACGGCTGGAACAGGGCGTCCGGCACTCCGCACGCCTCAACACCTTGACGAAGATCGCCAGTGCCCTCGGCGCCGAACTGTCCGTGATCATCACACCCCGGACGACCTTCGCGCCCGAGCCGGACCGAGGAATCCCCGCGATCCGTGAAGCGATCACCAGCTCCACCGTTGATCAGCTCGGCGGGCTCGCCGAAAGCGACGCCGACATCGATCTCACCCGGCTGACCGCCTCCGTCGACAGCGCCTGGCACATCTGGCAGCGCGGTGAGTACAGCATCCTCGGCCGGCTGCTCCCCGAGCTCGTCGCCGAAGCCCGTCACGCAGCGAAAGAGTCCTCGGGCGGCGAACAGGAACATGCCTGCTCGCTGCTGGCGACCGTCTTCGAGCTCGCCGCCGGGGTCACTGTCATGCTCGGTCACGAGGACCTTGCCTGGCTCAGCACCGAGCGTGCGGTTGCCGCGTCGGAACAGTGCGGCGACCCGGTCACCAGGGCCTCCGCCGTGTACTGGGCAGCATGGATCCTGCGCCGGCAGGGTCGATACCGCGACAGCCTCACCGCCGCTACCCGAGCAGCCGAAACCCACGAGCCGCGAATAACCCGAGCTACCCCGACCGAACTCACCGTCTGGGGCGGACTTCTGGTCAACGCCGCAGGTGCCGCCGCACGGGACGACCGCGCCGACACCGCCACCGAGCTACTCGACTTCGCCCGCGCCGCAGCGGTGCGACTCGGCCAGGACAGAGTCGATCGGTGGAGTGTCTTCGGGCCACGGCTGGTCGCGCAGAGTGCGGTCATCAATGCCACCGAGCTTGGCGACTTCGAGACCGCCGTCCGACTCGCCGCCGGGGTGGAAGCCGCCGGTAGCCGCGTTCCGGTCACCTGGGAGTCCCGCTACCTCCTCGCCCTGGCGCAAGCACAAACGGAAATAGGCAACGACGTGCCTGCGATCGCGGCACTGCATCAGACACGCCGCCTGACGCCCGAGTGGATTCGCTATCACCGTCTGGCTCGCGACCTCACGGCGGAGCTCAAGGCGCGGGTACCCGCAGGGCGACAGCCTGAGCTGGACGAACTGTCCCGGCATCTCCAGCTCGTAGGCTGACCGCGCCTCGACGCAACGCTGCCGATCGCCGGACTTCGACTGCAGATCGGCTCCGGTTCAGCCGACGCGCAGCGCTGCGGTCATGGGTGGTTGGTCGGGTGGTGCGCCGCCCCGACGCATCGCCCACAGCGGCGGCCCACCCGCCGGCAGGTGCGCCACCCGGACGATCCGGTAGCCATGGCGCAGGTAGAACGCCTGGGACCTTGGGCTGCTCGCCTCCACCACCGCCGGCATCCCGATCCGGTCGAGGCGGGCATGATGCGCGGCGAGCAGTGTCGCCCCGATGCCCTGCCGTCTCAGCCACGGTGCCGCAGCTAGGAACGCCAAATGGTGGTGTCGGCCGGTCGCCTCCACGCGGCCGGCGGTAAAGGTGTAGTGCGCGTACGGGCCGTGCCGGTCACCGCAGGCCCGCAACCGCCGACGCTGATGCTCCGCACCGAGCAGCCGGTCGAACGGATGCAGGTACCAGATTGCCACCCCGTCGCAGTGCCCGACCACATCGACGATCCCGTGCCGGACGCCGAACTCCAGCTCGGCGGTGAAGAACTGATGCATCGTCAGGTACCGCAGGGCGTGATCATTGATCAGCCAGGACACCACCGGGTCCAGCACACACGCCTGCGCCATCAACTCGGCCAACGGCTCGACGTCGGCGGCCGTCGCCGGCCGTACGGTCAGCATGGTCGCCACGTCCACACCAGGAACCGGTCGAACAACTCGGCCGCCGTCACGTCGGGCTGGTCGAACGCCGCCTCGGTCATCCGTTCAACCATGTACGTCGCCAACGCGACCGGCCCGAGCACCCCCGCCAGCTCGACCCGCGCCACCAGACACGGCCACGATTCGCCGCAACCGGCACACAACCACGACGGCCGCACCGCCACATGACCACCACCACCGCCGCTGTCAGCCGCCGGCTCCACACCAGCAACATCCCGGTACGCAGAACCGCCGACCCGACCGACCCCAGGTTGCCCGTCATGCCGGACGACCAGCACCCCACCGCCAGCGGCGGCCAGGTCCCGCAACCGCCCCTTCACCGCGACCACCGCCCACGGTTCACACGGGCAGCGTCCACCGCAGCCCGACCGACAGCACCGGACCGACCGGCACTGGCCGCACCGGGCACGCCGGACGGCCCGGTCGGGCTGAACCGCATCGAATGCCGAGGCGCACACTCCGGGCACCGCAACGTCGCCCCACACACCGGACACCAGCGGCGACGTGCAACGTTGAGTAGGAACCCCGCGACGAAGCCGACGATGGTTCCTGCGAGTAGGGAGAGGAGAAGCTGAGGCACTGGACGCCCTTCCGTCAGATCGTGAAGGTGGTGCGCCTGCGCCCTCATGTCATGATCAGCTATTGGTAGGGCGGCTTGACGCCCACTCAGCAAAGCGCTGCTACGGATCGACGTTCCACCCGTCAGCTGTTGTCTTGGTGTTGTCTCCACACCCGACCGAACATGAAACGTCCTTTTAGTGCGGCTCGATCGTCGCAGTCTCCGGTAGGTTGATCCGAGACGAGAGGGGAACCGTGAGAAGCGATCCTTCCCAGAACCAGTCGCGAATCTTGGTGCACCCGCTGGCCTACGTTCGGCATGATCGAAATTGGAGTCAGCAGGATCTGGTCGACAAGATCGCCCGGCGGCTCAACACCGCCGCCCGACGCGAGAAGGCGTGGCGCTGGGAGCATTGGGGCGTCGTGCCCGACCTGGCGACACAGTACGCGCTCGCCGACGAGCTTGGCGTACCGCGACAGGCGGTCCGCGTGCTGGGCTGGCCGCACTGGCTGCCGATCGGTCAGCTGATCGACACCGACACCCCTTGGACGATGGACGGCGGATTGACGCTGTTGAGAGAGACGGCGGGAGCAGCAGTGATGGATCGGCGCGGGTTCATGATCCTCGGCGTAGGTGCAGCAGCGACACTTGCACAGCAGTGGCTCATGCTGGATCCGCCACCGTTGCGATCGGCGCTGGACGGCGGCCCACTCGACGCCTCCCTCGTCGACTGCTTCGAACAGCGCCTCCCCACTCTCCGGCAGATCGACGCGCTCCTCGGCGGCGGAAGCGTCCGTGACGTCGTGGACGCAGAACTCCAACTCGTGACCGACCTGCTGAACAACAGCTCGTACTCCGACAGCATCGGCCGGCGGATGTTCGCGGTCGCCACCGAACTCGGCAGGATCGCCGGCTGGGCCAGCTTCGACGCCGGCCACCAGGCCGCAGCCGAGCGCTACTGGATCGCCGCGCTGCACACCGCGCACCTCGCCGACGATCGGACCGCCGGCGCGAACATCCTCAAGTGCATGAGCCTGCAGCGAGTCGACAGCGAACGCGCAGACGAAGCACTCACACTGGCAACCGCCGCCGTCGACGGAGCCGGGGACGCTCCACCGCGGGTCCTGGCGATGTTCGCAACGCGCAAGGCCCGCGCCCACGCCGCCCTCAACGACGCCAGCGCCGCAGAGCGCTGCCTGACCAGCGCCGAAACGTACATGGCCCGAGCAGACGACGAGCCCAGCCCGGCCTGGGCCGGCTACTTCGACCAGGCCGAGTACTGCGCACAGGTCGCGGCCTGCTACCTGATGCTCGACCGCCACCAGAACGCCGACCGCTGGCTCGCCCAAGCCTTGGATCTGCAACCCACCGCCCGCAGCCGGGACCGCGCAACCTACCTGATCTGGCGAGCGGACGTCACAGCCAGCCTCGGCGACGTCGAACAAGCCTGCGCGTACGTACACCGCGCAGCACCCGAGGTCGTGAAGACCCGCTCGCTACGAAACCACCACCGGCTGATGGGCATCCACAGCCGCCTCGCCAAGTACGACACCCCCGCCACCCGCGAGTTGGACGAACGCGTACGGACTCTGGTCGCATAGCACCATGACATCGGACGTTCAGCGGGTAGCCGTCGTCACCGGAGCCAACCGAGGGCTCGGCCGAGCAATCACCCAGCAGCTCGCACGGGCCGGCCTCCACGTCGTGGTCACCGCAAGAAGCGAGGAAGCCGCAGAGCGAGCATCGGCCGAGCTGACCGGACTCGGCCTGTCTGCCTCCGGCCACCAGCTCGACATCACCGACCCCGCCAGCGTCGCCCGCGCCATGGCCGATGTCGGCTACCAGTACGGCAGACTCGACGTCCTCGTCAACAACGCCGCCATCGCCATCGACCGAGGCCAGGCCGCCAGCGCAGCCGACATGGAAAAGGTCGCCGCAACCCTCGACGCCAACCTCATCGGCACCTGGCGCTGCTGCACCGCCGCCATCCCCGAGATGAAGAAGAACCGGTACGGGCGGATCGTCAACGTCACCAGCCACATGGGTACGTCCGCCGAGATGGGCACCGGCAGCGTCTCGTACCGAGTCTCCAAGGCTGGCGTCAACGCGCTCACCCAGATCCTCGCGGCAGAGCTACACGAGCACAACATCCTCGTCAACGCAGCATCACCGGGCAAGGTCGACACCCGCCTCGCCTACGGCAAAGCCGACCACACCCCCGACGAAGCAGCCGACACCTTCACCTGGCTCGCCACACTCCCCGACGACGGACTCACCGGCCAACTCTTCTACCACCGCAAACCACTCGCCTGGTAGCATCAGCCGCTCCGAGCATACTGCAGGAGAGGACATATTCACCAATTTCCACAACCGATCACGATCCTTCTTCTAAAACTGCAGCCTTAAATGCAGTATCCAGAACTTCAGGAAGTACTCCATTTGCATTATTTACATGAATTTCCACATGGCTACTCGCACGCGATATCGCCAAATAAAGCTGAGAGAGCAATTGCCTGGCATGTGTCCAACTGGAGCGTCGCTTAACCCGCGGAAGACCAGCAACGACCACGGCATCGAACTGGAGACCAGCGACATACTCGGCCGGCCCAAGCACCACAGTACGCTTCTCGTATTGCAGGCTTACCAAATCGTCGCGGCTGCTCAGGACGTTCACCCTCCCGACGTCCGGAGTGGCGGCCGCTTTGGCGTATTCATCAAGGGCTTCCCTGTCCACGAGGACCACCGCTACTCTACAGCCATCGAATCGACCCAGCCAGCTACGCGCGGCCCGCAGAGCCGACAATGCCTCATCCCGCGCACCGGCGTGCCGATACACCTTCGGTACACTAGAAGAAGCACCTTCAGAACGCACCCTATCCAGATCGAGCTCCCAATCATCCCCAAGGTCAAGCTGCGGCCAACTCCTGTTGATGTGGCGCAGAAGCGCTAGAACCTCTGGGCCAAAGCGATGGACTCGCGACAGAGAGAGCTGTTCGACATCGCTCAGCGCCTGCCCGCCTCGACCTAACCCTTCCCGCACGAGCGAGCGACCAATCGCTCCCGTGTAGACAATTTCAGGTGATTGACGAGGGTCCAATGCCATGAACATCTTTGGATACGCTTTCGCATCCCGCGTAAGGTGATGTAGAGCGCGCCTCTCTTGCTCGTTGAAAAGATGTAGCTCATCGACAAATATGAGATCATATCCGTCCGTGATGCGCTGATACTGCCATGCACTTTTCTCAAGGTCTTTGACGAAATCATTGATGACCTGGTCTGAACTGATCAAGTTATCTCTACGAAGACTGTCTACGTAGTCGCCGTAAAGTCCGAGTACAAACTCTTTCTCAGAATCGGTCTCCAGCGACATCATCCACGAAGCCCTCGGAAGCGCTTTATACTCATCAGTCGCATCGTGCGCACCCGGGATTATTCCCTCTGGCCCAAGAACGCAAGCGAACTCGTTAAGCACGTCCCAGGCAAAAAGCGAAAAGTCATCACTATCGACATCGCTTTCTACCGCTTGTGCGAATTCGGGCCGAGAACGAGAGCGGTACGCTGGCCAGTCAGTTATCACTGCCCGTTCTAGCAGGCCCCGCACACGCTTCATTTGCTGCTGCTTGCCCACATGACTGTCTTCACCCAAGGGCTCGAGCCCAGATGGCAAAATTGTCTTTAGGAGCATGCTGCCAGCACTAAACAGCGGGAAAACATCGATATCTGAAGTGATTGGATCTTCATCCAATGTGCGCAGGAGCTGGTAGACCTGAGCCTCCATTGCCCAGCTGTGCGTTACAAACAGAACCTTGACCTGTTCGCCTCGCCTTCTAGCCGCCCGCACCTCATGAATAGCTTTGAGAAGCAAACAGAGCGTCTTCCCTGTTCCAGCTGGTCCTCGAAGCTTGACCGGCGGTGCCTTATCAAGGAATCGAAGTTGATCGGCATTCAGGTGAGGCAGCCATTCGGAGTACGTGCGTCCTTGCGACGTTGCATCAAAGGTTGCGCTCAATGCCACCATCGGTGGCACCAAGCCGGCAGCGCTTTGCGGCCTGGCAAACCGGTGCCTCACCTCCTCGAGAGCCTCATTCCAGAACACCACAGCGTCTTCATATCTCGAATACTCCGGCCGAAAATCTTGGAGTGGAATTATCTGATCGGGCAGAGAAAAACGCCAGAAGAGTACATCCGCTGAACCCATTGGGCGATTCTCCGCAGTCCAACGGATCATTCTTTCTGTCCTACTCCGACGAGTACCGAAAAATGAGAATAGGTTCTTATGATGAAAGGTGTGCCAGTCACGCGGCAGAGAAACTGGGGGAGCAGCAGCTACAATCGCGGCTCGGTGCACCCGCTCCAAGATCGGCTTCTTCATCCAACGACTATTTGACACGCCGAACGGCTCTTGGTCTAGGACGACAATTCGCCGAGCGGCTCGCTCATCAGACTCGTGAATGAAGTATATGGTGTCACCTAGTTCCAATCTTTCAACTTGCCATGCAGCGCACTCCTCGCCGGACATCTTCGCAAACCAAGATGGAGGTGCCGAAACCAGACATGCCTGTAGCGAGGAAATGGTGAAAACATAATCGGTGGGCATGTCAATTTGCCTCCGTCGGATTGAAGTTTAGACACGATTCGAAAATGCTTGCTCGGGCCGCCTCGTACTCCTCAGGAAGCCCAATGGACGCAAACACGTCAGCCAACAACTGCGTTAGTCGATAGATATAAGGCGCCCTCAATCGACAAATTCTCCGAGCGAGCACTTGCCGCCCATCTTTATGGTAATAGGTCGTCGAGATTTGATGTACTCGAATCTCCCGAACTAGCCTCAAATATGCAATGTAGCCACCACTTCGTGATTCATCGAGTGCGCCAATGAAGAAGGTGTCGCCGGGAAGGCTGTCTAGCCTGTTCCGAATATCAGCCACCAGGAGGTTTTCAGCGGACTTCTTCTTATTTGCTTGATACTTGCTAGCAAGCAATGCGAATTTATCTTCATATGACGAAGCGCGCAGAACATCGTCATAAGTAGAAATCTCGGAAATCGCGGTTACAATCTTCTCGCAATGTCCGGAGTCAACCTCACCGAAGTGCTCAATCAAACTACGATGGCCATCCTCAGTTGTTGCGAATACCTCGATCGCACGTTCCGACAAGCCGTATTCGGCACCCCTGGATGCCTCTAGCTGTCTAACCACCTCCAAAATCCGGCGCAAGCTCTGCAACCTTCGCTGCTCAGCTAACTTTGGAAGTACTCGCCATGCTAGATACTCACGTATTGGCAGAACGGGCACATAGGAAATAATTCCCGAGTGCTTGCTGTTCGCCAGATCACAATCAGCCGTTACTACCACCCCAATCTGCTGCCACATATCAGTATCAGCCAAATCATCACGGAAAGCGAAGATGTCACCTTGACGCAGCGGAGTACCGTCCTGAACGGCAAAACTCTCTCGAAATGAACTATTCACTAACGTAATCCTTGTCACGAATCGAGTTTGATCTCGACCTAGGGGATGATGCCCTATATGCGGGAATCGGCTACGGAGCTGGCGGTTGGGTCCGCCTTTATGCGGCGCGGTCGGTAAGGGCTTCGGCGATGGCTGCGAACTCGCGTAGGGCGGCTTGCAGGTCTTCGACGATCTCCTGGGCGAGGACCTCGGGTGGCAGCAGTGCGTCGGCGTCCTCCAGTGAGGCGTCCTTCAGCCAGGTGATGTCCAGGTTGACCTTGTCGCGGCTGAGCAGCTCGTCGTAGTCGTACGCGCGGAACCGCTTGCTCTCCACCCGCTCGGCCCGATCCTTGCCCGGCAGGTAGCAGTCGACGAACTCCTGCAGATGCTCCCGGCGCAGCGGGTTCTGCTTGAGCGTGAAGTGCTTGTTTGTCCGGAAGTCGTACACCCAGAGCTTGCTGGTCCAGGGCTCCTCGCGGGCGCGCTTGCGCTCGAAGAACAATACGTTGGCCTTGACCCCACCGGCGTAGAAGATGCCGGTCGGCAGCCGCAGCATGGTGTGCAGGTCGTAGTGCTTGAGCAGCCGCCGTCGGATCGTCTCGCCCGCCCCGCCTTCGAAGAGCACGTTGTCGGGCAGCACCACCGCGGCCCGCCCGTCGATCTCCAGCATCGAAGCGATGTGCTGCACGAAGTTGAGCTGCTTGTTCGACGTCGTCGCCCAGAAGTCGGCGCGCTCGATCTCCCGCTCCTCGCGGCTGGCCCGCCCGTCCTCACCGATCATGCGGATCGACGAGCTACGCCCGAACGGCGGGTTGGCCAGCACCAGGCTGACCTTGTGCGACGGCTCGCGCCCGAGCGAGTCCCGGACGTCGATCAGCGACGGGCCGCTCGGCGTACCGATGCCGTGCAGGAGCATGTTCATGGCCGCGAGCCGCGCGGTGCCGTCGACCAGCTCGGTGCCGGTGATCCCTCCGTTGGCGAGGTGCTGGGCCTGGTCGCGGGTCAGGCTGTCGCCGTGGTGCCGCTGGATGAAGTCGTACGCCGACAGCAGGAAGCCGCCGGTGCCGCACGCCGGGTCGGTGATCGTGTCACCCGGCGTCGGCTGCACGCAGTCGACGATCGCCTCGATCAGCGCACGCGGCGTGAAGTACTGCCCGGCACCCGACTTGGCGTCCTCCGCGCCCTTGGCCAGCAGTTCCTCGTACGCGTCGCCCTTGACGTCGACGCCGGCCTGCGACCACTGCTCCTTGTCGATCAGGTCGACGATCAGCTTCTTGAGCTTCGCCGGGTCCTGGATCTTGTTCTGCGCCTTACGGAAGATCGTGCCGAGCGTGCCAGACTCCTGCCCGAGCCCGCTCAGGATGTTGCGGTACTGCACCTCCAGCCGGACACCGTCGCTGTCGAGCAGCGTCTGCCAGCTCAGCTCCGCCGGCACGATCTGCTCCCGCTTGAGCGCCCGGTTGGCCCGCTCGTCGGCCATCTTCAGAAACAGCAGGTACGTCAGCTGCTCCACGTAGTCGATCGTGGAAACCCCGTCGTCGCGCAGCACGTCGCAGTAGTTCCACAGCTTCTGCACCAGCCGGCGCGAATCCACGTTGCTCACAGCGGCAACTCTCCCTGCTGAAAATCGGTCCCAATCGCCCTGGTCGCGGGCGCTGCCAGCTCCTTGGCCGTACGCCGACCCCGCTGCTTCGGCACCACCACCCGCTGCGCCCGGATGCGTGCCAGCAGCTCCGAGGCCGGCTCATCCGCCGGATCCCGCTCCACCAACCGCCCCGCAAACGCCTCCGCCAGCACCGCAGTCCTCAGTACGCGTGCTCTGGCAGCGACCACTCGTAGCTTTTCCTCAAGAGCAGCTCCGACGCTGTCCTGCCTCTCAAACTGGGTCTACGCATTTGATCGGGGTGGAGTAGCCGCTCGATCGCGTTGCGTGACGGCAACTGGTTGCAGACAGTAAAGGCTGGGTCGGGCGTGTCGTAACACAGGCGTACCCGCGACATCCAAGATCAT
>Ga0207848_100328_pt1 | contig 23501 bp, 20 predicted proteins | sample TtaePargueraPR_10_FD_187737 | JGI IMG/M metagenome (GOLD analysis project Ga0207848, IMG submission 187737) | Aerobic enrichment media microbial communities from Bioluminiscent Bay, La Parguera, Puerto Rico - Tt and M2 (3) (SPAdes) | ecosystem: Environmental > Aquatic > Marine > Unclassified ... | reverse complement strand
CAACGTCGACAACGATGCTTTCGGCGCCTTGTTCACCTACCGCATTGGTGGCCATGGCTTTACCGGTGGCTACCAGCACATGAGCGGCGATACCGGTTTCGCCTATGTCGCCGGTGGCGACAATGCGCTGATCAACCTGCTGCAGATCAACGACTTCGGCAACGAGGACGAACGTTCCTGGCAGGTCCGTTATGACTACGACTTCGCCGCCATGGGCATTCCGGGGCTGAGCCTGATGACCCGCTACGTCTCCGGCGACAACGTCGACCGCGGCGCCGGCGCCAGTGAAGGCAAGACCTGGGAGCGCAACACCGATATCGCCTATGTCATCCAGAGTGGTCCGCTGAAAAACCTCGGCTTCAAGCTGCGCAACGCCACCACCCGAAGCAACTTCCAGAGCGACCTGGACGAGAACCGCTTCATCGTCAGCTACAGCCTGCCGCTCTGGTAAGCACCAAGTCGCAGCAGCACCTCTCCTCGTTGGACTTCGCCGGGCCCCGCGCCCGGCTTTTTTCCGGGCATGAAAAAGGCGACCCTCGGGCCGCCTGTTTTCAAGCTCCAGCCTTGCCTGCCGGCTCAGCCCTGCTTGGTATTACGCCGCAGAATCTCGTTCACCCGCTCGGCGGTATACATCCGCTTCGCCTCGTCGCTCGGCTTATGCCGCACATCGAGCATCACACCCGCACTGATCGCCAACACGCAAACGACCACCGAGACCGCCGTCAGAAAGGTATTCATCGCACGCCCTACTGCATAAGAAGAAAGCTGCAGGCGGGGTCGCCCCGCCAAATGGCGCGATTCTGCGCCGCGCCAGAGGTAGCGTCAACGGCAAGAGAAAGCCCCACAGCCCGCTGATAATGCGGCCCTCACACGAATCAGTTCGCCCGCTATCGCCCCAACCTTCACGGCACTGCAATCTGCAGACTGCCCAAGGCGAACCGCACAAACACCGCCCAACCCACCGCGCTGATCAGACCCAACGCCAGATAACCCACCACAATCCCCAACGCGATCTGCTTCCACAGCCCAGCATGGGGATCACGGTTGTAAACGGCCGGCTCCACGGAACGAACATCCCGCTCGGCACGAATCTCATCGAAACGGTCACGCATGGTTTACCTCGGTAAACGGAACAGAAACAGAAGGAACGAAAAAAGGCGGCTAGCTTTGGCTAGGCGCCTTTGGATGTCTAGTGGACGGCGATTAAAGGCAGTGCCGGGGATTATGAATCGCTTGTGTAGAGCCATAGCAACCCTGAAAGCCCCATAGAGTCAGCTTGCAGGCAACCTCTTCTGCGCATTGCGCCTTGGTATTCCAGCCCTTCCGTAATCACGCTCAAAACGATTACCCTCAGCCTGCCTCTTCAGGCTGCTTTGCCTGCGGTGTTTTGCTGGCAAAGCCTTTCTCGATTTGCCGATCTTTTTCTAACAATTCGTTAGCTCGTTGTCTTTCAAGAACATCCGCCAACTTAGAAACGCCGGGTATTTTTGACAACTTATCAAGTGCCTCACCAAGCTTGGCGCCTTTTTCTATGGCATCCATAACTGGATGATCCGCGTTATTATAATCAGAGATCAGCTTCCCAGGATTTTCTGAACTTGTATCAAGCAAGTTGTAAAGCAATTTCGTTCTTAGCGCCTGCGACAGCTCCCCATCCGTTTCATCTATCTGTCGCGACAAACCCTCAAATGTTTTACTGAGAACCTCTTTATGCGTGTATTCCTCAACAAGCCGCTTAGATAGCTTAATCTTTTTACTTGTTGAATAGGCCAACCACAGCAGGGGAACATACAAAGGAAATATACTCAGAGTTAGCCGCGGAAGCTCCAACAGCGTTTCCTGCAATGACTTCCCCTGATACAGGAGCACCATACCCACAACAAACGGTATTAGCGAGCACAAAACCAAATACAATATTGAAAGTCTAAAATCAGAATTAAATCTCTTGCCTTCTGCTATTTCCGCTTCTCTTTTCTCAGAGTAGGCCGAACTCAACCCCGCGGTCATGGCTGCCGGCAATAAGGAATTTATCTGAACCAATGCATTGTCGTACGCTTCCTGCCAGCCTTTCAAATTGCCAACAAACTCATCGTCAGTTTCATCTAGCTTGTTTTTCAATTGCTGCTTTACTTCGGATTGAAATACTAATGCACCTTTCCTAACCGCTTCAATTTCCGCTTTGGTTTTTTCAAAAGCAGCATTCAGCTCCTGCACCATCCCGGGAACTGTTACTGTTTCACCTGTCTCTTCATCAACCTCCTCCGTCCCAAAAACCTCATAATATAAAGTATCCAAATCATTTTTCCGCTTTGTAATGTTGTTATATATTGCAGAAATCTTGTTTGCGCTATCCTCACTTAAAGCCGATAGCTCTGTTAGGCTCGAAATTTTTTCGGAAAGCTCCTCTTGATTCTCGAAAAGCGCCTCAACCTCCTCACTCTTCTCCGTTATCTCATCAATACTTTCTTTCAAAGATTCAATCTGTTCTAGACGGGCCTTTATCGCTGCAACCTGCCGATCGCATTCGCTCCGCACCGCCTCGATGGTACTCGCGGCTTTCTGCGCATCCGCGACATAGCGATCTGTTAGCTCTTTATTCTTTTCCGACTTATTCTTAAATTCACTAGTCTTTCTAGATGCCTGCTTGGCTTCTTTCTCAGCTTCGGGCGTCTTCTTATCTACATACTCGCGCAGCGCATTGATTTCAAAAACCAAATCACTATCAACCCTTTCCTTCAGCTTAGTAACTTCCTCCCACAGCTTCTTCCGTTCATCTTCAAGATATTCTAATTCATTCATTTATTTTGCTCGCGACAGATCTTTAAGAAGCCAAGGCAATTTGCGCTTGATGAATTTACTTAAGCACGCAGAAAACTTCGACTTAGGTATTCCTTACCATGTTCTTTTCCGTAACCCATCAATGCATTCTTTCACATCATCATCAATAACGTTTTCAGATTTGATACATTCCCTAATGGTGCGCCTAACCCCGCGATTGGCTTCGCGCGCGCGTTGATCTTGGGCTTTGAGATTTGCGCGGGCCGCTTCACCTATCACACCTTCGGAGCCAGCGAAAAACTCATGGACCTGGCGGGTCATGGTGTTGCCATAGGCTTCGGCAGCAGGCCACATTGCGTCACCGACTTGGGTGGCAATGGGTTTGGATTCTTCAGCGAGGATGGGGCTTGCGACGAGCGCCAGTGCCAGCAAAATCCGTTTCATTAGTCTTCTCCATTCCTTGGGGCGTACCAGCGCCTAGCTACTTCCTGTGTGATCGCTATCCCGCGTTTGGATTGGCCAAGTTTCGGTTGGCCTCGTCGTAGTCGGGACTCGTCCGGCCATTCTCTAGCGGCACTTTGCCATTAAGCAACCACTACCTGCAGGAAGGCTCCGCGAAGTTTCTAACGGGGTCAAAATGGGAAAGGACTCAGCAGGCAGACGCCTACCGCCTGGGCAGCAAACGGTTGTTGAATAAGCCGAAGTGGGGTGATTCAGAAGAGCGGTAGTCACAGCCCAAAAACAAAAAAGGCGGTTAGCTTTCGCTAACCGCCTTTTTGTGTCTGGTGGCTACACCGGGACTTGAACCTGGGACATCAGCATTATGAATGCTGCGCTCTAACCAACTGAGCTATGTAGCCAAGTGGCGCGCATTATTCTCTGGTCGGTTTGGGCTGTCAACCCTGGCTCCGCAGATTTTTTATCCTTTTCAAACGGTTAGTTACGAACGGTCGGGGGCGCCTAGCCCGGGCCGCGCAGGTGAAGCCGCCCAGGTCGAATGCCACGGCCTTAGCGGAACGACGGCCGCGTGGCCAGCAGCAGGCCGGCGAAGATCAGGGCGCCGCCGATCCAGTGGAAGGTGTGCAGGGCCTCGCCCAGCAGCAGCCAGCCGAGCAGCGCGGTGAACACGGGCATCAGGTACATGACCATGGCCGCCCTGCCCGCGCCGACGATCCTCACGCCATGGTTCCAGCCAACGTAGGCCACCAGCGAGGCGAACACGGCGGTGTAGCCGATGGCGGCGAGGTTGCTCGGCGTGAGGGCGAAGCCCCCTACCCGGCCCAGCTCCAGCAGGTAGAACGGCAGGATCAGCGGCAGGCCGAGCAGCATCAGCACGCCCAGCAGCACGAGCGGCGGCACCAGCAGGTGCCTGGCCCAGCGCCGCAGCAGCAGCGTATAGAGCGCCCAGGCCAGCACGGCGAGCAGCATGATGAGGTCGCCGCGCTGGAACGACAGGCTGGCAAAGGTCTGCCAGCTGCCGCGGCTGATCAGGTAGAGCAGCCCGCCCGCCGCCACAGCCATGCCGAACCAGGCGCGGCGCAACGGCCATTCGCCGAGCAGGAAGCCCGCGCCGATAAAGGTCGCCAGTGGCAGGCAGGTGTTCACCAGAGTGAGGTTGATCGCCTCGGTGCTTTGCGCGGCGGTATAGAGCAACGAGTTGTAGCTGGCGATGCCCATGGCGGCGAGCACCGGCAGGCGCCAGCCGGCTGCACGCAGGGCGGCGCGGTGCGTCCAGATGCCCTTGGCGACGAAAGGCAGCAGCAAGCTGGTGGCCAGCACCCAGCGCCAGAACGACAGGCTCAGCGGCGGGATGCTGTCATGAAAGGCGCGGCCGACCAGGGCGTTGCCGCTCCAGCAGAGCACGGCGATAAGCAGCCCGGCGAAGGCAGGGCCCTGGCGCACACTCATCAGGCTTGGCGCGGCGGGCGCAGACGGTATTGCGAGGGCAACTGGTCGAGCCCGCTCACCGTGACGTTGAGATTCTTCCACAGGCCATCCTTGATGCCGTAGATACAACCGTGCACGGCGAGCGGCTGGCCGCGGTGCCAGGCGTTCTGGACGATGGTGGTGTGACTGACGTTGGCAACCTGCTGGATGACGTTGAGCTCGCACAGGCGGTCGACCTGTTCGTCCTCACTGGCCAGCTTGGACAGGTGCACGCGGTGTTCGTAGTAGAGGTCGCGGATGCTGCGCAGCCAGCCGTCGATCAGGCCCAGCTGGTCGTCGCGCATGGAGGCGCGGACGCCGCCGCAGCCGTAGTGGCCGGTGACCAGGATGTGTTTGACCTTGAGCACGTCCACCGCGTACTGGATGACCGACAGGCAGTTGAGGTCGGTGTGCAGCACGACGTTGGCGACGTTGCGATGAACGAACAGGTCGCCCGGCAGCAGGCCGACGATCTCGTTGGCGGGCACCCGCGCATCGGAACAGCCGATCCACAGGTACTCCGGCGTCTGCTGGCGGGCCAGCTTCTCGAAGAAGTCCGGGTCCTCTTCCTTGATGGCTTCGGCCCAGCGGGCGTTGTTCTCGAACAGCGGGTCCAGTTCGCTCATCTCATGTGTCCCGTGGGTCGGCTCGGCACCTTACGAGTCGCTGCAGCCTTTTGACAAGCCGCCGCGGCTCACTCGGGCTCGACCAGTTCGACCTTCTTCGCCCGCTTGGCGGCGGGCTGGGAGATGAAGGAGCGCAGATCACGCAGGAAGTTGTCGCGCCAGGCGTCCAGGTCGGCGGCGCGGATGGCGCGCATCAGGTGCTCGTAGCGATCCTTGCGTTCGGCCAGCGACATATTCAGCGCGCGATCGAGCGCTTCGGCCATGCCGACGCAGTCGTACGGGTTGACGATCAGCGCCGAGGTCAGTTCGCGGGCCGCGCCGGCGAAGCGCGACAGCACCAGCACGCCGGGGTCTTGCGGGTCCTGCGCGGCGACGTATTCCTTGGCGACCAGGTTCATGCCGTCGCGCAGCGGGGTGACGAAGCCGACATCGGCGGCGCGGAACAGGCCCATCAGCACACGGCGGTCGTAGCTCTTGTTCAGGTAGTGCAGCGGCGTCCAGTCGAGGTCGGACATGCGCCCGTTGAGGTGCCCGGCCTGGCTCTCCAGCTGCTCGCGGATGTGCTGGTAGGTGCGCACGTCGGAACGCGAGGTCGGCGCGATCTGCAGGAACTCGACGTTGTTGCGGTGCGCCGGGTAGCGGTCGAGGAATTCCTCGTAGGCGCGGAAACGCTCCACCAGCCCCTTGGAGTAGTCCAGCCGGTCGACGCTGATGATGGTCTGGCGGCGCGTGTCGGTGGCGCGGCGCATGGGATGCGCGCGGCCCTTGTAACCTTCGGCGAGCTGCTGGATCTCGTCCGGCACCACGCCGATCGGGTAGACGCCGGCGCGGAAGTTCTGCCCGTAGGCGGTCAGGCTGCCGTCCGGCTCGACGACGCCGCGGACCTCACGGGTGATGTAGTCCTGGAAGGCCAGGCGGTCGGTGTCGGTCTGGAAACCGATCAGGTCGTAGTAGCAGAGCGTCTTGAGCAGGTCGTTGTGCGGCGGGATGGCGGTGAGGATTTCCGGCGCGGGAAACGGGATGTGCAGGAAGAAGCCGATGCGGTTGCGGATGCCCAGCTGGCGACAGGCTTCGGCGAAGGGAATCAGATGGTAGTCGTGGATCCAGATGATGTCGTCGGGCTTGAGCAGCGGCTTGAGCTTCTCGGCCAGCATGGCGTTGACCCGCCGGTAGCCGTCGTACTCCTCGCGGCTGTAGCGGGCCAGGTCGATGCGGTAGTGAAAGATCGGCCAGAGCGTCGCGTTGGAGAAGCCGCGATAGTACTGGTCATAGTCGCGTTTGTTCAGCGGCAGCGTGACATAGGTGATGTTGCCGACTTCCTCGGTGTTGATGGCCGGGGTCGCGCTGACCTCGCCACTCCAGCCGAACCAGATGCCGCCGGCCTGGCGCAGGGCATCGTAGACACCGACGGCCAACCCTCCGGCAGCCACCTTGCCCGCCTTGATCGGCGCGACGCGGTTGGAAACCACTACTAAACGGCTCATGGCAAAAATCTCGCTCTAGTCTGGTTTTGTTATGGGCTCGGCCGGTTCGCCGAGCTCGCTCAGCAGCTGTTCCAGCCAGCCGCCGACCGCATGTACCGATGGCAATCGCTCGCGAGCCTCGCTCGGCCCCTCGCCGACCTTGATGGAACGCCCGCCCAGCGCGTTGACGACGGCGAAACCGGCTTCGTCGGTGAGGTCGTCGCCGACGAATACCGGGGTGCGGCCGGCGAACGGCATCTCCTCCATGAAGGCGCGAATGACTTCGCCCTTGCTCGCCCCGCGCGGCTTGAGTTCGAACACGCATTTGCCGGGCTGCAGGCTCAGCACCTCGGCGTAGCGCTCGGCGAAATGCTCAGCGAGCTCGCGGGCGATCTGTTCCAGCTGCGGGGCCAGACGAAAGTGCAGCGCGAAGGCGACGCCCTTGTTCTCCAGATGCAGGCCGGGATGATCGGCGCAGGCCTCGACCAGCTCGCGCTGGATGCGCTCCAGCTGCCGGGCATCGAGCGCCAGATTGCGCAGCTCGCCCTCGGCATCCCGGCGCTCGGCGCCGTGCACGCCCGCGGCGGGCAGCTGCAGCGGTGCCAGCAAGGCATCGAGCTGGGCCAGCGGCCGCCCGGAGATCACGGCGACGGGAATCCCGTCAGCATGCAGTCGTTCCAGGGCCGCAAGGGTGGGCGGTGGAATGAAGACGAGCTCCGGGCGGGGCTGAATTTCAGCCAGCGTGCCGTCGACGTCGAAGAAGAAGGCGCAGCGCCGAGCCTCAGGCGCGGGTTGGTCGTTTTGATCGTTCATGCAGGTAGGACTCCGGATCACGCACGGTGGTTCGTCCCATTTCACTCGCTTGCCGGTCAGCTACTGCAGGCCGAATTCGCAGCCCAACAAGGATGGCCCCGGATGCCGGATCCGGCCAGCGGCGCACCTGAATCTTCATCGAGCCGCCGGGTCACAACCTGCAAGACCGATGTCCTGACAGGAGACGATCATGAGCGATCAGAAACCCTATACCCCGACGGAAATCGACGACACCGAGGACCGCATGGGCTCCGTGGAGCCGCTCGACTTCGACCAGCGCCGCGACGAGCGCAAGGGCCGCGTCGGCGATCAGGTGCCGGGCGAGGAGATTGCCGATCGGTTCCCGCCGGAACGTGAGGCCGAAGCAGGCATGACGGCCGGTGAAGTACCGGATGGCGAAACCACGCTGGATGACATGGCGCCGGAAACGCTGATCCCCGAGAACGGAGCGCGCTCGCCGAACGAACGCGGACATGGCGAGCCGGCGGATCGGGATCTGAGCGTGGTGTCCGAGCACGCGATCGGCGCGGACGTGGATCTCGACGAAGCCGAGCTGGGCCGCTACGACCCGCTCGACGGCAAACCCTGGGACGGCCCGGCCAAGGGCGACGAGGACACCGGCCTCAGCGGCGGCGACGCGGTGCTGCGCGAGGACGACAGCGTACTCTCCGACGACGAACTGGAAGGCGACGCCCCGCTGGATTCAGGCCGGGACAAGCGGCCGGGAGAGTGACCGAGCCGCTTGCCGCGCCTGAACGTCGGGTGGAGTCTGGTCGTAGGGTGGATGTCGCTTTTTACGTCCACCTTCCCCGAAGCACGGTGGATCGGTGAAGCGTGATCCACCCTACGAGGCCAGCCACAGTTTGAGATCGGGAACCGCGAGTCGTGGAGCCCGCTAGCTCCCAGACCAAGCGCCGCAGCCTTGGGCCGCGCAGCAATCAGTCCAGGGGGCGTAGGGTGGATGTCGCTTTTTTACATCCACCTTCCCGAAGCACGGTGGATCGGTGAAGCGTGATCCACCCTACGATCTGGCAGCTGTAGGGTGGGCTTTAGCCCACCGGAAAACGCCGCATCACAGGCAAGCGGACTGAGCCACCGTCCGCTGGGCTGAACACACCTTCAATCCAGCAACGTGCAGGCCATCACCAGCGCATCTTCGCGGCCATCCGCCGAGGGATAGTAGGCCCGACGGCGGCCCACTTCGTTGAAGCCGTACCGCTCGTAGAGGCGATAGGCCGGCGCGTTGCTGGCGCGCACTTCGAGGAAGCACTCACGGCCGCCGCGCTCACGGGCGCGCTGCATCAGGTGCTCCAGCAGGCGCAGGCCGAGGCCGCGGCCCTGGCTCTGCGGTTTGACGGTGATATTGAGCAGGTGCGCCTCGTCGAGGATCACATTGATCACGCCGTGCCCGACCTGCTGTTCGCCCTCGAACATCACCCAGCACTCGTAGGCCGTCAGAGCATCATTGAAGATGCCGCGGGTCCAGGGGTGGCTGAAGGCGGCGTACTCGATCTTCAGCACGGTTTCGATATCCGCCGCGGTCATCGGGCGGAAGCTGACTGCATCACTCATCACACGTACTCACGAACCTATGTGCCAGCGCGGCATGCTGCGGCGCATGGCCTTCCACAGCTCGGCCTTGGCGGCCGGCTGTTCCATCAATTCTTCCAGCCCCGGCATCGCCAGGGCGCGACCCAGCCCTTCCACGGCGACCTCGCGATAGCAGTTGTCGACGTCCACTTCGCCGGCGAAGCGCAAGGCCGGTCGGCCGATCAGCCAGATGCAGTCGCAGCCCATCTGCTCCAGCTCAGCAGCCATCACACCCTGCACGTAATCGCGCGCAGCCTCGGCGCCCTGGTCAAGGCTGCCCTTGTGCAGCAGCGGCCAGCGGATCGGTTCGCCGTCGCCGACCTGCTGCGGCTTGTCCGGCAGTCGCGCGGCGCGCAGCAGATCCTTGAGCAGGATGTAGGCCGGGTCACGGCTCTGGAAGGATTCGCCGGTGGGCAGCTCCACCACCAGCAACACGTTGCCGGCGCGCAGCAGCTGCAGGGAGAAACGTGGCGGCGGCTCAATGGGCTTGGCTGGCTCGGCGGCGGCCTCCTCGCTCGGGCTGACGGTCGCTGCCGCCGACTTCGGCTCCGGCATGGCGATACGAGGGCGCGGTGCCGGGGTCGGTTCGGCGGTCGGCGCCACGGCTGGCCGCTCGACGACCGGCGCAGCCTCGACCTCGGCCACGGGCGCGACGACAGCCGCGGGCTCCGGCTCGGCAACCGGCGGCTGCAGCAGCTCGAGCCGCGACGGGGCAGCGAAAGGCAGTTCGGTCCGTGGCAGCCAGCTGGCTACCTGCATGGCGTCGAGGTAGGCACGACGCCGGGATTCACTGATCAAACGCCCTCCACCTGCGGATGTGCCTTGGCGCCGACCTGCATCAGGTTCAGCGCGTTGAGGTACGCCTTGGCCGAGGCGACGACGATATCGGTATCGGCACCGTTGCCATTGACGATGCGCCCGCCCTTCTCCAGCCGCACGGTCACCTCGCCCTGGGAATCGGTGCCCTGAGTGATGGCGTTGACCGAATACAGTTGCAGCGTGGCACCCGAGCCGGCGATGGCCTCGATGGCCTTGAAGGTGGCATCCACCGGGCCGGAACCTTCGGCCGCGGCACTGCGCTCCGCGCCATCGACGCTGAGCACCAGTTTCGCTTCGGGTGTGGTGCCGGTCTTGCTGGCGACTTCAAGGCTGCTCAGCTTGAAGTGCTCGGGTGCCTCATCGGCGAGGGTGTCGGAGACCAGCGCCTGCAGGTCTTCGTCGAAGATTTCGTGCTTCTTGTCCGCCAGCTCCTTGAAGCGGGCAAAGGCAGCGTTCAGCTCATCGCCTTCCAGGGCGATGCCGAGTTCCTCCAGGCGCGAACGGAACGCGGCGCGACCGGAGTGCTTGCCCATGACCATCTTGTTGGCGTTCCAACCCACCGACTGCGCGGACATGATCTCGTAGGTCTCGCGATGCTTGAGCACGCCGTCCTGGTGGATGCCCGACTCGTGGGCGAAGGCGTTGGCGCCGACGATGGCCTTGTTCGGCTGCACCGGAAAGCCGGTGATGCCCGAAACCAGGCGCGAGGCGGCGAGGATGTGCTCGGTCTCGATGCGGGTATGCACGCCGAGCAGGTCCTGACGGGTCTTGATCGCCATGACGATCTCTTCCAGCGCGGCGTTGCCGGCACGCTCGCCGAGGCCGTTGATGGTGCATTCCACCTGGCGCGCACCGGCAACCACCGCGGCCAGGGAGTTGGCCACGGCCAGACCGAGGTCGTTGTGGCAGTGCACGGAGAACACTGCCTTGTCGGCATTGGGGATGCGCTCGAGCAGCTGGCGGATGGTGTCGGCGTACTGATGCGGAATCGCATAGCCGACGGTGTCCGGGATGTTGATGGTGCGTGCGCCGGCGTCGATGGCAGCCTCGATGATTCGGCAGAGGAAATCGATCTCCGAGCGCCCGGCGTCCTCGCAGGAGAACTCCACGTCGGCGCACAGGCTGCGCGCCTTCTTCACCGCGCGCACGGCCTGCTCGACCACCTGGTCCGGCTGCATGCGCAGTTTGTACTGCATGTGGATCGGGCTGGTGGCGATAAAGGTGTGGATGCGCCCGGAGTTGGCGCCGGCCAGTGCTTCGGCGGCACGCTCGATGTCGGCATCGACAGCGCGCGCCAGGCTGCACACGGTGCTGTCCTTGATGTTGTCGGCAACCAGCTTCACCGCGGCGAAGTCACCGGGGCTGGCGATGGCGAAGCCCGCCTCGATCACGTCCACCTTCAGCCGCTCCAGCGCCCGGGCGATGCGCAGCTTTTCCTCACCGGTCATGGACGCGCCGGGGCTCTGCTCGCCGTCGCGCAGGGTGGTGTCGAAGATGATGACGCGATCATTGCTGCTCATAGGACTGTCCTCACGGCTGCCGAGCGCCTCTGACAGGGCGCTGTAGTGGGCGGATTGTCGCGTGAAATGGACGGGGCGGGAAGGCGCAGCTGCGTTTGGCGTGGGTTGTTGTCGCGTAGGGTGGAACACGGCGAAGGCTTTTCCACCGCGGGGGAACGCTGGTGGAAAACGCTTCGCGGTTTTCCACCCTACGAAGGTCAGCCCCCATCGTAGGGTGGATGTCGCTTTTTACATCCACCGCTGCGCCGCGGACAAAGTAAAAGGCCCCGCTAACAGAGCAGCGGGGCCTTTCGTTCTCACGTGCAGCTCGTAGCTGGGTTACTGATCCCAGGGGCGGTCGCCGCGCTCATCCTTGATCCGAGTCGGCAGGCCCATCACGTCGAGCAGCTTGAGGAACGGCTGGGCCGGCAGTTCTTCGACGTTGACCATGCGCTTGGCATCCCACTCGCCACGGGCGATCAGCAGCGCGGCGGCGACCGGCGGCACGCCGGCGGTGTAGGAGATGCCTTGGCTGTCCGTCTCGGCGTAGGCCTCTTCATGGTCAGCCACGTTGTAGATGAACAGCTCGCGCGGCTGGCCATCCTTGGTGCCCTTGACCAGGTCGCCGATGCAGGTCTTGCCGGTGTAGCCCGGCGCCAGCGAGGCGGGATCAGGCAATACAGCCTTGACCACCTTGAGCGGGACCACTTCCAGGCCCTCGGCGGTGCGCACCGGCTGCTCGGAGAGCAGGCCGAGGTTCTTCAGCACGGTGAAAACGTTGATGTAATGCTCGCCGAAGCTCATCCAGAAACGGATGTTCGGCACGTCGAGGTGCTTGGAAAGCGAGTGCACCTCGTCATGACCGGTCAGGTAGAGGCTCTGTTCGCCCACGACCGGCAGGTCGTCGGTGCGTTTGACCTCGAACATGCGGTTAGTCGTCCACTGGCTGTTCTGCCAGCTGTAAACCTGACCAGTGAATTCGCGGAAATTGATTTCCGGGTCGAAATTGGTGGCGAAATACTTGCCGTGGGAGCCGGCGTTGACGTCGAGGATGTCGATCGACTCGATCTTGTCGAAGTATTCCTGCTGCGCCAGGGCGGCATAGGCGTTGACCACGCCCGGGTCGAAGCCGGCACCGAGGATGGCGGTGATGCCCTTTTCCTGGCATTCGGCCAGGTGCTTCCACTCATAGTTGCCATACCACGGCGGCGTTTCGCAGATCTTGCCCGGCTCTTCGTGGATCGCGGTATCGAGATACGCGGCGCCGGTGTCGATGCAGGCGCGCAGCACGGACATGTTGAGGAAGGCAGAGCCGACATTGATGACGATCTGCGATTCGGTTTCACGAATAAGTGCCTTGGTCGCTTCCACGTCCATGGCGTCCAGCGCATAGGCCTTGATCTCGCCGGGCTGCTTGAGCCCGCCCTTGGCTTGCACGCTGTCGATGATGGCCTGGCATTTGGAGATGTTGCGCGACGCGATAGCAATACGACCGAGTTCGTCGTTGTGCTGCGCGCACTTATGGGCCACCACCTTGGCGACACCTCCTGCACCAATGATAAGAACGTTTTTCTTCAATTGTTTCACCCCCTTGTACTGCGGCCTCAGGAAAGGCTGGACAGGTAATCGTTAAAGTCGAACTCACGAACCACCTCGACGCTGCCGTCGAGCTGCTTTACCACGATGGACGGCATTTTCAGACCGTTGAACCAGTTTTTCTTGACCATGGTGTAGCCTGCCGCGTCGATGAACGACAGCCGATCGCCGATGGCCAGCGGGCGATCGAATTGGTACTCGCCGAAGATATCGCCGGCCAGGCAGCTCTTTCCGCACACCATGTAGGTGTGTTCGCCGCCTGAGGGCGCCATCTTGGCGTTGAGGCGATAGATCAGCAGGTCGAGCATGTGCGCCTCGATCGAGCTGTCGACCACCGCAAGGTTCTTGCCGTTGTACAGGGTGTCGAGCACCGTCACTTCCAGCGAGGCGCTCATGGTGATCGCCGCTTCGCCGGGCTCCAGGTAGACCTGCACGCCGAATTTTTCCGAGAACGCCTTCAGCCGCGCGCAGAACGCATCGAGCGGATAGCCTTCGCCGGTGAAGTGGATACCGCCGCCGAGGCTGACCCACTCGACCTTTTCCAGCAGGTGGCCGAAGCGCTCCTCGATGGTGGTCAGCATCTGGTCGAACAGCTCGAAGCTCGAGTTCTCGCAGTTGTTGTGGAACATGAAGCCGCTGATCTTGCCGATCACCGCCTCGATCTTCGCCGGGTCGTGCTCGCCCAGGCGGCTGAACGGCCGCGCCGGGTCGGCCAGCAGGTAGTCGGAGCTGCTAACCTGCGGATTGACGCGCAGACCGCGGATGGTGCCCTCGGTGCCAGCCTCGAAGCGCTCCAGCTGGCCGATGGAGTTGAAGATGATCTTGTCGCAGTTGGCGACCATCTCTTCGATCTCGTCGTCGGCCCAGGCCACGCTGTAGGCGTGGGTCTCGCCGGCGAACTTCTGCCGGCCGAGCTTGAGCTCGTACAGCGACGACGAGGTGGTGCCGTCCATGTACTGCTGCATCAGGTCGAACACCGACCAGGTGGCGAAGCACTTGAGGGCCAGCAGCGCCTTGGCGCCGGACTGCTCACGCACGTAGGCGATCTTCTCGAGATTGCCCAGAAGCTTCTGTTTGTCGATAAGGTAATACGGCGTCTTGATCATCTGTTCGTGCCCCGAGGGAGTCGCCGGCGGCGGCCGACAGCTCGCTTTTTGCAAAAAAGTGCGAATTGTGCCGGGAACCGACAGAGATCGAAATAGCACATCGATACTTCGTCACGTTTGGTGACGTTTGGTCTTGCCCGGGCGAGCCGCCAAATGCCGCCAGACTAACCTTCAGGCGATGACGTTCAGGTGACTCGGCCGTGCGTGCCGCAAGGGCCTCGTCCGATTGTCTGCGCGTCCATCATGCAGGCCCCAATGCAGTACAATCGGCGCTTTTTCATTGGCTGGACTGGCGCCACGATGATCGAACCCAAGCGCGTACTGCGTGCCCTCGCCGAACACTGGACGTTGCTCGAGCCGCTGTGCGAGCGTTTCGACGCCGGCACCCTGAGCCTGGTGGAGTTGCGCCATCAGCTCGCCGCACAGCTACCCGAAGGCACGCCCACCGACATCACCGCCCTGCTCGACCAGTGGATCCGCCTGGACATCCTGGTGCCGGTGGCCAAGAGCCCCAACCGCTTCGAGCTGAACGCGCAGATCCACGACTTCCTCGCCTACCTGCGCCGCGAGCACCGCCTCGGCCTGTGCCTGGAGATCGAAGCCTACCTGCGCCACCTGGAGCGTCTGGCCGGGCATATCCTCGATGCCTTCGAGATTCGCGATGGCAACGACCTGGCACGCCAGCTGCGCCTGCTCGACATGCGCGTGCGCGATGTACTGAAGAAACTCGACAACGACGAGCAGGCCCTGGTCGCCGTGGCCGACCGGGCCAAGACCAGCGACCGCCAGATCCCGCTGCGCCAGCGCTATGCCGAGGTGCTGGCGACCTGGGACGAGTACGTCGAACCAATGATCCAGCTGGTCTCCGCCGACGGCGCCTTCGAGCAGGGCGTGCATCGCGTCGAGCAGGTGCTGATGAAGCTGCTCGGCGAACAGCAGCGCCTCGGCCAGCTGGTGGACGACGACCTCCTGCTGCGCACTCATGCGCGCATCCTGGAAATGCAGACCACCGCCCAGCTGACCCTGCGCAAGGCCCGCGAGCTGCTGCTGCCGCTACGCGAGGAAGCGCGTCGGCACAATGCCGTGACCCGCGGCGCGGCACTGGCGCTGTCGGCGATCCGCAAGAAGGGCCTGGACGCGGTACCACAGGCCTCGCTGCCGCTGTTCACCCGTCCACAGAGTACCTTTCTCGGCACTGCCAGCCAGGTCGAGGCCTACGTCTACGCCCTGGCCCGCTTCGAGCCGAAGCCGGCGCAGTTCCCGCGGGCCAGCGGCAAGCGCAAGGGCGAGCAGCCGCGCGCACCGCGCACCGCGCGGGAGATGATCGAGCGTTGCCAGCAGGCACTGCCGCTGCCGGACCTAATGGCCTGGCTGCTGGAACAGGAACCCGAGGGCGCCACCGACGAGCTGCTCTACTGGTTTTCGCGCCTGTCCCGCGATAGCCGCTTCCAGCGCGATCGCCTGGAGCGCCGCGAGTACCTGACCCGCGAACACCGCGTCAGCCTCAGCTCCTTTGCGCTGGTGGCCAATGCCAATGGCTGACTCCTACGTAGGGTGGACAACGCGCAGCTTGTCCACCATCACCCCGACGATATCCGAGCGACCTGAATGAACATCGACCTCAAGGAAATGACCCAGCTGGCGCCGATCTTCCGCGAGCTGTTCAAGGGCTATCACCTGTCGCGCAGCGAGCCGGAGCCCTACGCGCAGCTGTCGAACATGCAGGACCAGTACCGCGCACTGTTCAAGGCGCTCGGCTTCGAGCTGGTCTGCGATCCGCGCGGCTTCTACTACTTCGTCCCGGAGCAGATGGGCGCGCAGGTGAACAAGACCGCCCAGCGCCTGGCGCTGTTCACCTTCATCCTCGTCGAGCATCTGGCCGACCAGGGCCGCGACCCGCTGGCCGTGCTCGACGGTGGCAGCCTCGGTCGCGATGAACTGCCGGCGTTGCTGGACAAGTACCGCGACCTGTTCCTGCAGGCCGAAGTCACCACCCAGGAAGAACTGGAAGAGAAGGTCATCCGCCGCCTGACACAGCTGGGCTTCGCCGAGGACAGCAACGGCGTCTACCGCTTCCTGCCGCCGATGCACCGTTTCCTCGACGTCTGCCTGTCGGTGCAGCAGGACCGCGATCTCGCCGCCAGCCTGCACAGCAGCGACCTGCCGCTGCCCGCCCCGGAGCTGATCGCCGAGGACGAGGGCGAAGACGACATCATCCTCATCGAGGAAGCGGCCGAAGAATCGGAAGAAGAAGCCTTGGCGCGCGCCATCGCCGAAGAAAAGGAGCTTGAAGCATGAGCCAGGAACGCTACGGCATCCGCCGCTTCGCCCTGCTGAACACCGCCGGCTACAGCCTCGGCATCTTTCCGCTGGAGAACCCGCTGTCGGTCTACGGCGCCAACAACCTCGGCAAGTCCGCGTCGATCAACGCGCTGCAGTTCCCGATCCTGGCGCGCATGTCGGACATGAGCTTCGGCAAGTACAGCCTCGAGCAGTCGCGCAAGTTCTACTTCGCCTCGGACACCAGCTACATCCTCGTCGAAGTCATGCTGCCCCACGGCCCACATGTGATCGGCGTGGCCGGCCGCGGACCGGGCGGCGGCTTCGGCCACCAGTTCTTCGTCTACCAGGGCTCGCTGGACCTCGACCATTACCAGCAGAACGGCACCTGCCTGCGCCAGCGCGAGCTGTTCGCCAACCTCGAACGCGCCGGCATCAAGGCCTACGAGGCCAAGCCGGACGAGCTGCGCCGGCTGCTGGTCGGCGGGCATACCTCGATCCCGCTGGACATGACTTTGATCCCGCTGCGCTCGACCAGCGAGCAGAGCCTGAAGACCTTCCGCGCGCTGTTCATCAACCTGCTGCATATGCGCGAGATCACCGCAGCGAAACTCAAGCAGCTGTTCCTCGATGCCTTCGAGCACAGCCTGCGCTCGGGCAGCGTCGACTATATCGCCGCCACCGAAGAAGCCTTCCGCGACGTGCGCCGCATGGAGCAGGACTACCAGGCGCTGGTCGCCGCCGGCCCGCTGGTCGAGGCGCTGGCAGCCGGTGTCGCCCAGCGCGAGCTGCTGCGCGGCAAGCTGCATCGCCTGTCGCCGCTACTCGACAACCTGCTCGGCACCTGGCACGACTACGCCGATGCGCGCAAGGAAGAGCTGGTAATCCAGGCCGAGCACTATCGCCGCGAGCAGGACGGCCTGCAGAACGAACAGCGCGGCTCGACTGGCGAACTGATGCGCCTGGAACGCGAGATCAGCGAAATCCAGCGCTGGCTGGGCGAGCTGGCGGTGCTGAAGAACCGCTTCGCCCTGGTCGAGGACGCCCATGTGCTGGAGCAGCAGCTGCTCGCCGCCAAGGACGCCCACGACGAGCTGGCCGGTGCGCTGGCGCAGTCCCGTCAGTTCTCCAGCGAGGACCTGGACGAGCGCCTGCGTGATCTGGAAAAACGCCTGAAGTCGGTCCGGCAACAGCTCGACCATGCCGACAACAACAGCTACTCGCGTTTGCGCGAGGAGTTCTCCCAGGCCGATGTGGATCGCCTGATGCGCCTGTTCAATGGCCAGCTGTTCAGCCTGCCGCTGGGTGAAAAAGGCATCAGCGCCGAGGGCGACGACTGGGTCAAGGCCGTGGAAGCGGTGCTGGATCGTTTCAAGGGCGACACCTTCTCGGTGCCGGGCCTGTCCATCGACCTCTCGCATATCGAGCCACCGGCGCTGCAGGCTCTGGCCGACCGTGCTGCCCTGCGCGACCAGAAGGATCGCCTGGAGCGCGAACTCAAGCAGCTCAAGACCCAGCATGCGGTGGCCGTCGACCGCGCCGCGAGCAAGGCCCAGGCCGAGGCGCTGTATCAGGCCGTGCTGGATGCGCAGAAAGCACTGGAAGACTTCCGCCGCAGCCAGACCCTGGCCGCCGAGGAACCGGCGAAGCTGGAGCAGCTGGCCCAGGCCGAGGCCGCCCAGGAAGAACTCAAGCGCACCAGTGACGCCTTCGCCGAGCGCGTACAGCACCTGTCCGCCAAGCTGCAGCTGGTCGGCCGTCAGCTGGCCGATCTGGAAGCCAAGGAGCGCACGCTGGAAGACGCCCTGCGGCGTCGCCAGCTGCTACCGGCGGATCTGCCGTTCGGCACGCCTTACATGGACCCGGTGGACGACTCGCTGGACAACCTGCTGCCGCTGCTCAACGACTACCAGGACAGCTGGCAGGCGCTGCAGCGCGTCGACGGTCAGATCGAGGCGCTGTATGCCCAGGTGCGCCTGAAGGGCGTGGCCAAGTTCGACAGCGAGGAAGATCCCGAGCGCCGCCTGCAGCTCTTGGTCAACGCCTACGCCCACCGTCAGGACGAGGCGCTGACCCTCGCCAAGGCCCGCCGTGCCGCGGTCACCGACATCGCCCGGACGCTGCGCAACATCCGCAGCGACTACGAGAGCCTGGAACACCAGCTCGCGCTGTTCAACCGCGAGATCAACAAGCGTCAGGTGTCCAACCTGGCGAGCTTCCGCATCGTGCTGGCGCCGAACAAGGAGGCGCTCAAGCACATCGACCAGATCATCCACAGCGCCGGACAGTACGAGGAAGGCGAGACGCTGTCGGTGTTCGATCTGTCCCAGTCCGCCGAGCAGGACGCGAAGAACGAGGAAGCCAAGGAATACCTGGCGCGGCTGGTGGCGGCGAACAACAACCAGCTGGGCCTGAAGGACCTATTCGAGCTGGCGTTCGAGATCACCAAGGTCGGCGGCCAGCCAGTGATTCATACCGACATCGACGGCGCGGCGTCCAACGGCACCACCATGACCATCAAGGCGCTGACCAACATGTACCTGTTGCTGCACCTCATGGACCGCGAGCAGGCCGGGCGCATCCGCCTGCCCTACTACCTCGACGAGGCGGCGGACATCGACGAGCGCAACCAGCAGGCGCTGATCGAAACCAGCCTGCAGCTGGGCTTCGTGCCGATCCTCGCATCGGTGAAGCCGCAGGTCTCGGCCCATGTCGCCATCGACCTGGAAGGCGGCAGCGGGCCGGCCGGCATCTACATCGACGAGGCGGACTGGAAATACATCAGCCGCCGCGAACCGGTCGCCAGCCAGACCATTGCTTCAGCCCAACTGACCGAAGAGCCGGCCTGATCTCCCGCAACGAAAAAAGGGCCCCGAGGGGCCCTTTTCATGCGTGCGTAGGGTGGGTTTCAGCCCACCAGTAACGCCCGGTCGACCGTCACTTGTCGCCGGCGGCTCGCCCCAGTTCGATCTTCGGTGCCCAGCCGAACCACTCGTCCTGCGGCTCCTTGAACAGCGCGAAGGTCTGTCCCGGCAGCGCCCGGCGTCCCATCAGCTCGCCCTCCGGGGTGGCGAAGGCGACGCCGCCCTCGATCAGCGACTCCAGCGAATCGGTGCGCAGGCTGGCACCTTTGAACAGACTGAAATCCACACCGAAGCCACTGGTCTCCCAGAAGCGAGTGCCCGTGTGCACCAGGGGCGCGTAGCGCGGCTCGATGACGACGCGGATCAGTACGCGATCGGCGTTCTGCCCCAGCTCATAACCGGTGACCTCACCGACTTTCACCTCGCGGTAGGTCACCGCGTTACCCGGCTTGATCGAACCCAGCCGGGCCGCGCTGAGCACGAGGCTCAACCCTTCACCAGCCTTCCGTGGCTCCCGCTCCTGGCCGGTGAAACGCGTTTGCACGCTCGCATCCGCCTTGCCCGGCGCCACCTCCAGGTACGGGCCGCTGACCAGCGTATCCAGATTCGCCGTACGCATGATGCCGAGCTCCGGCCGAACGACCCAGAACTGGGTGCCCGCACGAGCGATGCGGGACTCTGCGGCGGTAATCCGAGCACGCAGCACGACGTGCCCGAGGTCGTCGCTCAGCGTCACGCTATCCACTTCACCGACCTCCAGCCCCTTGTAGCGAATCGGTGTCCCGGCACCGAGACCGTCGCCGCGCGCCAGGCGAATCTCAACCGCGGTCCCGCGTCGTATGGCGCTATCCCTGTCCTTATGCAATTCGAATCGGGGCACTTTTCTCGTGGCCGCTGCCTGGGGATCCGGCGTCTCGAATGCAATGCCGCCGGCCAGCAGGCTCTGCAGCGATTCGCTGCGCACTTCGATACCGGAAAGCCCGCCGGTCAGCGAGATGCCACTGGCATTCCAGAACCGGCTCGAGGTGTTCACCAGATCCGCGTACGGCTGTTCGATATGCACGCCCACCACGACCCGCTGCTGGTCCCGTGAAAACTGGTAGCTCTGCACGGAGCCAACCCGCACCTGGCGATACAGGACCGGGCTGCCGACATCCAGCGAGCCGAGATTGTCGGCGGTCAACACAAGGTGGAGACCGGGCGAACGAATATCCAGCGGCGGCGCCTTGGCGCGCGCGACGAAATTGCGCCGGGGTTCCGCTCCTTTCTCGCCAGGGCGAACCGAAATGTAATTGCCTCGCACCAGAGCCTCGAGTCCGGAAATTCCGGCCACCGAAACCGATGGCTTGACCACCCAGAACTGCGTGTCCTCGACCAGATAGTCCTCGAACAGCGGATCGATGGAGAGTTCGGCCTGCGCACCACTGAGGTCCGAATCAATATCCAGCTTCTTCAGCAAACCAACCTGCATGCCCTTGTAGATGACCGGCGTGCGACCGGCCTGCAGCCCATCGAAATCCTGCAGCGATACGAGCGTCTTGATACCGGCCTGGGCGGCATCGAAATCCTCGTAAAGGCGGAACGGAATGCTCGGGTCGGTCGCAGGGCTGTCCTTGCGGTGCGCTGGCGTGGCAAAGGCAATCCCGCCGGCCACGATGCTGGCCAGCGATTCCGTACGAAACTTCACTCCGGTCAAGCCGGCATCCACGGTGACGCCGCTGGCGTTCCAGAATCGCGTGTGTTTGCGTACCAGATGCGCGTACTCCGGCTGGATATACAGCTGCACCTCGACCGTGCTGTCATCCTCAGCCAGTACGTAGTTCTTCACCTGCCCAACCTGGATCTGCCGGTAGAACACAGGGCTGCCGCGATTCAACGAGCCGAGCCGCTCGGCCTTGAGCGTCAAGTGCAGGCCGATGCGGCTGTCGGACATCGGCGGTTCTTCTGCCAGCGCGACGAAACGCTTGGTCGGCTCGCCATCGGCAGGGCTCATGCCGATGTAGTTGCCCGACACCAGCGTCTCCAGCCCGGTGATCCCGGCCAGTGTGACGCTGGGCTTGACCAGCCAGAAGCGCGTGCCGCTGCGCAGATAGCCGTCGACATCCTTGTTCATTTCGATGTCGGCGACCACGACCTGCCGGCGGTCGTCATCTTCCAGCCGCAGATCGCGCACGACACCGATCGTCATGCCTTTGTAGAGCACCGACGTCTTGCCGATCTCTATCCCCTCGGCACTCTCGAAGACCACCTCGATGTGGATGCCTCGCTCGCTATAGGCCTGCCAGGCGAGCCACGCCCCGATCGCCAGAGCGATCAGGGGCAGGATCCAGATGGCCGACCAGCTGGAGGCAGGACGGGTATTGGCTTGTGGCAGGTCAGTCATGCTTGTTCCCGGATTCCGTGTTATCCCAGATCAGACGAGGATCGAATGTGATCGCAGCCAGCATGGTCAGGATCACCACACTGGCGAAGGCTATTGCGCCGAAGCCGGCTTCGACACTGGCCAGGCTGCCGAAATTGACGATTGCCACCAGAATGGCAATGACGAAGATATCGAGCATGGACCAGCGTCCGATCCACTCGATAAAGCGAAAAACCAGGATCCGCTGGCGCGGCGACATCGGATGGTGGCGCTGTACCGAAAACAGCAACATCGCGATCCCTACCAGCTTGAAGGTCGGCACCAGAATGCTGGCGATGAACACCACGGCCGCGATCGGAAACATGCCATGCTTTGCCAGGGTGACAACGCCGGACATTATCGTGTCCGGCGTGCCGCTGCCGAGCATACGTACCGTCATGATCGGCAGCAGGTTCGCAGGCAGGTAGAGCAGCGCTGCAGTGATCAACAATGCCCAGGTTCGAACGATGCTATTGGGCCTGCGCATATGCACGCGAGCGCCACAGCGAGTGCAGCGCTGATGTCGCTGGCCGGCGTCGGCCCGATTAAGCTGGTGACACTCGTGGCAAACCATCAGTCCGGCATCAGCGGCGCGCATCGCGGCGCTCCGATAAGGCTTCCCAAACCTGGTGCGGTGACATCACCAACTCCAGCCATACCTGAACGACCAGCAGACCGGCAAAGCACGCCAGCCCGATACCCAGGCTGAGCTCGGCCATATCCCTGAGCTTGATGATCGATACCAGGATGCCGAGCAGATAGACCTCCAGCATTCCCCATTCGCGTAGATGGTGATACGTCCGATAAAGCGCCACGCCCAATGGCTTTGCTCGATCGACAGCAATGCACAACAGCACGGCAAGCTGACACAGCAGCTTCAGCAATGGCACCGCCATGCTGCAAAGAAATACCACTACGGCAATGCCTTGCATGCCGCTGTTATAGAGGCTCAGCACACCACTCCAGACGGTGTCCTGGGTGACCCTTCCCAGCAGATTCAATTGCATGATGGGAAGAAAATTGGCCGGAAAGTACAGCAGCAACGCGGCAAGCACCAGGGCGAGGCCGGGCCCGACGATGCGATGGCGTAAGCGAAACAGCTCACAACCGCAACGCGGGCACTCTGCGACCTCACCGAGATTGAGCGTCGGCTTGAGCATCAGCAGGTCACATTCAGGACAAGCAGCCAGCTGCTCGAGCGGAACCTCCTCAAGCCCTGGCGTAGCAGCCGATTCCGGCATGGCAAATATCCGAGCAAAGTGCTCATTCTAAACGAGCGATAGATGTCGCTGTGAGCGGTTAGTCGAGCAGGTCGACCATACAGCCGAAGCTGCCAATTACCCTTATTTTCGAAGGGCTCCAGCTCTGGTCACTGTGCAATGCACGACGCCCTCCCTAGATCGCCGTAGAAGTGAGGCGCTGTGACCGATGCAAAGAGCAGTCATACACTGGCAGAAACCTCCGACACCATCCTGGCGCTATCTGAACGAATAGCTCCGGCCAGGGTCACCCCGTCCCTTCGACTCGCCGGCTCTCAAGCGCCACATGCCTGATGCGTTTCGTGTGAATCCCCCTCAGCACCTGCTGTGATTTTCTTGAGCGCAAAAGCAAACCCCCGACCAGCTTACGCGGGTCGGGGGCTTGGGATAGGAGCTTGACGATGACCTACTCTCACATGGGGAGACCCCACACTACCATCGGCGATGCGTCGTTTCACTTCTGAGTTCGGGATGGGATCAG
>Ga0207848_100323_pt1 | contig 23650 bp, 14 predicted proteins | sample TtaePargueraPR_10_FD_187737 | JGI IMG/M metagenome (GOLD analysis project Ga0207848, IMG submission 187737) | Aerobic enrichment media microbial communities from Bioluminiscent Bay, La Parguera, Puerto Rico - Tt and M2 (3) (SPAdes) | ecosystem: Environmental > Aquatic > Marine > Unclassified ... | reverse complement strand
GGCATCACCCTGGCTTCGCTGGGCCTGGGCTGGGTCGGTGAGCCGGCCTTTGCCCACCTGCTCGAACCACTGCTGGCGAGCATCGGCATCGAATCGCAGGCGCTGGTGCATGGCGTTGCCTTCTTCACCGCATTCTTCATCATTTCCTACCTGCACATCGTCATCGGCGAGCTGGCGCCGAAGTCCTGGGCGATCCGCAAGCCGGAACTGCTGTCGCTCTGGACGGCCGCGCCGCTGTACGCGTTCTACTGGCTGATGTATCCGGCGATCTATCTGCTCAACGCCAGCGCCAATGCCATCCTGCGCATCGCCGGCCAAGGCGAGCCAGGCATGCACCACGACCATCACTACAGCCGCGAAGAGCTCAAGCTGATTCTGCACTCCAACCGCGCCCGCGATCCCGGCAACCAGCAGATCCAGGTTCTGGCCTCGGCGGTGGAGCTGAGCGAGCTGGAGGTGGTCGACTGGGCCAACTCTCGCGAGGACCTGCTGCAGCTCGACCACGACGCACCGCTGGCCGAGATCCTCGAGATCATTCGCCGCCACAAATACAGCCGTTACCCGGTCTACGACAGCGAGCTGGGCGACTATGTCGGCCTGCTGCACATCAAGGACCTGCTGCTGGCACTGGCGGCCGACGAACGCCTGGCCGAGCATTTCTGCCTGGACGAGCTGCTGCGTCCGCTGGAGCGGGTATCTAAGCACATGCCGCTGGCCAGCCTGCTGGAGCAGTTCCGCCAGGGCGGCGCGCATTTCGTGCTGGTGGAGGAAGGCGACCACAAGGTGATCGGCTTCCTGACCATGGAAGACGTCCTGGAAGTGCTGGTCGGCGATATCCAGGACGAGCACCGCAAGACCGAGCGCGGCGTGCTCGCCTACCAGCCCGGCAAGCTGCTAGTGCGCGGCGACACCCCCCTGTTCAAGCTGGAACGCCTGCTTGACATCGACCTCGATCACATCGAGGCCGAGACCCTGGCAGGGCTAGTCTACGAAACGCTCAAGCGCGTTCCCGACGAGGACGAAGTGCTGCAGGTCGAAGGCCTGCAGATCGTCATCAAGAAGATGCGCGGGCCGAAGATCGTGCTGGCCAAGGTATTGAAATATCAGGGCTAGCGCCGCGGGCCCGATATTTATCTAACTTACATGCCGATCGCTAATGCTTGATTTACCTGCATTTATGATCGTCATCGTGAGCTCGAGAATTTTGCCGTCTTGCCCTGCTCCAGGGTACAGGCGCCGCGCCCGGGGCGCCTTGGCTTTCGAGTGACAATGGAGCAATTCCATGCGCATCCACGGTTTGACTACCACGGCGGCGCAGACCCTCTGCCTGGCCGGCACTTCCCACGCCTTCGCCCAACCCCCTTACCGGCCCAATGTCCTCCGTCAGCTCGCACAATCAGTACAAGCTGACATCGATGATGAAAGCCCCTGATTCCTGCCGCACCTCCCTCCCAACCGATGCGAAAGGCGAAGCAGACTAATCCCTTAGTACTGATCCGACGACTGACACGCCCGGGACGCTCGCTTAGCCACCCGTTTGGCGCCAGAATTTCGGGAATAGACGATAAGAATTAATCCCCATACAGTTCGTCGGGAACTGCATCACAGTTGGTCTGTGAGGCATATCACTTGCTAATGCCTACTTAACGACAAGAAAACAACATCGGCTGCGGCTTCCTGCGGCAGCCGAATTCCCCGGCCTGGTCAGGGTCGGGAGCTAGACCCTCGCCTCAGTGGACTCGAAGCGATCGGAGCACAACGGTGCTGTGAGGACTGCTGGTGCCTGTGCGAAACCGCCGTGCCTGGTGCACGTCCGGCATGGAAGCCGGAGATCGACCGATTTCGCGCAGCTACGACCGCGCGGTAACCCAAACCGTTTCGCAGACGCTTCCGATGACGTATCTACCTTACGCTAAGACCACCATGGCCCTGGTTGCCGCCCTGTCCCTTACCGCCTGTGCCCAGCTGGAGCCGCGCCCATTGACCGAGCAGGCACTAGCCGATCAAACCCGTGCCGACCAGCAGAGCGCGCAGCAGGACGTGGAGCCCATCATCGGCGCTCTGACGCTTGACGAGGCCATGGCCCGCGCCCTCAAGTACAACCTCGATCGCCGCGCACGACTGCTCGAGCAGGCGCTGGCCTTCCAGCAGTACGACGTATCGCGCTACGACATGCTGCCCAAGCTGCTGGCCCAGGCCGGCTACAGCTCGCGCGACAATGACAAGATCAGTCAGAGCCGCAATGCCGAAGACGGCTCCCTGTCGCAATCACGCTTCATCTCCCAGGACCGCGATCACACCGTCAGTTCCCTGGCGCTGAGCTGGAACATGCTCGATCTGGGAGTTGGCTACTACGGAGCGCGCCAGCAGGCCGACCGCGCGCTGGTGGCCGGCGAGAAGCGGCGCAAGGCCATGCACCTACTGATGCAGGATGTGCGCACCGCCTTCTGGCGCGCCGTGAGCGCACAGAAGCTCGGCAGCGAAGTACGTGCCGCCACCCAGATGGCCGAAGAAGCGCTTGCCGATGCCCGCCAGGCCGAGGCCGAACGCCTGCGCAACCCGCTCGACTCGCTGCGCTACCAGCGCCAGGTGCTGGAAAACCTGCGTCTGCTCGAAGCCATCGAACAGGAACTCTCCACCGCCCAGACCGAACTGGCGCTGCTCATCAACGCCCCGCTGGGCCAGCCGATCACCCTCGTCGAGCCGGCCTTCGAGCTCGACCGCCAGGCACTGGCCGTGCCGGTCGCCGTGATGGAAGACACTGCGCTGGGCGCCAACGCCGATTTGCGCGAGGCCCACTACAACGCCCGCATCGCCCGCGAGGAAACCCGCAAGACACTGGTGAGGCTGTTTCCCAGCCTAAACTTCAGCTACGGCCTGAACTACGACACCGACAGCTACCTGGTGAACCGCCAGTGGAACGAAGCCGGTGTGCAGCTTTCCTTCAACCTGTTCAACCTGCTGACCGGCCCGGGACAGCTCAAGCTGGCCGAGGCCGGTGTCGCGCTGGCCGACCAGCGGCGGGTGGCCATGCAGATGGCGGTGCTCGCCCAGGTTCACCTGGCACGTCAGCAACTGGCCAACGCCCAGCATCAATTCAGCCGTGCCGATGCCATCTGGACCATCGACCGCCGCATCAGCGAGCACATGGATAACCGTGAGGCGATGCAGGTGCAGAGCAAGCTCGACCGGGTCGCCAACCAGACCACCACCATTCTCAGCCTGCTGCGCCGTTACCAGGCGCTCGCCCAGGCGCAGACCGCCGAAGCGCGGCTGCAGGCCACGCTCGGGGTGGAGCCGGAGATCGGCAGCGTCGGTGATCTGACGCTGGCCGAACTGACCCGGACGCTGGCCGCCGGCCACGGCAATTGGCAGACGCTCGCCCGCCGCGACGGCCAGGAATCCAGCCGATGAAGACAATCCCTCTGGTTCTGCTGCTGATCGCCGCGACTGGCATGGCCCAGGCGCAAACCGCGGAAACCGCGCCGGCACGCGCCGGGCTGGAGCGTCAGGAAATCCGCGCACAGCTGTTGCCGCGGCAGTTCACCACCCTGGCTGCGGAGATCGGTGCCAAGGTCAACAGGCTGCCGGTTCCCGAGGGCGGCGCATTCAAGGCCGGGCAGCTGCTGGTCAGCTTCGATTGCAGTGTGCAACAGGCGATGTTGCAGAAGGCGCGCGCCGAGCTGAACGCCGCCGAGGCGACCGACAAGGCCAACCAGCGTCTGGCCGAGCTGAATTCCGTCGGTCAGCTGGAAGTGGACCTCGGCCGCGCCGGTCGGCAGAAAGCCGTCGCCGAAGTCGGCGCGCAGCAGGCGGTGCTCGGCAAGTGCGGTATCAGCGCGCCCTTCGCCGGGCGCGTCGCCGAGCAGAAGGTGCGCGAGCAGCAGTTCGTCCAGCCCGGCCAGCCGTTGCTGGACATCCTCGACGACAGCGTCTTGGAGCTCGAATTCCTGGTGCCGTCTGCCTGGCTGGTCTGGCTACGCACCGGGCAGACCTTCGATGTGGAAATCGACGAGACCGGCCAGCGCTACCCGGCACGCTTCGAGCGCATAGGCGCGCGGGTCGACCCGGTCAGCCAGTCGGTCAAGGTCGCTGCGGCCATCGATGGCCGCTTCCCCGAGCTGATCGCTGGCATGAGCGGCCGCGTGCGTGTCACGCCGCCCAATGCCAACCAGACGCCCAATCAATAAACGCAGGCATTTCCGCTGGTGCTGCTGACGCTGCCCATCGAGGTCCGACATGGCTGACAAGACCCGAACCAACACCGCCCCCTCCCGCCTGGTGCGCAATCGCCCGCGGCCCATGGCGCTCGAGCAGCGCTTCGTCTTCGACGGGGCGGCAGCGGCCGACGCGGTGGATGCCGCCAGCGCCCCGCTCGCCGACACGGCCGATATGGCAGACGCTGCACAAGAGCCGACGACCGATTTCGACCACGCCGCTGCGGTGTCGCCGCCAGCGGGCATCACGGCACAAGCCGGGTTATTCCGCCCGGGCAGCGACGACCCTGCCCTGAGCGAGGCCTCCGCGAGCGCCGCCGAGCAGATCCGCCAGTTCCTCGCCCAGGCCAGTGACGGACAGCTGTTCGCGCTGTTCAATGGTGACCAGAGCGCACCAAACGAGGCCTGGCAGCAGACCTTGGCCCAACTGCGCACGGCAATCGCGGACGGCACCATGCAGATCGATGTAGCCCTGCTGGACAACGCCCAGATCAAGGGCGCAATGGCCGCCTACGCCCCGGAAGGTCCTGGCGCCGCACCGGTGATCTATCTCAACAGCGACTGGCTCGGGGTGCTCGACACCCAGCAAGTGTCGCGCCTGCTGGTCGAGGAGTACGGCCATCACCTGGACCACCTGCTCAATCAGGGGCTGGACACGCCGGGAGACGAAGGCCAGCGCTTCGCCGCTGCAGTCACCGGCCTGGACCGCAGCACGCCCGGCTTCGCCGGCGATGACGACCACGCCACTCTGGACCTGGACGGCGAAGCCGTTGCGGTGGAATTCGCCACCCTGACCTTCAGCAACGCCTATGAAGTCAACACCGCAACCACCCCGGCAGGGAAGGAATCGAACTCGCACGATTTCGTTTATGCACCCCTCGGCCAGGTAATCGTCAGCGACGCGATCAACAGTCGCTTCTTCAGCGGCAACGACGTCTCGGCAACGGCCGTGACGATTGGCAACACCACCTACTACGGGTGGATCAGCCGTCCGATCAAGAGCGGCGGCATCGTGCGCGGCTTCTACTTCTGGACCGACGCGGACTTCACCTCTCTGGCCGCCGCCCAGGCCGACGGCAACATGGATGGCGACAGCAATGTCGCCGACAACCGTGGCTTCCTACTGGTGGTGGATCAGGCCTGGTTCGACAGCCTGGGGTGGAAGAACCAGGCGCTGAACATCAAGAACGTCGGCTCCTCGTCCGACCGTGTCGACGCAGCACTCAACACCCTGGTCGGCCCGGTGCCGACGCCGACCGCCGTCGCCGATGTCGCCAACGGCACACCCGGTACCAGCGGCGGCGCGGCGGTGGAAGCCGGCGGTATCGCGAACGGCATCGCTGGCAGCGCAGCCACCGGCAACGTACTGAGCAACGACACCGGCGGCGACGGCAAGCGGGTAACCGCAGCGGGCACCACTTCCGCCAGCCAGAGCGTCACCGTTGCGACCACTTCGGCCAACGGTGCGGTCGTGACGGGCCTCTACGGCACGCTGACCCTTGGTGCCGATGGCAGCTACCGCTACGTGGTCAACGACACCAATGCGCACGTGCAGGCCCTGCGAACTGCCAGCGATACATTGGTCGATACCTTCACCTACCGCATGACCGATGCCTCCGGCGCGACCTCCACCACCACCCTCAGCGTGACCATCCAGGGTGCCAACGATGCGCCGGTGGCCAGGGATGACTACAACACGGCGAAGGAGTCGCTGCAGACCAGCGGCGCCTATGGCACTAACGACCCTCAGGGCTCGCTTGCGACGGGCAATGTGCTGACCAACGACACCGATGTGGATCGTGGCGACACGAAGACGGTTGCTGATCTCGCTGGCAGCGCGGTGATTGGCGCGGTAAGCACGACAGCCACATCAGCTACGTTGGTTTTCGTACCCGGTACTACGTTCAGCCCTGTGGGCAACGGTGACGAAGCCTGGATTCTGGTAAACGGCACCTACCGGGCCATGTTCAGCGCCACCGGTGTGCAGATCACGGCCACCGGCGGCTATGACAGCACAGCACGCACCATTCCGTTGAGCAGCTCGCCTGCCACCTATTACGACTCTGCTGCCCCGGGCAATCGCGTGGCTATCACGTCGCTCGATGGACAGAAGATCGGTTTCAAGAACTCCACTTCGACGACAACCGAAGGTACCAACTCGATGAAAATCGGCGACGTCGCAACGTCGCAGAGTGTCGGCACCTCAACCGTCACATTGACGCCGAACCGTTCGAGTGGGCTGATCGCAGCAGGCATGCTGGTCTCTGGCAATGGAGTATCCGAAGGTACTTCGGTGCAAAGCGTTACCTATGACGCGCAGGGCACACCGATCTCCATCGTGCTTAACAAGACCATCACCAGCACAGCGGAAGCGACCCTGTCGTTCTACGCAGCGGTCGGAAGCACAATCACCGGCCGTTACGGCACGCTCCAGCTCAACGCAGATGGCAGTTATGTCTATACGCCCACGGCCAACAACCCAGCATTGAGTGCAGGTGAGTCAGGCGTCGAGCAGTTCAGATACACGACACGCGACGCCAGTGGTGCAACCAGTAGCGCGACCCTGCACATCACGGTGCTCGGCTCTGGTACCAATGATCCCAATGCAGTGAACGATGTTGCGACGGCCACCGAAGCGGGCGGCATCGCCAATGGCACCGTCGGTACCAACCCGAGCGGCAATCTGCTCACCAACGACACTACGCCCAGCGGCAGCAATAGCATCGTCTCGGCACGCGCCACAGGCAGTAGCGCGAGCACCGCCGTCGGGACCAACACCCAGCTGGTCGGCCTTTACGGCACCCTGACCCTCAGCGCCAACGGCAGCTACACCTATGTCGTCGACAACAGCAACGCCACCGTGCAGGCCCTGCGGGACACCAGCACCACGCTGACGGAAACCTTCATCTACACCGTCGAGAACGGCCTGACTGCCGCCAACGGCGCTCGTCTGCAGGACTCCGCCACCCTGACCATCACCGTCCGTGGCGCCAACGATGCGCCGGTGGCTGCGGACACCATCGCCACGGCAATCGAAGCTGGCGGCATCAACAATGGCACTCCTGGCTACAATCCAGGCGGCAACGTGCTGGATGCGGTCACCGACGTGGATGACGCGCGCAGCGAACTGCGCGTGACGGCCGTGCGCGTGGGCGGCACGGAAGGCAGCGGCACAGCCGGCACACTCGGCTCGCCACTGGCCGGCCTGTATGGGTCTCTGACGCTGTCTGCCGATGGTCGCTGGACGTACACCCTCAATAACAGCAACGCCGCCGTCCAGGCATTGAGCCCCGGCCAGACGCTGACCGAACGCTTCAACTACACCGTCACCGACCGCTCCGGCAACGGGCTGACGGATATCGCAGTCCTGACCATCACCATCGAAGGGGCTCAGGACACCGTCGCGGTCAACAGCGTGTTCGTCAACGAGGCCTCGCCCTACGCCGTGTTCACCGTCACCGGCAGCGCCGGTGTCGCGGTGCGCCTGGAACTGGGCAGCGCGGGCCTGCCGCCGACCGATGCACGCGCCACGCTGTCCGGCGCGGGCGCAGATATCGCCAGTACATTGGAATATTTCAACGGCAGCAGCTGGCAGACCTATGTCGCCAACAGCTCGGTCGTCATTCCCACCGGCGACAAGCTGCTGGTGCGCGTGGCGGTCCGGCAGGACGACGTTCATGAAGGCAACGAATCCTTCACCCTGACCGCATTTGTCAGTCAGGACAACAGCAGCACCGGCATCGGCACCATCAACGACGAAGGCGAGGGCGACATCTATCAGCCCGGCAATACCAGCGGCACGCCCGATAGCGGCGCAGTCCTGGACGACGATCGGCCTACGCTCAGCGTATCCAGTCCGTCGGTCAACGAGGGTGCGTACGCCGAGTTCATCGTCAGTCTCGACAAGCGCTCCACCCAGCCGGTCAGCTTCAGCCCGGTACTGGCCAGCGCAACGGCAGGTATCGGTGTTGATACGACCGGGACGCTGGAGTGGTTCGATGGCAGCGCCTGGGTCGAGGTCAGAGGACCGGTCACCATTGCCGCCGGCGAGCTGTCCGTACGTCTGCGCATCGCCGCGGAAGATGACAGCTTCGTCGAAACCAGCGAGACCTTCGCCCTGCGTACCGGCGCAGTCTCCGGCACGGTCACCAACCTGGGCGGCGCCGAGGGTATTGCCACCATTCTGGACAATGACCTGCCGGCCCCGAACAACCGCCCGCCGATCGCCGTCAACGACACGCTAAGCGCCACCGAAGACACTACCGCCAGCTACACCGCCACGCAGCTGCTCGGCAACGACAGCGACCCGGACAACGACAGCATCTTCATTGCCTCCGTGACTCGCGGGGTCGGCGGCGATGTGACGCTAAACCCGGACGGCACTGTCACGTTCACGCCGGCTCCGAACTTCAACGGCACCGCGACCTTCACCTACACCGTAAGCGACGGCAACCTGCTCTCGGCGCCCGCCACGGTGACCATCACCGTAGCGGCGGTGAACGATCCTGCCGTAATCGGCGGTACAGATACCGGCTCGGTAACCGAGGACCTAGACGTCACAGCGGGCAACCTGACCACCGGTGGCGCACTCACCGTTACCGACCCGGATGCCGGTGAAGCCAGCTTCCAGCCCACCGCCAGCGCTCCGGCCGGAACACTGGGCGCTCTGACCATCGCCCCCAACGGCACCTGGACCTACAGCGTGCCGAACAGCGCGGTGCAGTACCTGAAGTCCGGTGAAACCAAGGTCGAGACCTTTACCGTCCAGTCCGTCGATGGCACCGCACACACCGTTACCGTGACCATCCACGGCGTAAGCGACATAGCCGTGATCGGCGGCAACGCGGTGGGCGCAGTGACCGAGGACCTCAACGTCACAGCGGGCAACCTGACCACCGGTGGCGCACTCACCGTTACCGACCCGGATGCCGGCGAAGCCAGCTTCCAGCCCACCGTCAGCGCTCCGGCCGGAACACTGGGCACTTTGACCATCGCCCCCAACGGCACCTGGACCTACAGCGTGCCGAACAGCGCGGTGCAGTACCTGAAATCCGGTGAAACAAAGGTCGAGACCTTTACCGTCAGCACCGTGGACGGCACCCAGCAGACCGTCACCGTGACCATCCATGGTGTAAGCGACATAGCCGTGATCGGCGGCGACGCGGCGGGCGCAGTGACCGAGGACCTCAACGTCACAGCGGGCAACCTGACCACCGGTGGCGCACTCACCGTTACCGACCCGGATGCCGGTGAAGCCAGCTTCCAAGGCACCGTCACGCCTTCGGCCGGCGCCCTCGGCACCCTGACCATCGCCCCCAACGGCACCTGGTCCTACAGCGTGGCCAACAGCGCGGTGCAGTACCTGAAAGCCGGGCAGACCGAGGTCGAGACCTTTACCGTCCAGTCCGTCGATGGCACCGAGCACACCATTACGGTAACCATCCATGGCGTGGACGATGCGCCCGTGGCGGTCAACGACACCCTGACCGCTACCGAAGACACGCCGATCACCTACGCAGCCAACCAGCTGCTCGGCAACGACAGCGATCATGATGGCGACTCGCTGACTATCGCCTCGGTCACCAGCGCTACGGGCGGCACCGCGGTACTCAACAGCGATGGCACCATCACCTTCACGCCGGCTCCGAACTTCAACGGCATCGCGACGTTCACCTACACCATAAGCGACGGCAGTCGAACCTCGAATGTCGCCACGGTGACTATTTCCGTAGCCCCCGTGAACGACCCCGCCGTGATAGGCGGAACCGCTACCGGCACAGTGACCGAAGACCTGAACGTCAACGGCCAGGGCAACCTCACCACAGGCGGCAGCCTGACCATCACCGATCCCGATACCGGTGAAAGCAGCTTCCAAGGTAGCGTCACGCCTTCGGTCGGCGCTCTCGGCGCTCTGACCATCGCGCCCAACGGCATCTGGTCCTACAGCGTGGTCAACAGCGCGGTGCAGTATCTGAAAGCCGGTGAAACCAGGGTCGAGACCTTTACCGTCCAGTCCGTCGATGGCACCAGCCATACCGTCACCATAACCATTAACGGCGTAAACGATGCCGCGATGATCGGCGGAACCGATACCGGCACCGTGACCGAAGACCTGAACGTCAACGGCCAGGGCAATCTGACCACCGGCGGTGCTCTAACGATTAGCGACGCGGACACCGGCGAAGTCAGCTTCCAGGGCACCGTCACCCCTTCGGCCGGCGCCCTCGGCGCTCTGACCATCGCCCCCAACGGCACCTGGTCCTACAGCGTGGCCAACAGCGCGGTGCAGTATCTGAAAGCCGGCGAAACCAGGGTCGAGACCTTTACCGTCAGCACCGTGGACGGCACCCAGCAGACCGTCACCGTGACCATCCATGGCGTGAACAATCCAGCGCAGTTCGCGCCGAGCGGCCAGCAGGGCTATGTTCAGGAGGACACCTTGCTCACCTCGGAGGGACAGCTCAGCGTGACGGATGCCGACCTGGGCGAAGCGGTTGTGGTAGCGCAGCCGGGAACGCGCGGCACGTATGGCGAGTTCAGCATCGACGCAGCCGGGCGTTGGCGCTATGTACTGGATAACACCGCTCCCATCGTGCAAGCGCTCGGCACCGCGGACATTCGCACCGAGACCTTTGCCGTCACCACGGCCGACGGCAGTACGACGACGGTGTCCATTACCGTGCAGGGGCTGGACGAGGCCGTCGCGCCTCAACCACCGCGGCCGACACCACCGCAGCCCGCACCACAACCACAACCCGAGCCGGTACAGCCTCAGCCGCAGCCGCAACCTTTGCCTCCAGTGGTCGTCAGCCCGCCCCAGCCGGCTGCGCCAGTGCCGCTTCCGGCTCCGGCCCTACCGGAGCCTGCAGCGCCGCCGCCCGCGCCCGCGCCGTTCGACACGGCAGTGGCGCCGGCCACTACCCTGGCGGCACCATCGGTGGTTGCTGCGCCACTGATCGCGGCGGTGCAGAGCCGCGAATTGGATATCACGTTCCAGGCCCGCGGCGACTTAGGGGACCTCTATACCCAACGGAGTGGTTTCCAGATCGTCGTCATCGAGTCCCCTCAGCCACGCCTGAGTCTGTATCACGGCATCTCTGATCAGTACGCCGACGCCGGTGCGACCAGCAGCTTCTCGGTGCCCTATGACGCCTTCGCGCACACCGATCCGAACGAGCGCATCCTGCTCAGCGCAACCCAGGCCAACGGCCAGCCACTGCCCGGCTGGGTGCGCTTCGACCCGCAGAGCGGCAAGTTCGAACTAGTTGCCCCGTCCGGCTATCGCGGCGAGCTGACCATCAAGGTCGTGGCGCGTGACAGCCAAGGCCGGGAAGCCAGTGCACTGTTCCGCTTCAGTGTCGGCGAGCGCAGGGCGAGCGAGGCCGGCCGCGCCGGTCTCTCGGACCTCTTGCGCAAGGCCGCGGCGCAGCGCCCGGTGCATGTAATGGAGCGCGCGCTGGCCAGCCCGGCGGTGGAGGCCGTCAGCGCATCGGCTGACGCTGCCGGCAAAGCGCACCGGGCCGGCTGATGGAGCGCTCGCCACTCGCCACGCTGCTGGAACTCGGCCGGCAAGCCAGACAGGCCGAGTCGTCGGCCGAGCTGCAGTTTCTGCTGGTCAACGACAGCCACGGCCTGGCCCCCTACCGACAGGCCGCGTTGTGGCTCGACGACGGCGTGCGGGCGCTGTCCGGCGTGATGCAGGTGGAAGCCAACGTGCCCTACGTGCTCTGGCTGCAGGCACTGTGCCAACAGCTGGCGCAGACTCAGGGCAGCCGCGTGGTCGCACGCGACGCGCTGCCAGACGCACTGGTCCGTGACTGGGACGAATGGCTGCCAGCCGACGTGCTGTGGCTGTCGCTGGGCAATGCCGGTGGCGTGCTGCTCGCGCGCGACCTGCCGTGGCGCGAGGGCGAAATCGCCCTGCTCGGCGAGTGGGCCGGAATCTGGCATCACGCTTGGCAATCGCACCAGGCGCCACGGCATCGATGGGCCCGTGGTCGTCGCCCGCGGCCGGCTTCACGCGGGCGTCGGCGGGCCCTGTATGTCGCCATCACGTTACTGGTAGCTGCGCTGATTCCCGTGCGGCTGACCGTGCTGGCGCCCGGCGAACTGGTGCCGGCCAGCCCGGCTGTGATTCGCGCGCCGCTGGAAGGGGTCATCGACGTGTTCCACGTGCAGCCCAACGAGCAGGTTCGCCAGGGCCAGCCGTTGTTCGGTTTCGATGAGGTATTGATCCAGAATCGCCTGGAAATCGCCCGCCAGGCCCTCGCCACGGCAGAGGCCGAGTATCGCCAGACGGCCCAGCAGGCGCTCGGCGATCCCCGCGCCAAGGCGCAGCTGGCAGTCCTTACCGGGCGTATCGAAGAGAAGCGCACCGAGGTGGTCTACGGCACCGACCAGCTGGCCCGCGCCCGGGTGCTGGCACCACGGGACGGCATTGCGCTGTTCGATGATCCGTCCGAGTGGATCGGCCGCCCGCTCGGCATCGGCGAGCGCATCATGCGCATCGCTGCGCCGGCCGACGTCGAGGTCGAGGCCTGGGTGCCGCTGGCCGATGCGATTCCGCTGGACGAAGGCAGCCCGGTAGCCCTGCACCTCAACGCCAGCCCGCTGGCGCCGGCCCGCGCCACCCTGCGCTACTTCGCCCATGACGCGGTGGAACGTCCGGACGGCAGCTTCGCCTACCGCGTCCGTGCCCGCCTCGACACCCCAACCGAACATCGCGTCGGCCTCAAGGGCACCGCGCGCTTCAGTGGCGGCTGGGTGCCCCTTGGCTATTGGGCGCTGCGCCGGCCGTTGGCCAGCCTGCGCGCCGCCATCGGGTGGTGACCATGAACTGGCTGCCGCTGCGCGAAGAACTGGCTCTGCTGCCCGGACCACGCCTGGCCGACGGGCAGCCCAGCTGGACGCTGCACGACCCCACCCGCAACCGCTTCTTCAGCCTCGACTGGCCGACCTTCGAGATTCTCAGCCGGTGGTCGTTCGGCGATCACCAGGCCATCGCCGCCAGCATCAGTCAGGATTCAGCGCTGCAGCTCGGTGCAGAAGATGTCGAGCAGGTCGCCCGCTTCCTCGGCGAAAACCAGCTCCTGCAAGCGCGCCCAGGCAACGCGCGGCAACAGGCGGAGCGGTTGGCCACGGCACGAGGTAGCCGCTTCAACTGGCTGCTGCACCACTACCTGTTCTTTCGCGTGCCCTTGGTGAGGCCGGACGCTTGGCTCAGCCGTTGGCAGGGCCTGGCCGGGCGCCTGGACAGCCGCGGTTTCGCCCTGCTCACGCTTGCCGCCCTGCTCCTGGGACTTACCCAGGTCGCCCGCCATTGGGACAGTTTTGCAGCCTCCCTGGTGGATACCTTCACCTGGCGCGGCCTGGCCGCCTATGGTGTGGCACTGTTCGTGGTCAAGCTGCTGCACGAGCTGGGCCACGCCTTTACCGCCAAGCGCCTGGGCTGTCGCGTGCCGAGCATGGGCGTGGCGTTCCTGGTGCTCTGGCCAATGGCCTACACCGATACCAACGAGACCTGGCGCCTGTCCAGCCGCTGGCAGCGGCTCCGGGTCGCCGCTGCCGGTATCGTCACCGAACTGGGTGTAGCCGCCTGGGCCACCCTGGCCTGGGGCCTATTACCTGACGGCGAGCTACGGTCGGCGGCGTTCGTGCTCGCGACCACCAGCTGGGTAGCCACCCTGGCGATCAACGCCAGCCCGTTCATGCGCTTCGATGGCTATTTCATTCTTTCCGACTGGCTGGACATGCCGAACCTGCACGAGCGCAGCTTCGCCCTGGCGCGCTGGAAGCTGCGCGAATGGCTGTTCGACCTGGGCGAGGAGCGCCCCGAACACTTTGCCCGTGGCAAGGAACGAGCGCTGATCGCCTTCGCCTGGGTCACCTGGCTCTATCGTCTGGTGGTGTTCCTGGGCATTGCCGTGCTGGTCTACCACTTCGCGGTCAAGCTGATCGGTATCCTGCTGTTCGCCGTGGAAATCGCCTGGTTCATCCTCAAGCCGATCCGGCACGAGCTGCGCGCATGGCGCGAGCGCTGGCCGGCGATCCGCCGCCGGCGCCGCAGCCTGCTGACGGTTGTGCTGCTGGCGGTCGTAATCACCCTGATGCTGATGCCCTGGCCGGGGCGCATCAGCGCCAGCGGCATACTGCGGCCGGTTTCCGTGTGGCCGGTGCATGCGCCCGGTCCGGCCCAGCTCGAGGCACTACCCCACCGGGAAGGCGCCGCCGTGGCGGCCGGCGAGCCCATCGCGCGAATGGTGTCGCCAATGCTGCTGGCGCAGCGCGAGGCCGCGGCGGCGAAGGCGGAGCGACTGCGCTGGCTGGCGGCCTCCGCCGGTTTCGGCGCGGACTCCCGGGCGCGGCTGCAGAGCGTGCAGGAAGAACTGGCCACTGCCGAAGCGGAACTGGCCGCGCTGGACCGCGAACTCACTCGCTTCGAGCCGCGCGCGCCCTTCGCCGGCCACCTGCATGATCTCGACCCCGATCTGCACAGCGGCCAGTGGCTGGCGGACAAGGAGCGCCTGGCTCTGCTGGTGGGCGACGATGGCTATCGGGTCGACACCTACCTGGACGAGGACGTGGTCAAGCGCGTGCGCGTCGGCGACACGGCTCGCTTCGTCAGCGATGGAGGGGAAGGCACCGTACTGCGCCTGCGGGTCAGCCATGTGGACCTGGACGCCACGCGCACCCTCGACGACGGCCGGCTCGCAGCACAGGCCGGCGGCCACATCATGGTCCGCGAACGACGCGGCGAACTCATTCCCGAGCACGCTCAGTATCGGGTCAGCCTGGCGGTGGAAACGCCCGTCGGCGCGCTGGCCGGCGGCTCCTGGCGCGGCACGCTGGTGATCCATGGAGAGGGGGAAGCGCCGGCCTTGCGCTACCTGCGCAATGCCCTGGCCGTGCTGCTGCGCGAGGCGGGCTTCTGACGGGCCGCGCAGCAATCGCTGCGCCCGCCAAGACACTGGCCGCGCAACGCGCTTTATTCACCACCGACTGCGAAGTTCGGCAGGCTGTTGACCGGCTGGGAGAAGTCGAACGGGATCGATTCGATTGCCAACCCGACGTTGCGCTGCACCACGAAGTGCAGGTGCGGGCCGGTGCTGTTGCCGGTGTTGCCGGAACGTGCGATGCGGGTGCCGGTTTCCACCCGCTGGCCTTCGCGCACGGCCACCGAGCCTTTCATCAGGTGTAGATAGACGCCCATGGTGCCGTCGTCATGCATGATGCGCACGAAGTTACCGGCCGGGTTGTTGCCGCGGCCGCTCTGCTGGTTCTCGATCTTCACCACCATGCCGCCACGCGCAGCGACGATGGGCGTGCCTTCGGGCATGGCAATGTCGACCGCGTAGCGTCCCTTGGGGGTGAAATGGCTGTACTGGCCGTTGGCACCCTGGGTCAGGCGGAACGGACCGCCGCGCCAGGGCAGCGGATACTTGTAGGGCTTGGGTAACAGGCGCGGATCGCCCAGGGCATGGCGAAGCTTGGGCGTGTACTTGAGCGGCTTGCTGGCATCGCGCGGGGCGAGGGTGGCCAGGCGAATCTGGCTGCGCGGTGGCAACACCCAGCGGATCGGCTTGGCCGGAGCGCCGACGGCGTTCTCGACGTTGTCCAGCTTCAGTTCGATATCCACCGGCGCGAACAGGTCGTTGCGCACCAGCAGGGTCTCGCCCGCCGCGTGCTTGCGGGTTTCCAGTTTCACCTGGGTATCGAGCTTTTCCACCATGCGGTCGCTGAAGACGAAGACCTGCGCACCAGGCGCGGCCTGGTCGCTGTAGGTCACGACCCCATTGGCGTCGGTGTATTTGTAGATGGTCAGGGCCAGCGCCGGCGTAGCCAGCAGCGGCAGCCCGAGCAACAAGAGAATGCGCCCCAGCATAACGGCAGTTTCTAGTGGTTATAGTGTTGGAGCGGGAACTCTAGCAGCGGCGAGTGGCCTGTGCGAGCCACCGACCGTCGGGGTGTGATGGCGGTCAGTTTGTCTGCGCGACCAGGCGCCGAACGGTCGCCTGGCTGGGGGTGAATCAGGCGCCGGGGACGAAGTGCCGCTGCGCCGTGCCGCGAGCGATCAGCCGCGACAGGTAGTCGAGTTTCTGCGGGTCGCGGTCGACGAAGCGGAACGACAACTGCAACCAGTCGCTGTCCGGCTTCGGCTCGAACGCCGCAACGGCGTGTAGATAGCCGTTGAGGCGAGCGATCTCGCCGCCCTCGCCCTGCTCCAGATCGAGCACGGCACTTTCCAGCACCTGCGGCAGCTGTTCGCCGCGTTTGACTACCAGCAGTGCCTCTTTGAGGCTCAGCGCCTTGATCACGCAGGCGACACTGCCATTGGCCAGTCGTAGCTGGCCCTGCCCACGCCCGGAAGCCGGTGCGGCGGGGGCACTGCGCGGCACCGGCGCAGCGGGCTGCACCAGTGGCGCGGGGTTTGCCTCCGCAGTCGGAGTCGGTGGCGCGGAGGGCCGCACCACCTCGGCTTTGCCACCGGTCAGCGCAGTCAGCGAGTCGTTGGCGACGCCAGTGGACAGGATTCGTGTCGGTGCGCTGGCAGCCAGGGCATCCAGCTTGCCGGCACGCCCGAGGGCCTTGCGCACCTTGCTGGTCAGCTGTTCGTTGGAAAAGGGTTTGCCGATGAAGTCCGAAACGCCGGCCTGAATGGCCTGCACAACGTTCTCCTTGTCGCCACGGCTGGTCACCATGATGAACGGCGTGGTCTTCAGCGAATCCTGCGCACGGCACCAGCTCAGCAGTTCCAGACCGGACATCTCCGGCATTTCCCAATCGCAGAGAATCAGGTCGAAACGCTCGCGGCTGAGCATCTGCTGAGCCTTGCGTCCGTTTACCGCGTCCTCGGTGCGAATACCGGGAAAGTGGCTGCGAAGCGCCTTCTTCACCAGATCGCGGATAAAGGGTGCGTCATCCACTACCAGCACACTGACCTTGCTCATCCATCTCTCCTGCGCGAATGCCGGCAAGCATAGCCGCCTGGCGGGGTCGACAAAAGCGCTAGAGGCCATGAGCTGTGAAGTTGCTGCGCCCGATCAAGCCGGCGCGGCGCGCCACGAGGGGACAGCCGGTTGCCGGCGCGGCATACTGGCCGCTTTCGCCAGCTTCGCGAGGCCGTCATGGTTCAGCACATTCTCGTCGCCCACGATCTCAGCCCGGACGCCGACCTGGCACTGCAGCGGGGCGCGCAACTGGCGCGACAGAGCGGCGCGCGGATCAGCCTGCTGCACGTGCTCGACGAACGCGACCCAGGCTGCGATGAACAGGCGGCCCGCGCCCTGCTCGGGAGCCGCCTGCAACAGAACGGGCTGAGCGATGTTGAACCCTGGCTGCGCCGCGGCCAACCCGCCGAAGAGATACTGACCCAGGCCCAGGGGCTGGAAGCGGACCTGCTGGTGCTGGGACGACACCACCGCGAATCGGCCCAGGGCTTCATCGGCACGACCCTGGAACGCGTACTGCTCGACGCTCCGGCACCGCTTCTACTGGCAACTATCCCCGGCGACATCGCCTACAAGCGAGCGGTAGCCGCGCTGGATTTCTCCCGCTGCGCCACGCATGCCATGCACTGCGCCTGGGAGTTGCTGGGCGAAGGTGCCGAGCTGCACGCCCTGCATATCGACGAGATGGCCGAAGTACACGGCCCCGATTACGAAGGTCTGTCGCTGCAGCAGGAGCTGTTCGACCAGCTGATCGAAGATATCCAGCCGCAGCTGCCGGATACCGGCGCGTTGCTGAGCTACAGCCTGCATCAGGGCGAGCGCAACAATTGCATGGATGCGGCGCTACGCGACCTGCAACCGCAGCTGCTGGCCCTTGGCAGTCACAGCCGCGGCGAGCTGAGCAGTGCATTGCTCGGCAGCCTCGCCCGGCAGTTCATCGACAACCCGCCCTGCGACATCCTCATCGCGCGCTGAGGCGCGCCCTTATCTGCCTGCGCTCGATGGCGCAGGCACTGCATTGCCGCTCGACATACCACCGCCAGGTTGCGTCCCTGCAAACCCCTGCTACGTTTAGAGCCAGAACAACAATAAGAAGAAGACGCCCATGTGCCTCGCTTCGACTCGTTTCTGGTCCCGCTGTCCAGCTCCCATCTCTACGACTTTCCACGACGACGTGGTGCCCCGCACCCGCCTGCGCTCGCCGTGCGCGCATCAATGCCAGGCCGCGGCATTCAGCCAGCCGGCGACCCACGACGTTGTGCGCCTGACCGCCTGCCCAGCTTTCCCCTAACCCGCCCATACGGACCGCTTCGCATGGGGCGAGCCCGTATGCCGAGCAAACAGTGCAAGGAGATACGCATGAAGCTTTCAGCAATCGCAGCGGCAACCCTGACGGCAGTGGCCGCCGTACCCGCGTCGGCCGAGATTTCCGACGGCAAGGTAAAGATCGGCATCCTCAACGACCAGTCCGGCGTGTATGCCGATTTCGGCGGCAAGTGGTCGTTTGAGGCGGCGAAGATGGCGGCCGAAGACTTCGGCGGCAAGGTGCTCGATGCCCCCATCGAGATCGTCACCGCCGATCACCAGAACAAGCCGGACATCGCCTCCAATATCTCGCGGCAATGGTACGACCGCGAGCAGGTCGACTCGATCATGGAGCTGACCACCTCCTCGGTGGCGCTGGCGGTACAGGGCATTTCCAAGAGCAAGAAGAAGATCAATCTGGTGACCGGTGCCGCCACCACCGAACTGACCGGCAAGCAGTGCTCGCCCTACGGCTTCCACTGGGCCTACGACACCCACGCGTTGGCGGTCGGCACCGGCGGCGCGCTGGTTTCCCAGGGCGGCGACAGCTGGTATTTCCTCACCGCCGACTACGCCTTCGGCTACTCGCTGGAGGAGCAGACCTCCAAGTTCGTCAAATCCAAGGGCGGCGAGGTCAAGGGCTCGGTGCGCCATCCGCTGGCAACAACCGACTACTCGTCGTTCCTGCTTCAGGCCCAAGCCTCGGGCGCCAAGGTCATCGGCCTGGCGAACGCCGGTCTGGACACCGCCAACAGCATCAAGCAGGCCGCCGAGTTCGGCATCGTCGCCAGCGGCCAGCGCCTCGCCGCGCTGCTCTTCACCCTTGCCGAAGTGCACGGCCTGGGCCTCGATGCCGCCCAGGGCCTGACCCTGACCGAGAGTTTCTACTGGGACCGCGACGACAAATCCCGCGAGTTCGGCGAGCGTTTCTTCAAGCGCACCGGGCGTATGCCGAACATGGTCCACGCCGGCACCTACTCCGGCGTCATGCAGTACCTCAAGGCGATCGAGAAGGCCGGTACCGACGCCACCGAACCGGTGGCCAAGGCCATGCACGAGATGCCGGTGGACGATGTCTTCGCGCGCAACGCCAAGGTCGGCGCCAACGGCCGGCTGATCAGCGACGTCTACCTGATGGAGGTGAAGAAGCCCGAAGAGAGCAAGCGCGAGTGGGACTACTACAAGGTCCTGGCGACCGTGCCGGGCAACGAGGCCTACATCGATCCGGCCGAGAGTGGCTGCGATCTGGTCGGGCAGTGAGCATGGCGGCAGCGCAAGGCCTGGACGCCGGCGGTTCGACCGCCGGCACAGCCACGGACACGCCGGTGATGCTCTCTGCCCGCGGCCTGCGCAAGGAGTTCGGCGGCTTCGTCGCGGTCAACAACGTCGATCTGGACGTGCGCCATGCACGGGTGCACGCGCTGATCGGCCCCAACGGCGCGGGCAAGACCACGGTGTTCAACCTGCTGACCAAATTCCTGCAGCCCACCAGCGGAACCATCCGCCTGCTCGACCATGACATCACCCGCACCGACCCGGCCAAGGTGGCACGCATGGGGCTGGTGCGCTCGTTCCAGATCTCGGCGGTATTCCCGCACCTCTCCGTGCTGGACAACGTGCGTGTCGCCCTGCAGCGCCCGGGCGGGTTGGCCACGCAGTTCTGGCTGCCGATGCGCTCGCTGAACCGCCTCAACGAGCGCGCCATGCAGCTGATCGAGTCGGTCGGCCTGGCCGACAAGCGCAACGAGCTGGCCGCTGATCTCTCCTACGGGCGCAAACGCGTGCTGGAGATCGCCACCACCCTGGCGCTGGAGCCCAAGGTGCTGCTGCTGGACGAGCCCATGGCCGGCATGGGCCACGAAGACGTGCATGTGGTGGCCGAGATCATCCGCGAGGTCGCCACCCAGCGCGCCGTGCTGATGGTCGAGCACAACCTCAAGGTGGTCGCCGACCTCTGCCATCAGGTAACCGTGTTGCAGCGCGGCGAAATCCTGACCTCCGGCGACTACCGCACGGTCAGCCAGGATGAGCGCGTGCGCGTGGCCTACATGGGGACCGACGATGACTGAACCCTTGCTCAGCGTGCGCGACCTCAACGCCTGGTATGGCGAAAGCCATGCCCTGCACGGCATCGACCTCGACGTGCAGCAGGGCGAGACAGTGACCCTGCTCGGCCGTAACGGCGTCGGCAAGACCACCGCGCTGCGCGCGATCGTCGGTATTATCCGCCAGCGCAGCGGCAGCATTCGCTTCGACGGCAAGGACATGCTGCGCGTGCCGCTGCACCGCACCGCCCGCCACGGCATCGGTTATGTACCGGAAGAACGCGGCATCTTTTCCACCCTGACGGTTGAGGAGAACCTCACCCTGCCGCCGGTGATCGCCAAGGGCGGCATGACCCTGACTGAGATCTACCAGCTGTTCCCCAACCTCGAGGAACGCCGCAAGAGCCCGGGCACCAAGCTTTCCGGTGGCGAACAGCAGATGCTGGCCATGGCGCGCATCCTGCGCACGGGCGCCAAGCTGCTGCTGCTCGACGAACCCACCGAAGGTCTGGCACCGGTGATCATCCAGCGCATCGGCGAGGTGCTGCAGACGCTCAAGCAGCGCGGCATGACCATCCTGCTGGTAGAGCAGAACTTCCGCTTCGCCAGCAAGGTGGCCGACCGCTTCTATGTGGTCGACCACGGCAAGGTTATCGATACCTTCGATGTCGCCGATCTGCCCGGCCGCATGACCATGCTCAACGAAGCCCTGGGGGTCTGATGACGACGATTTTCGATGTACCGATCCAGGCCTTTCTCGGGCAATTGCTGATCGGCCTGATCAACGGCTCGTTCTACGCCATGCTCAGCCTGGGCCTGGCGATCATCTTCGGCATGCTGAAGATCATCAACTTCGCCCACGGCGCGCAGTACATGATCGGCGCCTTCGCCGGCTATCTGTTGCTGGCGACCCTCGGCATCGGCTACTGGCCGGCGCTGATCCTCGCGCCGATCATCGTCGGCCTGTGCAGCGCGGTGATCGAGCGCCTGGCGCTGTCGCGGCTGTACAACCTCGACCACCTCTACAGCCTGCTCTTCACCTTCGGTCTGGCGCTCGCCCTGGAAGGCGCGTTTCGCTACTTCTACGGGTCCTCCGGGCAGCCCTATGCGGTGCCCAAGGAGCTGGCTGGCGGCTACAACCTTGGCTTCATGTTCCTGCCCAAGTACCGCGCCTGGGTGGTGCTGGCCTCGCTGGTTATCTGCATCGCCAGCTGGCTGCTGATCGAGAAGACCAAACTCGGCGCCTACCTGCGCGCCGCCACCGAGAACCCGACGCTGGTGCGCACCTTCGGCATCAACGTGCCGCTGCTCCTGACCTTCACCTATGGCATGGGCGCGGCGCTGGCCGGCCTGGCTGGCATGCTCGCCGCGCCGATCTACCAGGTCAGCCCGCTGATGGGCTCGAACCTGATCATCGTGGTGTTCGCCGTGGTCGTGGTCGGCGGCATGGGCTCGATTCTCGGCGCCATCATCACCGGCTACATGCTGGGCATTCTCGAGGGGCTGACCAAGGTGTTCTATCCGGAGGCTTCCAACATCGTGATCTTCGTGATCATGGCGATCGTGCTGCTGGTGCGCCCGGCCGGTCTGATGGGGAGGGACGCCTGATGAACAGCCAGGTGAACGTCACGCCGACCACAAAACGCTCGCTGCTGCGCCTGGAGACCGTGCTGATCCTGATCGGCGTGGTCGCGCTGGCACTGGCACCGTTCTACTTCTACCCGATCTTCCTGATGAAGGTGCTGTGCTTCGCCCTCTTCGCCTGCGCCTTCAACCTGTTGCTCGGCTACACCGGCATCCTCTCCTTCGGCCACGCGGCGTTCTTCGGCGGCGCGGCGTATTTCACCGCCCACGCGGTCAAGGAATGGGGATTGCCTCCGGAGCTGGGCATTCTCGTCGGCGTTGCCGGCGCGGCGTTTCTCGGGCTGATCATCGGCTTTCTGGCGATCCGCCGGCAGGGCATCTACTCGACGATGATCACCCTGGCGCTGTCGCAGATGTTCTTTTTCTTCTGCCTGCAGGCGCCCTTCACCCATGGCGAGGACGGCATTCAGAACGTTCCACGCGGGCAGCTGTTCGGCTTCATCGATCTGCAGGAACCGCTGTACATGTACTTCTTCGTGCTCTCGGTGTTTCTCGCCGGGATGCTGCTGATCTGGCGCGTGATCAACTCGCCGTACGGCATGATCCTGCGCTCGATCCGCGAGAACGAGAACCGCGCCATTTCCCTGGGCTATTCGGTGTCGCGCTACAAGCTCGGCGCCTTCGTCATGTCCGCCGCCTTGGCCGGGCTGGCCGGCGGGTTGAAGGCGCTGGTGTTCCAGTTCGCCACGCTGACCGACGTCAGCTGGCAGATGTCCGGCGAGGTGGTGTTGATGACCCTGCTCGGCGGCATCGGTACGCTGGTCGGGCCGATCTTCGGCGCCGCACTGGTGACCAGCCTGGGCAACTACTTCGCCACCTCGGAGCTACCGGTGACGCTGGTCACCGGGATCATCTTCATGGTCTGTGTACTGGTGTTCCGCCGCGGCATGATCGGCGAGCTCTATGCCTCGCGGCTGGGCAAGAAGCTGGAGCGGCGAGCCGAGGACTGACTTCCTCAGCCTCAGCCGGCAGACTCGAGCAGGTCGTGCAGCTCAACGAACTGCTGGCTCAGCTTGTGCCGCGGGTCCAGGTAGACCAGCGGCATGCAGGCCTGGTGCGACTCGCGCATCTTTACCGAACTCATCAGGTTGACCGGCAGCACCGGCAGTCCTTCGCTCAGCAGCTCGTCGATCATCTGCTGCGGCAGCGCGGCACGCGGCTGGAACTGATTGACCACGATGCCCTCGACCTCGAGCGCTTCGTTATGGTCGTCCTTCATGTCTTCGATCTCGTCCAGCAGGCTGTACAGCGCCTGACGGGAAAAGCTGTCGCAGTCGAAGGGGATCAGGCAGCGGTCGGCAGCGATCAGTGCCGACACGGTGTAGAAGTTCAGCGCCGGCGGGGTGTCGAGGTAGATGCGGTCGTAATCCTCGACAAGGCCGTCGAGCAGCTTTCGCAGCTTGTTGATCTTGTGCTTGGCCTCCAGCTTGGGCTGCAGGTCGGCCAGCTCGGCCGTGGCGCTGATCAGGTGCAGGTTGTCGAACGCCGTTTC
>Ga0207848_100310_pt1 | contig 24512 bp, 5 predicted proteins | sample TtaePargueraPR_10_FD_187737 | JGI IMG/M metagenome (GOLD analysis project Ga0207848, IMG submission 187737) | Aerobic enrichment media microbial communities from Bioluminiscent Bay, La Parguera, Puerto Rico - Tt and M2 (3) (SPAdes) | ecosystem: Environmental > Aquatic > Marine > Unclassified ... | reverse complement strand
AAGGGAACGCGGGAAACCCTTCAAAGTCGCAACAATCGCTCTCGCAAGAAAAATCCTCGTCATCGCAAACGCCGTCATCAGAGACCAAAAACCTTATGCTCCATGAGACAACAAACACAGTTGCCAGACATATTTCGCGGCGTCTGAAGCTGGACTTTCCCGAAAACCCGACCATGCGCATCAGCCACGAAGCCATCTATCAGGCGCTCTACATCCAGGGCCGAGGTGCCTTGAAGCGAGAGCTATCGGCCTGCCTGCGCTCTGGACGAGCGTTGCGTTTGCCCCGCGAACGTGCTCGTAACCGAGGCAAGTCCTTCCTCGCAGATGCTTTGATGATCAGTGATCGTCCGCCTGAGATAGGCGACAGAGCGGTGCCCGGTCACTGGGAGGGGGATCTCATTCTCGGTCTCGACAGCTCAGCGATCGGCACGCTGGTCGAACGGACGACACGGTTCACAATGCTCCTGCACCTCCCACGCATGGAACGCCATGGGAAGGACAAGTCTGTCAAAAACGGCCCAGCACTTGCCGGACATGGTGCTGAAGCGGTCCGCGATGCCATCGCCGGAACCATCATGGATCTGCCGGAACATCTCCGCCAATCATTGACTTGGGATCAGGGTGCGGAGATGGCTCAGCATGCACAGCTCCGTATCGAAACGGGCCTTGAGATTTACTTCTGCGACCCTCAAAGTCCCTGGCAACGCGGGAGCAACGAAAACACCAACGGCTTGCTGCGCCAGTACTTTCCGAAAGGCACGGATCTCAGCCAGCATGGGGCCGATGAATTAAGCGCTGTAGCGCATGCTCTGAATACCAGGCCACGAAAAACTTTGGGCTGGCGCACACCTGCAGAGGCTCTCGATCAATTGCTCAAACAAGATATAATCAAGGGTGTTGCGACGACCGGTTGAATCTGCCCAGTATGTGTCGATCCGCTATGCTGAGCGCCTGGCCGAAGCCGGGATCGAGCCGTCGGTCGGGAGTGTCGGCGACAGTTATGACAACGCCCTGGCGGAAACCATCATCGGGTTGTTCAAGGCCGAGGTCATCCACCGGCTGGGGCCATGGAAAACCGCCGATGTGGTCGAATGGGAAACCCTGAAATGGGTCGACTGGTTCAACAACCGTCGCCTGCTGCAGCCCATCGGAAACATCCCGCCTGCAGAGGCCGAGGAGAAGTTCTACCAACAGTGCAACGAGTTCGATAAAGTCGCGTAAAACGGAGTAACCAGCCTCCGGGAAAACCGGGGCGGTTCAGTTTGGCTCGGAAACGAGATGCGTCCTATTTGGCCCTGGAGTTTGCAGCCGGACCATATCTGTTGCGCGGCGAGCCTCGCATGTCAACGTCAAGAGATGTAGTGCATGGGCGGGCCCATTCGGGCCCAATACCCAAAGCGAGACAGCCCTTCAGATCAAACATACGATGGCTCTCGCAAGGCTCCAGTTCGTACATCTGGGCACTTGCGAAACGTCTTGCATCGGTCTCAGCGTGATCCGCGAAGCTGATGTTCATTTGCTGATTGCCGATCGGCAAACTGGGCACATGGGGCTTTCGCCGCGGTTCTCATCGACGACAGTCTTCAGGGAATGAATATAGTGGTGCAGGGTCCGCTACCTGCGCGAAGCGGTCGTCCGGTGGCGGCGTCGTGATCGGCAGCTTTGAGCTCATACCTACCATGTCGGCGCTGTGCTAATAATCGGTGGTTCCAGCAAGTTCGGTGCTAGAAAAATGCCTGATAGATTAGTTGTTTGGACCCTGGATTGGGTTCCGATGCCAAATGGTCCGGCTGGCTTTGTGCGTGACCTGCGGCTGCGATGGGCATGTGAAGAAGCGGGCTTGGCGTACGAGGTCCGCACAATTCCATTTGAAGACCGCGCAACCAACCATCTTGACCGGCAACCGTTCGGACAAGTGCCTTACCTCGACGACGGTGAAATCAGAATGTTCGAAAGCGGCGCCTGCCTGCTTCATCTCGCCCGGAAAAGCGAAGTCCTGATGCCCAGCGACCCGGTCGATGAAGCCCAGGTCCTGCAATGGACCTTTACCGCGCTCAACTCGGTGGAAATGGTATCGGTCCCCTGGTGGTTTCTGGAAATCACAGGTGCGCAGGAGAACGGCTTGACCGGCTGGCTCGAAAGTCGGCTCTCGCATATGGAACGTGTTCTGAGTGAGCGCGAATGGCTGGCAGCGGACCGTTTCACGGTCGCGGACCTCGCGATGGCCGATGTGCTTCGTGTCAGAAAAGTCAGGTCCTTCGGAAACCGCCTTGCGACAGAAGCCTATGTCAGCCGTGTTACGGATCGACCGACCTTTAAAAAGGCCTACTCCGATCAAAGGGCCCACTTTAATGCAGCCGAGGCGAAAAGAGTCCGAGCCCAAGATTGAACGGCGGGTTTGTCCGCGGTTGCCGACATTGAAATCCCATAAGCCACAGTGTCCGCTTTCGGGAGACTGTTGAGAACCGGTGAGCGACCGAGATGGCGGCGCAAAGCGGTCATCTGGTCTTATACGATTTCTGTTCCGTTATGTGTTCAGGCGGAAAGCGCGCGCCTCGGACACTGCGATTTCACGCCGTTTGTCGAGGTATGAGGCCAAGTCTTGCAGATGAATACTCCTTGCAGACTTCTGACTCCTTTCTATTCGCACCAGTGGGATGCCAATCTCTCCAGACCCAAGCTTGCGAAGAAAATTCGGGAGCGTTAGGTGCGAAAAGAAATCGCGGCGCACCTCATCTACAGGAATGATGGCCCTGCCATTGTACTGGCCATGAGCAGGAAAGTGGTGTTGAGCGACATCGGGGATTACACTTTGAAAAACTGAACGAAAAGAGTCACATAACACATGTATCAGCAATGTCAGTCCGTCCAATCTCACGATGGTTTAAAAATTACATATAAATGATTGAAAAATATAGGAAATTTTCCATTGCTCCGATGATGGAGTGGACGGACACCGCGAAAAGCAGCACGAATTCAATAACTAATGGCGACTGAATTCACAGAGTTGTACCTCTGTTGTACTGTGTGACAGGTTTTGCCAATATTAATTGGATGGTGGGGTAGGGCGCGAGCGAATAATCAATGCGCAGCCGAGCCTTTTGCTAGGATGTCGCATCGCCTTTGCCAGTCTTGCGCAAAAGCTCAGCCGTCATATGGCCCGCTTGGCGCTCCTTCGGGATTTCGATAATTCGGCCCTCCGAAAACTGTGAACGACTCATGATCTGTCTCTTAAGTAGAGAACAGACCAGCCTTGTTAGAGGAGGTTTTTGAAGAGCGGGTCACGGCCTCGAAGGTTCCCGCTCTAACCTAAGAAACAAGGTTTGGCATAGTCTGCGGATCACGCATTTGGAAGGTTAATGGGCAGCCACCCCTTGCGAAGGCTGGCCGGCAGCCAGGTCGATCCGGTCCGGCCGATCTTCTGCAACGTCATACGGCTGGCTTCGTCCGGCGCGGCGTATTGGAATGTGTGCCAGCGATACATTGCGCGTTGGCGGACGCGTCCGAGTTCCATGTCACGTGGATCGACCATTTCAATGACAGTTGCTCGGGTGCCGCGGCCGTAAAGTGGCAGCGATCCAGCCGCTCTCGTCTTGTCCTCTTCTTCCTTCCCATCAACTTCCACTAAAGGCATGTCGAGCCGGATCAGGCCGTACCCTGCGGGATTCTCCTGCGCTGCGGGTTCCTCCTTGATGTTCAAACGGGCCTCCTGATCCGCAATGGTCACCGTCAGTCGGTCATCCGCTTGAGGTGAAGCAGAGAAGAGGAAAAGCGGTATGTTGATTGTCGCGAAACTGTCCGATGCAATCGAAATAATTCGCAGCGGGTCGATGAGTTCAACAGCTTCCCCATTGCGGACAAGGTTAAGATTGATCGTGACAGCGACGCCTTGGTCTATGTTTTCCTCTTTTTTTCCAACAATATAGAGTGTGTCGTTCTCGGTCTTGAAAACCTTTCCGCCAGAGGTATCCAGATCGAGCGCAAGCCCGAAGACAACCATGTCGGACGGCGCGACTTCATTGCGGTCTGTGTAGAGTGTGACGTCAAAGGAGCCGCTGAACTGCTTCCCCGTAAAGCTCAGCGGCTGCACAGCCAGCAGGTCGTTGTATTCCGGGTCGTCAAACCGTAGAAAGACCGGCTCTTCGATCAGCGGCGCGGTCACGCTGCGTGCGAAAAGAGGGAAGGTAACAACCCGAATGGCTCCGTTGCCAGAAAGGATCAGCGTCAGCTCGGCTTCGCTGCCCAGGTTCTGGCGTGCGATGGCATCGAAGACTGACGCGGGTGCATCGGGCGGATTGCGGAAGACAGTCGTGAAGTCGCTGATCGTTATCGTGGTGCCGGGCTCTATACTGAAACCGGCGATTTCTCTCGAGGCGATGTAGCGCCAGCTGCCGACGAGGATTGACGCATGCGAGACTTTCCACTCAACGGCGTCGTCAATATTTCCGAAGACCCGCTCCAGTTGCAGTTTGATGGCACCGGAAATCCCCGGCGCTACAAGACCATAGCTCGGCGCTCGCAGTGCCAGTGTGAATGCAAAGAGCGACCGCGGCTCGCGCAGAAGCGCTTCGTCGATGGTTTCCAGGCCGGTGATAGGCACACCCGGCCCGTGGACAAACGCCTCGGGCGTTCGTGACGCGGCGAAATGCATCCGCTCATGCGAACTGGCCCTGGTGCGGTCGTTGACGCCCAGGATGACGGGCCGCGCGCTGCGCGTCGCCATGACGGCGTCCCCGGCTTGGGCCAGGGCCGGGCTGGATCTATTGGGCTGAACTGCGAGGCCGAGGCGTCTTGTGCACATCTCTCCGGCACGCGATCCGACCGAGGCGACGATTTGGCTAGCGGGAACGAAGGCGCGTGAGGTGTCCGAGGTATCGGTCGGCAAGCCCTTTTGCGGACTCGCTGCCGGGTGATCGGCCGCCGGCCGTGGCAAATCCGTGCCGGGCGGGCGGATGGGCGCAAGCACGGGTTGTGTTTCCGGATCATAGGACTTGGGCGGGCGTGGCGCGAAGGTTTCGCGGTCGCTTATCCAACCGGCTTCTTCTTCGCCGAAGATGTGGCGGGCGCCGGGTGTTGCAAGCGCAAAGGCTGAGACCGTCGCGACCGAGGTCAGGAGCGCATCGGTTTCGGTCTCGTTCAGAACGCGCTCCGGCTCGCTGGTCAGAACTTCGGCATGCGAGCCCGCTGCGCGATATCCCGGCAAAAGGCGTTTGGAGAGGCCCGTCTCTAATTCCTTGCGGCCTCCGACGCGTTGCGGTTCGGCGAAACGCGGCCCGACTACAAGCGACGATCTGGTCTTATTGATCGCGTCCGGTTGCCGCCTGGCAAAGACCGGGACCGAATACAGCACGGGATCAGCGGTCGAAAGCGGCGTGGAGAGGATCAGATGCCCGGAACGAGCCCAGGGCGAGCGTTGACGCAGCCCGATCATTGCCCATTTCACGAGGCCCTTCTCCAGTTCCGGGATGGTGGAAGCGGCCTCTAACCGGATATCAGTGCGCGCGATCTCGGTGATGGCCAGGCCATTCGAGTTACGTGCCAAAAGCCGTACCGAGACGGCTCGGCCGGCGGGGATCCCTGAGTCCTTCAGAATACGACGCCCGGGGGAGATATGGTCCGCGGCAGCTGGGAGTCCTTGCCAGAAGTCGGTCAGCGATTTGGGGGAAATGCGGTCCGCGGCGACGGGGCGTGCCCGCCAAGACTCAGTCAGTGCTTTGGTCGTATAATGGGGAATTGACGCCGAGTTCCGTGCAAAGGGTTCCCGAAGAAGGCGGAAGATGTCTGGGGCAGGGGCAACGAGGGCGTAAGCCTCGGTCGAGGCGTTAGCGCCGGGAAACCATGCGGACAACAGCAGGCCAGTCTCCGCGCCGGGCACGATCTGATCGGAGGGTGCCCAAGTCATGCCGCCATCGGTGGAAATCTCGGTACGCCCAATGAACATCGGTCGGTGGAGCGCGGCGTTCGCGCCGATCAGTTGATCGGCGAAATCGGTCCGATATTTCGCCAGATCGTCGCGCGCCGTGTTGGTCTTCAGGGTGATAGCGCCGCGAGTTTCGGTGTCGAGAGGGTCGAACAGCTCCGGAGCGGCGCGTCTGGCCTGCCAGGCGGTGGGCACCGGATGAAGGATATCCTCGATACCGGGCGCACTTATAAAGGGCAGTGGTAAGTGGTGAAGTTTGCCGGTTGCGGGATGCTTCGGGTCCCGCAAAAGAACGTGCGTGCCGGCGAAGATCGTCGGACCGGTGATCGAGCTGGAGCCCGCTTTGATCTTGTCGATCTGACCGACCGAAAGACCATGTGGCAGGGCGCGGGCAGTGTTGTCGAGATGCGTGTGAATAGCCGCCTTGCTCGAACCAGGATTGAAGACCGAACTTGTGGTCCCATAAAGCTCGTCCGCGATCTCGGTGCTGGCGCTGTCCGGATGCATTAGGACAACGCCTTGCGTCAACTCCAGCGCCAAGATTTCCTTGTCGTCGCGCTCTATGGTGTGAAGGACCGTTGCGGCGAAGTGGTATTCATCGCGCTGAAGATTGCGCAGATCGATCCTTGTTCCCGCTGTTGTCACTTTGGCGAAGTGCTTGAGCACAGAATCGGTCAGATAGGGCCCGTTCAGCTCATTGTCGGCGACATCGATTGCCGGGAACGCGATGTCATTTTCGGTTTGAAGATCAAGGTAGAGATGGGCGTACTCCTCAACCTTCGGTTCTTCCGCCGAGGGTGAAGGCATAACGGATGTGTAGAGCAATGTCGCCCGGTGGTGGATTGCCCTTTTTTTAGCCTTGTACTCGTGGTCGATCCGGGCGGTCACGCTCGACGCTTTGACCCGAAAGAAAGTGCGGGTGTTGTTGTTGCTCTTGCTCGGATCGGGTTCCAGCGAAAGCTGCACGGTTGCAGATTGCCCCGAGGTCGCCAGACCGCAGAACTCCGCGTCATCGTCTGGGCCGGTAAAGTGTGCGGCTAAGCCGGAATAGCTAAGCAGATCGAAAAGCCCTTTGAAACCCAAGCTGTCGTGTGCCTCTCGGCTGAGAGCCGATGCGACGGAATCGAACGGGATCACCGACTTCCAGTTGTCCCCCAGGATGACGGCGCATGTACCCGACATGGTGCCCGCGACAAGGTCGGCCACTCCTGCAAGTTTGGTTTTTGCCGGTTTGGGTGTTTGAACGTCGTTGAGGTCGAAATCGGCTTGTATTGTGACGGAGGCAGCGGCGGGTTCGACTATCCATGTGCCGTTATAGCTGAGCAGGCCAAGGTTCCATTCCTTGGCAATAACCTGCAACGATCGAAACTCAGGCCCATCCTTAGCGCTCGAATCAGCGCTTTTGCCGAACCAGAGGTTCAGCGCCAATCCAGCGGCAGTTGCGTTCAGCCGAAACGTGCCTTCCTGAAAGCCGTCAGCGGAGTATTTCATTCCGTGCACTTCGATCCACGGCACCGGTGGCCAGGCCCGCTCGGGGTCCGCAAGCGGCAGTTCTACCGGCTCCTCTGCCGTTAGCACGAGCTCCGCCTCTCCCTTTTTCCAGGTGATCGTGAGAGTGACTTCGCCGAGCGCTTCGGCGAAACGCGCTTCGTTGTCTTCTTCGCTGTCTGGAACTGGCACCGAGATGCGCCCGGTCAAGACTGCCTCGGTCGCATCGCTGGTGTCGGACAACTTTACGGACCGTAGATGCGTCGGACGGAAGGCCAGGTTCCCGACCAGGATCTGATCGCCGCCCCCTTCTTGTTCGAGCCACCAGGAATAACCCTCAAGCGGATTAACATCGGTGCTGAGCGAGTTGGTTTCCGGATCGATCGAGGCTGAGAAGGTCCATCCAGAGGTCACGATACATGGCAGGTCCTGGATCCCGAACTTTATGCTTGGCCGCCCCGTCTGCTTGATCTCGAACGGCGCCAGACCGGTCATCAGGTCCCAAGTTTCGCTCTTACCGCCCCGATAACGAGTGTGTGGACGCGAGATCGCATGGTCGTGGAGGACTGGTGTGCCGGTACCCCAGCCGCCCTGGTCCACGGTGTCTTTCAGGGGCTGTTCTTTCGTGGCGACCGAACGAAGGGTGCCAAGTTCGATGTCCACGTTTCCGACGGCAAGCCCTGCTCGGGCAAGTCGGACAGTTAGCCCCGAAAGCTCCTCTGTCGAAGGGAGGCCTTGCAGTGAAAGGGGCTGCGGTCGTCCTTCAATTGAAAGCTTGAGATCAAGACGCCCGAAATGCGCAACGGTCTCGATTTCTGTCTGCCATTCGGATTCACTCTCCCCGAAACCGATCATCGTATCGATTTCGGGACGGCCTGTCAGATCGTAGGACTGGTCGAGCATGACATGCGGCAGGAAGTACTTGCCGTCCTCGCTGTCAACCAGATTGGACTTTTCAACCGCCGAGAGCGCCAGCTTGCGATTCAGATCGGCCCAGACCCCCATCCAGACGTTGCCGCCGGCAAACGCTTCGTCCGGCGCGTTCCAGGCTCCTGGGCGGAAAACCGGATCACTGACCGGGGGAAGTCGAGTGGTCTTGTCCGTGACTCCGTCCTCGTCCACTTCTTCCGGATCGGGTGGCGGAAGCGTTGAGAAAGCGTGCAACTCGTAGGTCGTCGCAAGTGCATGCCCAATGTCGATGCCGAGATTTAGCTCAGGCACGGAGCCGAAGCCCGTTTCGTATTTGATGGCATGTCGCTTTGTCGCCGCGAGGCCCGGAAACACCGTGACTGAGCCAAGGGTCGGGAACACTTGACCGATCTCGTTGGCCCACTTCGCATCGCCTAGGGGATGGGTCCATGACCCGGTTAGTGGTCCGTTCTTCAGCGCGTAGTCCAGTTCGATATGTGGCGCACTCATGTCTATCTGGCCGCTGAATGCTATGCCGGTCTGCTTGTCTGTGGGTTCCTTGCCGACCAGCGGAGACAGTTCGCGCGTGCCGCTTGGCTCGTTTCGCCGGTCGCCAGCGACGCACAGTGGTAGTGTCTGAAAGGTCGGTAGCTGATCATGCCTGATCCAGATGCGGGGACTAAAGCCTTCAGTTACCTCCTTCGGCCAGGTCACGGTGAGGCTCTTAGGTGCACCAGCGAATTTTACGCTTTCTCCGGACGGGATGAGGGTGAGGCTCGGCCCAAAGGCCAGATCGGCTCGTAGTGTTTTCTTCTTCCACAACTCGGCCTCGAGACCGGTCAACAAATCGGGCGACACCGCGCTGAGTGCTGTCGGCGCCAGCGCGCGCGTTTGCGGTTCGGGTAACAGTTGTTCGGGTCGCTGGGTAAAGGCAGTTACTGGCACCATGCCATCGACGGAGCCGGAAAGTCCGGTGAACTCAAGGGTATGGCTGTCGATGGCAAACGCGTCGTCGACTTCGAGCAATCTCGTCAGAGAATACCCTTTTGCGGCGGCGAAGAAACTCAGCCCCCAAGTGCGTTCAGTGCCCGCCTCGCTTGTGCCGACAAACCAGGCACCCGCGCTGACCGACTGCCGAACTGGCCGTCCTTCTTCAAAGGTGTCGATCTCCTTGGCGAGAAGCGCTGTCGTGGCGTTCGGAAATGGCCAGTGCAGCCAGCCATCGGCGATTGGCGTAAACAGCCAGAGTGGCGCTGCGGTGATCTCGTCCTTGATGGGATGCGGTTCGGCAAATCCCATCGCTTCCCGCAAACGTGTCGCGTTCGACTGCAACGGAACGGCAAAGTTGAGATCGCCTGTCGATTGGGTCACCGTCACGGATTCTTTGTCGGCCTGATAGCTGTGCAAGACATTCAGCGTCCGAGGCAGTGGGCCGCTATCGGGCACATCGATTTGATTTGCGGCTTCGATCTTGACGCCGTCTTCGTAGTCCCGCCAGATCTCGAACCGTGGTGCGTCCATGGTGAGCGCGCGGCCGGATTGGCCGCGAATGGCGGGCTCGAGTGCGGCTGAATCCAGATGCAGCGCGTGGTGCTTGATATCGTCACCCACACCGGTCGATGCTGCGCGATTCAACAAGGGTAGGGACGCGGCGTCGTCGAAACTGCAGGGCCAGAAGACGTCCACAGGCCGGATTTGGCGGCGGGCGGTCAGACCGAACCACTTCAAGCCAGCCTTTTCGGCGGCGGCGTCGATCCGGCGGAGAAAGCTGTCCAGTCCTTGCTGCCATTGCAATCCGCCGTCCGGTTCGGTCCATATCTGCAACTCCGGCGACAGCGTTTCGTCGTCTCGATCACGGAGGGTCAGCTTGAGCCAACCTTCGACCGGATCGCTCGACCAGGGCAAGGTAATCTTCGCGCGAAATCCGGCGCCCGACGGAGTAAGAGCAAGTTCGTCGGCTGAGAACTCCGGCTGTTCCAACCCAAGCGCGCTACGCAGGACTGGCATGTAGTCCGGAGCCTTCAACCAGATCGTCCCGGCGACCATTTGCATCGCCGCTAGATGGGCCGCGGGGTCGCCACTTTCGTCCTTACCAAGGTGTTTTGGGGGGCGGCCGAACGGCGCCAAAACCAGCTGCGCTGTTTTGTCGTCAAGGAATTCGACTTTCCCCATCGGCAAGATCAGTTCACCGTCCTGGACCGTGTTGACGGCGACTAGGTTCAAACGCGACCGGCTGTCTGTTCCGCCGTCCCACAGCCCTCCGATATCAGCGCGCATGACCGTCGGCGGGTTATTGGGGAGGTTGTGGCCGGGTATGAGCTCGTCCACTGGATGTTCCAGAAAGACGTCGGTTTCGTATGTGTCCGGTGGTGTGGGTTTCAGCGTGGCGGCGAAACTCCAGAGCGGACCCATGAGGCGCACGACGGGAACCTCGAGCGTGTGCCAGTTCCGGTCCCAATACGTGCCCGATCCTTCGTCGCGGCGGGAATAGAGGCCCGGGAACAAGGCGCGGACGTCATCCGGGTCTGGGTTGCTAATCATTCTTTCGCCTCCACCCAAAGCGCTGGCGGAATATTCGCGTGATGCGCATATACCTCGGGCTTTTCCAAACCGGCAGAGCGGTAGGTTTCCGAACCGAGCGCGGCGGTCTGATCGCTGATTGCGTCGAACTCTTCGATCGGGCCGGTGAACGTATCGCCGATGGCGAATTTCTGGCCGAAGAGCGCGATGAGGGCAGCGGCCTCGGCAGCAGCGCCGAAGACAAGAAGCAGCCGATCATCGTCCATAAGGTTCTCGACCTTCGGGTCCTTCAGGACTGTATCTTCGCGTAGGGCGTATACCGTCACCGCGTCGTCCGCTGAGGCCTCACCGAGTAGCTTTTTCCTGTCCTCAACGTCTACCTCCGACATCGGGGTCGAGACCATGGCAGCGCGCGCCTCTTCGATTTCCTTCAAGAGTCGCCGCGCAGCGACGGTCTTGGCCACATCGGGTGCCGAAATCGCCGCTTCGAGCACAATGGCGGCAGCAGCCAGTGCCCAGCGTCGCTGACGGTCCGTTAATGCGCGCAACGCATAGGCCAAGTCGTCCTCCGTGCCGTTGGTCGTCGTGCTGCCCGGCTCCAGATGCGGCCGGAACATCCAGCGCGGTGCGGAAAGCGGCGCGTCCTGCAACAATCTCCAGTTGCCCGACACGCTGCCATCCTTTTTGATGAGGCGCAGCCGAAGCGGCAGAAAAATCCGAAGCGGTGCGACATTCGGGAATTCGCTACTTTCGTAAGGTTTGCCTTCTTCCCCGATCTCTGCCGGGAAATCGGCATAGGCCTCGGCAAGGTCCGCTGTCATTGCGGACCGATCGGTCCAATAGGTGACGGTTCCTCGCAAGCCCTTTTCGAGAACCTCCTTGGGATCGTCGTGGATTTCGAGCTTAACGAGCGGATTTTCCTTCCCTACGATGGCGAGCTTTTCCCCTTCGTGATCGACGGCCATCGTCGCAACGGTGCGGCGCGTGTCGCCCGTGCCATCGACGATCTCCAACCTGGCGTCCGGGTCCGGAAGCTGACCATACCCATTCGGCTCGGCCTCGTGCCGGTGATAGCCCTCGATGATCGCTCCGGTTTCTTCGCCTTTTTCATTGAGGATTGGTTTTCCGTAAACGCTATTTCGCGCTAATGTCTCATAAAGGCGGGGCGCTCGGATGGTGAGCTTCCGAGCGTCCGGTCGGAGAAAGGGTTTGATCAATTCGCCTGTGTCACCGGTCAGGTGTTTCACATAGTCGTCAAGCAACATCTGCTTGTTTTTGTCGCCAACGTCTGACCATGAAACCTCCTTGTGGTATTTGCCGGGTTTCATGTCTTTATCGGCCCATGGCGCCATGGCGGGGGGAGGCGGCAGCTGGATGCGCGTCACTTCCGACTGAACATGGGTTGCGGCCACGTAGTGCCGCATTTCCTGATCGTAGTAGTAGGGCTCTGACGGGGTCTGGATGCGAATGGCGCCGAGGCGCGCCCTTGGTGCCGTTTGAAGGTAGTCACCAGCGGCGGCTTCAACCGAAATATCCGGCGCGATCTCTATGAATTTACCAGGACTCGAATGCGTCGATGTGTAATCGACGTCGACGCCCAGAACCGTTTCCCAATCCGTGTGACGGAAATTGAGGCGGAACTGACGCATGATTGCCTCAAACTCGATCTTTCGCGCAAGCGCGTTGCTGGACTTCGACAGTGCCAGGTCCACCGGTTCCGACAGCGTGATTTCGTGGAATGGCTGCTCGGCTTCAGAAAGAATGACACGCGCGCCAAGAAGGTTTGCCGGCCGGATTGCCCGTCGGCGCGGGAACGCGATGTCGGTTCGCCCGATGGTTCCGTTGAGTTTCGGCATCGGCAAGTCCGCTTCGGGCTCGAAGATGTCCCGCCAGCGGCGCACGCGGGTCGCGGCGTATCCGCGTTCGCTCGCCCAATCTTCCGCGATACGGTGCGTAACCTGAAAACGCCCGCGCGCATCCGGTGCGCTCCGCATCGGTGCTTCGCGTTCCGGCCAGGCGGTTGTGGTCTGATGGCAGGGGATCTCTCTGACCCAGCTAGCCTGCTCATCTCGTGCAAGGGCCGGACCGGCGGTAAAGAACCGCTCTCCCCAGGACAGGTAAGCCGTGACCAGTTTGACGGCTTCTTCCGGCTCATAGACCGATTTGCGGATCGCCTCGGCATCGGCGTCGGTCTCTCCACCCCAACCGGCGAACATCTCCGTCACATGTTGTAGGAACGTGGCGAACTGCGTGTGGGCTGCGTCATTGCCGTTGTCATCAATGGTAGTGAAGTCTTTCAGATTCTTCGGATCCGGAAGGAAGAAATAGTGCATCCAGTTGATGTCCGGCGCAAATTTCCCCCAAGGCGAGTAACGCTGAATCTTCGGATCAACGGCCGAGAGCGCCCTCGGTTTATCGTAGAGGCTCGTTTCAAGCAGTTCGAGCTCAAACCCGGCTTCGAAAAGCGCGCCATCCGACGTCTTGCCACCGGTGCCGTAAGCCTCGCCAAACAGTGTTTGGAAGACCTCGGACACCGGGCTGTTGGTCCGGTTTCGGTGCCGGAGAATGACAAATTCGCCCTTTTTCCCAAGCCAGGCGGTCAGGAGTGTATCTTCAGGATTTTCCTTGGCCTCGATGCGGAGCTTCCGGGCATCCCCTTCGCCGGTCGTGCCAAAATTCAGGCCATCCAGTAGCCATTCCCGAGGATGGATATCGTCCATGTCCCTGCGCAAGATACGGAACAGAGTGACGTCCTCGCTTAGCTTGACGTGGGACACCGTCTTGTCCGACGTCTTATCGATCCGAAATACAGCGTAGTGCACGTCCGCCGGGAGTTGAGTCGTGTAGTCTTCGGAAACCGAGCGGACTTTGAGCGCCGTGGCCACTGGTCTGAGCGATAGCTGCACCATCGACAACATGCGTGCGTCGTTCAGTCCTGTTTTGCCCGAACTGGCCCGTTCCGCCCAGTTCGCCTGCATCGGCAGATCGAGCCCTACATGCGTGAAATCCGGGATCAGATTTTCGTAGTTGTGAAGCTTGTGCGGACGCGCCGCGAGCTTAGGCTCTTTGCCCGGCTCCGGCGTCTCGTCCGGGTCTGCGATCTGTTTCGGCAGGTACCTGGCCTCGAATATGTGCCCACCGAAGGTAAGCCACTCTAGCCGCTCGTTGGTTTCGGAGATTGCGGTTTCCAGTTCCTTCCGCACAGCCGACTGGAGAAGGTAGGTGCCCGTCCAAGGATCGCGAAGCGATATTCCGGCGGCAAGGCCCAACTGCCCAAGCGCGCCCCAGCCGGTTGGATCGGCTTCTATATTGTCCGATTGCATCCACACGACCGGATCGGGCTTGACGGTCTTGTCGCCCGTCGGTGGGGCCTTCGGTTGCGACACTTCGACCTCGAAACGGCCTGCGGACGTTCCATCGTAACTTGCGCCTTGCGCCGTCAATCTGCCGACGACAATTTGAAGCCATGGATGGAGGCGCCGACGGGCATAGTAACGGCCAAGCGAATGCTGAGCGGCGAGTGCCAGGAATAGGCGGAACCGGTCGTCATCCGAGCTGGGCGGGCCGTCGCTTTTAGGGTAATCCGGTACCTGTTGCGGCGCCTGTTCGCTGCGATCCAGCACACTCTCCAGATCGGACGCGAACTCGGACAGGGTCGGCATCCACTTCAATTCGCTATCAGCCCAAGAATACCAGCTTGGCCAGGCATTGGGCATCTTGGCCGGCGGTACATCCCGTTCAACAAGTGACCGTATCGTCTTGGCCTTGACCGGCGGCATCGTGTACCAGGTCTCGGGTGTGGCGAAGTCGGAAACGACGCGTCCTGCGTCGGCCGGGGAAACAGGCTGAACCTCACGCAGTTTTTGCCAGACTGGACCGAAACCTTCGGGAGCCTCTTTATCGCTGCTAGGAACGTCGACGTTTACAAGAGTGTCGTGCCGCGTCTCGTAGAGGTGGTAGGAGGCGACGTCTAGCACTCCTGCATCGTCGTCCGAGGCGTTCCACCACAAGGTGACGCCGCGATCAGTGCCGGGGAGCGGAAGGAATTCCAACTGGCTCCGGAGTTGTGTCGGTGCAGCTAAGTGGATTGGCCCCTGAACAGAGGTGATGTCGTCGCCAGCGATCTGCGGCAATGCGGTGTCAGTCTGGTCATGCACCCATTCCAGATGTTGAAGCGGTCGGACACCGGGGCCGGTGTCTTCGGACTTGCGGAGGCTGATCCGGGCGCGGACTTTCGCAGAAACTGCAAGGGCGGGTAGACCCGCGTCGGCATCGGGTAATGGATCGGCCGAGGCTCGCAGGAACAAATGCCAGCCCGCGCCGTATTCGCTGTTCGCAGGCTGACCTTCCAGCATCGCAATTACCTGCTTGTACCGATCGTCATCGGTGTTGAGTGCCGCGCCCAAATGGTCGTAGATGCCAGCGATGTTCCCGGCGGCTTTGTTGATTGGCAATTCGATGGCGTGCAGCGCCCGGGCCGGATCGCGATCGGTGTCCACGTCCTCTTGGTCCAGTTCGAGTCTCTTTGCCTCTTCACTCGACAGTTTAGTGTTTTGCAGCCAAACGATCAGGTCGCCGTCCCGCGGCTCGGTCACGTTCTCACCGCTGAGCGGAGCATCGTCATCATCGGTGGCTACCGCCGGGTAAGCACCGGGCGGCAAAGCTGACAGCGGACGCAGCACCAGGTCCCATCGGGTGGTTTCCGCCACCAGCGCCGAGCTGGGCAACACAAGCTCGCGCCAACTCAGGAGCCCGCTAAAGGCTTTCTTATGGACCTCGCCCGTCAAACCTAACTCGAGCCTGACGTTGTCCGGGGGCAGGGGACGTCGCGACGGCTTGTGGGTCACGTCGATATTAAATGGCGCACCGTAGGTGCCGTCCTGCGAAATCGGTGTGACCTGAGCGGTGAGCTTGAGATCGATCGAGAAGAACCGGCTGGGGTCAATGCCGATCTCGGACAATTGACGGTTGTACTGGTACGCGCCCTTTAGCCGCGTCACGTTGGGGCCGGCGGGATTGTCGAAGCCGTTGCCGACCCGGATATCGGCGGGCCCGACAATGATAGTGTCTATGGGTTCTTTCCGGTCTGCTATGACTTGAGTCACCACGACTTCGTATCCGGCAATGAAGTCCTCAAGCTCGAACTCTGCCGGGTTGCCGTTCTTGTCCAGCGGCTGCCCGCGCGGTCCCCAATCGATGTCCCAACCGAAATGAAGCGAGTCGTCGTCGAGATACGCACGCGGTTTGCCGCGGAGGCTGGGCGGCGACAGTTCGAAATCGATCTTCTCGAAATCGATGACAGGTTGCAGCTTCTCCGGTTCTTTTTGCCAGTTCTCTTTTGGGTCGCGTTTGTACAGGCCTTTGGTGTTCACAAACTTCAAAGACGGGCGATCAATTTCACCTGCCGGGGTCATCAACCAGGCCGGGCATTCCTCCGCCACAACGCAAACGACCATACCCATGTCCAGAATGGTCGGGCGGCCAGGCTTCCAACTCGGCGTGACCGGCTGGTCGCCAGCCTCCAGACGGGTTGTGTCCGCGAGCCGCTTCAGATCGTCGGCGAAGGCTCGTGCCAGATAGGATTGCGTACCCTCCGCCTGATCGGAAAGCTGATATTTTCGGAAAGATACGTGATCGTCCCCCGCAAATTCCTTGCTAAACGCGTCGCCGAGGTCCTCCAGTTCCTGTTCTTCGGCGGCAGCGAGAAGCGCGTCGTCGTAGTCATGCTTGCCGGCTTCAAGTTGCCGCCGCGGATTTTCGGCCTCGCTTCCTGGCACATCGAGCCGGTCGTCGTGCAAACGTGCGACGGTCTTCTTGGCCGGCGCGCGAAGATCCATCTTGCCGTCATAATTTCCCGGAAACGGATTTTTCTCATTTCCATAATTCGCGTAATCAGCGGGCAGATAGCACGCCGCTAGCTGGTTACCAAGCGTGAGCATTTCCTCACTGAACGAACCATCCTCATTTTCCAGATTGGACGTCGCGTCCGCATGGCAGGTCAGCTCTATCAAAGATGGATTTGTCGCAACCTCCCAAGTGAATTCCTTTCCCGACTTCTTCGGAAAGAAAATCTTGGTACCGTCGTTCGGAACGCCCAGCTCTCCGTACTTCGATGGCTTGTCGAGAGCCTCAGGCACCGGGTAGAAGGCCGGCGTCTCTGGCGCGGGCATGATCCACCCGAACCAGATCCGTTTCTTGCCTTCGGCGTCCGATTGACCACGCGCCAGGGCCAGCCTGAAGTCGAACGGTTCTGAGGGGCTTTCGTCCCTTTCCTTCTTCGTTGTCGCGATCGCTTCACCGGTGGCGAGAGCAGAATAGTCATCGGCGGCCTCCGGCAGTTCGAGGTTCAGCGAGCGCAGAATCTCCCGGGTTTCATCCCGGTTCATCCCGCGCGCCGACATCGTGCGTTCAATGGCAACCTTCTCGCGCCGCTGCAGACTGGAGAGCGACTGTTCCTGCGTTAACCCCGGGATCGGCGGAATACCCCCTTCGTCAAGATAGGACCGCATATAGGGCTTCATCGCATTGCGCGCCCGGTTGACGCCGTCCGGGCGGACCGCAACCGAGACTTTCACCGACAGCCCACGACCGAAAGCCGAAACGATCAGCGTGGCCCGCCCGCGGAAGCCAAGGTCGAGCTTTCCGGCCCAGCCGAGCTCCAAAACCAAGACAATTTGGAGGTCGAGCCGAAAATAGATGTCGATGCTGATTTTGACGAAGCGCAGGTTCAGCCGGAACCAGGCGTGGATCGAGAATTGGATCGTAACCGAGAAGCCGACGACGGCATAGATGTTTGAACTGAGGGGCTTGGCCAGTTGAATGCCGATCATCAGCCGCATCGCGAGTGTGACAGTGATCTTTGCCGACACCCGGACGCCGACGATGCCGAGTGAGAGCCCTCCGCCTAGCTCTGTCTTGCCAGTGGCGGAGAAATAGAGCCCCTGAACCAGCACACCACGTTCGACCCGGAACAGGACGCCGCCCCGGCATTCAAGCGTCAAAAGCCCCATGTCGAGCTTGAAGAATAACCGATCGGGCCAGCCGAGCTCAGCATGGACCAGGCCTGGCTCGGACAAGAACGTCGCCTCGAAATGCGACTGGTCGAGCACCTTCTTGACTTGCTCAGGAACGGGTTGGCCGGGCGGTCCGAGATAGGGATTTTTACCCTTTGCCGCATGTATCAATAGCCGGTTTTTCGGCGCCGAGTAGAGCATGAAGCCGGTTCCGAGCGGTCGCTGTCGCATTGACGATCGGTTCTCGAAGAAATCATCCGCGCTGACCGGGAACCAAACTTTTGTAGCCGCAAGGAAGGTCAGATCCGAGCGCAGGAAGATCAGCAATTGCGCGACGACGGATTGCAGCTTCTTTTCTTCGGCGGGATGGTATTGAAACGGGGAAGAGTTGGCCGAGGCCATGGAGAACACGGCTTCCAGCCCGATCGACCAGCGTCCGCGCTCGCCGTCGCGCTCGGCATCCGGCGCCCAGGTGTCCAGATCGGCAAGCGTCTGGTGATTGTTGATCTCGCGCTTCATCAGCGCGACCAGCGGGCCGAGCCGGTCCTCTTCCTCGAACCGCTTGATAATGACGGATGTGTAGCGATAGCCGAAGCCCAGGCCGACCTGGCGCAGATACATCGGAAGCGGACCGATTTGGTAGCTGATTTTCGCCGCTTCGACAGCGATAAACCAGCCCCGTTTCCAGCTGTCGGTCTCCTCGGCGCGCAGCTTAGTGAAAGCAAAGGACGCCGTCAGTTCCGGCATGCCCGGGATCAGGATGGTGCCCGAGCCGGCGAAACCCTTCAACAAATCGGTATCGTAGTGACGCAGCTCACCCGCGATCTTGAAGCCGCTGCTGGCGATCTCGACCCGCAACCCCTTGAAGTAGAACTGGGGCAGGATCTCGCCCGATTTCGGGAAGCCGATATACATGCGGTGGAAGTCCACCTTGGCGCTCAGCACGTCGCCGGTATCGGCAAACTTGGCCTGACCGCCGATAATGACCGCGGGCGTGTCGCCGAACGGCTCGAACGCGGGATGGAATCCGATCGAACGCACTTCCATCTCGAACAACGAGAAGAGCGGGAACACCTTGGGTTCGGTCAGCGTCGCGATCAGTTCGACATGTTCGAAGAATTCGTCGCTCAGCGGCGCGTCCTGGAACTCCATCGTGATCGACTGGAAATCCTCCAGCACGTTTTCCAAGAATTCGCCGCCTTCCGGGACGAATTGCATCGAACCGGTGATCAGGAAGTGCCAGGCCTGCTGTGCGGTGCCGCCCGCGTCGTCCATCCCGATCGTGACCTTGGTCAGATCGAAACGGAAACGGGTTCCACGTGAGAAGATCGGTGCCTTACCATCGCCGAGCGATACTTCGAAATCGGCGATCCGCACGACACTGTGCGGCCCTTGGGTGAGGCGCAGTTCGAAGGTGAACGGAGCCTCGTTCAGGAGCGCTGGCATTCGGCCCGATCCCCTGACGCCAACATCCTGCAGCTTGCCGCCGACGATCCGCAGCGTGGCGTCTTCCAGCAAGAACGGAGTCTTGAGCCCTGGAAGCTTCAGCTTTGTTGCGACCATCGAGGCCGCCAAGTCGATACCCGCCGGTCCGACCTCGAACTCGGTGATCAGGAACGTCAGTTCATCGCCGAGATCACCATTGCGCAGGATCAGATCAACATTGGCAGGTGCCTTGAGAACCAACCGGCCGTTGGTCATGTCAAGTGTGAACAGGTCGGCCTTGTCGCCTGCAGTCTCGTCTTTTTTGAATTTGAATATGCCGTCGAGTTCCAACCCTGGCATGAGCTCGATCGGTTTTTTTGTGTACTTGTACTCTATTGTCTCGTCATTTAGGGGCAGCTTTTTAGCCCAAGTCGGTGCCTCGTTCTGAATTTCGACAGCAAGTCCCAGTTCGGCTTCGTCCTCCATGCTGAGCGACAAATCGCTCAAGTCGAAACGGAAGGTCACTTCGCCGCTGATAGTCGTTATATTGGTGAGGCTGATCGTGATCTCGGTCTTTATGTAGACAACCGATGCATCTTTCTCATCGAGGTCGAATCCGGCAATCTTGAACTCGACGGACTTGCCGAATAGTTTGGAAATCGCCTGCTCGGCGGCTTGTTTGATTGAGAGACGCCACGGATCTCCCAAACCGAAGGACAAGGGGCGAAAGGCGTCATAGGCCAGATCGACCGGGGCGGGCCGAGGCGTCGGTCGAGGCGGGCATGCGTCCGGATCCACGGACGTTCCACTTTCGATGATGATCGCTGGGACGGCACTGTTCGTGTACCGGAAGAACTGCGGGCCACCCTCAGATTGCCATCCGGCAACCCGCATGGCGAAGTCTCCTGTGGCGCTATGGACTCCGAGCGCGAGCGACAAGAACGGGTCGTCATCCTGAACCTCCCGTTGCCCGCCATCGCGCCGAAGCGACATGCCGATGTCCAGTTTCGCCAGCGCCACATCATTGGAGAGAAGCGGAGGGGCCGTAGGCCAGAGAAAGAGATATGATACCGTGTCCCTGCCGTTGCTTCCGCGCTGAAACACCAGACTATGCGCTTCGGGTTTCGTGACTTTCATCGAGATGCCGGGCAAATCGAAGGTGTAGAGCCCCTTACCAACCTTCGAGCCCTTGAAATTGACTGTCGAGCCGCTCGGCAAAAGAAACGCGTCAGTCGTATCAATGGCTGCTTCCTGTTCGGAGCGGTCGTCATCCGTCCTCCAGTCAAAGCGAACTTGCGTCGAGCGACCTTGTGGGCCGTCCGCAAACCAGGCAACCTCTAACGCGGCCTTGTAGGTCTTGGCGTCTTCCGGGATCTTGCCGGCGGGCGTGTTACCCAGGATATCTGCCGCCAGTGCCTTGATCAGCTGATTTCCCTTCTGCTCCCATGCGATCAGGAACCGCTCACCCACAGCGAAATCACCATCAAGAATGGACAAACCACTTTCGTTCGGTGCCCCGGGCGGTGGCGGGTCCTTCAGCTTCTGCGCGAAAGTCATTTGCGGGACTTCGAGCTGGTAATACGTAAACGGCGCGGACGTCTCACCTGCGAACAATTTCAGGCCGGACTTCTCGGCCGTCATAATGCTCAGATCGCGCAGGTGTAGCCGCAGTTCAGTTTTGTAAAGTGGTGCATTTGGGGACAGGCCCGATGTGATCTGCAATTCGCCAACTTCGAGCACACCATCGAAGCAGAATGTGAAAGGGGTCGAATTACCATCGCCACCGGTGCTGAAAAGCCCAAGTGTCAACCGCCAGCAATCTGCCTTGATCCCAAGCACATCGAAAGGGAGCGAAAATTCATAGGGCTCCGCTGGTAAGCTCTTGGGGTAGGTCTCGACCGCAAAATGCGCGAAGAACGTATATTTGCCGCTATCATATTCGAGACCGGCGGCGAAGCTGTTCCATTCAGCGACATCCTTGCCGTTCCACAATGCGATCAGGCCCTTGAAAACAGCGTTGACACGCCAGTCACCGAGGGTGCCGCTGATCGAAAATCGCTGCTCTTTGAATCGCAGTCCAAGTGGTAGGTTCAGCTTGATCGGCAGTTCGCGGTCCCAGCGATACTTGGGAAGCTTTTTAAGTGCGTCTTCACCGGTTTCGACAATTTCCTCGAACCAGCTAAGGAAATTCGGAAGCTCCCAAGGTGACCAGAATCCGTCATTTTCCCCGTCATCGTCGGGATCGTCGTTTCCAAGATTGAAGCCACCGATACTGGGCAGCGGCATCCAGCCGGTGTCCAGCATAAACGTCTCAATCCCGAGGCGGACAAGAAGGTCGGAGGCGCCAAGCGAAAGGTCGGGATCGACGATGCCAACTCCTGAGAAGACGCGGATCGTCGCGGTCGCATTGGCTTCGATCTTGTCGCCATTGACATCCGCAGAGTCGATCGACTCGGATGCCGTCGCGCTGACATTCCAATAAAAAAGAATACACCAGGCGGGTGCGTTTTGATCATGCGGCGGCGTGCCACGTTCGATGATCACCTCGTTGAGTTCCGAACCACCGCCAGGCGCAAAGCCGAGGCAAGTGGTCAACGTGCCGAGTTTGCCTTTCTCGATGACGAACCGCGTTCCATCGTCGGTGTTTAGTTCAAATTCGACAGATTTCAGCGTGCTGTCGTCTTTCTCAAGTTCGAAGAAAAGCTTCCCTGTCGTATTGCCGGTCGTGTGCTTGATCCGGATGGCAAGCCTGCGCCGAAATGCGACTGCTCCGTCCTTCCACACTTGCGCGGTGCTCTTGAGTATTTCGAGGTTACTCATACCGCGCCCCGCCTGTCGTGTGCGACCAGTCCACCGGGCCGATATGTCCCACCCATTCGAGGTTTGGTTGGTGTGGAGGCCCATCGCCGGTGTCGTTGTGGCGCGAGATTTTGGTCGCCTCTTCGAAGAGGGCGTTGTTCGTTTCCAGCGCCGGTTTCAGAAAGTTTTTCTGGAAGTCCGCAATACTCGTCGCGTTCGAAAGGAAGCCCTTTAAGGTAGTGCCGTGCGCCTTTGCCTTGCCCTCGATCGCCGCCACCCGAGTTTGCACATTCGTGACGAGTGAAACGTCCGTCTCGAGCCGGTCAGCCGCCAGCCGCGCGACCCCGTGAAGGACACGCGTGGCCCAGAAGACGTCTTTCAAGACATTGTAGACAAATGTCCTATAAACGCCTTTTGCGAACTTTCCGGGTTCGGGCAAGGTCGCATGGCGCAGACTGCCCGAACCGCAGGTGACTGAGAACACCGATGTGTCCTTGAGCGACGCCACGTGCAGCCCGCCGACCGTCTCGTGATAGCGCGTGGCCATGACCTGTCCGCGAATGCCGATCCCGGTTTGGGGTTCGGCGCCGTCCTTGGTGACCGCCCATTGCCGGCATAGTCCTGATATCAGCGGCCCCAACATTAGGATCCAGATCGCTTCGTGCAGACTAAGCAGCATCGCTGCGGCAAAGGGCGCGCGCGCACCGATGTCGGCTGCGGCCAATCGGTCTGCGTGGCCTTTGGCGCGGTGCAGGCTGTCTTCCAGCGTGTCGCCCCAAACGGCAGAGTCCCGTGTGTTGAGATAGTCGCTGAACCAGGGTTCGCGCACTGGGTCGCCGTTCTTGGGCCCGAAATGCGCGTAGCGAACGTGCTCCTTGTCGCTGTTTTTTCCGCTTGTCAGGCGCATGAGCGCAAACTTGTAGGCGTCTCTCGTCGCGGCCAAGTGGCGTGAGTTGTTGGTATCGATTGTCCGAAAAACACCGGGGAAGGGCACGCGAGATGGCCTTTTTCCATTCTTATCCTTCGGCTGTTCAACAATACGGATGCCGGGCCGCGTGCCGGTGTCGAACCCGGCGGCGAAATCCTTAATATATGGCAGGTCGTCTGCGTCGCGCAGCCGTCCGTCCGCGAAGTCGCTGCGGGCGTAATGCCGCCCCTTGGATTCCTTAGGGTCATTCTGACCACCTGGGAACAGCTCGTCCCGATCCGGATGGTATCCGAAGCGTTCGTTCAATATCGGATAGGGATCATGCGTGGTTCCGGCTGTACGTACACTGATGTGGATATGCGCCGCGTTGACCCCAAATTCGAGCTCTTTGCCACTGCTTTCATTGTCGCGATCGGCGTTTCCGGACTTGCCGATAAATCCGATAAGATCACCTGCTTGGACGTCAAAGAACGTAGCAGAATATGACCGTCGACCCTCAGGCACCGGAGCGAACCGCGCGAGGTGCCCATAACTGAGAACAACTTCGTGCTTCTGGTTGCCGACCTCGACGGTAAAGATCAGGTCTGCCCGGTTACCCAGGCTGTTCCATTTGCTGTGCTGCGACCTTTGAGACAACTTGCCATTCACAAGCGCGTAGACCGGAACCTCCAAAGGCCAGGGCAAATATGGGGCATAGAGATCGAAGCCCTTGTGTTTGCGATGCCGGATGTTCGGTTCGGTCGTGTGCCGATAGCTGGAGGCGTGGAAAGTACTGTTCCAGGGTTGAAAATATCCGTTCCCCGATGGGTAGTAGCCACGTATTTCTCCATAGTATGTGGCCTGTTGTCCTTCGGCGCCATGGTGCTGCTCACCTAGCGGTACTGTAGTAAATTGTACGGGATACCAAGACTTGTGGCCGAAAAAGCCCTGTTCCGGCCCGTCAGACGCGATGCGATTGCGTATTGCATCCAGGACTCCAACCGAAAGGGACGTCATACTAAAATCGTCTATTGAAAATCTCGCTACACGTGAAACGCGTAGCAACTTCGAGGAAATTCATCTCTTCCCCCCGTGCAATTTCAGAATAAAACGTCACTCAGGGAAGCACAATCAGAAGTTTTAATCAAGCGCTGACTTACGGCTAGGTTTCGAAAGCCGGCTCACACCAGTTAGAGGATCGGACCGAAACTTGAGCGGCTTTAAGTGCATGAGCGGCTGAAATGTGCCAATCATGTGCATTGGAAACTCGAATATGGAGAGCTTGGGCTGTGCGTTGACCATGCACTCCAGTTCAGTGCTCTGCAGTAGGCACACCTCCTTTTGCACTGTTATCGGCCAATAAAATACCGCTTCTGACTGCAAGGCGCTGCTCGGAAGCGGTGATAGAATGTGTTATGTTGATTTCCATTGAGAAGTGACCCGGCATTTCCACCGAGAATTGACCCGCCTTTTAGGTATGTTTCGGGTCTGTGGGTTCGGTCAAGTTCTTAGCTTTCTCCTTCTTCGTTTT
>Ga0207848_100308_pt1 | contig 24785 bp, 20 predicted proteins | sample TtaePargueraPR_10_FD_187737 | JGI IMG/M metagenome (GOLD analysis project Ga0207848, IMG submission 187737) | Aerobic enrichment media microbial communities from Bioluminiscent Bay, La Parguera, Puerto Rico - Tt and M2 (3) (SPAdes) | ecosystem: Environmental > Aquatic > Marine > Unclassified ... | reverse complement strand
TCCGGTGCGTAGTACGCTCCTTCGCCGAATAAGGTGTGGCAGTTGATGCAGTTGTACTTGTGCCATACATCCATGCCGTGGCTGACCTGCGGCGTGATGTTCTCAGCGTTGGTCAGCGCGGGAAACTGCCGATGACTGTCGACGGTCAGTCCGAGGAATACGAGCGCGGCCACTCCGGTTGCGGCTACCGCGAAAAGCCTGGCTTGGCGGTTGTTCATTTCACCCCCTCAGACATTGATGCCGGTCCAGTGAATGAGGGTCATCGAGAAGGCGTAAAGCATTGCGCCGAACATCAGAAGCAGCACGACGAAGCTCAACAATTTCACCGGACCGTAGAGCTTTTTGGCTTGCATGCGGTTCTCCTTTGGCGGCAATCGCTACCCACCGTCGGGCTGTCAGAGTTCGGTACAACAGCGCTCAAGCCTCTCCGGAACAATGAGTTCAGCACTGCGTTGCGCCTTGCCTCTGCGCCGCTCCGAGAAGGGGCTGAGCTTTTATCGCTCCGCCACCCTCGATTGCCCGGTTAAAGACTGATTTGACGAAGCACTGCTGCCCGATGATTAACTTCATCGTTATTGCAGGCCGCTTGCTGGCGCAATTCGAAGTTACTTCTATTCGGCCGTTGAACATGAGTCGCGGGCTTAATAATCCATATTCCTAGAGTCTCCCCCTTCATTCGACGCTTGCTCGAACACCGAACAGCTGCAAGGGCCATTCTAGACGGCCAAGACCTGTCCGCCAGCAGTCCGATGCACGCCCAGGCTGCACATATCAGATTTAATGATCCGAATATCGAAAATCATTGATGCGGTATTAATCCGCTCTGCTTGATGAAATTGACGCTGATCAAATCGAGCAACTCCGGCGCAAACCGCGGGATTAATTACGTCCTTCGAACATATATATTCAACTGGCCGACAGATGGTTATGGCAGTGCGCAAAACGGGGCCCGGTGAGTCGCATGTAACGGCCGGCGAGGAATATCCGGCGCAAGAAAGAATGAACAGTGCACACTCAGGATCGTTGCAAGGCGCCCAGCCAGCGGCGGATGCGTTGCTCGATGCGCTCAGGAACGCTAACGTAGCGGCCACCGCATCCGATCACGCTTCCCATGACCAAGCCCCCTTCATGCCCGGCCTTGCAACTGGACAACCAGCTCTGCTTCGCCCTGCATTCGACCTCGTTGCTGATGACCAAGGTCTACAAGCCGATGCTCCAGCGCATCGGCCTGACCTACCCGCAATACCTGGCGATGCTCGTGCTGTGGGAAGCCGATGGCATCACCGTCGGCGATATCAGCTCCCGCCTGATGACGGACCCGGGATCACTGACACCCTTGCTCAAGCGGCTGGAAACGGAAGGATTGATCACCCGCACTCGCCGTAGCGACGACGAACGTGTTGTCGAGCTGCGTCTCACCGATAAAGGACGCGCGCTGCAGGAACAGGCCGAGTGCATTCCCGCCAGCATCCTCGGTGCCAGCGGTCAGTCTACCGAAGCCGTTGCAACGCTGAAGGACCAGGTAGTTGCCTTGCGTAGCGCTCTGCTGAAGCTGCTCTGAGCCATTGCGGCTCGTCTCGCAACGATAGCCCGGGTTCGAAACGAAATATTATCTTGCGCACAAAGAAATTGCCGACTAGCTTTCCCCGACATTATTTAGCGCGCAATTATTTTGCGTATCACGTGAGGAGAGTACCATGCAGACCATCCAAGCCTTGTATACCGCCACCGTTACCGCCACCGGCGGACGCGACGGTCGCGCCATATCGACGGACGGCAACCTTGACGTCAGGCTGACCACACCAAGGGAGCTTGGCGGTCAGGGCGGTAACGCGACCAATCCGGAGCAGCTCTTTGCGGCAGGCTACTCGGCCTGCTTCATCGGTGCCTTGAAATTTGTCGCTGGCCAACAGCAGCAGGCGCTTCCGGCAGAAACGTCCATCACCGCCAACGTCGGGATCGGCCAGATACCGGGGGGTTTCGGCCTGGAAGTCGCGCTGCAGGTCAGCCTGCCGGGACTGGACCGAGAACTGGCCCAGCGGCTGGTCGAAGCCGCCCATCAGGTATGCCCCTACTCCAACGCAACCCGCGGAAATATCCAGGTTAGCTTGTCGTTGGTCTGATGCCACGGTCCCAGGCAAGCCCGGAGGCATGGTACCTCCGGGCTCAGCAGGCGGACTTCAGATCCGCAGTGCTACACCGAGGCGCAGCTCGCGGCCCGGCTCGTAGCTACCACGCACGCCTTCGTACCCGGGGATGTGTTCGAAATCCTCGTTACTAGCGTGATCCAGGTACTGCTTGTCGAAGATATTCTTCAGCGTCAGGTTCACCACCAGCCGATCACTGCTCAGCGCTGACCATTGGGCGTAGAGGTCGTGCACACCATAGCCAGGCTTGTCCAGCGTGCCCGCACCGGTACGCAGCGGATCGACGCCGCTGACGAAGCGCCCCTGCCAACCGAAGGACAAAGCATCACTGGCGTGATAGTCGGCAAAACCGGTCCAGGTATCGCCGACCGTCGTGCCGAGACCGTTGTGCTCATAGACATTCAGATCGTTGCCGTCGAGCTCGACGTCGTTGTGGTGATAGCTCAGGCCGATGCTCAGCTGCTGCCAGTGATAGGCGCCTTGCAATAGCACGCCCTGGCTTTCCAACGTTCCGCCGTTCACGTAGAGATTGGGCCTTCCGCTTGGATCGTAGATCGCATTGCGAATGCGCGTATCGTAGATTTTGCCCGATAGCTCCGCCCCGCCGCGGCGGAACTCGAAACCCAGTTCGTTGGTACGGGCCTTTTCTGCGTCGAGGCTGGGATCGTTTCCGGCGGCATCCAGCTTGAAGGCATCGCGCACCTGCACACCTCGCAGGGCCTGGGCGTGGCCTGCAGTGAGCGCCAGCAGCGGGGTCAGCTGATAGCGCAGGCTGACGTTCGGGCTGAAGCCGGCATCGGCGAAGTCTTGTCCGTCACGGTCATCGAGACGATAGCGATCGTAACGAACGCCCATACCCAACAGCAGCTTGCTGGTGAGCTGATAACTGTCCTGCAGATACAGGCCCAGCACGCTGCCCTCTTCCTGATCCAGGCTTCGATCACCGTCCGGCCCCAGGCGGGTGCGGTCGCCACGGTAGTCAACCCCATAAGTCAGGCGGTGGGCACCCAGCTCGCTGGTATTGCGCACGTCCAGCCCCGCGCTGGTGGTATCGCCGAAGTAGAGCCCCCAGCGCCCGTCCTGCTGCAACTCGGTGGTGGTGTGGTACGTCGTCACTGCAAGGTCGAGGAGTTCGCCATCGAGGGGCTTCCAAGCGTAGTTCAGCGTCCAGGTTTCCCGCTCGGTCTCGAGGGGATACAGCGGATTGAAACCGCTCGGAATCCACTGCGGGCGCTGGCTGCGCTCGCCCTCATCGGTCCGCTTCTCGTAGGACAGACGCAGCGTCTGCTCGTCGCTCAGCCGGCCGACCAGCTTGGCGAACCCCAGCTGTTGGCGCGCTCCGGTGCCGAGCACATCGCGCCCGTTGCCGTCTTCGTAGTCGTTCTGGTCCTGGTAACTGGCGACCGCCAGTGCGGACCAGTCGTCTGTAAGCCTTCCGAACAGGCTGGTGCTGGTCTTGTAACCCTCAGCGCTGCTGAAATATCCCCCCTTCAACAAGGCACCTGCACGCTCGCCCGGGCGCAGCAGATCATCCGGATCCTTGGTCACGAAGCGAATCGAGCCGCCGAGGGCTCCTGGTCCGGATGTCGCGTCACCTGTTCCGGCCTGTACTTCGGCTCGTTTGAGCAGTTCAGGCTCGATCCCGATGCGACCAGTATGGTGAAAGGTCTGTCCGGGCTGGCTGGCACCATCAATCGAGATATTCAACAGGGTGTCCTCGAAGCCTCGGAGGTAGAGCTTCTGCGCGACGCCGGGCCCGCCGCCTACGGACACCTCCGGGCTGGACTCGAACACATCCTGCAGGTCAGCCGCCTGATAGTGCTGCAGCTGTTCGGCCTCGACACTGTCTCCCTGGACATGGCTCGCGGTGACCTCGGTGCCGCCCAGCTCCAGAGGCTGGTCAGGTTGTGCCTGGCAGGGCGAGGTACTCAGCAGTGCGGCGAACGATAGCGAGCCGAGCAGGGACAATGGTATGGGGCAGTGTTGCATGCTGAACCTCGAATCATGAATGCGAACGTTTCGTATTCATGATTGTCGCCGAGCATGGTCCTCGGCTGAATCACTTTTACAACTGTTACGCCGGGGCCTCATTGCGCGGTAACCAGATGGACATGCACAAGCCACCCTGCTCATGGTTTCGCGCCGCCAGTCGCCCGCCGATTGCGCAGACCTGATGCTGCGCCAGAGCCAGCCCCAGACCGAACCCCGAACGGGCAGCGCTTAATCGCTCGAATGGCTGGAAGATCCGCTCGAGCCATTGCGACGGTACGCCGGGCCCTTCATCGATGATGTCCAGGCGGTAGGCTTGCGGTTCGCTAAACAGCTGCACCCGCACCCGTCCGCCCGCTGGAGTATGGTCAAGGGCATTGCGCACGATGTTCTCGATCGCCTGACCGAGTGCGCGATGACAGCTGCCTACCAGCTCCGCCTCTGCAGGAAGCTGCGTTTCGATGCAGCGGTCCGGATACTCGAAGCGAGCATCGTCGAGGATGCTGTCGAGCAGGTCGGTGAGGTCCAGGGTTTCGTCTCGCAACCGCGGCTGCTCGGTCTCGAGCCAGCTCAAGGTCAGCGCATCCTCGACCAGGCGCCGCATGGCCGCGCACTCCTGGCGCATGCGTGGCATCAGCACTGCCGGATCTGCACCCTGCTCTGCCAGGCTGACCGCCATCTCGATGCGCGCCAGCGGCGTGCGCAGCTCGTGCGACATTTCGGCCAGACGCCGGCGCTGATCGATGATCAGCCCGCCGATGCGCTCGGCCATTGCGTCGAAGGTCTCCGCCAACCCCGCCAGTTCATCGCGACGCGAGCCGAGCAAGGCGCCAGCCCGCGCGCTGTAGTCACCTCCGCTGAACTGACGGGTCGCCTGCTCCAGACGATTCAACGGCTGCATCAGATGCCGATACAACAGCAGGCAACCGATCACCAGCAGGACCAGCGGCAGCACCAGCTCGAGCAACAGTCGCGCTGGATACCAGTAATGTCCGGGACGCATACGCTGTGGCAGCTGGATCAGAAAATGGCGCTGCCCATCGGCGAACGGCACGTCCATGATCGGGTTGTCCTGAAAGTAGAGATGAATCTTCCAAGATGGATCACGACCCAGACTGAACTCGCGCAGGAACCGTTCGGACAGTTCGCTACCGGCCAGTGCCTGCAATCGCGGTTCGACGATCGCTGCCCAGGTCTGCTCGCGTTGCTGCAGGCCCTGGAGCCACTGCTGCAGGGCCTGCGCGTCACCCGCGCGATGGAGTGCCTCGGCCTGTTCGGCGTACTGACGCAAGGTCTGCTGATGCTCGGCGTCGATAAAGCTCATCTGCTCCTCGGCCTGGCCGCTCAGCCGGGCAATGACCCAGAACAGCGCAACGCTGCCCAAGGCCACGCCCAGGCAAAGTTTCCAGAACAATCGCCTGTTCATTGAAAGCTGTATCCGCGGCCATGCAGCGTCTGCAGACGGTCCGCCGCCAGCCCGGCCTCGGTCAGCCGCCGCCGAATCCGGCTGATGTGCATGTCCAGGCTGCGGTCGTAACCGCTGTAGTCACGCTCGAGCACCACGCGATAGAGATAGGGTTTGGTCAGCACCTCACCGCGTTGCAGGAGCAGCTGCCAGAGCAGGCGGAACTGCAACGGCGTGAGAGCCAGGTCTTTCTCGGCGACCCGTGCGCGTAGCCCCTGCCGCTCCAGCATCAAGGCGTCGATCTGCAATGATGACGGCTGTGCTGGCCGGCTGTCGGTACTGCGCGTACGGCGCAGGATCGCGTCGATGCGCAGTTGCAATTCGGTCAGGTTGAAGGGTTTGGACAGGTAGTCATCCGCGCCGTGGCGCAGGCCTCGAATGCGCTCTTCTTCCGCACCACAAGCGGTCAGCATGATTACCGGCGTCTGCTGCTGTTCGCGCAGCCGGCGCAACACGGCAAGCCCATTGATGTCCGGCAGCATGACGTCCAGCAGCACCAGATCCGGTGCGTCAGCCAGGGCCATTGCCAGGCCGCTCTCCCCCGTCCCGCTCAAACGTACTGCATAACCCTGCAGGCGTAACAATTCACCCAGCTGAATGCTCAGCAGTTCGTCATCCTCGATGACCAGGACATCAGCCAGATAGCTACCCATCGCCCCTCCCTGTCGATGGGAAATCCCATCAGATGAAGATAATTATTCTCATCTAGTTTACTCAGGAGGAGTGATCGCTTGCTACAAGCCAACGGCCGCATCGCAGACGCCCTGGCTTGCTCGCGACGCATCACCTGGACGAAAGCGAAACGCCGTCGTCTCGAGGTGCTCAACTGCGGAAGAACAGCACCGTCATGACCGAACCCGTGACGATCACGACAGCCCGCACGAATGCCGGCGGCAGCTTTCGGCCGACGCGCGCCATGAAGTAACCCCCGACACTGGCAGCCAGCATCATGACCAGCGCCTCTTTCCACAGGATGGCCCCGCCAAAGGCGTAGACCGACACCGCGATGGCCGTCAGTACCGACGAAACCAGATTCTTTAGCCCTTGCATGGAGTTGATGCTGCTATGGCCGAGCAGGCTGAACGCGGCCAGCAGGACGATACCCAATCCGCCGTTGAAGTAGCCTCCGTAGATACTCACTACTGCCAGTGTGCAACCTTGCAGCCAGGCGCCGGCTTCGCCTTCACGGGCATTGCCGCTGAACATGCGTAACAGCCATGGGCCGAATGCGAACAGCAACGTAGCGAACAGCAGGAGCCAGGGCACGATGGCGCGGAACATTTCGTCAGGAGTGGTCAACAGCAAAGCCGCGCCAATGGCGCCTCCGCCCAGGCTGATGGCAATGACTGCGCCCATCGTCAGCGTGGCCGGCGGTTTGAGGTCCTCGCGATATCCCCAGGTGCTGGCGAAGTAGCCGGGCAAGAGCGCAAGCGTTCCGGATGCATTGGCCGCGACGGCGGGCACCCCCGCATAGACCAGGGCCGGGAAGGTGAAAAAGCTCCCGCCACCGGCGATAGCGTTCAAGCCGCCGCCGAGAAATGCCGCCACAAGCAGAATTAGCCAGGTGGTGAGTGAATGGTCCATGCGCTACTTACTCCTGTTCCTTCAATGGGTGGGTGGCGTGATCGAGCGTTCTGGCGAGGGCTTCCAGCGCTGGGGTCAGGAGCTCGCTGGCCGCTATGGCGGCTTGCTCGGGACAGCCGCTGCGGATGGCCTCGTAGAGTGCGGCATGGGCCTGATAGGTCGGCTCGGGGAGTTGATGCTCCGCTTCCGTTCTGACGATGGTGTTCTGCAGGCCAGCCCAGAAGAACTGGTACATCTCCAGCAACGTAGCGTTATGGCTGGCCCGGACAATATTCAGGTGAAACTGCGCGTCTCGCTCAGCGAAGTCCGCCAACGAGGCTTCATCGTTCCAGCTTCCTCTCGCCCCAAGCGCGTCGTGGATGGCTTGCAGATCCTCTTCGCTACGGCGAGACGCAGCGAGGCGTGCCGCCTCCACCTCCAGAGCACGACGAACCTCCAACTGGTCGTGCAGGGCCGCGCGCTCCAAGTGCTGGAGCAGGCCAGCAGGGTCGCGGACAGAGCGCACGAATGTTCCGGCGCCCTGGCGAACCTCCAGGACGCCGGTATGCACCAGCGCCCTCACCGCTTCGCGAACCGTGTTGCGTCCTACGCCCAACGACTCGCTGAGCTGACTTTCCGTGGGGATCCGCGCCCCGCATGGCCACTGCCCCGCTGTGATCTGTGAACGCAGTTGTCCAATCACCTGTTCAACCAATGACGAACGCGCCGTTTGCTGCAGAGCCATATCAACCACTCCCTACAAATTTAGCCGATCATAGGATGAATTATCAGCAGCGACAACGAGAGAGCCGATTTCGACGCCTAGACTTCTGTAGGACATGGTTCCAGCAGACTAACCACCGCTGGTCGGCAACCGACAAAGGCACGGCCAGGTCTGCAAAACTGAAGAGGCATCGATAGCCTTGCCAGCGAGATGCCTATGCACACCACCTACAACATTGCTCTGGTCAGCCTGTCCATCCTGATCGCCATCGCCGGCTCGTTCACGGCTCTGGACCTTGCCAGTCGAAGCAAGGTCGCCACGGGCTGGGCCCGCCACGCCTGGCTGGCCGCCGCAGCCGCCTGCATGGGCGGCAGCATCTGGTCGATGCATTTCATCGGTATGCTCGCGTTCGGCATGCCGGGCATGGAGATCCGCTACGACCTCCGCCTGACGCTCTGGTCCTTCATCGTGCCAATGGTGGTGACGGCCCTCAGTTTCTTTGCTGTAGGTATCCGCGGCTCGAAGCGCTCCACGCTTGGTATCGGCGGGCTGTTCATGGGGCTCGGCATAGGTGCAATGCACTATATGGGTATGGCAGCCATGACCATGAATGCCGAGCTCAGCTACGACGGGTTGTGGGTGGCAATTTCCTTCGCCATCGCCATTGGCGCCTCGACCGTGGCCCTGTGGCTGGCGGCCAAGGGGACCCGGCCCCTTCTCCAGGCTGTGTCAGCGATAGCGATGGGTTTCGCAATCGCCGGCATGCACTACTCCGCCATGGTCGGCGCGCACTTCAGCACCCTGGACGCCACTCAACCTGCCCTGCCGGGTGACGGCCTGGATCTCGTGTCCCTCGCATCGGCCGTCTCGGGCTCGACCTTCGTGGTTCTGTTCTTCGGCCTTGCCGCCTCGCTGCATGATCGACGCCGCGCGATGGTCAGCGAGCAGGAGGCGGCCGCGCTACGGCGTAGCGAGGAACGCTTCAAGGAGCTCTACAGCAAGACACCGCTGCCGCTGCACTCGTTGGATACGGACGGACACCTGCGGTCGGTGAGTGACGCCTGGCTCGCGCTGGTCGGTTACCGTCGTCAGGACGTCATCGGGCGCAAGCTGATCAGTTTCATGACTCCAGAATCGGCTCGCCAGCTGATCGAGCACGACTGGCCGCGGCTAGTCGCCACGGGTGAATGCCTGAACGCCGAATATCGCCTCGTTGCCCGGGCCGGCCTGTTCGTCGACGTGCTGGCGTCCACCCGGATCGAAGCCGCCGCTGAGGGCGCGTTGATCCTTGGTGGCCTGGTGGACGTCACCGAGCGCAGGCAGGCCGAAGCCGCATTGCGCCAGGCTCAGAAAATGGAAGCCATCGGCAAGCTGACCGGCGGAATTGCCCACGACTTCAATAACCTGCTGGCGGTGGTCGGCGGTAACCTCGAGCTGCTACGCAAGCGCCTTCCGGATGGCGAGCCGCGCATCGACAGCCTAATCGAGAACGCCTTGCAAGCCGCCCAGCGCGGAGCGGGTCTGGTGCAACGATTGCTCACGTTTGCCCGCAAGCAGGAGCTACGCCCAAGCTCGGTGCTGCTTCCCGATCTGGTGATGGGCATGCGGGAGCTGCTACAGCGTTCTGTTGAGGCCAACATTACTGTCGACATGCGCTTTCCGTTGAATCTGCCGCCAGCCTTCGTGGACGCCAACCAGCTGGAGATGGTGCTGATCAATCTGGTCGTCAACGCACGCGACGCGATGCCGGGCGGCGGCACGATCTGCATCGAGGGCCAATACCACCCCGCCGCCAACGACAACGCACCGCCTGGAAACGAGCACGTCGTGCTACTGGTACGGGACGATGGTTGCGGTATGCCCCAGGAGATTCTGTCCCGTGCCACAGAACCCTTCTTCACCACGAAAGGACCCGGCAAGGGCACCGGTCTCGGGCTGTCGATGGCACACGGTCTGGCTGAGCAATCGGGCGGGCGCCTTGAGATCCGCAGCACTCCGGGCGAAGGCACGGCGATCGAGCTTTGGCTTCCAGTGGCCAAGCCGCAAGAGCGCGCCGAAGACAAGAGCACCTCGGCGGCTGCAAGCCCATGGGCCCGCACGGCAGCCAAGGCTTCTCTTACCGTGCTCGTCGTCGACGACGATCCACTGGTTCTGGAAAACACGTCGGCGCTGCTCGAGGATCTCGGCTATAGGGTGACTGCCGTTGACAACGGTGAGGCCGCCCTCTGCCTGCTCCGACGGCAGGACGACTTCGACATCCTGGTCACCGATCACATGATGCCCGGCATGACCGGCGCTCAGTTGGCCGAGACCATACGCACCGAGCGACCGGGCCTTCCCGTTCTGCTGGTCAGTGGCTACGCCGACCTGGCCGAAGGCAACCGCCGCCTGCATACACTGGCCAAGCCCTTCAACCAAGCATCGTTGGTGCATGCAATGAATCAGGCGATGGATCGGCCGGAATCTGGCGTAGTCGTGGAGCTCTACCCATCACACTGAGTCTCGCCTCGATGCGCTCAAGATGAATCCATCCCGAGCTCGCTGCCGAGGCGTTCGTGACAGGGCAACAGAAACATCAGCGCACGCGGCGGTCTTCGGCTGCGTCCAGCCATACGGGCTCCGCCTCGAAAGCGGAATGGTCGCCTAGCCAAGGCCCTTGTGCCGGTCGACGAAGGCCGCATCATCGAAAGCCTGCGCCACGGCCTTGCGTAGGTATGGGTTTACGCCCCGTCACCGACATGCTTTATGGCAGGGCGGTATCGCTCATGCTCGACGACGCTCAGCCGAAGCGGCCCCCGAGGCCCCCTGCTACGATCAGCTGGTCCGCATCCTTTAGCGAGACGGAACTTGCACGGCCGCTCCCTTAGAAGTACTCATCGAGCAGTCGGTAAACGCGCACGCAACAGATCGGACGCTTCGATCCCATAGCATTCCAGGAACACCTGAACCCATTCCTCTCACGGCTCTTCGCCGATATCGCGACATGCCGCTCAGCCCCGGAAACAGTACGTTGGGCAAACATGCATCGAGCATCCCAGGCTGCGCGCTGAAAAGACACGTACGGCACCCGGCACCAGCGATTACGTACGCGAAAGGCCATTTCCTGAAGTATCTGCGGCTATGCGCGCCCATCTGCTATAGATGTCGAATTCGATGGCAAAGGCTATTTCGAAAGGCTCCACATGCTGGGCTGGCTACTTAACTTTGAAGGCTAAGTACCGCGCTCGTTGCGCACCCTTTTTTCCGTAGGAGCACGCTGGGAACGCTAACCCAGACTCGCGCTACCCAGAAACGCGAAAGCCCCGGAATCCGGGGCTTTCAGCTTTTCACATGGTGCGGACGGAGAGACTCGAACTCTCACACCTTGCGGCGCCAGAACCTAAATCTGGTGTGTCTACCAATTTCACCACGTCCGCCAAGCGGGCTAAACGAAAACGCCAGGCAGCGCCTGGCGTTCTCGAGAATATGGGGTGGACGAAGGGGATCGAACCCTCGACACCAGGAGCCACAATCCTGTGCTCTACCAACTGAGCTACGCCCACCATATTGCATTTGCTTGTGCCAGAGCCCGAAATGGCGCACCCGGCAGGACTCGAACCTGCGACCATCCGCTTAGAAGGCGGATGCTCTATCCAGCTGAGCTACGGGCGCTTTTATCTGCATTCTGTTCGGAGCGCAGACTTGAAGCTCCGGCTATTGAAAGAAGTTGCCTTCTTCGTAAGCCATCTTACCCAGCAGCAGGCTGTGCTCGACAAGCGGGGCGAATGTTATAGAGGCTCCAAACAGTCGTCAACAGCAAATTGAAAAAAATTTCAGTTAGATAAAGGGGTTACAGATGACGAACGCTGCTTCGCCTTTGCCGTATCGCTACGACATGCGAGAATACGCGCCCTTTCCAAGTCCTCTCCAATGGTTAACCAAGCGTCATGACCGCAAAACTGATCGACGGTAAAACGATTGCTGCCAACATTCGCCAACAGATCTCCGGTCGTGTTGCCGAACGTCGCGCCCAAGGGCTCCGCGCACCCGGCCTCGCCGTGATTCTGGTCGGCAGCGATCCAGCCTCCCAGGTGTACGTGGCGCACAAGCGCAAAGATTGCGAGGAGGTGGGCTTCAACTCTGTCGCCCATGATCTGCCAAGCGATACCCGCCAGGAAGACCTGTTGGCCCTGATCGATCAGCTCAATGACGACTCTTCGATCGACGGCATTCTCGTCCAGCTGCCTCTGCCCAAGCATCTCGATGCATCCCAGCTGCTGGAGCGCATCCGCCCGGACAAGGACGTAGACGGTTTCCACCCCTATAACGTCGGCCGCCTCGCGCAGCGTATGCCATTGCTGCGCCCATGCACGCCGAAAGGCATCATGACGCTGCTTGAGAGCACCGGAGTCGACCTGCATGGGCTGGATGCGGTCGTGGTCGGCGCCTCGAACATCGTCGGGCGGCCTATGGCGCTGGAGCTGCTGTTGGCCGGCTGCACCACTACCGTAACCCACCGCTTTACCCGCAATCTCGAAGAGCACGTAAGGCGAGCCGACCTGGTCGTGGTCGCAACCGGCATCACTGGCCTGGTCAAGGGTGAATGGATCAAGCCCGGCGCAATCGTCATCGACGTCGGCATCAACCGCCAGGCTGATGGCCGTCTGCTCGGCGACGTGGAATTCGAACCAGCCAGCGAGCGCGCCGCATGGATCACCCCGGTGCCGGGCGGCGTCGGCCCGATGACCCGCGCCTGCCTGCTGGAAAATACCCTGCACGCCGCAGAACATCTGCACGACTGATCGTGAACGACGCAAACAAGAACGGCGCCCTTCGGCGCCGTTTTTGTTTGCATTGGACTATTCAGCCAGACGCCAGGTCGTCCCGCCCTTGCCGTCCTCCAGCACCACCCCCATGGCGCTGAGCTGATCGCGGATACGGTCGGACTCGGCCCAGTTCTTTTCCGCTCTCGCCGCCAAACGCGCGGCGATCAGCGCCTCGACCTCGGCAGCGTCAACCTTGCCAGCAGCTCCCGCCTGCAGGAAGGCATCGGGCTCCAACTGCAGTACGCCGAGCACACCGGCAAGCGCCTTGAGCTGAGCAGCCAGTGCGCCGGCAGCAGCAAGATCGGTCTCGCGCAGGCGATTGACCTCACGCACCATATCGAACAGCACCGCGCACGCTTCTGGCGAGTTGAAATCGTCGTCCATCGCTGCGCCGAAGCGCGCCACGAACGCTTCCCCACCAGCAGGCGCCGCGTCAGGCAAGCCTTTCAAGCCGTTGTAGAAGCGCTCCAGCGCACCTTTGGCTTCGCGCAGGCTGTCCTCGGAGTAGTTGATTGGACTGCGGTAGTGGCTGGACACCAGCAGGTAGCGCACCACCTCCGGGTGGTACTTCTCCAGCACCTCGCGGATGGTGAAGAAATTGCCCAGACTTTTGGACATCTTTTCGCCGTCGACCCGCACCGCGCCAGCGTGCATCCAGACATTGGCGTACTGCTTGCCGGTCGCGGCCTCGCTCTGCGCGATCTCGTTCTCATGGTGCGGAAACACCAAATCCGGGCCGCCACCATGGATGTCGAACGTCTCGCCCAGGCAGCAGGTGGACATTACCGAACACTCGATATGCCAACCGGGACGCCCAGGGCCCCACGGCGAATCCCAGCTCGGCTCGCCAGGCTTGGCGCCCTTCCACAGCACGAAGTCCAGCGGATCTTCCTTGGCTTCGTCCACCTCGATGCGCGCGCCGATCTTCAGGTCCTCGATCTTGCGCCGCGAGAGTTTGCCGTAACCGACGAATTTGCCGACCCGGTAGTAGACGTCACCGTTGCCCGGCGCATAAGCGAAGCCCTTGTCGATCAGGGTCTGGATCATCGTATGCATGCCGGCAATATGGTCGGTGGCGCGAGGCTCGACGTCCGGACGCAACACGTTGAGGCGCGTCTCGTCTTCATGCATCGCCGCAATCATGCGCTCGACCAGCGCCTGGAACGGCTCGCCGTTATCAGTGGCACGGCGGATGATCTTGTCATCGATGTCGGTGATGTTACGCACGTAGGTCACGTCGTAGCCGCGCTGGCGCAGCCAGCGGGTGACCACGTCGAACGCCACCATTACCCGTGCATGACCGATGTGGCAGAAGTCGTAGACCGTCATGCCACAGACGTACATGCGCACCTTGTTGCCTTCCAGCGGGCGGAACGCTTCCTTGGTCTTGCTCAGGGTGTTATAGATCGCCAGCGCCATCATTGACCCCAGGAGTCACGCAGCGTGACGGTGCGATTGAACACAGGAGCGCCGGGCTTGCTGTCCTTCATATCGGCGCAGAAATAGCCTTCACGCTCGAACTGAAAGCGCTCTTCAGGAGCCACATCCGCCAGCGAAGGCTCGGCTCGACACCCCTTGAGCACGACGAGCGAATCGGGGTTGATATTGTCCAGGAAGCTGCCGCCCTCCTCGTCCTTCTCAGGATTGGCGGAACGGAACAGACGATCGTACAGACGCACCTCGCACTCGACGCTTTCGGCAGCCGGCACCCAGTGGATCACACCCTTGACCTTGCGGCCTTCGGGGTTCTTGCCCAAGGTATGTTCGTCGTAGCTGCAGCGCAGCTCGACGACGTTTCCAGCCTCATCCTTGATCGCTTCATCGGCACGGATCACGTAGCTGCCGCGCAGTCGCACTTCGCCGCCAGGAACCAGTCGTTTGAAGCCCGCCGGCGGGACTTCTTCGAAGTCGCCAGCATCGATGTAGATCTCGCGGCTGAACGGCAGCACCCGCACCCCCATGTCCTGCTTCGGATGACGCGGCAGCTCGAGGTTTTCGCTCTTCCCTTCCGGATAGTTGGTAATCACCACTTTGAGCGGCTTGAGCACGCACATGGCACGCGCAGCGTTGGCGTCCAGGTCTTCGCGAATCGCGAATTCCAGCATGCCGATGTCGACAACGCCGCCTGCGCGATTCACACCGATCATGTCGCAAAAGTTGCGGATCGAGGCCGGGGTGTAGCCGCGGCGCCGGAAGCCGGAGAGCGTCGACATGCGCGGGTCGTCCCAACCGCTCACGTGCTTCTCATCCACCAGCTGCTTGAGCTTGCGCTTGCTGGTGATGGTGTAGTTCAGGTTGAGACGGGCGAACTCGTACTGGCGCGGCTGGGCCGGTACCGGCAGGTTGGCCAGGAACCACTCGTACAACGGGCGATGATCCTCGAATTCGAGGGTGCAGATGGAATGCGTGATGCCCTCGATGGCGTCCGACTGCCCGTGAGTGAAGTCGTAGCTCGGATAGATGCACCACTTGTCGCCGGTCTGGTGATGGTGCGCATGGCGAATGCGATAGAGGATCGGGTCGCGCAGATTCATGTTCGGCGAGGCCATATCGATCTTCGCCCGTAGCGCACGGGCACCATCCGGGAACTCGCCGGCCTTCATGCGGGCGAACAGGTCGAGGTTCTCCTCCACCGAACGCTCGCGGAACGGGCTGTTCTTGCCAGGCTCGGTCAGGCTGCCACGGTATTCACGGGCCTGCTCGGGTGTCAGGTCGCAGACATAGGCCTTGCCCGCCTTGATCAGCTCTATCGCCCAGTCATGCAGCTGATCGAAATAGTTGGAGGCGTAGCGTTCCTCGCCGGCCCACTGGAAGCCCAGCCACTGCACGTCGCTCTTGATCGCGTCGATGTACTCCTGGTCTTCCTTGGCCGGGTTGGTGTCATCGAAGCGCAGGTTGCACTCGCCACCGAACTCCTTCGCCAGGCCGAAGTTCAGGCAAATCGACTTGGCATGCCCGATGTGCAGATAGCCGTTGGGCTCCGGCGGAAAGCGAGTGACGATCTTGGCGTGCTTGCCGGAGTCCAGGTCAGCCTGGACGATCGGACGGAGAAAATTGCTAGCGGCGGGAGTCTCGGGCTTGCTCATGATGTCCTTAACGTCAGCGAGTGTGCGGCTTAAGAGAGGCTTACAAATATAACGAGCGATGGCCAGGCAGTGAGATCAGCGCAAAAAGCGGAATGTACAAAGTCGTACTTAAGCATTTTGAGACCATTTCAACGTCGCAGGGCCGAGTGCAGTAGCTTGTAAATGCCCTCTCAGGGTAGGCCGACCAAATCAAAGCGCCTATCATAGCGGACCCGTCAACCCCCTGACAGAGCAATGCGCTCAGGGGATACCGCCATCAGTGACTGGCGGCACTCGGTAACGACGACCCTTGCAGCGGCGCGCCCGCACCAACGAAACGGAACCCCTCCCGATGATCAAACTGCACACCAACTACGGCGTCATCACCGTCAATCTGTTCGAAGACAAGGCTCCGGAAACCACTGCCAACTTCAAGGAATATGTGAAGAGCGGCCACTACGACGGCACCATCTTCCATCGCGTGATCAGCAATTTCATGATCCAGGGCGGCGGTTTCGAGCCAGGCATGAAGCAGAAGTCCACTCGCGCGCCGATCAAGAACGAGGCCAACAATGGTCTGTCGAACAAAACCGGCACTCTGGCCATGGCGCGCACCATGGAACCGCATTCGGCGTCCGCGCAGTTCTTCATCAACGTGAAGGACAACGACTTCCTCGATCACAGTGCGCCTACCGTACAGGGTTGGGGCTATGCCGTGTTCGGCGAGGTGACCGAGGGCATGGATGTGGTCGAGAAGATCAAGGGTGTGGCAACGACCATGAAGTCCGGCCACCAGGACGTCCCGGTCGAGGACGTGGTGATCGAGAAGGCCGAGATCGTCGAGTAATCGCGAGTGATCCTGCTGATCTCAGATCTGCATCTGGAAGAGGAACGCCCGGACATCACCCGGGCGTTTCTGCATTTTCTCGCGACGCGCGCTACCCAGGCCGAAGCCCTATACATTCTCGGTGACTTCTTCGAGGTCTGGATCGGCGACGACGCCATGACGCCGTTCCAGGAATCGATTGCCCGCGCCCTGCGTGCGTTGAGCGAGCGCGGCGTCAGAATCTATCTGATGCACGGCAACCGCGACTTCATGCTCGGCCAGACCTTCTGCCGCAAGGCCGGCTGCAGGCTGCTGGCTGATCCGAGTGTGGTCCAGCTCTGCGGCGAGCCGGTACTGCTGATGCACGGCGACAGTCTGTGTACCCGCGATGAAGGCTACATGCGGCTACGCCGGCTGCTGCGCAACCCCCTCAGCCTGCTCGTTCTGCGCAATCTGCCGCTCGCGACTCGCCGGAAACTCGCCCGCAAGCTGCGCAACGAAAGCCGCAGCCAGACCCGAATGAAAGCCAGCGACATCATCGACGTCACCCCGGAACTGATACCCGGCGTGCTGGCCGAACATGGCGTTCGCACGCTGATCCACGGTCATACTCATCGACCGGCGACACATGACTTCGAGGTAGATGGCCAACCCGCCAAGCGGATCGTGCTGGGCGACTGGGATCGACAGGGGTGGGCATTGCAGGTGGATGAAAACGGCTACCACCAGGCGCCATTCGCCCTGAGCTAGGCTGCCAGCGGCACGCCGCTGTGAAACCGGAACTCGCTGTCCGGGCTTTCGATCAATTCCCGTTCCCGCTCGCGCACCCGAACGATGGTGGCATCCACATCGGCGGCGTCGCCGTACTGATAGGCCAGCTTCAGGTAATCCTGGAAGTGCCGCGCTTCCGACTTGAGCAGCCCGTGATAGAACTTGCCCAGCTCTTCGTCCAGATGCGGTACCAACATGGCGAAGCGCTCGCAAGAGCGCGCCTCGATAAAGGCACCGATCACCAGCGTGTCGGTTAGTCGATAGGGCTCATGATTGCGTACGAGTTCGCGCAACCCGGCGGCATAACGAGACGAGCCGACATTGCGTAACTCGATCTCACGGCGACGGATGATCGCCAGCACCTGCTCGAAATGGCGCAACTCCTCGCGCGCCAGACGCGACATCTTGTTCTGCAGATCCGGCTTGTCGACATAGCGGAACATCAACTGGAACGCCGACCCCGCTGCCTTTTTTTCGCAGTTGCCGTGGTCGATCAGCATCACGTCCTGATTCTGCAAGGCAGCGTCTACCCAGGCAGCGGGAGTGACGCAGGCGAGGAACTCATTCAGATCAGGAAGCATGTCGAACCTTGCATATTCAGGAACAAAATAGTGGGTCATCGCGTGGTGCCGCCCGACACCGCGCGGGCATTATACGAATGCCGCGCGGAGCAGCCAGTCTTGCTTGATATACATCACAACTGGCGTCGCAGGCTTGTCTATAGTTGACCAACCCGCATCAGGAAATGGAGCCGATCATGCAAGCCATTCGCTGCATCCTCGTGGTAATTGACCCGAACCAGCCACAAGAGCTGGCCCTCAAGCGCGCGCGCCTGATCTCGACCGTCAGCCAATCTCACCTGCATTTGCTGATCTGCGACACCAGACACGACCACAGCGCACACCTGAGCGCATTGCGAAAGCAGCTCGAGTCCGAAGGCCATCAGACGACCACACAACAGGCGTGGCACGAGAGCGTCCACCAGACCATTATCAGCGTGCAACAAGCAGAAGGCTGCGGCCTAGTGGTCAAGCAGCACGTGCCGGACAATCCGCTGAAGCGCGCCCTGTTGACGCCGGAAGACTGGAAGCTGCTGCGCTACTGCCCCTGCCCGGTGCTGATGGTGAAAACCGACAAGCCATGGACCGGCGGCAACATCCTCGCCGCCGTGGACGTTGGCAACGCCGACCTCGAACACCGCACGCTGCACACGACGATCGTCAATCACGGATTCGAGATCGCCAACCTCGCCGATGGCAATCTCCACGTCATCAGCGCTCATCCGTCGGCGATGTTGTCTGCCGCAGATCCGGCCTTTCAGCTGAAAGAGACCATCGAGGCGAGATATCGCGACGCCTGCAAGCAATTTCAGGAAGATTTCGCTATCCCGAACGAACGTCTGCATGTTGTCGAAGGGCCGGCCGATGCATTGATTCCCCGCGTCTGCCATCAGCTCAATGCAGTCGTAACCATCATCGGAACCGTGGCACGAACCGGATTCTCGGGCGCCCTCATGGGCAATACTGCCGAAGTGGTGCTCGATACGCTGGAAAGCGACGTCCTGGTACTCAAGCCAGATGACATCATCGATCACCTGGAAGACCTTGTGCGCCATTGATCCAAGGCGCGGAAGCCTCGCTAGAGGCTTCCGCCTTCACACCCTCAGATCCATACCCTGGCGTATGAATTGCGGAGCGATATAGCGATCGTAGTGGGCCTCGGAAAGCAGAAAAAACTCCCGGTCAATGGCATCTCGCAGCTCAGGCAGCGCCCAGTCGCGAAACTCGGGCAACAGACTGACTCCGTACGCGTCCAGCTGTTGGATAAGCCGGGCGCCGCGCGCGATCAGCTGATAAGCCCAGCAGTAGGGAGATTGCTCGGCCACGAAGCGAATCTGCCTCGCTTCCAACTGCTGCCGCAGCAGCACGGCATCGAAGATCTCGAGTTTCGCCATCATCACCTGAGCGAGAAGAATCTCGAGGCGCCGCCAGACCGCCAACTTTTCCTGTTCAGCGTATGCGTTCCAGTTGACCACCTCGTGGTGAAAGCGCTTGCACCCGCGACAGACGACATCGCCGTACACGGTCGAACAGAGGCCTACGCAAGGAGTTTTGATGCGCTGAGTGGACATGAGCAGAAAAGCGGCATGGAGTACGGGCTGAGCATCTTAGACTTTTGTCCTACCAGGGTCACTCGCGCTGACATCCGGATGGCGGCAAATCACGCTGAAGCCCAGGCCAGACGGTGCTCAGCGCATTCGTGGCGAGCCGACAGGCGTTGGCGCAACACCCACAGCAAGCGGTCCTCGACTTAACTTCACGAGCCATTTCCAGTAGACTCAGCCCGCCGTTTTTGGCGCCACATTCCATACGAAGCTGTTTTCAAAGCGTCACGAGCACAGTTGAACCGGCTGCGTGCCGGATGCGCGGATTTGCCTTTCTCCTGCCCATCCGGCCTCGCCCGCCCGGCGTAAAACTTTGAAAACAGCTTCCGGATGCGCGTCCCGAAACACCCAAGGGACCAATGATGAGGGTAAAAACTGTGCTTGAAGCCTATCGCAAACACGTAGAAGAGCGTGCCGCTCAGGGCGTCGTGCCCCAGCCGCTGAACGCCGAGCAAACCGCAGGCCTGGTCGAGCTGCTGAAGAACCCGCCGGCCGGCGAAGAAGAATTCCTCGTTGACCTGATCACCAACCGCGTCCCTGCTGGCGTCGACGAAGCCGCCTACGTCAAGGCCGGTTTCCTGTCCGCCCTGACCAAAGGTGAAACCTCCTCGCCGCTGCTGAGCAAGCAGCGCGCCGTCGAGCTGCTGGGCACCATGCAGGGCGGCTACAACATCGCCACCCTGGTCGAGCTGCTGGATAACGCCGAGCTGGGCGCTGTCGCCGCCGAGCAGCTGAAGCACACCCTGCTGATGTTCGACGCCTTCCACGATGTGGCCGAGAAAGCCAAGGCCGGCAACGAGCACGCCAAGGCCGTCATGCAGTCCTGGGCCGAAGGCGAGTGGTTCACCAATCGCCCGGCAGTTGCCGAAAAAGTCACCCTGTCCGTGTTCAAGGTCACTGGCGAAACCAACACCGACGACCTGTCGCCTGCTCCGGACGCCTGGTCGCGCCCTGACATCCCACTGCACGCCCTGGCCATGCTGAAAATGGCCCGTGATGGCATCAACCCGGACGTGCCGGGCTCGGTTGGCCCGATCAAGCAGATGGAAGAACTGAAAGCCAAGGGCTTCCCGGTTGCATACGTCGGCGACGTGGTCGGCACCGGTTCTTCGCGCAAGTCGGCCACCAACTCCGTGCTGTGGTTCTTCGGTGATGACATTCCGAACGTACCGAACAAGCGCGCCGGTGGCTTCTGCTTCGGCACCAAAATCGCTCCGATCTTCTACAACACCATGGAAGATGCCGGCGCCCTGCCGATCGAGTTCGATTGCAGCAACCTCGCCATGGGCGACGTGATCGACGTCTATCCGTACGCGGGCAAGGTTTGCAAGCACGGCACCGATGAAGTCATCACCACTTTCGAGCTGAAAACCGACGTACTGCTGGACGAAGTCCGTGCTGGCGGCCGTATCCCACTGATCATCGGTCGTGGCCTGACCGAGAAGGCCCGCGCCGAGCTGGGTCTGGCTCCGTCCACCCTGTTCAAGAAGCCGGAAGCGCCGGCTGACAGCGGCAAAGGCTTCACCCTCGCACAGAAGATGGTCGGTCGCGCATGCGGTCTGCCGGAAGGCCAAGGCGTTCGCCCGGGCACCTACTGCGAGCCGAAGATGACCACCGTCGGCTCCCAGGACACCACTGGCCCGATGACCCGCGACGAGCTGAAGGACCTGGCCTGCCTCGGCTTCTCCGCCGACCTGGTGATGCAGTCGTTCTGCCACACCGCGGCCTATCCGAAGCCGATCGACGTCAATACCCATCACACCCTGCCGGACTTCATCATGAACCGCAGCGGCGTGTCGCTGCGTCCGGGCGACGGCATCATTCACAGCTGGCTGAACCGCATGCTGCTGCCGGATACCGTTGGTACCGGTGGTGACTCGCACACCCGCTTCCCGATCGGTATCTCCTTCCCGGCCGGTTCCGGCCTGGTCGCCTTCGCTGCCGCCACTGGCGTCATGCCGCTGGACATGCCGGAATCCGTACTGGTGCGCTTCAAGGGCCAAATGCAGCCGGGCATCACCCTGCGCGACCTGGTCCATGCGATCCCGTACTATGCCATCCAGCAGGGCCTGCTGACTGTCGAGAAGAAGGGCAAGAAGAACATCTTCTCCGGCCGCATCCTCGAGATCGAAGGCCTGAACCAGCTGACCGTCGAGCAAGCGTTCGAACTGTCCGACGCCTCCGCAGAGCGTTCGGCTGCCGGTTGCACCATCAAGCTGCCGGAAGAGTCGATCGCCGAGTACCTGAAGTCGAACATCACCATGCTGCGCTGGATGATCAGCGAAGGCTATGGCGATGCCCGCACCCTCGAGCGCCGTGCCCAGGCGATGGAAGCCTGGCTGGCCGATCCGAAGCTGCTGGAAGCCGACAAGGACGCTGAATACGCAGCTGTGATCGAGATCGACCTGTCCGAAGTGAAAGAGCCCGTGCTCTGCGCACCGAACGACCCGGACGATGCCCGCCTGCTGTCCACCGTTGCTGGCGAGAAGATCGATGAAGTCTTCATCGGCTCCTGCATGACCAACATCGGCCACTTCCGCGCTGCCGGCAAGCTGCTCGACAAGGTCAAGGGTGGTATTCCGACCCGTCTGTGGCTGGCCCCGCCGACCAAGATGGACGCTCACCAGCTGACCGAAGAAGGCTACTACGGCATCTACGGCAAGGCTGGCGCGCGTATGGAAATGCCGGGCTGCTCCCTGTGCATGGGTAACCAGGCTCGCGTTCAGACCGGTTCGACCGTCGTCTCCACTTCGACCCGTAACTTCCCGAACCGCCTCGGCGACGCCACCAATGTATACCTGGCCTCGGCCGAACTGGCAGCGGTAGCCTCCATCATCGGCAAGCTGCCGACTGTTGCGGAGTACATGGAGTACGCGAAGAACATCGACAGCATGGCTGCCGACATCTATCGCTACCTGTCCTTCGACCAGATCGCCGAGTTCCGTGACGCTGCGGAAAAGGCCAAGATCAAGGTCGTCGAAGTCTGATGACGCTGTAATGCAATAAAAAAGCCCCGCTTCGGCGGGGTTTTTTATTCCCACGGATTTCTTCGCCCGGCTGATGTTTATCCGGTCAGCCATTTGTATACGGCAGCATCGCAACCGCCAGCCGCGGCCCGAAGCGCAGCGGCGGTACTTTTGCTGCAGACAAAGAAAAGCCCGGACTATGCCGGGCTTTTCGAGCTTGAAGGCTTCAGCTCAGCATTACTGAACCTGAGCTTCTACCTCGGCCTCAACACGACGGTTGATCTGACGACCTTCCTCGGTGGAGTTATCAGCAACTGGACGAGATTCGCCATAACCGACGGAGTTCACACGACCGCCTTCAACGCCATACTCGTTAACCAGAACGTTGCGTACTGCTTCAGCACGACGCTCGGACAAGCGCTGGTTGTACTGGTCGGTGCCAACGGAGTCGGTGTGACCTTCGACCACGGTGGTGGTTTGCGGGTACTGCTGCATGAAATCAGCGAGGTTCTTGATGTCGCTGTAGCTTTCTTCGCGGACGCGCGACTTGTCGAAGTCGAACTTGACGTCCAGCTCGACGCGTACGACTTCCGGAGCCGGTTCCGGCTCGGTGTCAACGATCGGAGCCGGGGCCGGTTCCGGAGTCGGCTCAACGGCAGCAACCTGACGGGCACCGCCACCGAAGTTCAGACCGACACCAACGCCAGCCATCCACTCGGCTTCATCAGCATCGATGTTGTACATGCCATCAACGCTTGCCTTGGCAAAGAAGTTCTCGGTGAAGTAGTACTTCAGGCCGGTGCCCACGTTGGCAAAGGTGCTGTGGTCACGACCACTGCGGGCGGCCTGGCCAATGCTCTGATGAGCAACGCCAGCGGAGACGTACGGACGCAGACCAACACCCGGAGCGCCAAAATGATAGGCAGCATCAAGGGAAGTCAGGCTGCCCTTGATGTTCTTGTGACTACCATCGGCGCCCGGCTCCTTAGAGGTCAGGTCATGGTATTCGCCGTAGGAGAGACCCAACGAAACATCGTCGGTAAGAAAATAGCTGACGCCAGCGCCATACAATTCGCCATCACGCTGAACGTCGCGCGAGCTGTCAGTGAAATAGTGCTTACCGAACGCCTCCACCTCTACGGCACCCTGTCCTTGAGCCAGCGCGCTGAGAGAAGTCGCGGCGACTATCGAACCGATTACGACGCCTAAGGTGTTTTTAAGTTTCATCCGTAAATCCCCATCTGGTGGTTAGTATCAGAACAATCTAAGGAACCCGGTTGCATGTATGCCCAAGCTGTTCGCTACGGGTAAGACAAGTTTCAGGGGCTAAGTTTCACTTTGATCGGAAAATTTTTCCCGCAGCTTGTCCAGTGCGCGCTTGTAACGCATCTTCGTCGCGCTAAGCCCCATGTGCATGATATCGGCGATTTCCTGAAACTCGAGTTCAGCAACAAAACGCAACACCAATATCTCCCGATCGATCGGGTTTACATGCACCAGCCAACGATCCAGACCCGCCTTCTCTTCGAGTTTAGGCGCCTTCTCATCGGATGCTTCTTCCAGCGGATCGAGGCTAAGCGCATCGAGCAGGCGCCGTTTGCGGCGCTCTTTACGATATTGAGTAATGCATTCGTTGTAAGTGATGCTATAGAGCCATGTTTTGAACTTCGATTTACCTTCGAAGTTCTTCAACCCATATAACACCTTGAGCATAACTTCCTGGCATACGTCATCGGCATCCCGCTCGTTCCCCAAGTAACGTGCACAAACATTGAACAACGTGCGCTGATAGCGACGCATCAGCTCTTCATACGCTCGGGTTATATGAAACAGTTCGACGTGAGCATGCCGCACCAGCTCTTCATCGCTGAGCTGGCGTGGATCGTAGCGCGAAATGGACGTTGGGGTTTTAGTCAAGACGCTTCGAGCCGGCAGTCAAAATCTCGGCCGCCAATCATGGAAACCGGAAAAAAGGCGACGTACTTTACCAGATACTCAGAGCTAGCGGCTGCCGACTCGCTGTTCGAGTAGCACTTTGTTCGCCACGGACATCAGCTCGCCGTCATCGGTAAGCAATAAGGTTTTCACCGTACCGATTTCCTCGATCTGGCCTTCCATGTCAGGCAGCCGTACCTTCTGCCCCACTTCGTAGAGCTCACGCACATAGATTCCAGCCAGGATCTGACTTACCAGCTCACGACTACCGAGACCAAGGGCCAGCGCAACCGCGAGGCCGACCGTGATCAGAACGATGGCAATCACATAATTGAGCAGCTCGGTCTTGACCTCGAGCTGCCCAA
>Ga0207848_100298_pt1 | contig 25645 bp, 22 predicted proteins | sample TtaePargueraPR_10_FD_187737 | JGI IMG/M metagenome (GOLD analysis project Ga0207848, IMG submission 187737) | Aerobic enrichment media microbial communities from Bioluminiscent Bay, La Parguera, Puerto Rico - Tt and M2 (3) (SPAdes) | ecosystem: Environmental > Aquatic > Marine > Unclassified ... | reverse complement strand
TTCGTCGAGCGTCGCTTCCGGGTCGGTGCCGGAGAAATCGTCGTCTTCGAGGGGGACATCGTCGTCGTCATTGGCGGAGGAGGGAGATGCGAACATGTCATCGATCGCGGCGGCATCCATCGGCTCGTCGCCGCCGGCCATGATGGCATCGACATCCGCTTCGCTTGCCATGATGGCGTCGATATCGGCTTCGCCGGCGACGTCGTCGCCGGACGACGCGGCGGTTTCGATTGCCGTGTCCGCCTTGGTTTCCTTCATCGCGGCGTTGAAGACATCCTCGCTGACGGACATCAGTTCGTCGACACTGTTCTGGGAAACGCCGCCGCCTTCGAGCTGCGGACCGTTGAGGAGATGGGCATCTGGGCGGGTGTCGACCGGACCGGCCGTCGCGTCGGCGTCCATTTCCTCGATGCCCCAGATGCTGATCATCAGGTTGATCCGGCTTTCCAGATAGCGCAGGACCTGCACGACCTTGTTGGTGCGCTGGCCGGTCAGATCCTGGAAGGAACAGGCCATGAAGATCTCGGTCGCCTTGGCGTCGATATCGTCGCAGGTCGCGTCGTCCGCACCGTTCTCGCGCAGGACCCAGGCCTTTTCCTGAATCTGCTCGGCGGCTTCCAGAATCGACTGAGTCGCGCCTTCGGTCTGCGTGACGATCGCGTCCAGTTCATGGGAGGCGTCCATGAAGCGGTTGCTTTCCTCGCCCTCGGCCTTGATGTTGGCGATTTCGGCCTTGGTGCGCTCGATCGCTTCGTGCATGTCCGCGATGTCGAGGCGGATCTTGTCGAGATCCGGCACCTTGCGCTGGTGGGTGACGACTTTCTCAAGCCTTTGAATCGCTGTCAGAATCTCGGTCGTTTCCGGAGTCTTGTGGCGATTGAGGAATTCTTTCAGGAACCGACGTCCGCGATCGGATTCCATCAGGGTCTGTTCAAGGGTCTGATATTCGGCTTCGCCGATCTGCCCTGGTTCTACCTGTTCTGCTTCCGCTTTCATAAGGACGCGAATCTCAACTTGCCAAAGGGTCGTTTGTTGCCGTAACACGGACAACTTCTCCTTCAGGGTAAGGCGAAAATCGTTAACATCCCTTTAGGCCCCAACCCTGCCGAAAGTCCCATGAACCGTTCCCCGCTCCAGCTCAGCACCCGGGTCGCGGCCCTGTTCGCTTGCTTCTTCTTCGGAACCGGCCTGTTTCTGCCGTTTTCTCCGGTTGTGCTGGAGTTCCACGGGCTGAGCGCCGCCGAAATCGGCTTCATTCTTGGGGCCGGCACCATTGCCCGGATCGCCGCAAGTCCTTTGCTGGCTAATGTGGCCGACCGCACCGGCCAGCGCCGGTTGTCGATTCTCATTTATTCCCTGATCGGTGCGGCGTTTATCGCTCTCCTTTCCGTGCCCGCCGGTCTCTTGCTGATCGGTGCGGCGGTTATCGGCTACATGGTGTTTCAGGCGCCCGTTCTGCCGCTGAGCGACGCCTATGCGCTCGATGTCGCGCGCAACACCGGCGCGGACTATGCCCGCATGCGCCTGTGGGGGTCCGCCGGTTTCGTCGGGGGCACCCTGGCCGGCGGGGCCCTTGCGGACCAGTCGACAAGCTGGGCCATCCTCGTTCTGATCGCCGTTTCCGGCGCCGCGACCGGGATGGTCGCCATGTCCATGCCCTCCCAGCAGCGCGGCGACAGGCACTCGGAACCGGAGACGGAGGTGCAGAAGGCGGCGCCTTTCCGGTCGCTGTGGTTCTGGCCGGTTCTGGCGCTGCTCGGCCTGTTCCAGGCGACCCACTCCGCATTCTACGGTTTCGGCACGCTTTACTGGCAGGCGATGGAGGTGCCGGATTTCACGATCGGCGTTCTGTGGGCCATCGGCGTGGTTGCCGAAATCGCGCTCTTCACGGTGGCGGGAAAACTCTCACAACGGTTCGATCCGCCGGTTTTCCTCATCGTGTCGGGGATTGCGGCGGTCATTCGCTGGGGGGGCTTTCCGTTTGCCGACACCGTCGCGGCGATGGCGGCACTTCAGGTCCTTCACGGCCTGACGTTCGGTGCGGCGCATCTCGGTGCGGTGGCCATCCTGGCAAAGGTCGTCCCGAGCCGCTGGGCCGGGACGGGGCAGGGGTTTCTCGCGACCTCCATCGGCCTGCAGATGGCGGTCGGCCTCAGCGTGTGCGGAACGCTCTACGATGTCGATCCGGATCTGCCTTTCTACCTGATGGCCGGTGTCGCCGCCTTCGGCGTGCTCGCGACGCTGGCCCTGACGCCGCTGGTGCGGCGGCACATGGTGTCTGCGTAAGCTAAAGTTGAACCACTGCCTGCGGAGCTGGAGTTCACCCCCTTAGCCTCCCCGGACGAAGCGCAGCGAAGATCCGGGGTCCAGTATCCTCCGGAAACGTTTGTTTTTGCGGGGTTTCCTAGCGGATGCTGGGCCCCTGCCTTCGCAGGGGCGGCAGAACTCGTTGGAAGACCGGGGGATTGCCGCAATCCCCGCCTTCCTACCCCCACAGCTCCGGTTCCGGCGGGTAGAGCGTGCTGCCTTCGAATTTCAGGCCCGGGGTTCTGTCATGGGCGAGCAGCAGCGGCCCGTCGAGATCGACGAAATCCGCCGCTTGCGCGATCAGCACGGCAGGCGCCATCGCCAGCGACGTGCCGAGCATGCAGCCGATCATCACCTTGAAATCCTGTTCCCTGGCCGCCTTGACGAGCTCCAGGGCCGCGGTCAGCCCGCCGGCCTTGTCGAGCTTGATATTGACCGCATCGTATTTGTCCCGCAGGCCGTCGATGCCGCCGCCCGGATGCAGGCTTTCGTCGGCGCAGATCGCTACGGAACGCTTCATTTCAGCCAGGAGGCCGTCGTTTTTCGACGGCAGCGGCTGTTCGATCAGCGCGACGCCGGCCGCCTGGCAGGCCGCCATGTTGGTTTCGAAGCAGCTTGCGTCCCAGGCCTCGTTGGCGTCGACGATCAGGGTGCTTTGCGGGGCGGCCCGACGGACCGCGGCGATCCGTTCATCGTCGCCCGGTCCCGCGAGCTTGACCTTCAGAAGCGGGCGGTGGGCAGCGGCCCTGGTCTTTTCCGCCATCACTTCCGGGGTGTCGACGCTGATGGTGAAAGCGGTGGTGACGGCTTTCAGGGGCGCAACACCGGCCAGCTCGGCAGCCGGTTTCCCGGCCTTTTTCGCTTCAAGATCCCAAAGCGCGCAATCGACAGCGTTGCGGGCGGCGCCTGCCGGCATGGCGTCCTGAAGGGCCGCACGGGAAAGGTCCTGCGACAGAACCGGCGCGATTTCCTCGATCTGTTCCTGCACGCTTTCTAGGGATTCACCGTAACGCGGATAAGGCACGCATTCGCCCCGGCCGGTATGGCCGTCGTCGCTCAGAGTGACGACGACCACCTGCGCATGGGTTCTCGTTTCGCGGGAGATCTTGAAACCGCCGGCGATTTCAAAGCGTTCCGCTTCAACGCTGACAGAAAGGCTCATGGTGCACCGAACTCGGCGGCGACCTTGTCGACGATGGCATCCATGCCGAAGCGGACCGGATCGGTCGCCGGCAGGCCGTGCTCCTCGCCGACCTTGGCCAGATAGGCAAGCGCCTCGTCTTCGCCGAGTGCGGCCGTATTGACCGCGATGCCGACGCAGCGGATGTCCGGATTGGTCAGGCGGCCGCACTGAATGGTCAGGTCGATCACCTGCTGGATGGTCGGCAAGGGCGTTTCGACGGCGCGCATTTTCGTGCGGGTCGGCTCGTGGCAGACGATGAAGCCGTCGGGCTGGGAGCCGTGCAGCAGGCCGAGCGTGACCCCGGCAAAGGAGGGATGATAGAGCGAGCCCTGGCCTTCAATGATCTGCCAATGGTTTTCCTCGGTTGCCGGAGACAGCCATTCCGCCGCGCCGGAGATGAAATCGGCGATCACCGCGTCGAGCGCGACGCCGCGGCCGGAAATGAACACGCCGGTCTGGCCGGTGGCGCAGAAGGAGCTCGTGTAGCCGCGCTCGTTCATGGCCTTGTCCATGGCAAGGGCGGTGTATTTCTTGCCGACGGAACAGTCGGTTCCGACCGCCAGGATGCGCTTTCCGGCCCGTTTGGTGCCCTTGCCGGTCGCAAAGGTCATGGTGGAGTGGCGCACGTCGTGCAATTGGCGGCCGTTCTTTTCCGCCGCTTCCCTGATCGCCGGAACGGAGGCGAGGCGCACATGCAGGCCGGAGGCGACGTCCATGCCGGCCTCGAGCGCTTCCACGACCGAATTGACCCAGTGTTCCGGCAGGCGGCCGCCGGCATTCACGGCGCCGACGATGAAGGTTTTCGCCCCGGCAGCCGCGCCGTCGGCGATGGACATGTCCGGCAGGCCGGTATCGGCGGCACAGCCCTCCAGTCGTGTCTGGCCGATACACCAGTCTTTGCGCCAGTCCACGATGCCGATCGCGGTCTTTGCCGCGAGGGCATCGGGAACATCACCGAGGAACAGAAGGTAAGGACGGGCAATTTCCATGGACAGAGCTTTCAAGTGGATGCTGGAGGATGTACCGGCCGCCCTGAATTACGCCCTCTCGGGTGGACCGCAATCAATGACGGTTGGTATTGAACTTCTCCATCAGGTATACGGGGGATGACGAACCAGCGGCAAGAGGGCAGCCAGCCGGAATGGCATTCTTGGAAAAAAACATCGCACCGGAGATGCGGTTGGAGGCGGATGGCACCGATCATCAGTACCTCGCTCTCTCCGGCGACTGGACCGTCAGCACGATCGGCGACACGGAAAAGGAAATCGGCAAGCTGAATGTCGCCAAGGACCGGCTGACCTGCATCGACATCTCTGCGATCGAGCATCTGGACACAAGCGGGGCCTGGATGATCCACAGGATCCGCGGGCGGCTGGAATATGAGGGGCGCAGGGTCGACCTGACCGGCGTTTCGCCCGTGCGCCAGACGCTGTTCGACGAAATCGACCGCTACCATCCGCCGAGCTGGACGCCCGACCGGCAGGGCTTTTCGATCCTGGGCTTTCTGGAAACGACCGGCCGTCACATGGTCGATGCCGTCAAGGACGGCCTCGCCATGCTGCATATTCTGGGTTCGCTCGGACTGGTGCTGTCGACTGTGCTCCTGCAGCCGCGGCGGCTGCGCTCGATCTCGATCGCCGTCCAGTTCGACCGGAGCTGCATCGGCGCCGTCCCGATCGTCGCCCTGATGAGTTTTCTGATCGGGGCGATCATTTCCCAGCAGGGCGGCTTCTACCTCAAGCAGTTCGGTGCGGACATCTTCGTCGTCGACTTGGCCGGCATCCTGGTCCTGCGCGAAATCGGCGTGATCCTGACCGCGATCATGGTGGCCGGCCGTTCGGGCTCGGCCTTCACCGCGGAACTCGGGTCGATGCGCATGCAGGAGGAGGTGGACGCGCTGCACGTGATCGGTCTCAGCGTGACGGAAGTCCTGGTGTTGCCGCGCATCTTGGCACTGATGATCGCGCTGCCGATCCTGACCTTCATCTCCGATATGGCGGCCCTGTTCGGCTCCGGGATCATTACCTGGGCCTATCTAGACATTCCCCCGGCCGCCTTCCTGGTGCAGCTACAGGCGGCGATAACGATCGACACGCTGGTCGTCGGACTGGTCAAGGCGCCGTTCATGGCGCTGATCGTGGGGTTGATTGCCTGCGTGGAAGGGTTGAAAGTCGAAGGATCGTCGGAATCGCTCGGGCGTCACACCACCATGTCGGTGGTGAAGGCCATTTTCCTCGTGATCGTCGTTGACGGCGTGTTTGCCGTGTTCTTTGCCGCCATCGGAGTTTGACCGGGCCCATGTCGCTGAGCGAAACCGAACAGACCGAACATGCGTCCGTCGAGACGGGCGAAAACGCCGATTTCGTGCTTTCCGTCCGCGATATTACCGTCGGCTTCGGCAGCAAGATCATTCTGCAGGACCTGGATCTGGACGTGCGCCGGGGGGAGGTGCTGGGCTTCGTGGGCGGATCGGGGACCGGTAAATCCGTGCTCATGCGCACGATCCTCGGGCTGAACCACAAGCGGGCCGGGACGATTTCGGTCTTCGGGTACGACCTGTCGACGGCCACCGACAAGCAGCGCAAGACGATCGAGCGCCGCTGGGGCGTGCTGTTTCAGCAGGGCGCGCTGTTTTCCTCGCTCACGGTGAAGCAGAATATCCAGGTGCCGATGCGCGAGCATCTGAGGCTGTCGCCGCAATTGATGGACGAACTGGCGAGCCTGAAGCTGGAACTCGTGGGCTTGCCGCAGGACGCCGCCGACAAGCTGCCGTCGGAGCTTTCCGGTGGTATGATCAAGCGTGCCAGCCTGGCCCGCGCCCTTGCACTGGATCCGGATTTGGTGTTTCTGGACGAGCCAACGTCCGGACTCGATCCGATCAGTGCGGCGGCCTTTGATTCGCTGATTGGAAATCTCAGTTCAACGCTCGGGCTGACCGTTTATATGGTGACCCATGATCTCGATAGTCTTCACTCTATCTGTGATCGTATTGCAGTTCTTGGGAAAAAACGTGTTCTGGCCATTGGAACACTGGACGATATGATGAAAAACGATGATCCCTGGATTAAGTCTTATTTCAGGGGCGAACGGGCGTTGCGCCGAGCATAGGTTGGACTGAATGGAAACCCGGGCGAATTATATTCTGATCGGTGCCTTCATGGTTGCCATCCTGATCGGTGCGTTCGGCTTCGTTTACTGGCTGGCCGTGACTGCGGAATCCCGGCAGAACGTGGAAGTCAAGATCGTGTTCCCGGGACCGGTCACGGGTCTGCCCGTCGGCGGGCAGGTTCTGTTCAACGGCATCAAGGTCGGCGATGTCAAGTCGCTGGACTTCGCCCCGGACGATCCGACCAAGGTGGTCGCGACAGTGCGCATCAAGCCGACGACGCCCCTGCGCGAGGATTCCAAGGCGACGCTCAACTTCACCGGCCTGACGGGCGTCGCCTATGTCGATCTCTCGGGCGGCACGCCCGATTCGCCGTTTCTTCTGACCAACGACGACGAGGAGGAAAAGGTCCCCGTCATCTACGCGGAACGGTCGTTCTTCGACGATATCGTCGACGGCGCCCGCGATGTCCTGAAACGGACCGATTCGACCATGAAGGAGGTCGAGGATCTCCTGAAGGACAACGGCCCGGCGATCACCAGCACCATTTCCAACGTCGAGACCTTCTCCGCGGCACTCGCCGCCAATTCCGATGGCGTGAAGGATTTCATGGCGAGCATCGGCAAGGCTTCCGAGGCGTTCTCCAGCCTGTCGGGACGTCTCGAAACCCTGGTGCAGCAGGGCGAGCGGCTGCTGGCCGCCGTGCCGTCCGACAAGGTCACGGCCATCGTCGACAATATCGACCAGTTCTCCGCAAGTCTCGGCAAGGCAAGCCAGGACATCGACCTTCTGATGACCGACGCCCAGAACGCTGCCCAGGAGCTGCAGAAATTCGCCACGGGCCTGAACGATGGTCTCGGACAGGTCCAGGAAATCGTGCAGGCGGTCAAGCCGGAACAGATTGAGCAGGTCATGAAAGGCGCTTCCGCTCTGGGAGAAGTGCTTGAAAACCGCACGAACGACATCGACAAGCTGATCGTGTCGACCAGCGAAACCATGCAGAACATCAATGAAATCGCCGAAACCATCCAGCGCCGGGAGGGCGACATCTCGGATATTCTCGAAGGCGGGCGCGAGGTCGTCATGAAGGTCGACGCCATCATGACCCGGGGCGTCGAGATCGCTTCCTCCATCGATCCGCTCAAGATCGAGGAAATCGTCGCCTCCGTCGGTACCTTCACGGACGGATTGAACATCTCGCTCGCCCAGGTGGACGAGATCGTCGCCAGCGTCGATCCGGAGCGGGTCGGCACTGCCGTCGACGGGGCGGCCGAGATCATCGACAACTTGCGGAACCAGCAGAGCGAGATCAACGAAATCATCGCCTCGACCAAGTCGACGGTGCAGAATTTCGAAGCGGTCTCGGCGACGGTGCGCGGTCAGGATGACCGGATCGCGGCGCTGATCACCGACGTTCAGGAAGCCGCCGAACGCTTCGCGACGACGCTCGAGACCGCGGACGAGCTGATGAAGGCCGTCGACCCGCAGAAGGTCGCCAATATCGTCGGGTCCGTCGAGACCGCCGCCTCGGAGCTCGCCAACCCGCAAGACGGCATCCCGGCCATCCTGGAGAGCGCGCGCAAGGCGGCCGACAATGTGCAGAAGATGACCGACGACCTGTCCAAACGCACACCGGATGTCGACCAGATCATCACCGACGCCAAGCAGATGACGGCGACATTGAATTCCACCTCCGTGCGCGTGGAAAGCCTGGTCGAGAAGGTCTCGACCATGGTGGATGGCGACGGCGAGGGTCTGATCAAGGAAGCGACGCTCGCGGCACAGGCCATCCGGAAAGTGGCGGTGGCGTTCGAAAGCCGGGCGGATTCGATCGCCGGCGGGCTTTCCAAGTTCGCGACGCAGGGCTCGGCGGATTTCGCCTCGGCGCTCGGTCAGTTCAACCGGACGCTGGTATCCATCCAGCGGGCGGCGGAGAGTTTTGAACGCAGTCCGAATCGGGTGATCTTCGGCGGCGAGGATGTGCCGACCTATTCCGGCGGAAGGCGGCGGTAAGTTGAGTTTGAAGGGCAGGGGCGTATGACGAAGACAGGCACGGACATGACCCGCAGGGGCGTCCTGGGCGTTCTCGGGCTTGGTGTGCTGGTTTCCGGCTGCGCCAGTTCCGCGCCGTCGGCCTATTACAGCATCGAGGCCGCGGATGCTGCGGGCCTTGCCGGCCGGTCCAGCCGGGTCCAGGTGCTTGTGGCCGCGCCGCGTGCCCTGAAGGCGCTCGACACGAGCTATATCGCCGTCGTCGAGAAGGGGCCTGTCTACAGCTATTTCCCGAATTCCGCCTGGGCAGACACCCTGCCGAACGTGGTGCAGCTCAAGCTGGTCGAGACCCTGCAGAACACCGGCCGTCTGCGCGGTGTCGGCGTTCCCGGCGACGGGCTTTTAATCGATTATCAACTCCAGACCGAGATCCGGAAGTTCGAACTCCAGGTCGGCGGCGGAACCCGTGGCGTCGTGGAAATTTCCGCCCGCGTGGTCAACGACCGCAACGGCCGGACGGTCGCCACCAAGGTCTTCAGCGCCGAAACCTCGGCAGGCAGCACTTCGGTCGACAAGGCCGTCGAAGCCATGAACAGCTCCGCCGACCGCGTCTTCAGCGAAATGGCCGCCTGGACCCTGCAGAACGTCTGAAGCCATCCGGATTGACTGTTGCAAGCGACACCTTCTCCTCCGCTGCAGGCCTGCGATCCGGCTTGATGACACACGGAAAAGATGATCATCTACCACAGGTCTTGAGGTGCGTACCTCATCGTCCATGTCTTACGTTCGGGAGGCGATAAAATGAAAGAATTCAAGGTCAATCCGGAGTTTGCCATAACGGACGAACAGTCCCTTCGAAGCCTGTATCCTGCGGTCCATACTCTGGCTGCCGTGAAGTGTCAGGATGCGCTCGACCATCACGCGCAAGCCTTTATCAGGCGTTCGCCGTTCCTGTGCCTTGGCACGCAGAATTCGGATGGAAAAGCCGATGTTTCTCCTCGCGGCGACCCTGCCGGTTTCGTCAAGATTCTCGACCGGCACACGTTGGCGATCCCGGACCGGCCCGGCAACAACCGTCTCGACAGCCTGGTCAACATTCTCGCCAATCCGAGCGTCGGACTGTTGTTCATGGTTCCCGGATTTGACGACACATTGCGGGTGAACGGGCAGGCCGGTCTGGTGAACGACCCTGAGATTCTTGAGAGCATGCGTGTCAAGGACCGCATTCCCGGTCTTGCGATCGTGGTCGACGTGAACGAGGTCTTCATGCATTGCGCCAAGGCATTCCGGCGCTCTCGATTGTGGAACCCGGATCATTTTCAGGATCGCGGCGACATGCCGTCGCTGTCAAAGATCATTCTCGATCAGACAACCGGCGCTCCAAGCGATCACGACGAGATGCGCAAGATAGAGGATGACCTCGAAGAGGAATACAGGAAGTCACTTTACTGAGTTGCGGAGAGAGGCCGAGGGAAACCCATCCGTCGACAAGCGGCGGATGTGTTGGTGGTAAAGTCTTCTGAATATCAGTAGCTTTCCAACGTCAGACAAACGTCTGTTTTCCTGGCAATGATTCTTCGCCTGAGAGATCGAGGATGACCCCCGCAAAGATTGCCGAAATTGCTAGACAATTCGGCGCTTCCGGAAAGCCGAAGCGCTTGTCCGGTGGGCAGGAACAGTCCTGGAAAGCGGCAACGAAAACCGGGGGGATCGTTGTGAAGCCAGCTTCGCACCCAGGTGAGGCGTATTGGGCTGGTCAAATATTTTCTGAAGCAAAGTTCGCTCAAGGTGTTCGTGTTCCTCAACCAATCGCGACGGCAACCGGTGATTGGATCGAACAAGACTACGTCGCCTGGACGTGGATCGAAGGTCGTTCAATGTCCGGTGGCTACATGCAGAAAATTGCCGCTGCGAGGGCATTTCACGCCGAACTCAAATCTCTTTCTTGCCCAGAATTTATGGAGCGGAGATGCGATCCGTGGGCCATGGCAGATCGAGTTGCGTGGGGTCAAAGAGCGGCGGACTATGACGCTAACTCGATGGCCGCTCTCGCACCGATCCTCGATATGATCGCAGAAACGCCGCTGCCATCTGATTGCAAAGACCAAGTCATCCATGGGGATTTGTCGGGTAATTATGTGTTCGCGGAAGGGCGAACTCCTGGCATTATCGACATTACGCCCTACTGGCGACCAGAAGGATTTGCCGAGGCTGTGATTTGGGTCGATGCGATCTGGTTCCCGGACAGAGCTTTGCCGGAGCATTTCGACCGGCCTGGTATGCGCGCATACGTGTTGCGGGCGCTTGCCCGACGCATAGCAGAACAGCCCGAGCAAGTGAAAGCCGGGATGAAATCAGTCGATGAGGCCGCACAATGTGTAAACACGCTCCGGTCTTCAACTGACGCCTTGCTAGAACCTTGGGGATCGCGGTAGCCTCGCGCCAGGATCACCCTGTTCGTGCATGAACCGTTCACTCTTGGCGTGTTTGAGAGAACAATTCTTGTTCCAGTTCCAGAATGTCTGAGCCGTCGCCCGGCCGGGCTTCGGAACTTTCCTGTCTTGACAGGCCGCCCTGGTCTTGAGCCGAGGGCTCGCGAGGAGCGCTGCGATCCGGCCCTGTGTCTCACTGCGTTCGCCAATGGGGGCGCTGTCAGATGCTCGACATCCGCGCCGGCTCAATCGCGACTGCGGGCATGGCCCGACTATTAGGAAATCTCGGCAAAACTGGCAATCGACACATACTGTAAGATTTGACAATAATGCGGCCTCCTGACTTCTCCCGGTATCGAGTACGGAGGCAGGTTATGACAGCACAAGATCCCGGTTCAACTTTGAACCCGTCTCGCTCCAGGCGGCTGATGAAGGCTACGGCCGAGACACATATCCGGCTCGAAAATGCGATCAGAGCGGTAGCTGCATTTGACAGTCGGGAACGTTACACCCGCTTTCTCATCGTACAACGCGCGTTTTATCGCGATATCGATGCGCTCTATCTCACTCCCGCGCTCGCCGGCGTGTTGCCGGATCTTCCCGAACGTTCCCGGCTCGGCCTCATAGAAGAAGACCTGTCCGACGTCGGGGAGGCGGCGGTGAGCGTCGATCACCAACCGGTATTCAGACACGACGAGCCCGTGGAAATCCCGAATGCCCTCGGTTGGCTGTTTGTGGCGGAAGGGTCGAATCTCGGCGCGGCGGCTTTGCTGAAAAAGGCGTCGAAGCTTGGTTTGGGGGAACGGTTCGGCGCGCGCCATCTCGCCCCCCGGCCGGGGGGCCGCGGCCGGTCCTGGGGCACTTTTGCCGAGGCGTTTGACGCAGTTGCCCTTGGAAGTCGGGAGGAGAAATCCGTCGTCGACGGAGCCACGAATGCATTCGAGAGATTCGAGACGCTCGTGGAGAAGGTTTACCGACAGTAAGCCCGGGATTTTTGCCGCAGGGCCGATCCGGAAGAGACGGTCCGCACCTGAGAGGAGGCAGCTTCAGCTCGGGTATCTCATTCAGTCCGCCGCAAGGCCTGAAAGGTCCATCGGCCTGACGGGGCTGGGCCGGCAAACAAAAAAGGCGGCCATCGGCCGCCTTTTCGTATTCTCAATGAGCCGCTTTCTTAGTCGAGGCGACCGCTGGCGTGGGCGAGCATAGTGTAGACCTTGCCGGTGTCCGACGTGAGGTAGGTCTGGCCCAGCATGTTGTCACGGTCGTTGCGCGAGACCTGGGCGAGAAGCTGCTCGAAGTCGGCCACATAGCGTTCCACTGCCGTGCGGAACTCGGGGTCGCGGGAATACTTCTGACGGATCTCGTCGAAGGTCTGCTGCCCCTGGAGCGTGTAGAGACGGCGGGTGAACACATGCCGTTCGCCGTTCCGGTAACGGTTCCACAGATCGATGAACGTCTCGTGGTCGATCGCGCGGGCGATGTCGACGGAGAGCGAGTTCAGGCTCTCGACGGTCTGCAGCGGCGTCCGGCCCTGTTCGGTGTCGGCACGGGCATCCTCGTCGCGCGATGCGCGGCGCAGGAGGTCGGCCACCCAGCCCTTGCCGGCCGAACCGCCGGTTTCGGCCGGGGCAGGCTGCTGACGGCGGGTTTCGGCAGGGCGGCTCTGCGGTTGCGCCGGACGGTGCTCGCTTGCCGGTGCCTGCTGGCGGGCAGGGGCGGCCGGGGCGAAGCTCGCCGGTGCGGGGGCAGGGGCCGGAGCAGGCTGCGGAGCAGCGCTGGCCATGCTTGCGGATGCGGCCTGGGCCTGCGGACGGGAGATGTCGAGCGCGTTGGACTGCTTCGCGACGATCTCCGACAGTTCGGTCAGCGCGCGGATCTGCTCGTTGACCACCTTGCGCAGGGCCGCGGAGGATTCTTCCGCCTCGTCCGGCAGGTTGAGGACACCGTCCTTCAGTTCGGCGCGGGTCGCCTCCAGCTCGCGGTGCACGTCGCGGGCGACGTCGCGCATGCGGGACGCCGCGTCGTTGAAGCGGTCGGACGCATCGCTGACCGTACGGGTCATTTCGGCGATGATGTCGTCCTGCGCGGAGCGGATCGCGTCGCGTGCCTTCTGACCTTCCATACCGGCGGTCAGGCGCATGGATTCGAACTGCTCGGCCACCTGCTTGGACGCGGCCTCGGCCGCCGCCGACAGCATGCTGGCCGCCTCGCGGGCCTTGTCGTCGGCCGTTTCCAGCGTCTCGGACAGGGTCTGCGTGAAGGACCGCATGAGCGTGTCGACCGCTTCGGTCTTCGCCAGCAGGGTGTCGGCCACATCTTCGATCGCAGTGCGGCGTTCGGATACGCGGCTTTCCACGGACCGGTTGGTGTCTTCCAGGTGGCGGGCCGCCTTGGTCAACTCCTCGGACTGGTCGCCGAACCGGTTGGTCAGGTTCATGACGTCCGCCAGGGTGGTTTCCGTCACATCGCGCAGGTTTCCGACCTGTTCGGTGATGAGCGCCGTAGTCGTATTGGTTTCCGACACGGCCCGGTCGACCGCGGAGCGGAACTCGCCGGCGCGGCGGGCAAGGTTGCCTTCCACTTCGTTGAGATTCTCGCCGGCCGTGGCCACGATGCCCTGCAGGTTGGCGTTGGAGGCCTCGATCTTGTTGAGGATCTCGGTGACATCCGCTTCCAGACGGCGCTTGGTGTCGGTGAGCAGGGTGGTGGCCTGCTCGCTGCGCTCGTTGATGCTGGTGACGATACGCTCTCCGGCTTCGACCAGCGAACGGGTCGCGTCGAGGCCGGTATGGGCGAAGGTGTCGGTAACGTCGCGGCCCTTGACCGTGATCGCCTCCAGGATCGCCCCATGGACTTCCGAAAGGCGACCGGTGAGGTCGTTGGCGCGCATTTCGATGGCGCTGATGAGTTCGTTGCCGTCCGTGCCGACCAGTTTCGCGAGTTCGCCGGAACGCGCTCCGAAGGCCTCGTTGAGGGTCGTCGCCTTTTCAAGCAGCTCGTTGGCGACCTGGTTGCCGCGGCCCACGAGAAGTTCCGCGGCCTCGGTCACCGCGCTGTTGACGCGGGCGCGGACCATGCCGGCCTCGCTCGACATCTGACCGCGGATTTCCTCCAGCGTCTTGGCGAGCGTCATGCGGGCCTGTTCGCTTTCTGCGGACAGGTTGCCGGAAATCTCTGCGATCAGGCCGGAGAGGTCGTTGCGGACCTTCTCGCTTTCGCCGGTCAGGGACCCGGTGAACTCTGCCAGTGTGCCGGCATAGAGCGTGCGGGCCTTCTCGCTTTCCGCGGTCATGGCACGGGCGGCTTCACCGACGGCGGAGAGTACCAGTTCGCGGATCTTCATGCTTTCGCCGGACAGAGAGCCGGTCGCATGCTGCATGGCCGTGGTGACGGCTTCCGCGGCTTTCAGGCTCTCGCCGGAAAGGGCGCCTGTTGCCTGTTGCATCGCGGAGGTGACGGCATCGGCGGCCTTCTGGCTTTCGCCGGCCAGGACGCCGCGGGCTTCGCCGACGGAGCCGAGGACGATCTGGCGCATGCGGTCGCCTTCGCCGGTGAGTTTCTCCGTCGCCTGGCTGAGAGCGCCGTCGACGATTTCGACCGTCCTGGTACGTTCGTCGGAAAGCTTCTGCACCGCCGTGGTGACGGCCTCCTGGATCACGTCGCGCATGTTCGTGCTCTCCGTGGAGAGCGTCGCGCCGGCTTCGGCGATCACGGTCGTCAGGATGTCGCGGGCCCGCTCGCTTTCACCGGTGAGGGTGCCGGAAATGCTTTCCAGGCGCTCGTTGAGGATCGTTTCGAGCTGGGTTGCGCGGTTGTCGAGGGTTTCGGCAACCTCGAACACCTTGGCGCCCAGGGAGACGTTGATCTCGGCGATCCGCTCGGACAGGGATTCTGTGAGCTCCTCGCTCTGCTTGCCCAGAACGCTGCCGGCTTCGGCCAGACGGTTGTCGAGCGCGGAGGTCATTTCCTCCTGGCCGTCGACGAATGCCTGGGCGATTTCCTTGGTCCGGGAGATCAGCGTTTCGGAGATCTGGCGCGCCCTCGCGTCGAGGGTTTCGTCGATCCGTTCGGTGCCGCTGGTCATGGAAGCCGACAAAAGCTCGGCTTTCTCCACCATGGCCGTCGCAGCCCCGTCGACACGGGTGGACAGGGTCTGGCCGATTTCCTCGGCGCGTTCGGCCAGGGTGTTGCCGGCGGCTTCGATGCGCTGGCCGAGTTGCAGGGTGATGGCGTCGGACCGATCCGCCAGAACATCGGTGATGTTGCGGGTCTTTTCCTCCAGCGCATCGCTGATGCCGGTGGTGCGGTTCTCGATGGCATCGGAAAGGATCTGCGTCCTTGCTTCCAGGGTTGCCTCGAACGCGGCCGTACGCTGGTCGAGCGTCAGATCCAGCGAGTTGATGTGGCTGCTGAGCGAGGTGTCCATGGTCGCGATGCGGTCGCCCAGCGACGTGTCCATGGTGGCGATCCGGTCGCTCAGGGTGGCGTCGATGGTCGTGAACCGGTCGCCGAGCGAGGCGTCCATGGTTGCGATGCGATCGCCCAGAGATGCATCCATGGTTGCGATGCGATCGCCCAGAGATGCGTCCATCGTGTCGATGCGGGTCGCGAAGGTGGTGTCCAGCGTCGCAAGGCGCGTGTCGAGGGCTTCCGAGAGGATCTCGGTCTTGGCGTCGAAGGCGTCGATCAGCGCGCCGCCGCGTTCGCCGACGATGGTTTCCAGCTCGGTGAGGCGGACGGACAGGCCTTCCTGGAGGGCGTGGCCGCGCACTTCGAGCGTTTCGGCGATCTGGCCGCTGATGGCGTTGATGTCGCTTGTCACGCGGTCGCCGCGGCTGCCGATCAGCTCGGCAAGCTGGGTGCCGGTCGCCGCCAGCTTGTCGGTGAGCGCGGAAGTCTGCGCGCCGAGACCGGCCGCGAACTGGCCGGAAACGCCTTCCAGCGTCAGCCGGAAACCCTCGGTCTGCTGATCGAGGAGCGTCGCCATCTCGCTGCTGCGGGCGGCCAGACGCTCGTCCAGCTCGCTGCCGTTGATGGAGATGGCGGTGTAGATGCGCTCGGAAATGGTGTCGAGCTTCTCGGCCAGCTCGCCGCCGCGGACCGAGATGGTCTGGGTGAGCGAACCGGCGGTTTCGTCCAGCTTGGAGGCGATTTCGCCGCCGCGGAGCGACAGGTCGACCACAATGCTTTCCCCCGTGCCGCGCAGGATTTCGGCGACTTCGGTGGAGCGGGTGGACAGGGTTTCGACGATCTCGGCACCGCGGATGGAGATGGTGTCGGTAACGGCCTGACCGCGTTCCGAAATGCTTTCGACCACCTTGCCGCCGGTTTCGGCCAGGGACTCGTCCAGCGAGGTGACGCGGGTGTCGACGGTGGAAACCAGTTCCTCGGTGCGGGCGGTGATCGTGTCGATCAGGCGTCCGGAGGTCAGCGACAGGTTGGCGTTGATCTCCTCGCCGCGCTGGGTGATGACGTCGCCGACGGACGCGCCCGTGCTTTCCAGCGTGGTGCGGAATTCATCGGCCTTGGTGCTCAGCGTCTCGATGACGGAAGTGCTGGAGGAGGTGAGGGTCTGGTTGATCTCGTTGCCGCGCGCCGACAGCGTGTCGACGAACTGGTTGGCGGTTTCGGCAAAGCGCTCGTTCACCTCGTTGCCGCGGACCGTCAGGGTCTCCCACATGGTGGAGCCGGTCTCGGCGAGATTGTCGACCAACTCGTTGCCGGTGGTGGACAGGCGGGCGACATAGTCTTCGGCGCGCACGGTGAGGGAATCCACCAGCTCGTTGCCGGAGGCGTGAAGCGTCGCGCCGAGCGATTCAATGCGCGAGTCCACGGTGGAGGTCAGTTCCTCCACGCGGCTGTTGACGGCGTCGATCATCCGCTGGGTCGCGGTCTGGACGGTGCTGCCCAGTTCGCCGGAGGTATCGGACAATTGGGAGGCGAAGCTCTCGTGGGCGCCGGCGATGGTCTCGCGCACCCGTTCCGCGTTCATGACGATGGATTCGCGCTGGCTGATCAGTTCCTCGATCAGGCCGCGGATCTTCAGCTCGTTGTCATTGTAGGAGCGTTCGAGGGAGGAGACCTCGTTGTGAACCAGGACTTCCAGCTCGCTGGCACGGGCGATCGCGCGCTCGATGCCGTCTCCCATGGCGGCGACTTCGCGGCGGATGGCCTGGCCCACGCTCAGAATGGATTCCTTGGCCATGTCTTCCGGCTCGGCCAGACGCAGGGCGACTTCCGTCATGCCCCGGGCGACGATGCGCATTTCCTGCGCGCGCCAGATCATCATGGCCATGACGAAGAAGAAGATGATCGGCACGACGATGCCGACGGCGGCCAGGATCATTTCCGGGGACCCCAGCAGGGCCTGCGGATCGCTCAGGGCGGAAACCTTGTCGGAAAAGGCGGTCAGAAACAGGCTGCTGCCGAGAGCCGCCCACACGGCGCTGAGGGCAAGCGCGCCCCAGAAGGGGGCGGAGGAGGGCCGGCGCTGAAGGGCGTAGATCAGGTTGCCGATGTTCCGGCGGTCGTCATTGGCCGCTGGTGGCCGTCCGCCGCGTCCGCGCCGCCGGGCCTGGCGCTGCTCTTCCCGAGGGGAGGGGCCGGGCCTTGCCGCCTGGGACCTGCGGGCCGGTTCGGCTTCCGCAGCCGGGCTTGCCTCGGCGGGTGCTTCCGCCGGGGCGGTCTCCGGACCGCCGAAATCGAGTTTCAGGGCTTCTTCAACCGCAGACAGTGCCGCTTCCGCAGGATCTTTCGCCTTTGTCGGATTTGCCATTTAGGGTCGCCTCACATCCGTACTCACTACACACCGGTATCTCAGCTCGGCCGCCGGAGCAGCTTTCGACAGTGTTTACCGGATGCGTCAAATTTCGCGGCTGCAGTCCTGTGAAACCGCGCCGTGAACCTTGTTCGGAGGAGGGCCGCCGCTGACCGACCGCGAACTTTCTGTCCGACGGTTCACTCCCCACCTTGCCGCATCAGTAACTGTAATGGCACAATCTCTCCTAACGAACAAGAAACGGCAATAGCCTGAGTCACTTAGGGGACGCTTCGAATGCCTGAATCAAAGCATGCTGACGTGATGGAAAAGGCTCGGGGTTCGGCCGGAGCCGCCACTCTCAAGGCGGGAAGTTTAACAGCTCCGCAAAAGCGCTGGTTGCAAAAAGGGCTGGTTCAGCCGGGCGGCAAGCTGCCTCTGTTCGATGACAACGGACGCGAAATTCCGGCGCGTACAATCCGGGCCTGCATCGACGCAGGCTGGGCAGAGCCTTGGTTTTCCAACCCAATCAAGCCTGACTGGCTGGTCTGCAAGCTGACGCCGGCCGCAGTGAAAGTGCTCTCCGCAAGTCAAAAAGGTAAAAAAAGTTAACGTCGAATCATTTAATTAAAATTTTACCGATTTGGAAAAATGGCGGAATTGCAAGGACTTTTTTAATCGTATTTTGAAAGCCGTGTTAACCCGCGTTAACCAAAAAAACAATTTCCTGGGGACATTCGGGCGATCGGCGGCTTCAGCACCCGGATTGGCGGGCCGGTTTAACCGGCTGTTTGGGTATTCGGGCGCACTCTCTTTGACAGTCATAGCTTGCGGCGGGGTGCCGTCAGGCATGAGTTGAGTAGTTTGGAGCACCCTCATGGCCCTTTCATCCATGGCCCGCGTTGCCGGCCGTGCCGGGCCGGAAGCACCGATCGACCTGGTGCAGCTGGCCACCAATACGCTTGGAAACCGGGATCTGGAAGTTCAGGTCCTTCATCTCTTCAAATCGCAGTCCTGCCACACGCTCGAGCGTCTGGCGCAGGAAACCGACGCCTCGGCCCGTCTCGACCTGGTTCATACGCTGAAAGGCTCGGCGCGGGCGATCGGGGCGGAGCGGGTCGCCATGGTCTGCGAGACCCTGGAAGGCAAGATGATCGGCGCGTCCGATACGGCGACCGAAGGCCTGACCGCCGCGGTCGACGAGGCGAACCGCTATATCCGGGACCTCCTGGAAGGCTGAGCCCCCGCGGTTCCGCTTTTCTCGGCGGATCCGGTGCAGCAAACCTGCGGTTTATTCGTGGCAGATTGCCGCGTGGAAATGGCACGGTCCTTGACCTTTTATACGGAAGCTTTATGTCGGGGCAGCTAGAACCCGTTATCAAAGGCTTGGACGCGACGTATGCCTAAAATCACATTCATCAACGCTGACGGAAACCAGACCGAAGTCGAAGCCGCCGAAGGCTCCACGGTGATGGAAAACGCCATCAAGAACATGGTTCAGGGAATTGAAGCGGAATGTGGCGGCGCCTGCGCCTGCGCCACCTGCCATGTTTATGTCGACGAGGCGTGGCAGGACAAGACCGGCTCGCCGGAGCCGATGGAAGAGGACATGCTGGACTTCGCCTATGACGTCAAGCCAAACTCGCGCCTGTCCTGCCAGATCAAGGTGACGAGCGAACTGGACGGCCTGGTCGTCCACGTGCCGGAGCGGCAGGCCTAAGGACATATTCCCAAATTTCGACCTCATCCTGAGGAAGACCGTCAGGTCTGTCTCGAAGGATGGGCCGCACCCTGCGGACCGGGAGGAGGCCGCCACGTCATTCCAGACAAGTGCGGCTTTGGCCGCACGCCGATCTGGAATGACGAAGGGCGGATAACCGCCCTTCAATCCCTTCTGAAACCATGTCCGGAATGTTCAGGACTTTTAGCGGCAGACCTACTCCGCCGGCTGGGCGACCGGCCTGCGGTACCAGAAATCGACCTCGCGGCCTTCTTCCGGATCGCTCGGGATCAGCGAGGCCAGCAGCAGGCTGACCGCCGCCATCGCCGCGCCGGCCAGGAACACCGCCGCGGGAGAGACCAGCCAGATCAGGCCGAACAGGACCGGGATGAACACCGCCGCGATGTGGTTGATGGTGAAGGCGACACCGGCCGTCGGGGCGATGTCGGAGGGATCGGCGATCTTCTGGAAATAGGTCTTCATCGCAATGGCAATCGCGAAAAAGGCGTGGTCGATCACGTAGAGACCGGCCGCCAGGGTCGCGCTGGTGACGAAGGCGTAGCTGACAAAGATCAAGAACAGGCCGGCATATTCGAAAATCAGCGCCTTGCGCTCGCCGAAGCGGACGATCAACTGGCCGATTTTCGGGGCGAGCGCCATGTTGAAGGCGCCGTTGAGCAGGAACAGCCCGGCCACTTCGTGTACGTCATAGCCGAAACGCTCCACCATCAGGAAGCCCGCGAAGACGATGAAGATCTGGCGGCGGGCGCCCGCCATGAAGGTGAGGGCGTAGTAGAGCCAGTAGCGCCTTCTGAGGATCAGCTTCTTGTGCTGCGGCACGCCTTCCCTGAAATGCGGATACGCCATGATCAGAAAGGCAAGCACGACCAGGGTCAGGCCGCCGGCCATCGCGAAGACCGTGGTGAAGGACAGGTCGAACATCTTCCAGGCGAAGAAGATGACGCCGTAGGCGATGAGCTGGGCGAAGGCGCCGACGGAAATGATCTTGCCCATGCTGGCCGCCGCCGTCGCCTTGGGCAGCCATTGCAGCGACAGCGACTGCGCCATGGTCTCGTAATAGTGAAAGCCGATCGACATGATCAGCGTGGTCACATAGAAGCCGATCGCCGTCGGGAAATAACCGGTGACGGCAACGCCGATGCCCAGCAACAGGAGGGACAGATAGGCGAGGGTCTGTTCCCGCATGAGGAGCAGCAGATAGACCGCAAGGAAACTCAGAAAGCCCGGAATTTCGCGGATCGACTGCTGGATGCCGATCTCGCGGCCGGTGAAATCCAGCTCGTGGACCGCAAAGTTGTTCATGAGGTTCCACCAGGCCGCAAAAGACAGCTGCATGGCGCCTGCCATGATCATCAGGAGAACCGCCGGGGAGCGCCAGCCGGTGATTTCGTCCGGATGGGCGTTTTGGGTGAAATAGGTCATTCCGTCGCCGTAGACAAAAAGAGAAATATCCTGGCAGCGCAAAACGGTAGCGCAGAAGCCTAGCTTCTAACCCTTTTTACGTATGCGTGTTAGCGCTGTTTTGTCATGATTTGTTTCTCACTCGCCAAAGAGCCGGCCGGCAGGTTCAAAATCGCGCCGCACCGGTCCGCTGTTCCTCCGGCTGCGGGGAGTGTAAAGTTTGCTTTACAATTGCGTTGAACTGTGAAATGTAAAGCAGACTTTACAATTGATGGAATGCGGGAGGTGGACATGAACCGGTTCGACAGGCTGGCCCTTTGGTATGTGGCCGAAACCTTCGCGGCGGCGGCCCTCTACGTGCTGACAAGCTATGCCGCAGGGAGGTTGCTTGAAGCGGAAACGGATCCACTGGTGCTCTTTTCGGTTTCGCTCGCCGCCACGCTGCCGATGGCACTGGCGGTCTGGGCGGTGGTGCATTTCTACCGCAAGGTGGACGAGCGCGAACGGCATATTCTGGCGCTCGCCGGCGCGATCACCCTGCTCACCGGGGTTTTCCTGGCGCTGTTCCTGGCAAAGCTCGAGGCCGTCTGGCCGGTCGATCTCAATCTCTATGCCACCTTTTTGATGGTGCTTTGGTCGGCCGCGACGGTTTTCGTCCGCTGGAAGAGCTGATGCGCAACCGGCTGAAGGACTTGCGCTGCGAACAGGGCTGGTCGCAGGCAGCGCTTGCGGAAAAACTGGACGTCTCGCGGCAGACCGTCATCGCGCTGGAGCGTGGCCGTTACGACCCGAGCCTGCCGCTCGCCTTCAGGATCTCCCGGGTCTTCGGTCTGCCGATCGAACGGATTTTCATACCGGATGAGGACTGATACCAACCGGCCACGAGGCCGGTTCCCGCATTCGCTTCTGGCGCTTCCGGCCCGAAACGGGATAAAACGGATGGCAGCACCTATCGGCACCAAGGGTTCAATCGGGACCATGAGCATTCATCCGGAACTGGCGGAATTTCCCAGGGAAGCCGTCGCGGCGCCGATCATCGGTTATGCGCGCACGCAGCTTCAGGGAAAGAACAACGACTGGCACGCCCACGATGCCGCCCAGCTCTTCCATGTGGTGAAGGGCTCGATCGCCATCGACACGGATCTGGGCACTTATTTCGTGCCGCCGGAACGGGCGGTCTGGCTGCCGCCCAGGGTGGGTCATCAGACCCGCTACCTGACCGATACCGAGCTGCGCTACATCTATGTGCAATACGAGCATGCCCGGGACCTGCCGCAGACCCCGCAGGTGATGCAGGTGACCACGCTGTTGCGGGCGCTGATCCTGGAATTCATGTCCTATCCGCGTGCCGAGACCGAGGACGGGCCCGCCGCCCGGATCGCGGCGGTCATCCTGGACCAGCTCAAGATGCTGCCGGCCGCGCCCCTGCAGCTTCCCATGCCGCAGGACGTGCGGCTGAGGGAGCTTTGCGAAGGCGTGGTGCGCTGCCCGGCCCACATTCCCTCGCTGAGCGAGGCGGCAGAGCGCTGCGCCACTTCCGTCAGATCCTTCGAACGGCGGATCAAGGCGGAAACCGGCCTCAGCTACCGCACGTGGTGCCGGCAGGTGAAGCTCTTCAGGGCGCTGGAACTGCTTGCCTCCGGCCGCAGCGTCTCCGATGTTTCCTTCAAGCTCGGTTACGAGGGCCCGAGCGCCTTCGTGGCGACGTTCAAGAAATCCTTTGGGGTCACGCCCGGCCGGTATTTCGGCGGTAACGATACCGATTGATCTGCCTCATGGCGGTGACCTTCAGGCCGCGCCAACACTCAGACGACTTCCTTTCCTGGAGAAACAAGCAATGTTCAAGAAAATCCTCGTTCCTGTCGATCCTGCCGAACCGGGCTTTGCAGAAGAGGCTCTTGCGAAAGCGGCGCAACTCGCCAAGGACTACGCGGCCAAGATTCACCTTCTGGCGGTGTGCCCGGAAGTTCAGAGCTTTGTCGCCAGCCAGTTGCCGGAGGGCTGGCAGGAGCGCGAGATCGAGGCGACGACGGCCATTCTCGACAAGATCGGTGCGGAGCTGGGGCTTCCCGCCGGAGCGGTCGACTGCCAGGTCCGGGTGGGCACGGTCTATCACGAGGTGATCGAGGAAGCGGAAAAGGCCGCTTGCGACCTCGTCCTGATGACCTCGCACAAGCCGGGACTGTCCACCTACTTCATCGGCTCCAACGCCGCCCATATCGTGCGTCACGCGCCGTGCTCGGTGCTGGTGCTGCGCGGCAGCTGAGAAGGCACCGGAGGGCTGCCGGCGGCGGACATCCCCACAATTAAGCGCCGTCCCGGCCTTGAGCCGGGATCTTCCGCCGCGATGAAAAGGTCCCGGCTCAAGGCCGGGACAGCGTGGGGTCGACGAGACACGTTCTACCGCGCCAGTTCCTTCATGGCCTCGGTGAGGCCTTCGAGCGTCATCGGGAACATGCGCCCGTCCATCAGCTCGTTCAGCATCTGGATGGAATGGGTGTAGCCCCAGTGCTCTTCGCGCACCGGATTGAGCCAGATGGCGCTCCTGTAGAGGTTGGTGACGCGCTGCATCCAGGCAGCGCCCGCTTCCTCGTTCCAGTGCTCCACCGAGCCGCCCGCATAGGCGATCTCGTAGGGGCTCATGGAGGCGTCGCCGACGAAGATGATCTTGTAGTCCGCCGGGTATTTGTGCAGCACGTCCATCGTCGCGATGCGCTCGGTGTGGCGGCGGCGGTTTTCCTTCCAGACGAACTCGTAGAGGCAGTTGTGGAAGTAGAAATGCTCCATCACCTTGAATTCGGAGCGGGCGGCTGAAAAAAGCTCCTCGCAGACCCGGATGTGGTCGTCCATCGAGCCGCCGATATCGAAAAAGAGCAGCACCTTGACCGCGTTGTGCCGCTCCGGGCGCATCCTGATGTCGAGCAGGCCCTTGTGGGCGGTCGAGCGGACGGTGTCGTCGAGGTCGAGTTCTTCCGCAGCACCCGTGCGGGCGAAGTTCCGGAGCCGTTTCAGCGCGACCTGGATGTTGCGCGTGCCGAGAAGCTGGGTGTCGTCGAGATCCTTGAACTCGCGCTTGTCCCAGACCTTGACCGCCCGCCGGTGGCGGCTTTCGCGCTGGCCGATGCGCACGCCCTCCGGATTGTAGCCGTAGGCGCCGAAAGGCGAGGTGCCGGCCGTGCCGATCCACTTGTTGCCGCCCTGGTGGCGCTTTTCCTGCTCCTTCAGGCGCTCGCGCAGGGTTTCCATCAGCTTTTCGAAGCCGCCAAGCGCTTCGATCTGCGCCTTTTCCTCTTCGCTGAGGTGTTTTTCGGCGAGCTTGCGCAGCCATTCTTCCGGAATTTCGGTGGTCGGCACCTCGCTCAGGAGATCCAGTCCCTTGAAGACATGGCCGAACACCCGGTCGAACTTGTCCAGGTTGCTCTCGTCCTTCACCAGCGACAGGCGGGCAAGATAATAGAAATCCTCGACGCTTCTTTCCGCCAGATCCCTGTCCAGCGCTTCCATGAGCGTCAGGTATTCCCTCAAGGAGACCGGTATGCCGGCGGATTTGAGTTCGGTGAAGAAGGTGATGAACATGGAGGGAAAGTTAGCGGGGCAGGCGAGGTGTGTCGAGGCGGGAAATGGCGCACTTGCAGTCACAATCGTTCCGGTTGCGGCTGACCTTTGGGAAGAGCGCCCTACCTTACCGGGAAACCGCGTGAGGAGGACTGTCATGCGTATCCCAGGTGCGAAATTTTGGCTTGCCGCCGGTTTTCTTCTCGTTGCCGCGACCGGCGCCTTTGCCCATCACGGCTGGCGCTGGACCACAGGCAAGAATATCGAGCTCTTCGGTGTGATCACCGAGGCAAAGCTCGGCAATCCGCACGGCGTCCTGAAGGTGGATGCCGAAGGCGAGGTCTGGACGGTGGAGGTCGGCCAGCCCTGGCGGAACGAAAGGGCCGGCCTGAAGGACGGCGACCTCGCCGTCGGCAGGGAAGTCAAGTTCATCGGCGAGCCTTCCGCCAATCCCGACGACAGGCTGATGAAGGCGGAAAAGATCATCATCGGCGAGCAGGAATATCTGCTTTATCCGGACCGTGACTGAAACTTTCGGCGAATTCTTCGGCTGGCTTGCCCAGACGGACCTGGCGGCCTGGCTGCGCCGGTCCCGCTGCGGCTATGCCTTCGTCAACGGCAGCCACATCCTTGGCATCGCGCTCCTGGTCGGAGCCATCGTGCCGATGGATCTGCGGCTGATCGGGATCGGCCGCCGGTTGCCCGTCGACGCCCTGGCCCGGCGCCTCGTCCCCGTTGCAGCGGCAGGCCTTGCAATTGCCGTTGCCACAGGCCTGATGATGGCGTCGACCCAGGCGCTCGACTATCTCGGGCTGCGGGTCTTCCAGGTCAAGATGGCGCTGGTTCTTGCCGGAGGGCTCTCCGCAGTGCTCCTGCACATACGCTACGGCTGGTGGCTGAAGGAGGCACCACCCTGTGCTCTCAGAAGCGCGGGGTTGTTTTCCTTGTGCTGCTGGCTGCCGGCGTTATTTGCCGGGCGGCTGATCGCGTTCATGGGGGCGTGAGGACGGTTTTTCGGCTTTTTCTGACGACGAAATCAGTTCGCCCATGAAATCGGAAATCTTCGGACCGCTTTTGGCGACGAAGGGGACCGGGCGGCAGGCGGCGATGCCGATGCAGGCGGTGAACAGGCCGTTGATGACGCCTTGGCCGAGCCGTGTCGACAGGCGGG
>Ga0207848_100288_pt1 | contig 27104 bp, 28 predicted proteins | sample TtaePargueraPR_10_FD_187737 | JGI IMG/M metagenome (GOLD analysis project Ga0207848, IMG submission 187737) | Aerobic enrichment media microbial communities from Bioluminiscent Bay, La Parguera, Puerto Rico - Tt and M2 (3) (SPAdes) | ecosystem: Environmental > Aquatic > Marine > Unclassified ... | reverse complement strand
GTCTGGGCAAACGCCAGAGGATAGGCAACAGGCAGCAGTCAACCAGACTGAGCTCGTCGCTCATGAAGTAAGGCATTTCGGCAAAGACCGGAGAGACCCCCGTCAGGCTTTCGCGCAGCTCCTTGCAAGCCTGCGCACGCTGCGACTCGGGTACACGGACATCGAGAATGCGGTCGACCAGGCTGCACCAGTCTCGCTGGATGCGATGCACCAGCAATCGGGTATTGGCTCTGGCGACGGGATAAACCGGCAGCAGAGGCGGATGCGGATAACGCTCCTCCAGATACTCCAGGATGACCCCCGGCTCATACAGAGCGAGATCCCGGTCGACGAGGGTCGGGACACTGGCGTAGGGATTTACCTCAACCAGCTTTTCAGGACACTGACCGGGCTTGACGTCAAGAATCTCAACGCCGACACCCTTTTCGGCAAGTACGAGACGAACTCGGTGGCAGTAATGGTCGGCGGGATCGGAGTAGCAGCTCAACCGGTTGGTTGCAGCCATAGGTCCTTCCTCACTCAATTATCTGGAGGCAGAAAAAACACGCGCGCCCATAGGGCGCGCGCAGGATACAGCGATAGCAGCAAAGCGCTTAGTGAATGTCTTTCCAGTACTCGCGCTTGAGCAGGTAGGCAAACACGAAGAACACCGCCAGGAACAACAGTACGTAGGTACCGATGCGCTGGCTCTCCAGCTTGACCGGATTGGCCGAATAGGCCAGGAAGGTCACCAGGTTCTTGATCTTCTCGTCGTACTCGGCTTCGGTAAGCGAACCGGTGCCAGGCTCCACAACCATCTGATCACAAGCTTCTTCGGTAATCGGCGTACCAGTCAGGGGGTCGAACTGCTTGCGACCATCCTCGACAACCTGCACCTGCTTGCAGCCCACTACACGACGCCCTTGTAGAGGAGCCAGCACGTGCGGCATACCCACGTTGGGGAACACCGTGTTGTTGACGCCATAAGGCCGCGCCGGATCTTCATAGAAGCTGCGCATGTAGGAGTACAGCCAGTCGTTGCCACGCACACGGGCCACTAGCGTCAGGTCCGGCGGAGCAGCACCAAACCAGACCTTGGCATCTTCAGGCTTCATGCCGGTCTTCATGTGATCGCCAAACTTGGCATCGGTGAAGACGATGTTCTCCATCATCACTTCTTCTGGGATGCCAAGATCGGTGGCCACGCGCTCATAGCGTTGATACTGGGCGCTGTGACAGCCCATGCAGTAGTTTGCGAATGTCTTCAAACCATCTTGCATGGCAGCCTTGTCGGTCAGGTCGATTTCGACCTTGTCCAGATGAACCGACGGGCCCGCCGCGAAGGTGAAGGCCGGCAGAATTGCAAGAATCAATGCAGCAAATTGCTTTTTCATCAGCCATCCACCCTTTGCGGAACCACTTTGGTCTTCTCGAGCTTGGTGTAGAACGGCATCAGGATGAAGTATCCAAAGTAGATAGCAGTACAGATCCGCGACACCAGAGTACGCTCAGGCGTCGGAGCGAGAACGCCCAGCACACCGAGAATGATGAAGGAGATGCAGAACGCCAGCAGCGCGATCTTGCTCATCCAGCCCTTGTACTTCATGGACTTGACCGGACTACGGTCGAGCCAAGGCAGAACGAACAGAACAGCGATGGCCGCGCCCATGGCGATGACACCGAGCAGCTTGTCCGGTACCGCGCGCAGAATCGCGTAGAACGGCGTGAAATACCAAACTGGCGCGATGTGTTCCGGAGTCTTGAACGCATTGGCCACTTCGAAGTTCGGCTTCTCCAGGAAGTAACCGCCCATCTCCGGGAAGAAGAACACGACAGCGCAGAAGACGAACAGGAACACCACCACACCAACGATGTCTTTCACGGTGTAGTACGGGTGGAACGGAATACCGTCGAGCGGCACACCGGCCTCGTCCTTGGCCTTCTTGATGTCCACGCCCATCGGGTTGTTCGAACCGACTTCGTGCAACGCCAGAATGTGCAACACCACCAGACCCAGAATCACGATTGGCAGGGCGATCACATGCAAGGCGAAGAAGCGGTTCAGCGTGATACCGGAGATCAGGTAATCACCGCGGATCCACTGAGTCAGATCGTCGCCGATGACGGGAATGGCACCGAACAGCGAAATGATCACTTGGGCACCCCAGTAGGACATCTGACCCCACGGCAGCAGATAGCCCATGAAGGCCTCAGCCATCAGCGCCAGGTAGATCATCATGCCGAAGATCCATACCAGCTCGCGCGGCTTCTGGTAGGAACCATAGAGCAGACCACGGAACATGTGCAGATAGACCACGACGAAGAACGCCGAAGCACCGGTCGAATGCAGGTAGCGGATGATCCAACCGTACTCGACATCACGCATGATGTATTCGACGGAGGCAAAGGCGCCCTCGGCCGACGGCTCGAAGCTCATGGTCAGCCAGATACCAGTCAGGATCTGATTGACCAGCACCAGCAGCGCCAGCGAACCGAAGAAGTACAAGACGTTGAAGTTCTTGGGGGCGTAGTACTTAGAAAGATGGTCTTCCCACATCTTGGTGGCGGGGAAGCGGGCGTCAACCCATTCCATGAACTTGCTCATCAGGCGTTCTCCTGGTCCACACCGATGATGATCACATTATCGGTCTCGTACGAGTGCGGGGGCACCGGCAGGTTCAAGGGAGCTGGCTGCGCCTTAAAGACGCGCCCGGCCATATCGTACTTCGAGCCGTGACAAGGGCAGAAATAGCCACCCAACCAATCGGCACCGAGATCGGCTGCAGCCACCTCGGGGCGGAAAGACGGTGCACAACCCAGGTGGGTACAAAGCCCCACAACAACCAGAAGCTCCGGTTTGATGGCGCGGTTCTTCGGATCAACGTATGCGGGCTGATCAGAGGCCTTGGACTCAGGATCGGCTACCTGTGGGGCAACCTTTTCCAGATTCGCAAGAATCTCCTCGGTTCGACGCACGATAAATACCGGCTGACCGCGCCACTCGGCGACCATCTGCTGCCCCGGCTCGATCTTGCTGATATTTACCCTTACCGGCGCACCGGCAGCCTTGGCCTTGGCACTAGGGAACCACGATCCCACGAACGGGACCGCAGCACCTACCGCTCCTGCAGCACCCACCACCGAAGTGGCGGCCACAAGGAAGCGACGCCGGCCTGCATTCACGCCGTCATTGCTCATTCAGTCGTCTCCCATCAGCTTCTTATGGCCTGCTCAGGAGCAGGCATGTACCACGTAAAATTGGGCCGCGAAAAATTCGCCAAATGGTAAAGAAAAGGCCTCCTTATGACAAGGTAATAGCCTGTCACAATGCCTCTGCAACGCAGCCAAATCAGGGCTTTCGGCGCGCGACACGCTGTCGCACCAGTAGTAGGAGGGCAAAAAAAACGCCCAGCTCCTGAAGGAGACTGGGCGCTTCTTTTGAACAGCGCGAATTAGCGCTTGGAGTACTGCGGACGCTTGCGCGCTTTGCGCAGACCGACCTTCTTACGCTCCACCTCACGGGCATCGCGAGTAACGAAGCCAGCCTTGCGCAGCGGGCTGCGGAGGCTTTCGTCGTAAGAGATCAGGGCACGGGTGATACCGTGACGGATCGCGCCAGCCTGACCACTTACACCACCGCCAAGCACGGTGACATAGATATCGAACTTCTCGACAGTCTCGGTCAGCTCCAGCGGCTGACGAACAACCATGCGCGCAGTTTCGCGACCAAAGAAGTTGTCCAGCTCACGGTTGTTGATGGAGATCTTGCCAGTACCCGGGCGCAGGAAAACGCGCGCGGTTGCAGTCTTGCGACGGCCAGTGCCGTAATTTTGAGTCGCCGACATAATGAACTATTCCGTTAAATCTTCAGTTCTTGGGGCTGCTGAGCGGTGTGCGGGTGGTTAGCACCCTTGTAAACCTTCAGCTTACGATACATGTCGCGACCCAGCGGATTCTTCGGCAGCATGCCTTTTACCGCAGTCTCGATCACACGCTCAGGCGCCCTAGCGATCAGCTTCTCGAAGTTGATCGACTTGATGCCACCCGGGAAACCGGAGTGAGAGTAGTACATCTTGTCGGTGGTCTTGGCACCAGTGACACGCACTTGCTCAGCATTGATAACGACGATGTAATCGCCAGTATCGACGTGAGGGGTGTATTCCGCCTTGTGCTTGCCGCGCAGACGGCTAGCGATTTCGGTTGCCAGACGACCCAGGGTCTGGCCGGCAGCGTCGACGACGAACCAGTCGCGCTTGACGGTTTCCGGTTTAGCAGTAAATGTCTTCATTCGTTATAGCCTCAGGGGCCGCCCTGAAAATAAGACGGCGAATCTTACTGAATGGTGCTCGCCCTGGCAAGGCCAAGGCAGCCGGAAACAGACGCTGTCGGGGGCTCGGGTCAGCGCGTCCGCCACGGCAATGGTTCGGTGGGCTAGGCATCCCCCACCTCGGTGTTGCGTCGACAGGCTAGGCATCCCCGGCGACAGGCTGCGGAATTATCCTGATAACCGGAAAAATAGCAACCGACTTTTACCTTGAGCACCGCCGCCTGCTCGCAGGGGTCCACTTTTCTAGGGCCAAGGCCAGGCGCTACGCCGAGGGACCTGCCAAGCTCGCCTGGAGCAGCTCAGCCCTTGATATGACGTCACTGTCGCTGGCACAACTTACGCAACACCGCGCGATCTCCGATAAGCTTCCGAAACGAGCACGATCCTCACGAGGCAACCCATGCAGCGACGCCCACTTGGCCGCACTGACTTGAAGGTGAGCTCGCTCTGCCTAGGCACCATGACCTGGGGAGAGCAGAATACCGAGGCCGATGCCCATGCACAGCTCGACCGGGCACAGGCGGCCGGAATCAACTTTCTGGACACCGCCGAAATGTATCCGGTGCCGCCACGACCCGATACCAGTGGACGCACCGAGTGCTATATCGGCAACTACTTCAGGAATCGGGGAAACCGGGCCGACTGGATCATCGCCAGCAAGATCGCCGGCCCGGGAAACGGCATCAGCCACATCCGTGACGGCCACCTGAAATTCAATCGCGATCATATCCGCACCGCGCTGGACAACAGCTTACGCCGGCTTCGGACAGACTGGATCGACCTGTACCAACTGCATTGGCCGGAGCGCAACACCAACTTTTTCGGCCAGCTGGGTTACCAGCATCAAGAGTCAGACTTCACACCGCTCGAAGAAGTACTGGACGCGCTTGACCAGGAAGTGAAAGCAGGCAGGATTCGCCACGTAGGGCTGTTCAACGAAACCCCGTGGGGAGCGATGAAATACTTGCAAGTGGCCGAGGCGCGCGGCTTGCCTCGCGCAGTTTCGATTCAAAACCCTTACAACCTGCTGAACCGCAGCTATGAGATAGGGCTGGCAGAGATCAGCATTCGCGAGCACTGTGGCCTGCTTGCCTACTCCCCCTCGCTTTCGGCATGCTGAGCGGCAAGTACGAACATGGCGCTCAACCAGCAGATGCACGCATCACCCGCTTTCAGCGCTTTGCCCGCTACAGCAATCCTCAAGCCCGAACCGCCTGCTCGAAATATGTCGCACTGGCGCGCGAGAATGGACTGGATCCAGCTCAGATGGCGCTCGCCTTCGTTACGGCGCAACCTTTCGTAACCAGCAACATCATCGGCGCGACCTCGCTCGAGCAGCTCGACTCAAACCTTCGCAGCTCGACGATCCGGCTGCCGGACGAAGTGATAGAGCGCATCGAAGCCATCCATGTCGAACAACCCAATCCAGCCCCCTGAACAGCAGCGGACTCGATACGAAGCAAAGGATCACCTGGATGATTGCCGCCCACCTGCTCGCCCCATCAAGCCTGCTCACCGGCTGGCTGATCTATGCATGCGCCCTCCTCTGGGCTGCATGGCGCGCACCTTGGGTCGAACTGTTTAGTGACACACGCCGGCAGCACCTGCTGTTCGGCGCAATGCTCGCCATATTTTTACTCTGGTTGGTTCGGCGCGATTTCGATTCCGGGCTTTCATTTCATTTCATTGGCCTGACCGCCGTAACTCTGCTGCTGGATTGGCCACTGGCAATCATCGCCGCCTTGGCCGCACAGCTTGGCCTTGCGCTTACCGGACACCAGCACCTTGCCGCGCTAGGAATCAACGGCGTGCTGCTGGTGCTGATCCCGGTAGCGGTGACCGTGATATGCGCACGGCTGGTCGAGCGGGCGCAGCCGCGCAATCTTTTCGTTTACATCTTCTTCGCAGGGTTCTTTCCGGCCGCGCTAGCGGCGCTGGCATGCATCCTGGCCTCGCTGGGCATCCTTCTGCTCGACGGGCGCTTCCCGATGCCGCCCTGGCTGGAAGACTTTGCCGGCTACATCTGGCTGGTGATGTTCCCCGAGGCCTTTATCAACGGCACCGCCGTGACTGCACTTGTCGTCTTCTATCCCGACTGGCTGGAAAGCTTCAACCAGAGCCGCTACCTGCAGGCGCCCTGGAAGGATGAGAAGTAACGAGGAGTACGCCCTGCAGCAAGGTCAATGCTGGCGCCCGGGCAGATCGCCCGAGAACAGCTCATCTGCCAGTTCATTTCCCGCAATGGCATGCTCCTCCGAAGCCCAAGCCCCCAGATCGATTAGCTTGCAACGCTCGGAGCAGAAGGGCCTATAGGGACTCTGCTCACCCCACTCCACCGGCGCCTTGCAGGTAGGACACTCAACCACGGTCGCAGTCATTCCCGACCTCCTCTCAACTGCAGATAAAAATGATGCAGGCGCTCAACCTCGGAGCGGAGCCAGCTAAGATCGCGATCATTCACCAGCACGTCATCAGCGTGCCGCAAACGCTCCTCACGCGCAGCCTGTACTTTCAGGATGGCGCGCACCTGCTCTTCGCTTGCCTGATCACGTGCGACGGTACGCGCGATCTGCAGCACTTCCGGCACATCCACGACCAATACGCGATCAACGGTGCGGTACTGCCCTGACTCAATCAGCAGAGGCGAAACCATGATGGCATAGGGTGAGTCTGCCCGAGCGAGGTGGTCGGCTATCTCGCTGCGTATCAACGGGTGCAGTAGCCGCTCAAGCCACTGCCGCTCTGCCGGATCGGCAAATATCCGCTCACGCAACGCGGCGCGATTCAACTCACCGGTGGGTAACAGAACGCCGTCGCCGAAGTGCTGGGCGATTTGCCGCAAAGCCGGCCGCCCAGGCTCAACGACCCAGCGCGCGGCCTGATCGGCATCGACCATATGCACACCGAGACTGGCAAACTGCTCGGCCACCGCGCTCTTGCCGCTGCCGATACCACCAGTCAATCCGAGAATCCAAGGCTTCATCGTCAGTTATACCCGAGCGAGAACAGGACGCGCAGTAGTAACCACTCGATGGGTGAAGTGCAAGCCTTGAACAGATGTGCATGCTGCGGCAAGCGGCGGGCGATCCCGCCACCCACAAACCGCGGAGTCAAATCAGAAGCGGGCGAATTGCAGATAGCTCTCGGTGATCCTTTCACCCCAGAGAAGCGTGATCCACCCAGCGATCGCGAGATAAGGGCCAAAGGGAATGGGCGTGCCGCTTTCTGCACGCTGGACCTTCAAAAGAATGGAACCCAGCACCGCTCCGACCACTGACGACAACAGGATGGTAAGCGGCAACACCTGCCAGCCACCCCAGGCCCCAAGCATCGCCAACAGCTTGAAGTCGCCGTAGCCCATGCCCTCTTTGCCGGTAGCAAGCTTGAAAAGCCAGTACACCGACCAAAGACTCAGATAGCCCGCCACCGCCCCCCACACAGCGCTTTCCAGGGAGGTGAACAAGCCGAAGTGGTTAACGATCAACCCCAGCCACAAAAAGGGTAGTACGAGCGAGTCAGGCAACAACTGATGATCGACATCAATCATGCTCATCGCCAGCAGGCCCCAGGTCAGCAACAGCATCATGGCGGCCTGCCAGGAAAAGCCGAAATGCCACGCCACATACCCGGAGAGCACACCGCATGACAGCTCCACCAACGGGTAACGACAACTGATCGGCGCCTGGCAGGATGAACACTTGCCACGCAACAACAGCCAACTGATCAGCGGAACGTTTTCCCATGCGCGTATTCGATGAGCGCAATGCGGACAGCGCGAATTCGGTAGCAACAGGTTGAATCGTTCGCCGACCGGTTCGCATGGCAGCTCAAGAAATTCTCTCGCCTGCACCCGCCATTCGCGCTGCATCATCACCGGCAACCGGTAGATGAGGACGTTAAGGAAACTGCCAACCAGCAGGCCGAGCACTGCTGCAGACAAAACAAAGGCCAGCACATCGCTGGCCAGGTAATCGATCAGAATCATGCTTAAACGACGGAACCCAGTTGGAAGATCGGGAGATACATGGCGATGATCAAGCCACCGACCAGAACCCCCAAGACCGCCATGATCATGGGCTCCATCAGGCTTGTCAGACCATCGACCATGTTGTCGACCTCATCCTCGTAAAAGGTCGCCACCTTGGCCAGCATCTCGTCAAGCGAGCCGGACTCCTCGCCGATCGCCGTCATCTGCACCGCCATGGTTGGAAAGGTACCGGTGGTGCGCATGGAGAAGTTCAGCTGCATGCCAGACGATACGTCACTTTTGACTTTCATCGTTGCATTGCGGAACACCACATTACCGGTTGCCCCGGCAACCGAATCCAGAGCGTCCACCAAAGGCACACCCGCAGCGAACGTCGTGGACAAGGTCCGAGCGAATCGTGCAACTGCCGATTTGTAAAGAATGTCGCCGACGATCGGCATCTTCAGCAGCAAGCGGTCGAACCAGTCGCGAAACCGCTCCGATTTACCGTAGGCGGTCTTGAATGCGAAGGCAGCGAGGAACAACCCCAGCAGGACCAGGTGCCACCAGGCCTGCAGGGTTTCGGACAGACCAATAACCATGAGCGTAAACGCTGGAAGCTCCGCACCGAAGTTGGCAAAAACTTCCTGAAACTGAGGAACGACCTTGATCAGCAGGATCGCAGAAACAATGATCGCGACGAGTACGACGGCAATCGGATAATTCATCGCCTTCTTGATCTTTGCCTTGAGAGCCTCGGTTTTTTCCTTGTAGGTTGCGACGCGATCGAGCAACGTCTCCAAGGAACCAGACTGCTCGCCGGAGTCCACCAGGTTGCAGTAGAGATCGTCAAAGTACTGCGGCTTCTTGCGCAACGCAGTGGCGAAACTGTTACCCGCCGCGACCTCCTGCTTGAGATCATCGACCAGCTTACGCATGTTCGGGTTATCGAACCCCTCGCCAATAATGTCGAATGACTGCAGCAGCGGCACACCGGCCTTCATCATGGTCGCCATCTGACGAGTGAACAAGGCGATATCCATCGGCTTGATCTTCTTGCCAGCACTGAACAGCGACGCCGACTTCTTACGCACCTTCTGAGGGTTTACGCCCTGCTTACGCAGCTGCGCCTTGACCATCGCAGGGCTGATCCCGCTTAGCTCGCCTTTGATCTTCGCACCCTGCTTGTTGGTGCCTTCCCAGGTGAACACATTGGTTTTAATCGCTTTCTGCGCCATGCTAATCCTTGGTCACCCGGTTGACTTCTTCCAGGCTGGTCACGCCCTGCATGGCCTTGAGCAAAGCCGAAGTGCGCAGGTCATTGAAGCCGTCTTTTCGCATCTGGGTGGAAATATCGATCGAATTACCGTCTTCCATGATAATCCTGGCCAACGCTGGCGTGTTTTTAACCACTTCATAAATACCGACACGACCTTTGTAACCGCCTTTGCAATTGTCGCAACCAACCGGACCATAGATTTTGAAGGTTCCAATCTTGTCGGCGGGGAAGCCCTCTTCCAACAGAGCCTCGCGTGGCAGATCGATCTCTTTCTTGCAACTGTTACATAGCTTGCGCGCCAGTCGCTGAGCAATGATCAGGTTCACCGACGTAGCGATATTGAACGCTGCCACCCCCATGTTGCGAAGGCGTGTAAGGGTTTCTGCAGCGCTGTTGGTGTGCAGCGTCGACATCACCATATGGCCCGTCTGCGCGGCCTTGATGGCGATCTCGGCGGTTTCCAGGTCCCGAATCTCGCCCACCATGATGATATCGGGGTCCTGCCGTAGAAATGCGCGCAGCGCCTGGGAGAAGTCCATCCCCTGTCGGGGATTGACGTTGACCTGATTGATACCTTCCAGGTTGATTTCCACCGGATCCTCCGCGGTGGAAATATTTACGTCGACCGTGTTTAGGATATTGAGACCGGTATAGAGGGATACCGTTTTGCCTGAACCCGTAGGACCGGTTACCAGGATCATGCCCTGTGGCTGCTGAAGCGCCTGCATATAGAGCGCTTTCTGTTCTTCCTCGTACCCCAGCGCATCGATCCCCATCTGCGCACTCGACGGATCGAGGATTCGCATCACGATCTTCTCGCCCCATAGTGTAGGCAAGGTATTGACGCGAAAATCGATTGCCTTGGACTTGGACAGCTTCATCTTGATCCGACCGTCCTGGGGTTTACGCCGCTCGGATATATCCAACCCTGCCATCACTTTCAGACGCGCCGATATGCGAGGCGCCAACTGGATGGGGGGGCGAGCGATCTCGTGCAGAATCCCATCGGTGCGGAACCGGACGCGATAGGCTCTTTCATAGGGTTCGAAGTGCAAGTCGGAGGAACCACCACGAATGGCATCGAGCAACATCTTGTTGACGAAGCGCACGACTGGGGCATCATCCGCGACCTCCCCCGCATCATCCGCCCGACCGTCGTCGCTAACGGACTCGACATCCAGCCCATCGAGATCGACCTCTCCCAGATCCTCCAGGCCGGTCGCACCGCTATCGTAGAGCTTGTCGATCGCCTCACCGAGCTTGTCGTCCTCGACCAGAATCGGCTCGATCGAAAGCCCGGTGCTGAACTGGATATCGGCAATCGATTGATGGTTGGCAGGGTCGGAAACTGCGATATACAGCTTGGTGCCGCGCTTGGAGAGGGGAAGGACCCGGTGCTGCTTGGCCAGCTTCTCGCTCACCAGATCCTTGGGCAGCGACTCCTTATCCAACGCAGCAAGATCCAGCAGCGCAACGCCGAACTGCTCGGACGCGAGTTCGGCAATGACGCGGCCCTTGGCCAACCGGTTCTGGACGACGTAGGTGACAAAGGGTGTCTTGCCGCGAATGGCCTGAGCCTGGGCCTGCTGCGCCGTCCTCTCGTCCAGCACACCAGCCGCAACCATCTGCCGCGCCAGCCCGGAAAGGGAAGTATTCTCGCTCATAAGGGTCTCACTTTGTTCTGAGCGAGCCTTATAGCGCGAAAGCCTTGTACTGCAAACAGACGCGAGGCCGAGTGACGCTATTGGTCACATAAGGCCCTAATAATTACCCAGCTCTGGTTCATTTCATTGCTTTCCCAACGAAAGCCTCGACCGTTTTCACGCAGCTCAGTTGAAACAGCACCGGATGCCCCGCCCAAGATTGAAGCGCATCACAATCCAAAATCCAGAACTAGAGCGGATTGCAAGTTGGCACGCCACCTGCTTTATACCCGCCAGGCCCAACGCCTCAACACTCACGGAGATTCATATGAAAGCTCAGATGCAGAAGGGTTTTACCCTCATTGAATTGATGATCGTAGTCGCGATCATCGGAATTTTGGCCGCAGTTGCACTGCCCGCTTACCAGGATTACACGGCCAGAGCCAAGGTTTCCGAGGTCGTACTGGCCGCATCTACGTGCCGTACGGCCATTTCCGAAGCTTCGCAAACCGGTTTCGCGGCAGCCCCATCAGCTGCAGATAGCTTTGGATGTGGTGAGGGCGGAGCCGCAGCCACACCAATTTCTCAGTATGTCGAAAGCATTTCTACTAGTACCGCTGGCGTTATTACCATTACCGCTCGCAATATTTCTCAGCTGGGTACCAATGAGGTTCTGGAGCTAGTGCCCTATAGCGACGCTGCAGCTTCAACCGCTTCGGTTGCCGCTGATTTCGCTAGCGCTTCGCTGAAGCCTATTCGGGCATGGAAATGCAAAACTGGTTCGACCAACGGCATTGAATCCAAGTACCTTCCCGCCAGCTGCCGATAACGCAATACTCCCCGTAGGGATGATGAACTCCGCACGATTACACATCGCCTGAGCGGAACCCAAAACCCTGCCCTAACCGGCGGGGTTTTGTTTTTTTGTCTCGATTAACATGCTCAAATCTAACAAAGTCAGACCGCGGAGTTGGCGACTAATCGCATCGCGGTGACCGGTTATCGGCGGCCTACAGCCGTCCTACTCTCACGTTGTTACCTGACCGCAAGCCAAGAACCCGCGCTTACGCGGAGTAGCTTTTGGGAGGTCGACGGCAACGATCAAGACAATCGGACGGCCTTGACGACACTCCGCGTTTACCCTGCTAACGGTAAGTTCACCACCCGACGGTTATTCAACACCGCACCTCGGGCGCCCACTCCACCGCTACAGCCAGCTCAATCGGTGGGGATACGCCGCGCAGAACGCAACGACGCAAGACGACCATCGCCAATCAATGGAGGCGCTAGAATACCCATGCTTCAGCATGTTTGGTGTGCAGATAAGCCAGGTGATGCCGGAGGTTTCGAGCATCCCGAATAAGATGCTCCCCAAAAGGGTGCTGCATAGCGTGCCGGATTGCTTAGCAGAGCGGCACCGAGTCAGAAAGTCAGGGCGAAGATAGCCCAGACCGCGAACGTGCGTGACATCACCTTAATCAAGCACCAGAGACTCGAGAAGTCGAAGTCGGCATCATCCGTCTAATGGGATCCAGATCGCATGCAGGTGATTTGGGCGCAGAGCCCAGTCCGTCAATTCGGAAATGCATTCTTTGTCGAGCAAGGACTGTCGTTTCACACAAAGCCAAGCGAATGGCACGGTCGCTCAGGATCGGCTGACGCTGCTCCGGTACGACACAGGCGGAATAAGAGCCTCTAGGCTCGGCCACACGAGGGTGACGCGACATCAACATTCATGTTATTGGCTCGCGCATGGGTAACCCATACTTAGACGTCGGCCCAACGCTGGCAGGTGAATCCGCCCCAGCATGTCCTAGGTGACCACTGCGCAAGCCTGACGGCACATTCAGCGCCTAATGCCCGCTAAACAGGCGCCGCTGCCAAACTGCTCTCGGCGGAATGCCCAGCCCCGCAGGATTCCCGTCGACATTCGCCCTACACCGTAACGGACACATGCACTTCGAATGTCGATTTCGCGCTCGGCCAATCCAACGTACATCGGCAAGGCATCGCAGCAGCTAATGTCTTGTTCAAACAAACGCCCTGCATCGGCAGAGCGTCTTCGTTTCAACAGACGGCTAGCTTAGATCGCCCCGCGCCTACGCAGCAGCTCGATCACCTGCCTAACGCCCTCTTCCAGGGCCGTCATTTCGCTATCAACCACCAAGTCAGCACACAGCGGCACATCGTACGGGAACGACTCGCCCGGAATGTTATCCCCACCGGCTGCATACAACCCCTGCGGATCGCGCTGGCGGCAGGCCTGCGGAGAGGCCTGTACGTAGACGGTGATCAGACGTTCATCGCCGATCAACGCCTTGGCCTGTTCGCGACCTTCGGCGTCAGGGGCGACGAACGCGGCCAGGGTGATCAGCCCCGCCTCGTTGAACTGACGTGCGACGTGGGCGGCGCGGCGCCAGTTTTCGGTGCGGCCGGCGCGGTCCTGCGGTAGGCCTTTGTTCAGGTCGTGGCGCAGGTTCTGGCCGTCGAGGACGTAAACCGCACGTCCCATATCGAACAGCTTGCGTTCCACCGCATAGGCCAGGGTGCTCTTGCCAGCGCCGGACAGGCCGGTGAACAACACGGTCGCCGGCTGCTGGCCGAAGCGTGTGGCACGCTCGTCGGTAGAGACGTGGGCCATCGCGCCATGATGACCACCCGAACCATGGGTAACCGGGTCGGCGATGATCATGCCGGCGCCGACGGTGCCATTGGTGAGCCGATCGATGACGATGAAGGCGCCAGTGGTGCGGTTCTGCTCGTAGCCATCCAAGGCGATCGGCGCGTCCAGACTGACCTTGACCTTGCCTATCTCGTTGAGCAGCAGGCTGCTCGCCGCGCCCTTCTCCAGCGTGTTCACATCCACCGTGTGAGTGATGCTGGCAATCGAGCCCGGCACATAGCTGGTGGCGCGCTTGATGTCGTACTTCTTGCCCGGCAGCATCGGCTCTTCGCCCATCCACACCAGCATTGCCTCGAAACCATCGGCGATACGCGGGCGGCTGTCGGCATGTACCAGCATGTCACCGCGTGACACGTCGATCTCGTCTTCCAAGGTCAGAGTAATGGCTTCGCCTGGCGTGGCCTGCTCCAGCTCGCCGTCGAAGGTGACGATGGATTTCACTCGACTGGTCTTGCCGGACGGCAGCACGGCGATCTCGTCACCCTTGCGCACGATGCCGCTGGCCAGGGTGCCGGCGAAACCACGGAAGTTCAGGTTCGGGCGGTTGACGTACTGCACCGGGAAACGCAGATCATCGAAGTTACGGTCGCCGGCAATCTCGACGCTCTCGAGAATTTCCATCAGCGATTGCCCCTGGTACCAGGGTGCGCGCTCGCTGCGATTGACCACGTTATCGCCCTTGAGCGCGGACATCGGCACGAAGTGCAGCGACGACGGCTTGAGCTCGATGCGCTCGGCAAACGCCAGGTAGTCGGCTTTGATCTTCTCGAAGACGTCCTGATCGAAGTTCATCAGGTCCATCTTGTTGATGGCAACGACGATGTGCTTGATGCCCAGCAGCGAGGTGATGAAGCTGTGGCGCTTGGTCTGAGTCTGCACGCCATAGCGGGCATCGACCAGGATGATCGCCAGGTCGCAGGTGGACGCCCCGGTGGCCATGTTGCGGGTGTACTGCTCGTGGCCGGGGGTATCGGCAATGATGAACTTACGCTTCGCCGTGGAGAAATAACGGTAGGCCACATCGATGGTGATGCCCTGCTCACGCTCGGCCTGCAGGCCATCGACCAGCAACGCCAGATCGACGTCCTCGCCAGTGGTACCGACCTTCTTCGAATCGCGGGTAATGGCCTCCAGATGATCCTCATAGATCATCTTCGAGTCATGCAGAAGGCGGCCGATCAACGTGCTCTTGCCGTCGTCGACGTTGCCGCAGGTGAGGAAACGCAGGAGCTCCTTGCGCTCGTGCTGCGCCAGGTACGCGAGGATGTCCTGGCCGATCAAATCTGACTGATGAGACATGGTGCGCGATCCTTAGAAATAACCCTGGCGTTTCTTTTCTTCCATCGACCCGGTGGCATCGTGGTCGATGACGCGGCCCTGACGCTCGGATGTCCGGGTCAGCAGCATTTCCTGGATGATCTCCGGCAAAGTGGTGGCGGTGGATTCCACCGCGCCGGTCAGCGGATAGCAACCGAGGGTACGGAAGCGCACCATCTTCTTGTGGATACCGGCCTTCTGCTCGGGTGTCAGGTGGTCGAGGATGCGCTCATCGTCGATCATCACCAGCGTGCCGTTAAGCTCCACCACTTCCCGCTCGGCCGCGAAATACAGCGGCACGATCGGGATCTGCTCCAGGTAGATGTACTGCCAGATATCCAGCTCGGTCCAGTTGGAGAGCGGGAACACCCGAATCGACTCGCCTTTCTTGACTTTGCCGTTGTACAGGTTCCACAACTCGGGACGCTGGTTCTTCGGATCCCAGCGGTGCTTGCTGTCCCGGAAGGAGTAGACGCGCTCCTTGGCCCGGGACTTCTCCTCATCACGGCGGGCGCCGCCGAAGGCCGCATCGAAGCCGTACTTGTCCAGCGCCTGCTTGAGCCCTTCGGTTTTCATCACGTCGGTGTGCTTGGCACTGCCGTAGGTGAAGGGATTCATGTCCTGCGCCACACCCTCGGGGTTGATGTGGGTGATCAATTCAAGGCCCATTTCCTCGACCATCCGGGAGCGGAAGGCGTACATCTCCTGGAATTTCCAGCGCGTGTCGACGTGCAGCACCGGAAATGGCAGCTTGCCCGGAAAGAAGGCTTTGCGCGCCAGATGCAGCATCACGGCCGAATCCTTGCCGATGGAATAGAGCATCACCGGGTTACCGAACTCGGCGGCGACCTCACGGATGATATGGATGCTTTCCGCCTCCAGCTGTTTCAGATGCGTCAGTTTGTCGACCATGGCTACTCACGATTTGGCAGGTGGACGGCCGGCCGGCCGTTGATTGGGCGCAACTCTAACACGGCCTTAAATTCTAATCAGGCCGCCTTTTAGATCTAAAAGCTATAGATTTATATCGAGCAGGAGTACGAAGCGGCCGCATCAGGCCGCCGATTCGACGAGCTCCGACCTGGACCTCGTCAGCCGGATAAGCTCACGCCGGATTAGGGCAGTCGATGAAGCGATGCTCGATTCCGAACTGCCGCGCCAGGTAGTCGCCGAGCGCCTGAACCCCGTACCGCTCGGTGGCATGGTGCCCCGCCGCGAAGAAGCTCAAACCGTTTTCCCGGGCGATGTGCGCGGTAGGCTCGGAGATTTCGCCCGTGATGTAGGCGTCCACGCCGGCGGCGACGGCCTTGTCGATATAACCCTGGGCACCACCGGTGCACCAGGCGACGCGACGGATCGGACCCCGGCCTTCGACCATCAACGGCTGGCGCCCGAGCGCTTGCTGTATGCGATGCATCAATTCGGCTGGAGCCAGCGGCTGCTCCAGCGACCCGACCAACCCGACCGAACGCGGATTCTCCGGCTCCAGTCCACCTTCGATGCACAGCCCCAGCAGCCTGCCCAGCTGGACGTTATTGCCGACCTCGGGGTGCACATCGAGTGGCAGATGATAGGCGAGCAAGGAAATGTCGTGACCCAGCAATGTCTTCAAACGACGCTGCTTCATTCCGACGATGCGCGCATCCTCGTTCTTCCAGAAGTAACCGTGGTGCACCAGTACCAGGTCGGCATCAGCCTCGACCGCAGCATCGAGCAGTGCCTGGCTGGCCGTCACACCACTGACGATGCGGGCGACCCGAGGACGCCCTTCGACCTGAAGACCGTTGGGACAGTAATCGGCAATCCTTCCGGCCTCCAGATAGCGGTCCGCCTCCTGGACCAGCGTGCTAAGCGAAACAGTCACATCGACCTCTCCTTCGCTGCAGCGAGCCCGCGGCAATGACCAGTGCGCTGCTGCAAATCATGAATGCGAAGCTGCATTTCAGTTCGAGCTTCGTATAATGCCGCCACCTTAAGGCGCGCTCCCCGCGCCCGCAACTCTGTCCGGATTCCCGCGCGATGTTCAATGCCCTGCGTTTCCTAGGCTGGCCGCTGCTGGTCGGCATACTCGTAGCACTGCTGATCATCCAGCGCTACCCGCAGCTGGTGGGGATCACCGAACCGGATATTGGTCTCCAGCAGGCGCCCCTAATAGCCGCCGGCTCCCAGCAGGGCCCCTATTCGTATGCCAATGCCGTGGCTTCGGCGGCACCAGCCGTTGCCAATCTCTATACCACCAAGGTCATCGAGAAGACGGAGCAGCAACCGCCTTTGGCCAAAGACCCGCTGTTCCAGCGCTTTTTCAACGACAACCTGCCACGGCAGCGGCGCATGGAGTCGAGCCTCGGCTCGGCAGTCATCATGAGCCCCGAGGGCTACCTGCTGACCAACAATCACGTTACAGCCAATGCCGAGCAGATCGTCGTGGCGCTCAAGGATGGCCGCGAGACCCTGGCCAGGGTGATCGGCAGTGATCCGGAAACCGACCTCGCGGTCCTCAAGATCGACCTGGCTGAGCTTCCGGCGATAACCCTTGGCCACTCCGATCGCATCCGCGTCGGTGACGTCACGCTGGCAATCGGCAACCCATTCGGGGTCGGCCAGACCGTGACCATGGGCATCATCAGCGCCACCGGACGCAACCAGCTGGGCCTCAATACCTACGAAGACTTCATCCAGACCGACGCCGCGATCAATCGTGGCAACTCGGGCGGCGCACTGGTCGATGCCGGCGGTAACCTCATCGGTATCAACACGGCGATCATTTCCGAGTCCGGCGGCTCACAGGGCATCGGCTTCGCCATCCCGGTGAAGCTTGCGCTGGAGGTGATGAAATCGATCATCGAGCACGGTCAGGTGATTCGCGGCTGGCTCGGAGTGGAGGTGCAATCGCTGACCCAGGAGCTGGCCGAGTCTTTCGGCCAGGAGGGCCGCCCGGGCATCGTCGTAGCCGGCGTCTACCGCGACGGCCCTGCCGAACGAGCCGGCCTGCAGCCTGGCGATCTGATTCTCAGCATCGATGGTGTGCAGTCAGCCGACGGTCGCAGCTCGATGAATCAGGTTGCCCGCGCGCGGCCGGGTGAGAAGATCGACATCGACATCCTACGCAACGGCAAACCGTTGACCCTCACCGCGGAAGTGGGCGTCCGCCCACCGGTGAACGCCGCCCCCCGGTAGCAACGCACTCAGCGAACCCGCCCGGGTTCGCTAAGCCTGCACTCTTAGCCGAGCGCCTCTAGCCGAGCGCCTCGAGTAACGCCTGATTCTGCTCGGGCGTGCCAATGGTGATGCGCAGAAACTGCTCGATACGCGGCTGCTTGAAGTGACGCACGATCACGCCCTGCTCGCGCAGTCCGGCGGCGATGGTCGCCGCGTCGCGTTGCGGGTGGCGCGCAAAAATGAAGTTCGCCGCCGAAGGCAGAACCTCGAAGCCGCGCGCCTGCAACGCCGCGGTCACCTTTTCCCGGCTGTCGATAACCTGCCGGCAGGTCCGCTCGAAGTATTCGCGATCCTCGAAGGCAGCGGCCGCTCCAGCAATAGCGATGCGATCCAGTGGATAAGAGTTGAAGCTGTTCTTGATGCGTTCCAGCGCCTCGATCAGCTCCGGATGGCCGACCGCCAGACCAACCCGCAACCCGGCCAACGAGCGCGACTTGGAGAGCGTCTGGGTCACCAGCAGGTTCGGGAAACGATCGACCAGGGCAATCGCCGACTCGCCGCCGAAATCGACATAGGCCTCGTCGACCAACACGACGGACTCGGTATTGGCCTGCAACAGCCGCTCGATCGCGTCGAGCGGCAACAGGCAGCCGGTCGGCGCGTTCGGGTTGGGGAAGATGATGCCGCCGTTCGGTCGCTGGTAATCGGCGACGTCGATTTGGAACTGCGGGTTCAACGCGATGGTTTCGTAGGCGATGCCGTACAGCCCACAGTAGACCGGATAGAAGCTGTAGCTGATATCAGGAAACAGCAACGGACGGCCATGCTGAAACAGCCCGTGAAACGCGTGCGCCAGCACTTCGTCGGAGCCATTACCGACGAACACCTGGGTTGGCTGCACATTGTAGTAGTCGGCGACGGCCTGCTTGAGTCGCTCACCATTGGGATCCGGATACAGGCGCAGGCCATCGTTGATTTCCGCCTGCATCGCAGCGATCGCCCGTGGCGACGGGCCGTAGGGGTTCTCGTTGGTGTTGAGCTTGACCAGCTTGCTCAGCTTGGGTTGCTCGCCTGGCACATAGGGCACCAGGTCCTTGACGAAGGGGCTCCAGAACTTGCTCATCCGCCCTTCTCTCCTCGAATTTGGTCGGTTTGCCGTAGGGTGGAAAACCGCGAAGCGTTTTCCACCTGCCACGCTGGCCAGCGGTGGGCAAGCAAAGCGTTGTCCACCCTACGATCTGACTTGTCGCTTGCAGCTTGAAGCTTGCCGCTAGCCTTTGATCCGGTACTCGGCGCTGCGCGCATGCGCAGTCAGCGATTCGCCGCGCGCCAGGACCGACGCCACCTTGCCCAAGGTCGAGGCCCCCTCGGCCGAGCAATTGATGATCGACGAGCGCTTCTGGAAGTCATACACACCCAGCGGCGAAGAGAAACGCGCAGTCCCGGAAGTCGGTAGCACGTGATTGGGGCCGGCGCAATAGTCGCCCAGCGCCTCGGCGGTGTAGCGCCCCATGAAGATCGCTCCGGCATGGCGAATCTGCGGCAGCCACTGCTCCGGTTCGGCGACCGAAAGCTCCAGATGTTCAGGGGCGATGCGGTTAGCCACCTCGATGGCCTGCTGCATGTCAGCCACCTGGATCAGCGCGCCGCGACCTTCGATGGAGGTGCGGGCGATGTCGGCACGCTCCAGGGTTGGCAGCAGGCGGGCGATGCTCTCGGCGACGCGATCGAGGAACGCGGCATCCGGGCTGACCAGGATCGATTGCGCATCCTCATCGTGCTCGGCCTGGGAGAACAGGTCCATGGCGATCCAGTCCGGATCGGTCTGGCCATCACAGACCACGAGGATTTCCGACGGCCCGGCAATCATGTCGATGCCGACCTTGCCGAACACGTGGCGCTTAGCGGTAGCGACGTAGATGTTGCCCGGCCCAACGATCTTGTCCACCGGCGGCACGCTCTCGGTGCCGTAGGCCAACGCCGCGACGGCTTGCGCCCCGCCGATGGTGAAGACCCGGTCGACACCGGCAATGCAGGCCGCAGCCAGCACCAGCTCGTTGACCTCGCCACGCGGCGTCGGCACCACCATGACCACTTCCGGCACGCCGGCGACCTTGGCCGGAATGGCGTTCATCAGCACTGAAGACGGATAGGAAGCCTTGCCGCCCGGCACGTAGAGGCCGGCGCGATCCAGCGGCGTGACCTTCTGACCGAGCACCGTGCCGTCGGCCTCGGTGTAGGTCCAGGAGTCCTGTTTCTGCCGCTCGTGATAGTTGCGTACGCGCTCGGCAGCGATTTCCAGCGCCTCGCGCTGCTCCGGGGTGATGCGCTCGAGCGCCTGTTCCAGACGCGCGCGCGGCAGGATCAGATCGGCCATGGAGGCGACTTCCAGCGCGTCGAAACGCTGGGTCAGCTCGACGACCGCTGCATCGCCGCGCTCGCGCACGGCCTTGATGATCTCCAGCACCCGCGCGTTAACGCCGTCGTCGGAGACGCTTTCCCAGCTCAGCAGATGGTCCAGATGACGAGCGAAGTCGGCATCGGCAGCGTTGAGTCGGCGAATGGCGGAGGGAGCGGTCATAGCGGGCCTCTTGGTTGGCTAGGCATCGGAAGCAGCCGGCTTCGTTGCAACCGCACGAAGCGCAGGCCGGGCTCTCAGGCGCCGCTAGAATATCAAGCCCACCGTGCGGGCACCTGAGAATTTCAGCTATGGCACGAATAGGCAGGCGCGGCCGCAGCCGCGTGAGATATCAATGCTGATGCTGCTCAACGGCCGCGTGCAGCGTATCGATCAGCGCCTGGATGCGCGCGTGCTGCATCTTCATCGAAGCCTTGTTCACCACCAGGCGCGAGCTGATGGTGGCGATCAGCTCCTGGGGCTCGAGGCCATTGGCACGCAGCGTGTTGCCGGTGTCGACCACGTCGATGATCTTGTCGGCCAGCCCCACCAGTGGCGCGAGCTCCATGGAGCCGTACAGCTTGATGATGTCGACCTGACGACCCTGCTCGGCGTAATAGCGCTTGGCCACATTGACGAACTTGGTCGCCACACGCAGACGGCCCTTCGGCTCCGGCGCGCCAACCTTGCCGGCGGTCATCAACTTGCAGTTGGCGATCTTCAGGTCGAGCGGCTCGTACAGCCCCTGGCCACCGTACTCCATCAGCACGTCCTTGCCGGCGACGCCAAGGTCGGCCGCGCCATGCTCGACATAGGTCGGCACGTCGGTGGCACGGACGATGAGCAGACGCACGTCATCCTGGGTGGTCGGGATGATCAGCTTGCGGCTCTTGTCCGGATTCTCGGTAGGCTCGATGCCTGCGACAGCGAGCAGTGGCAGCGTGTCATCGAGAATGCGGCCTTTGGACAGGGCGATGGTGAGCATGGAGCGTTTTCCTTGAACGGCAACGGCCAACCTTGAGCGGCGACCATGTGACCAACTGCGATCTCGCGTAGCAGATCGCTATCAGCCGGGAACGCGGCGAATCTTCGCCCCGAGCAACTGCAGTTTCTCCTCGATGCATTCGTAGCCACGGTCGATGTGGTAGATGCGATCGATTAGCGTATCGCCTTCGGCCACCAGACCGGCGATCACCAGGCTCGCCGAAGCGCGCAGGTCGGTCGCCATGACCGGAGCACCCTTGAGATGATCGACGCCGGTGACGATGGCGGTGTTGCCCTCGACGAGAATCTGCGCACCCATGCGATTCATCTCGTAGACGTGCATGAAGCGGTTCTCGAAGACCGTTTCGATGACCGTACCGGTGCCCTCAGCGATGGCATTGAGCGCAATGAACTGCGCCTGCATGTCGGTGGGAAACGCCGGGTACGGCGCGGTGCGGACGTTGACCGCCTTCGGCCGCTTGCCCTTCATGTCCAGTTCGATCCAGTCGCTGCCAGTATCGATGTGCGCGCCCGCCTCGACCAGCTTGTGCAGAACGGCCTCGAGCAGCGTCGCGTCGGTATCCTTCAGGCGCACGCGACCGCCAGTGGCTGCAGCGGCGACCAGGTAGGTGCCAGTCTCGATACGGTCGGGCATCACGCTGTAACGACCACCACCGAGGCGCTTGACGCCATCGATGGTGATGGTGTCGGTGCCGGCACCGGAGACCTTGGCGCCCATGGCATTGAGGAAGTTGGCCAGATCGACCACCTCCGGCTCGCGCGCGGCGTTTTCCAGCACGCTGCGGCCGTTGGCCAGCGCCGCGGCCATCATGATGTTCTCGGTACCGGTCACGCTGACCGTATCGAAGAAGAAGTGCGCGCCGCGCAGGCCACCGGCCGGCGCCTTGGCCTTGATGTAGCCGCCTTCGACGTCGATCTGCGCGCCCATGGCCTCGAGACCACGGATGTGCAGGTCGACCGGACGCGAACCGATGGCGCAACCACCGGGCAGCGCGACCTCCGCCTCCCCGAAACGCGCAACCATCGGGCCGAGCACCAGAATCGACGCACGCATGGTCTTCACCAGCTCGTACGGCGCGACCAGGGTCTTGATGCTGCTGGCGTCGACTTCGACGCTGAGCTTCTCGTCGATGATCGGCTGCACGCCCATGCGGCCGAACAGCTCGATCATCGTGGTGATGTCGTGCAGGTGCGGCAGGTTGCAGACGGTAACCGGGGTGTCGGCCAGCAAGGTGGCGGCCAGAATCGGCAGCGCGGAGTTCTTCGCGCCGGAAATGCGAATCTCGCCATCGAGGCGAATGCCACCGGTAATGATCAGTTTGTCCATGGATATACCCGTAAGCCGCAGGCTCGAAGCACTGTCGAAGGGGGCGGCGCGGTCATCGAGACGCGCTCTGCCTGGAATGATTGGTTGCGCGGGCCTGAGCCGATCAGGCGCGCGCGGCCCAGTCTGTGCGACTGAAGAACTTCATGGTGACGGCGTGGATGCTGCCGTCGGCGATCCATGGATTGAGATGAGCGTAGATCTGCTGCTGACGCTTCACCGGGCTCAGGGCGGCCAGTTCATCACTGATCACGTTGAGCTGGAAGTTGCAGCCTTCGCCTTCCACTTCCACCTGGGCTCCCGGAATCTTCGCTTCCAGGAAATTCTTCACTTCTAGGGCCTGCATGTTCTACCTCGATCGGGCGCAGGACGCGCACGGGCCGGCCATCATACAAAAAAGCCCGAAGGCTGCGAACCCCGAACCTCGCGCGCAGATCTCAATCCAGCGTTTCGGCACCCTGATCGCGCTCGCGCCGCTGCCGGGACAGCCCGCTGTCGCTCTGCACGGCCGGGAAGCGCGAGGAGGCGAAGCGCACCACCAGGATCGCCAGCGCCAGCAGCAGGATCGCGCCGGACACATAGACCACGCCCATGTCCGGACGGTGGTGATGGGAAATATCGGAAATCAGCAGGCGGGTCAGCGCGGTGATCGCCACATAGATAAGGAAGCGCACCGGCATGTGGTTGGTCTTGAAATAGATCCCGACCATCGCGCCCAGCTCGAGATAGATGAACAGCAGCAGGATGTCATCTATCGATATGTGGCCCTTCTCGACCATGCCGAGAAAGGCCATGACCGCGGCCCAAGCCGTCACTGCGCCGATGGCAAACAGCGCCAGGTAGTGGAAGCTCTCGACCAGCAAATTGCCAAGCGATTCGGCGAGCCCATGCACGCCATCGCGCAAGCTTTCCGCCCAGCGCAGTTTCATACGGCTGTCTCCTTGTCAGACCGGGGAAGCGTCCAGTGGCAGGATATCCATAAGGCCGGACACTCTGGCAATCTTCTGCATGTCATCAGGCAAGCCAGTGACACGCAGCTCGACGCCAGCCGCCCTAGCATCGCGCATGAAAGCCAGAAGCAGCGACAGCCCGACACTACTGGAGCGCTCCACGGCGGAGCAATCGAGCGTCAGCGGCGAGCGGCCGCCAGCGATCAGCGACCGGCCGGCTTCACGCAAGGCCGGTCCACTGCGGTAATCCAACACGCCGCGCAGGCGCAGTTCGGCCTCGCCAGAGCGCTCGATCTGCGCCTCACTCATCACCAGCCGCCTGCTGCCCGGCTTCGGTTTCCTTCGCCCGCGCCACCACTTCGGCCCAGCCATCGATGGTCTTGTCCAGATCGCCGCCGTTCTTCTGCATCGAGTCGGCGAACTGGTCACGGAACAGCTTGCCTATGTTGATGCCATTGATGATCACGTTGCGCACGCGCCACTCGCCATCGTTGACCATGGTGTAGGACACCGGATAGATCTCGCCCTGCCTCCCCACCACTTCCATGCCGACACTGGTGCGCTTGGGGTCCTGCTTGCCGCTGGGCGGCAGCACGCGAATCTGCTGGTTGTTGTACTCGAGCAAGGCATTGCCATAGAACTGCATCAGGCTGCGCTTGAAGTTTTCCTGAAAACGCTTCATTTGCTCGGGCGAGGCATTGCGCGAGTACTTGACGGTCATGATGCTGCGAGAGATGCCGTCCGCATCGACTACCGGACCGAGAATCTCATTGAGCGAATCGTAGAACGCCGACGGATCGTTACGGTACTGCTCCTTGTTGGCCTTCAGGTCGGCCAGCAGTTCGTCGGTGGTCTTCTGGATCACCTGATGCGCGCTCAGCGCGGCATGGGAGAACATGGGCAATACGGCCAGCAGAACCAGCAGGCCGCGACGCAGGGCAGTCATCATTCGCTTCTCCTTTACTCTTTATTAACCGAATTGAGCAGGAACTTGCCGATCAGGTCCTCGAGCACCAGCGACGACTGGGTGTCCTGGATGGTATCTCCGTCCTTCAGCACCTCTTCCTCCCCGCCCACGCTGATGCCGACATACTTCTCTCCGAGCAGGCCGGCCGTCAGGATCGAGGCCGTGGAATCGGCCGGCAGGATGTTCACATCCTCCTGGATTTCCAGGGTCACCCGTCCGGTATAGCTGTCGCGGTCCAGATCGATCGCGGTGACCTTGCCGATGGTTACGCCAGCCATGGTCACCTTTGATCGGACCGTCAATCCGGCGATATTGTCGAAATAGGCATACAGCTTATAGGTATCGGTGTCGGCCACGCTCAGCCCGCTGACGCGCAGCGACAGCAGCAGCAGGGCCAGCAGGCCGGCGAGCAGGAACAGGCCGACGCCCATCTCCAGAGTGCGGATACGCATCAGAAATCTCCAAACATCAATGCGGTCAAAATGAAGTCGAGCCCAAGCACCGCCAGCGAGGCGTAGACCACGGTTCGGGTCGTGGCGCGGCTGATCCCTTCGGAAGTCGGCTCGCAGTCGTAGCCCTGGAAGACAGCGATCCAGGTCACGACGAAGGCGAATACGACGCTCTTGATCACGCCGTTGAGCACATCCGAATGAAAGTCGACACTGTTCTGCATGTTGGCCCAGAACGAGCCTTCGTATACGCCGAGCCAGTCAACGGCGACCATCGCTCCGCCCCAGATGCCGACCACATTGAAGATCAGCGTCAGCAACGGCAGGGAAATGAAACCCGCCCACAGGCGCGGCGCGATGATGTATTTCAGCGGGTCGACACCGATCATCTCCAGGCTCGACAACTGCTCGGTTGACTTCATGTTGCCAATCTCGGCCGCCAAGGCCGACCCGGCGCGACCGGCGAACAGCAATGCAGTCACGACCGGCCCCAGCTCACGCAGCAGCGTCAACGCGACCATCTGACCGACAGCCTGCTCGGACCCGTAGCTGCTGAGGATGTTGTAGCCCTGCAGCGCCAGCACCATACCGATGAAGATACCGGACACCACCACGATAGCCAGCGACAGCACCCCCACCGAATAGAGCTGCTTGACCAGCAGGGAAAATCCGTTGCGCAGCCCGCTGCGACCGAACAGGGCGTGCATGAGAAAAATTGTCGACCGCCCCAACGCCGCCACGACATCAAGACCGGCACGCCCGAGCAGAGCAATCCGATCCAACAGCGAACGCTTACGCATCACCACCTCCCAGCAGATCATCAGCGTAGGCCGGCGCAGGGAAATGGAATGGAACCGGGCCATCCGCCGAACCTTTCATGAACTGCCGGATACGGGGATTATCCGATTCCATCAGCTCCGCAGGCGTGCCCTGCCCCAGCACCTGGGCATCACCCACGACATAGATGTAATCGGCGATGGAGGCAGTCTCGGCCAAGTCGTGCGACACCACGATACTGGTTATCCCCAGCGCATCGTTGAGCAGCCTGATCAGGCGCACCAAGACCCCCATCGCGATCGGGTCCTGTCCGGCGAAAGGCTCGTCATACATCAGAATCTGCGGATCGAGGGCAATCGCCCGCGCCAGCGCAACACGTCGCTTCATGCCGCCGGACAGCTCGTCCGGCATCAGCTCGATGGCACCACGCAAGCCGACGGCCTGCAGCTTCATCAGCACGATGTCGCGAATCATTTCGTCCGGCAGCCGGGTATGAACGCGCAGCGGGAATGCGACGTTCTCGAACACATCGAGATCGGTGAACAGCGCACCGCTCTGGAACAACACGCCCATCTGCTTGCGCATGTCGAACAGCTCGCTGCGCGAGAGGCTCGGCAGGTTCTGCCCGGTCACCCAGACCTCACCGCGCGAAGGCATCAGCTGGGCGGCGATCAGCCGCAGTAGCGTCGTCTTTCCGCATCCCGACGGCCCCATGATGGCCGTTACCTTCCCTCGCGGAATGGCGATATCGACTTTATTGAAGATACTCCGCTCGCCGCGCATGAAGGTTACTCCCTTCAGCTCGACCGCGTAGTCGTTGCAGGCGCTCATCTGGTCTCCTTGCATGCAGTCTGCGAAACAGACGGCTCCCGATGACGCC
>Ga0207848_100281_pt1 | contig 27489 bp, 36 predicted proteins | sample TtaePargueraPR_10_FD_187737 | JGI IMG/M metagenome (GOLD analysis project Ga0207848, IMG submission 187737) | Aerobic enrichment media microbial communities from Bioluminiscent Bay, La Parguera, Puerto Rico - Tt and M2 (3) (SPAdes) | ecosystem: Environmental > Aquatic > Marine > Unclassified ... | reverse complement strand
TACCGATTTTCCAATGTGACCCAAAATGTGACCCAAAATGTGACCCATTTTCTATGGAATTGACATTCGAACCGAACTATGAAAAGAACATAACGGGAACAATTTAGGTAAAAAATATATGGGTCACGATTGGGATGGCTATATCAGTCTGCTGGATGCGGCCAGAATGAATGATCATTGCCGGATCTATTGCGCCAACCATCTTTGCGATCATGACGGGCGGCTTGCATATCGCCCGTTGATCGATCGGCACGGGCCGCATATCGGGCTGGGGGATATCCTCCGCAAGCTGCGGTGCGCCAGGTGCGGATCGCTTGGTGCATTCCCGATCATGGAACCGGGAACAAAGGCGACCCCGGCCAAACCGCTTTACTGCGCCATTCACACCGACCAGCCCCACCCTTGCGACAAGGCCGGAGCCTGCAAGGATGGGTGCCGGGTGGCTGGTTAGGGCTTCTGTTGTGAAAGCGCCTTATGAACAGCCGCATCTTTGCTTTTGCTGCCGGCACTGCTGCCGAAATAGTACGAGATCACCTGTTCCGCCTTGGCAGAAACATAACCGATCAGAGTCCCGACCAGCGCGGCGCTGTCTGCATTCTGAACCCCCAACCCCTTCGCGATGACATAGGCCACCATCGACAGAAAGCCAAAGATCACGATGAAAGCAAGAATGCGCGGCGTCCAGCTATCCCCTGTTTTGGTTTCGCGGGTGCGGGCACTATCGCGGTCTTGCTGGTGAATACGCTCGATATCAATATCAAGCTCTTTCATTCGGAGCTTGAATTCCTGATCCGCTTTTTTCAAGGCAAGCAATTGATCAGGCGATGCCGATTGCACAGCCGCGGCGATCTGATCTTCGCTGGCATCTTCATCACCCAGAAGCGCACCTGCGATGGTGCGCGTTGCAAGGCCACCAAGCGGACCACCGATGGCCGTGCCCAGAACTGGCGCAACGGTTTTGACAATCGATTTCCAATCAAAGTCCATCACGCACCCCCGACAAAGCGTTCATAGTCATCAACGAACTGTTGCACCGTGCCCTTGCCAAGAGCGGTGTTATAGAATTGCTTCCAATAGACACCAAGTGCGCGGATATCGGTTGCCGCTGGCAACGGTTCGGGGCGGCGGTAATAATGCACCCGGCACATCAAAACCGCATAGGCCAGGTTGAATACCAGATTATCCGCCCGGTCAAAGGCCGGGATCAGATAGGCATCAACCGCACCGCGCAGGTCGGCGCGATAGTCCAGATAGTTGCCATAGATATCGGCAAGGGTATCGGGTTCCATCTGGAAAATGCCGCGCGCCGGTCCATCGCCCATCTGGCGGACATACTGCCCGCAATGGCTTTCGTGGGCCGCCGTGCCAAGCACAAGGTTCTCGGCGGCAGGCGACCACATCCGGGCATCTTTCAAAACGGGCCGGATGACATCCAAGCGCAACTGTTCCGCATTCATCGGATCCACTCCATGGCCAAAGAAATCCATGCCATCGCCCAACCGACAAACGCACCCGCGATGGTCAGCAAAACAACAAACCATTCCGCCGACCCGGCAAAGATTGATGCACCGCCAAACAGGACACCGCCGGCGGCCATGGCAACAAGCTGCAGGATAATCATCATTTCTGTGTTCCTTTCGCGTAGTTCGCCAAGATCCGGTCAAGGATGGCCTGACTGCCACTGGGGCCAAGCCACGAACAAATTCCGATGCAGGCGACCGTCTGACTGCCTTCAAGCGCGAAATAGCTGGCAACACCCGAACCGACCGCAGCGCACATCACGGCCATCGGCACTTCCCACAGAAGATCCCACGACCAGAACCGCCGCTGCCCCAGCCGAACAAGGCGCTGATGCCAAAGCATGCGCACCAGAACAGCAAAGGAAACAAGCAGCCCGTTGGTCTTGATCAGGTCCACAAGCGATTCAATCGAGAATGAAGGCGGCAGGTTCTCTTGCATCTCACCCCCTGATGCATGGCGTTTCGATCGTTCGGCACTCAGGCGGCTGGCCCCGTAAGCTTGGGCGCAAGGTCTTGCCATGCATCCCCGCTGGCAACAAGGCAGCTCGGCCCGCCGGGATAGGTAAACAGGATGGTCCAGCTTTCCCCGTCCGGGGATTTAAGCACCTCGATCACCCCGCCATTCGCCGCCACCCCGACGGCAACCGGTTCCTCGTGATACTTGGCCGACAGGCTGGCAAGAACCTTGTCCCGATTACCGCAGACCGGGGCCGCTTGTGCAGAGGCATAGGCCCAAAGAAAAAGGCCCATCGCAAAGATGAGCCCCGGCAGGCGTTTGATGGTTTTCATGACAACCCCCTATGAGGATGTTGACGGCCAATGACTGTCATCGGCGTAATCAGTCGGTATGCCGCCCGGCGTAGCCTTGAGCACCCAGCTTGCTGCATATACCGATGTGATCCATGCATCGGCAGCATCCCCCACGGCGATCATCTGATCAGGTGTGAGGTTGCGATCAACATTATCCGCCCCACGGAAAAGGATGGTGCTGGAATCTTCATTGATCTTTTGCTTTAGCGCGATGGTGTATTTCGCCTGAATATTGCGGCGGTCAAGATCGTTGCGCAGATCCACATCCCAGCCAAGACCCGTCGGCAAATCGCCGGGATACTGGCGCGCATTGCGTTGGGCGTCGACACTGGTGCTGGCCGGCGCTGGTGACACCCATTGCGTCCCATCCCACGTGTCGTCCGGCGATGCTGGCACCTGATCGGTGTAGTCGGAACCAACCGCGCCCAGCCAATCGACAATGATCTTTTCTGCGTCAGACTTGCGATAGACAATAGCGCCTCGGTTGTCTTCTACCGTCGACCACGTTTCACTCTCGGGGTTGAACTGCCGGGCATAACCTGCTGGCGCCGCCGTTGTGGCGACAAAAGTCGCATTGGCGGGTAGAAGGTAGCTACCAGGCTCCATCGGATTCTCACGAGCATTAGACGCCGACAGGAATTCCCGAGTGACCGCATGATAACTGTAATACTTCATAGGTCACCTCAATATTTGACGCAAGGGAGATAGGCACGGTTACGCATTCGGGTCTCAGAGCCGGTTCGAGCACCCGGGCTTTGGGAGCTGTCGATGGCAAAAGTTCCACCCGCGCTGCCGGAGCCAGCAATACCTACGGCAGCAGATCCGCCATATGGTCCGCCATCGACAATTGCGCCTTCTAAATCTACCACGTCCATCAGCCCCCCGGCGGCGGCTCTAATTCGGCCTGTGATCTGCTGCATCTGGTCAAGCTGCTCAGAACCAAACACACGCCCACTATCAACCCCACGTCCGTTATCCCATCCACGAATTGCGTTCGCTCGATCATCTGGAAGGTTAAACGTTGTCGAACCATCCCCCGCCCCATACTTTGTGCCCATAACCGCAAACAAGTCAGCGTAGGTAGTGCGAGATATTTCAGAGCCGTCAAGCTCAAGCGCCCAAGCCGGAGGCGTATCATCGAGCCAATAAAAGGGAACACCGACCGGAAAACCGACACCGGACAAACCAGACCCGTCACCATCGGCGCGAAGCAACCCGCCAGAACCACCTGCCGCGATATCCTCGGCCCGCAGCAATCGGCTTGACACAGTGCCGTGATCAATCCATGCGGTGTTCGCCGCATTGCGTTGATACAGGTGCCCGTCACTGGTGTTGATATAGAGCATATAGGCGTAAGTTGTTGATGGCGATGTTGCGCCGGAATTCACCGTTGCGACCGCAAGAAGCGCATCGTTGAAATCACCCCGAACAACCGCGCCAGACCCGTTGGCGGCGACGTAATCATGCTGTGCCATTTACCGCCCCGCCCGTGCTTTGCGTTTGTCATAATCCGCGATCCAGCTTTCGGTCGCAGCAGGCAGCGACATACCTTCATGATCGCGCAGATGGCGGAAACCTTCGATAATTGCAGTTTCCGCCTCTACCTTCATCCGTGTGACAACATCAAACCGCCCGACTTGCGGATCCCAGCGATACCGCCCCGGCTTAAGATCACAATCCCCGCCCTCAACCCATTCGGGCATGCCATCAACCACAGCAGCGACACTGCCCTCTGGCACATCCTCGTAGCCCGTAAGCAGGCCGGATCGATCCAGCCGCGCAACACGGATGGTTGGCGCCGCTTTCGCGGCACCTTTCGTTTTCTTTGCCATGTTGGAAATCCTGTTTACGCCAGTTCTTCTGCGGTGATCCGCATGTCACTGACCCGGATGTTGTAGGATTGGTCTGACACCGTCAGAACCGCTTTGAAATCGGCGCCACGACAGAAGACCTCGGCACTGTCAAGGCGCTGCCATTCCGACCAGGTCGGTGAAACATTCGGGTCATCATCGGTGGTTCGCACCCAGATGGTGCAATCCCCTTCGCCCGATGCATCGCCATCCCAGTCCGGCCAGTCATCGACAAGACCCAGCCTGTCATCGATCAGATCGACAACATTGACGACCTCGACCGTGACCGAGGCGGTCAGCCGCATGCGGCGCTTGGTGACGAAATCAAGGCCAGATCCCCAGTCATATTCGCCACTGGTCAGGATGCCGCCATAAGCATCGATCGATGCCACAGAATCAAAATCGATAATGTCATCAAACAACCCGGACCCCTGCAGGGTCAGATCGCCATCATCATTAACGATCGTGCCGTCATGCGTGCCGCCATAGGCAGCACTTTCAACAACCATGTCATAGGTCGAATATTCAAGAACGGTTGCACCATCGGTGGTGACAATAGCAGGATCGGAAAAGGTGCCGACCGCATCAACAAACTGCAGCAAATACGAACCGGGCTTAAGCGGCAGAACCGCCATGGTATCGCCACCCGGCACGTCATCCCCGATCGAGGTTGATTGCGCCAGTGTCGCACCCGAAAGCGCCTGACAATGGCGGAACCGGACCTTGCCCCCTTGCGTAACATCCAGATCCGGCGACCGGTTCCAGCGCAGGAATACAAAGCCGCCTGATACCGATATCGTCACACCGGTTGGCGTGGCAGGCTGATCGCCAAGCCCCTGAATCTCCTTACGCACCGTGACGTAAGGAGATCCCGGACCAACCACGCTGACCGCCTTGACCCGGAAATCATAAATCCCGGTCGGCATGTCAAACAGTTCAAGCTTGGGCTGGTTCGCCCGTGCATAGCGCGTCCATTCCAGAACCCCGACTTCGCGGCTTTCGAACTGATACTGCGACACAAAGCCGTCATCCGCCGCACCCGATTGCAGAACAGCCTTGACCTTGACCCCGCCACCATCACGGGTTGCGTATTTGACCTCTGTGACATCAAGCCCGTCTGGCGGCTCGACATCACTTGGCGATGGCAAGGTGCTTGCCGCAGAAACCGCGACGATCTTTTCATCCGCCGTGGTCCAGTCATAGCCCTCCGCACTGGTTTCGCGGATGGTCAGATCAATGCCAAGGCGGATGACATCACCGTCATCACGCGGAGCAAACCGCCTGGTCACGATCTCGAACGGTTTGTTATCAAAACCATAGGCCGCGCGGGTAAAGCCGATCACATCGCCCACCCGAACCGCCATGGCCTTAAGATTGCATTGCAGATCAAGCTCGATCTGCTGGCGATTGCGGAAAAGCGCCTGTTTCTGCAAACGCTGCCCGCAGGATGGTGACGTGGTAAACAGGTATTCCCGATCGGTCGGGATTTCCTTGCCCTGATCCTCGGCAATAAAGGTTTGCGATTTCAGGACCGGCAGGTCGGTTGGCTGAAACAGGCTTTCTTCGCAGACATAAACACCGCGCACCGTATTAAACAGATCACGCTTTGACGCGCGGGTGCGCATGCGGATCGGACCATCAAGCCAGCTTTCATCAATCGTGTATTCCGGGGTACGGTAATATCCGGCATGGATCGCCCATTCCCCGCCGGAACGGCACGCAATGCCCGCACCGGGATTAAGCAACTCTTTCAGGTTGTCGCCAACCGCATTGCCGGTATCGACCACACCCGCCACGACATAGCGTTTTTCCGTTCCGCCGGCGACAAGGTCGACATCTTCATCACAGACATTGGCCGAGGCAATCAGGTCATCCTCGTTGATCGAGGCAAAGCCCGCCCCAACCCCCGCATCGGATGCGACATAATCGGCAACCACCAGCGCCCAGTTATCGGTGTAACCGGTGGTATCCGAACGCGGGTCATAGATATCATTTTTGCCCTTGACGCGAGTCTTGATCTGCGGAATGCCGGACGGGTAAACGTCCTGATCCCAGGTCAGTTCGCAGTAAAGCTTGGCGCAGCCCTTTTGCTTGTGATCCACCGTCCATTCGGAATTGCGCGCCCGCATGGCTGCCAACAGATCGGCGTCGCCATCATCGGTGCCGTCACCTTTCCAGAATGTCGCATAACCGGCATATCTGCCGGTCGCATTTCCGATGCCAGATCCTTCGAAAACCTTGGTATCGCCAAACCAGATATCGCCGATTTCCTCGACCGGATGCCCCGCCAGCGTGATCAACAATTGCAGCTTGCGCTTGCCATTGGTGACATTCAGGAAGGTAATCGGACCCGAAACCGCCGTTTCGCCATAGACGATCGGACGGGTGGCAACAGACTGGCGCACCATCTGAGTGCGGCTTGCCAGTGCCGATCCGACCGCGCCAAGTGCCGCCGCCTTTGGCTTGGTGCTGAAAAGCGATGCACCGGCATAGCTGATGGCAGCACTGACAACCGCACTAAGAACCGCCGCAAGGATCGCGTTGGTAACAATCGCGCCGACAGCCTTGGCCGCCGCAGCCGCAACAACCGCAACAGCAACTTGTGGCATAGGCTAAACCCTCCAGGCACGCAGACCCGACTTGATCGACATGAACGCAAGGCCACTTGCACCCTGCACTGCCCATTTCGGACCGACACAGATGGCAAGCGCCTCTCCCTGGTCGGTATCGACCAGACCGACATCACCGCGCCGCGCCATCAGAACCGGGATTTCCGGCCACCCCAGATCGCCGGTGATCTTTTCAACCGTCTCAACCAGCCCGCCACCGGCAAACCGTTTCAGCGCGCCATACGCACCGCGTTTGGTTTTGTAGTTGCCGCGAAAGCTTTGCGCCGGATCGATGCCAGCAATCGCCAAAAGCGCGTCACACACCGCCAGACAGCAATCGCTATCGCCCCACGAAAAAGGCCGCCCGGAGGCGGCCATTTGCCATTCTGCCAATCTGCGTTCCCAATTCGGTAACCGTGCCATGCCGCACCCTTATCCGACCTGCCCCCAGGTAATTTCCGCTTCCTGCAGGCTGTTAACGAACTCGAACCCGCGATCATCCGGATAAACCGATTTCTGGTCTTCATCGGTCATGCGGCGCACCTTGGACCGCTCGATATCGACCAGATCACTTTCGACCGTGACCGATATCGTCACGCTTTCGCCTGTGTCATCGACAACCGGCACATCCGTCAGGCCCGTGAACACCGGGTAAGGCTCCCCGATCAGGGCCCCATTATCGGCAAGCGCGCCAAGGAACAATTCACCGGGCAACCCTTGGCGCATCTGTGAAATGCCGGTCGCCAGCAGATCGGTCGGAATGCCCGACATGGTGAAGACCAGGCCATTTGCCTGCACATCTGCGGTTTCCTCGATTTCGGAAATCCCGACGAATTCACCGCCGCCAAGCCATTCATACCCGCCCCAGGTCAGGGTGCCGGTCCCGGTCCACAACCGGACATCCCCTGCCGCTGTCCCGATCCGCCCGAACAAAACAGGACTGATCTGATCGCCCATCATGTGATTGAGCAGATCAGGATCGATTGGCCGACTCATGTGATGTACTCCATCGCCTCAATCTGGATGCCGTCGTAGTAATCGCCAGGATTGCCGCGCCACCCCGGACGTGTTCCTGGTTTCATGCGAAACACACCCTTTGGGTTCCGATAGACAACAACAGAACCACTGACCAGCGCCACACGGGTCGCAGGCCAGATATTGATGTCTGCCGCCCCGGTGCCACCATCTGTGATTTCGACATCGTCAAGCACCATGTGCAGGCTGGACGACAAACCACTGCCAAGCTGCAAGTAGTCACCCAGACGCAACGCAAAGCCGCCAGGGTCGTCCGTTGTCCAGTTCAGCGTCGAAAGCGTGCGCGACCTGGCGGTATGGTCACCATCAAGCTGCACGGTCACGTCATCTGTGTTTTGTTGTGGATAGGCCGCCAACGGGTCATTCAGGTAAAACGGGTTAAGCGCCCCGCGCAGCTTTGCGATAAAGGCTTGCAACGGCGCAACATCGGCCCGACGTTCGGGCGCGAAGTTCATTACAACGTCCCACCGTTCCCCCTGGTTCGCCTGCCCTTGCGTCTGGAACGTAAAAGGCGAAACCGCAAGGCCGATGCTGTTGACCGGCGTGATCGTGATATCCTGCGGCACATTCGGCAGGGCAATCGGATCAGTCATAAACCCTATCTCCCCCGAATGGCCGCAGATGCACTGCCCCCACGCCGCGCGGCATTTCCAACCGCACTGACAGCGCGCTTGTTAAACGTGCTATCGATACGCCGAACCTCGCCGCCCAAGGCGGTGATCGTTCCTTCAAGCCGCGCAATCGCAGCCTGATCCGCGCCACGGGCATCAATATTGAATACCTGCGACGGGCCACTTGATTGCGCCGCCATCTTTGGCATCCGCATTTCGACCGGAATCTTGCCAGATGGTACCGGGACATAAGCCTCGGGCACAGACGTTTCACCAAACATCGCAAGTTGCGGCGTATTGGCAATCCCACCATCTGAGTATTTGCGAAGCGGCAAGGGTCCATTGCCGGTCATCACCCCGCCATCAGCAAAGGTAAACAGGCTGCCCCAATCCATACTTCCAATCGCGCCGCCAATGGCATCCGCTGCCGGATCAAAAACAGCCTTCTGCAAGATCAGCGATGCAAACGCCTCGCCCAGCTTTAGGACTTGACCAGATGCATCGTCCGCCCAGCCGGAAATATCAGACAAGCTGTTGGACAAAACCCGCCCGACATCCTTGCCGACTTCACCGACATTGGCCTGCGCCTTGGCCATATCATCAAAAGCTTTGGACGCCGCACGACCATAGGTCTGCTGACTGATGGCATTCGCCGCCAGCAACCCGTCAAGCCGTTCAATTTCGTCGTTGTATTTCTCTTGCGCGGTCCGGTTGGCCTCTGTGACGGCGGCACCTTCTTGCCGAATTTCCAACTGCCTTTTTTCGTAATCAGCCTCTTCTTCAAGCAATTGGTTGTAGTCATAGATAGCACCGGACAGGCGTTCGATAGATGCGCGCTGTTCATCCGTCAAATCGGCACCAGCACGACGCAATGCATTGAATATCGCCATCTCACGCGGGGCACGCCCGCGCATATCGTATTCATCCTGGAGCGCTGAAATCACACCCTGAATTTTAAGGGCTTGCCGCTCTGCCGCTGATGCGGCCTTTTCACGCGCTTTGCCGTCTTCCTCAGAGGCCTTGTATTCCTCGTTCTTTTTTATCGCCGCGTTAATCTGGGCGGCTATCTTGCGATAACCAGCCTCCGCCGCCGCCAGCGCATTGACAAGTTCTTGACGCTCATCAGGGTCAAAAAACTGAACTTTTTCACCGGTCAAACCGTCAGTGTCGAGATCAAGATCCTTGGCCGTCTGCTCCGCCAGCTTGACTTGCTCTCGATAAGTCTGCAAAGCAGCGCTCGCCGCCTCGACCCTTGTTTTTGCACTCTTAAGGAGCTCATCACGCTCATCCCTGAGTAGCCGAGAACTCTCTTTCGTCTCATCGTTCAGACGTTTGATAAAAGTTTCTGCCGACCTGACCGCATCCTCATATGTTTTCAGAGAATCCGCCGATGAATCGGCAGATTCATCTACATCCCAGAACGCAATTGCCAAACCACCGGCAACAGCCGCCGCAGCACCTATAACAGCGCCCCAAGGACCAAAGAACCCAAGCAACTGCGAGGCCTGCTGGGTGAGTGCCACCATCGCATTCTGACCACTGGCCACCTGCACAGCAAAGTCACCGACCTGATAACCGGCCTGCTGCGCGACAGCACCGAACCGGCGATAATTGACAACATTATCGTTTGCCGCCTTGCCAGCACGATTAAGCGCCGTGACACTGCCACCAAGTCGCGCCGTGTAATTTTCATAATTGCTGTTGAGCCGCGCATAGGTCTGCGCCGCACGCTCGGCAGAAATCAGGCCCTTGTCCTGGGCAATGCGCACCTTGTCGGTATCACGCTGCAGCCTTTGTGCCGCGCGTGAAACCGGGTCAAGCGATGCCTCTAGCTGGTTGAACGACTTTGCCGCACGCTTTGTGCTGCGATCCATGCCGGTCGCCGTGGTATCCACCAGACGACCGGCCTTTTTCATGTTCGCTTCAAGGCGCGAAAGCTCCGCCTCAAGCGATACGGACAGGCCAAGTTGTTCGACTGTCATTATCCCTCGCGCAAGGCTTTGCGGATCGCATCTACGATCAGCCGTTCAATTTCATCGCGGTTGGCGTCAAGTGCGCGTTCCCGAATGCGCATGGCCGGACGTGCCGGCACAGTCATCGTGTAACGCTTGCCATTTTTGGTGTAGCTGACTTCACCGCCCTTGGTGCCGCCATCCAGAAACCGAAACCAGAAATATTCCTCGTTCAGTTCATTGGTCGGCAGACCGATATGCGATTTAAGCCCGCCATCATCAAACATGACGGTCAGACCATCACGCGCATGCGGGCCGGGGTTAGACCCATCAATTGGCGTCATGCCCTGCATATCATCCAGAACGATAAAAGACGCCCGTTGCAGGGCGTCTTCCAGATATTCACGAATGCGGGCCGGTATCCGCACCGACAGCGCCGCGACCACCTCTTTTGCTCCGGTCACAGGCATGACTAACCCCGTCTTGATGGTGCCCAGTTGCGGAACGCTGACCGCAGCTTGTCTGCCACTTCATCTGCACTTGGCTTTTCCGGTTCCGGCTCGACCCCGTTGCTTTTGCACATGAAGTCTATTTTGCCATCAAGCGCCAGAAGAATGCGCGGAATTGGGGTTGTCATCGCCTGACCATCGGACCAGCCAAGCCACCCCGTCGCATACTGGTAGAGAATGTCCCACCATTCATCCAGGCTTACGACTTTCCCGGCGTTTCGCCATCTTCGTCATCACCAAGATCGGGCAATGCCCGCCCGCCATTCAGAAGGACCGACAGAAACGTTGTCAGTTCGCCGCCAAGTTTGGCCTTGTTTTCTTCCCGCCAAATGGCCGTGACCAGATCATCGTAATCCTTGCCCGCAACTTCCAGACCGGCACCGGCAATCAGGATTTGCGCCATGGCATCAAAATCGATTGCCCGCACACGGTCAAACGCCGGACGTATACCACCACAGAACGCGGTGATTTTACGCACCGCCGTCAGCGTCGGCGCAAGATAGTGCACCTCACCACCAACCGTCGCAGTCAGTTCCGGTGCCATGACAACCGGCTTTTTCTTTGCAGCCATTTCGTAACCTTTCGGGGATTGGGGATGTGGGAAGGATGGCGGACGCAATCCCCACAGTTGCGCCCGCCGACCGCGCGGTCATTCTTAGGCCGCAGCAACCTCGATCGGGCGGGTGTTAATCCCGATGTTGCATTGCGCCGTAACGATGCTTTCCGGGCCGCCAGGCTGCCGTTTGAACGACATCACACGCCCACGGAAATAGAACGTGGTCGGGCTGACACCGGCGGAATCGTTCAATTCCACCTTGAAGGCCCATTCATTGTCAGACGCCAGCGCCGTCTTGCACTCCGCCTGACCGGTATCATCCGGGTCATAGCCAAGCTGCAACTGCAATGAACCCGGATCCTCGGTGCCCTTGAATTTGCGCACGATACGATCTGAAAGCGACGTGTGGGTGATGGTCGAGAACTCGGCACCAAATTCACCAAGATCGGAGATTTCACCAACCTCGATAAAGGTTTCGGCCTCAAACGCCGTCTGGTTCGCCGCCGTCGATGCGGCATCGGAAATAGAAAGCTTACAGCCCGCAGCAGTTTGCACGGTCATCGCCAAGAACTCCTGTTATGTCGTGAAAGATCAGGGGGCGATGATCGCCCGGACGGTCACTTGACCGGTGAAGATACTGTCGTCAATGTCACGTCCCGTGCCTTCGCGCAGGACAAACATGCTTTCAAGCGTGCCACTATCAAGGGCAAGCTTCTGGTTGTGCAGGGTTTCCTTGATGGTCGCCATAATCTCAAGCGCCTCTTTCTGCCCGGCACCACTGGTATAGACTGACAGATAAAGCATCACGGTTTCCCGCGCCCGATTGACCGCCTGCGCATCAGTCGCCAACTGGTTATCAAGCACCACATAGGGCATTTCAGCCTTGCGCGGCACATTGTCATAAACATCGGCGCCAAGCGCAGCATCAAGTGCGGCGAAAACCGCCTTTTGCAATTCCCAGCCGACGCTCATATCCAACCCCAAAACAAAAGGCGGCCCGGTTTGACCGGCACCGCCTGTTAGATAAATCGCTTTATGCCGCCACAAACTCCCGCGACGGCGATGGCATGGCGACCTGCATCGGCACCACCACGCCACGCGAATTGACAGGGCCGAACCGCGTTGGCCCAGCTGATGGCAACGCACCGGGAAGCGACATTAACGCCATCCGCCATCCGGTCGCCCATTTGGTATTGGCAAACACCCGGCGCAAGGCCGGATGGGAATTCGCCACCAGAACACCGCCGGGACAGGTCGCATCGCAAACCCGGATACCCATTGCCCGCAATTGTTCGACCGCCGCAGCAGAATGCCGCGCCTCGGTGATCAAATCACCGATCAGCCCACCACCATCGGCAGACGCGCCCATCAACCAGGCAAGGCAGGCAACACCCTTGGAACTGTCAAGGCCGGTGTAATCCGTCTCAGGTTCGACCATCGGCAACGCACCACACTGGTTCCAGATGCGCCGCGCCGCCGCCCGCCCGAAAATCTTTCGGACTTCGCGTACAACCGCCAAGGCCGAATTGACCTCTGCCGTGCCGTATTCAGAATCATCCCCCGTATCCATATCCCCGGTCGGGGCCACAGGCGGGATTTCATAACGACCAGTCCGGCGCAGTGTCGGCAGAACTTCTGCCGTCACCCATTTCTTGAACCGTTTGGCACTTTCCTTGCGACTGGTCAGGATCAGCGAATAAAGACCACTTTCATTGATGATGGTCACTGACTGGTCCCGACCGATGGCGTCATTAATAATGACGTCATCTTTTTCATCATCATCCAGACGTGTTGCTGCCTGACGGCTATTGTTGACAGCAAGCACTTTGCAGATATCCACCAGCACGAACCAGATCACGCCTTCACGCTCGATTGTGCGAACCTCGCGCCCCTCGAAATCGAATACCATTGGCATCGTCATTGCACACCACCTTTCAGCGCATGAATATCAACCCGCAGGCTGGCGACCCGCGCAATAAGCATTGCATGACCGCGCTCTGACAACGCACCACTATTCGGCTCGGCCAGTGACATCAGGGCATCAAACTTGATGCACAACTCATTCATGTCCCGTGCCCGAACAGCGACAAGCTGATCCTCGTACCAGTCGGCTAGATTGCCGTCGCCATCTCCATCCCCGATCAAGCGCAGCGCCTCATAGGCAAACCGCAGATCGGTGACGGTCGAGGCGACTGAAAACTTTATGTCCGCCATGATTTAATTGCCCTTTCAGATATCAGGTGGTACTTTAAGTATCACCTGATATTGATTTGGTCAATTAAAAACCACATGGTACAAAAATGATCACTGGTTCGCAGATACGAGCAGCACGCGCCATAATAAAAATTACAGCCCAAGAACTGGCCGAAAAGGCACAGGTTGGATTGATGACTGTGCGCAGGGCGGAGTCATTCGACGACACTGTGCCAAATATCAACAAACCGAATCTTTCTGCCATTCAGACCGCACTTGAAAACGCAGGCATAATCTTCATTGCCGAGAACGGCGAAGGCCCCGGCGTTCGACTGCGCAAGTCCTGAAATATTTGACTCCCATCATATGACGGTCGTAGCATTCCACCCCTGATTGCAAAGGGGTGAGAAATGCCAGTAAACAAAATCTTCCACGCCAAGAACGCACCGCCCATTCCGGGCACATGGCCGCCAATTCATGATGAACCGGAAGAAGCCATTACCTTCGCGCCCGCCAGCAACCCGGATGCCGAACTTGATATTGGCGACCTCTCCTTTGCCATCGAATATTGCGACAGCCGAAACCGCATCACCATGCGCCGTATTACGGTTCACCGATGCGATACAGAGCCAACGGCCTATCGCATTCATGCTCATTGTCACGAGCGCAAGAAGTACCGATCATTCCTTAGCACCGGCATTCTGTCGGTCATAGATGTCGACGGCGTGACCTATCACCCGGTCGCGTTCTTTCGCAACGAACTCTCGACCGATGTGGACCCGAACCGCTTTCCGCCCAGCGATTTCACACCGGGCGCTGAAAAACGCGCCCCGGCTGGCCAGTTCGCCAAGCAGAAATTCCGCCATCAAATGCGGCTGCTTTCAACACTATCGCGCAGCGACGGATTCATGCATCCAGCCGAACTTGATTTCATGCTCGATCACGTCGCCAAAGGCTGTATTGACCTTGGCCGACCTATGATGGACGCGGACACCGCAGCGATTACCGCCTACCTGAAACGCCTCCACCCTACTGAAAGCCAGATCAACGACGCCTTTGACGCCATTTGGGACCTTGACCTGCAACAGCGGCGGCAATTCCTTGATGCCTGCCACGAACTGATCAAAGCTGATGGCGTCCTGAAACCAGAAGAACTCGAACTGTTCCAAAGCTTCGAAGACGAATTCGGTTAAGGCGTCACCTTCTCGGCCACGACGGTCATGAAGGCTTCATTTGTTTCACGCAGCACGGATCGGATCCGCAACACATCGCCGTTGCTCCGCACGATCCGATCGGCTTCGTTGACATCGGTGCGGCGATACAGCCCGATTTCATACATGGTGCTGCTGCCCACCTGTGCGGCGCGCACCTGTTCATTGCCCGACATCGGCTTGACCTTGGCCCAGCTTTTCGCCCCAAGCTGCGCCCAAGCCTCCACCGACCCGCCCCCGGCATTCTTGGTATGACCGACCCGCTCAAACGTGATCAGCTCATTCATTTCACCGGGCTGCATCACAACCTTCGCTTTCACTGCGGACAGACATCACGGCACAGCCCAGCTTGATCAGCCACAGCCCGACCAAGACCCGCGCCTTGATCATTTTCACGTCCCGCAACGCGATTTCGGCGGCATGTTGATGCCCGGTGCCGTCAACAACCTTTAGCAACACCTTCGCCATCAAAACCCCCACTTGCGGGTCGCATTAAACAGCGACATGAATGTTTCCGGTATGTCGTTGACGATGTTGCCAACATTGATCGGCACCCGGTTGATGTACCAGTGCCCTACCAGAAACAGCACCATTTGGCGCACCTTTTCCGGCAGTTCCGCCGCCGTGCCATACCCGGCAACAAATTCAACCGTGACCGCCTGGCGCTGCGCACGTACCGTCGGCCATGTCTTGCCAAAGGCCGGAACGATCAGACCGGGCTCAACATTGTTGATGACCTGATATTCGCTGGCGGCAAGGGTTTGTTCCACACCGTCGCCATCGATGTATTTGACCGATGACACCGACTGCAACGGCGGCAATGGCACCCGGATTTCCTGCGGAAACGCATCATCAAGCGTGCCGGTCCATGTCTGTGAAATCAGGGCACGGCCGAGGATACCGTCCCGCCCATCAATATAGCTTTCCGCCGCCAGAATCAGACTATTGATATAGTCGTCTTCATCGTTGAACGCGGTTGGCACACGCAACTGCGCCTTGGCCTGATCAAGCGTGACAATCCGTTCACCCGGTGCCGTTTTAAGCGATACATCCATGCCGCGCCTCTTACGCAAAAAGGGGCGGTCACCCGCCCCCTTTGTTCAACAGTCGGTTCCGCGATCAGATTTCGCTGGGCGCAGAGAACATATAAACGCCCGACACCTTGGCGGTGTCGGTGCCAGATGCCGAAAGGTCCGTGGTCTGTTTGAAACGGACGTGCTGATTGGCCTCGGCCAGATTGATATTCAAATCAGCAGCACCCGTTTCGGTCGAACCACCAGAACCACCGGTCAGGGTCAGCATGGTGGTATCGGTGCCGATTTCCACCCAGGTCGAACCATCAACGGAATGCTCCCAGATGCCGGAAATGGTCAGGGTTTCGCCTTCGGCAAGGGTGGCGGTCGCCATGACAATCGCGGTCGCGCTGGCGTGGCGGACATTGTCAAACGCGGTCAGGCGATCAATCGTTGCCCATGTCTGTTCGGAATTGTCAGTGCCTGCGCCGGCGGTCAGGTCATATTCAGCCGCCGCAAAGATCGGGGTCAGATAGGCTGCATTGTCGCGGCCAAGTGCGGTATCCATCGTTCAATACTCCATTGCAAATGAAAACGGGCCGCCCGAAGGCGACCCGATCAGATTGCGGTCAAACCGGAAACCGGCTTACTGACCCCACTTGACGGCAGAGATACGGGCGAATGCCTGATCATAGCGGAAGCCGAAATCGTGCGACATATCCAGCTTGATGCCCAGCATACCCATCGCCCACATGTTGACGGTGTTACCCGCAGCATCCTTGAACGACGCCTGGTCACTGGTTGACAGCGACATGGTCACGGTATCGGCAACCATCGCATAGTCATGGCAGCCAAAGAAGATATCGCCACCATCACCAGCCGGGCCGGTGATCTGGGTGCTGGTATCAACCGGATAACCAAGCAGCGTCGGGTTCGGGCCATCCAGCGTCGGGAACGCCTTCACATCGCCCTGATAGACTTCCGACAGGTAGAGAACCACCAGCGGGTTCATGAACCAGCGCGGGTTGGTCCCGTTCATCGGAACATCCGCAGACAGGAACGCTTTCAGAACCTTGTGAAGTTCCGTGATAACCTCGGCGCGGGTCGGGGCGGTTTTGTTCGCCGCAGCGAAGACGTTAGCCGCCTTGATTGAGTGATAGTAGCCTTTCACTTCCTTACCGACACCGGTGCCGTACAGAAACTTGAGGTCTTCGAATTCCGCTGACGCACGGACAAGTTCGTCACGGCAATAGGCTTCGACGTTGTAACCGGTGTTGCGCAGCAGCTTTTTGGAGATCGGCAAGATCGCGGCGATGTCTTTTTCGGCCATCGTCATCGTGCCAAAGGTAACGCCGGTAACCTCGCCCTGCTCGTTCTCGCCGACATAGCCGACGGACGCGCCGGTTTTGCCCTTGAAGTAAGTCGCATTGCCAGGCACCGAACGGGCATTGCGACGTACAATGGTATTGGGGCCGAACAACTTGATGATTTCCGGCATATAGTTCGGCGTGATCAGGAAGCCGCCGCCGGAGTTTTCGGACGCGGTCTGCGCGCGCTCAAGATTGGCAACAACCGGATGATTGTCGCCATAAGCACGTTTGGCGAACTGGGACGGATGAACATGCTTGCCATCGCGCTGTTCACACTGGGCCGCAGCATAAGACCGCACAAACATGCCAAATTCATTGGCAAGGTTGCGCTGTTCTGCCGGGGCAGCCGCCGCAGTCGGGCGATCATTGAACGGGTTCTGCGAACGGGTCTGGCCCTGTTCCTGGTCGCCGTTACCTGCATCATCATCGGGAACCTGCGCGGCTGCTTCGGAGCGGCGCTGCTCCAGCTTTTTCGCGCGGGTGATGTCTTCATCAAGTTTGCCAATTTCCGCTTCAAGTTCATCGAACTTGGCGCGGGTTTCGTCGGTTTCTTCCTGTTTGGCAAGCGCTTCAAGTTCATCGAACTTGGCCGCGCGCAGCTTCATCAATTCCTTAAGGGTCTTCATAGGTGGTAACCTTTCAGTTTTGCAAGACGCGCACGCAGCGCAAAGTTGCCCGGTTCGGGCCGGGTTGCCAGCGACCGGACGGCCACGCTGGTTTTCGGATAGGCAGGCATTGACGTGACCGTGATTTCGCGCACGTCAACTTCATCGTGCTGAACGCGGATCAAACGCCCGCGGTCATCGTATTCAGTCCGGTTCTTGACCGGCAGGAACCCAAAGCTCATGCCCGGGTAATTCTTGTTGCGGATGTTTTCATAGGTATCGCGGCCAAGCGTTGTATCCGGCAGGACCGCCTCGAACGCCAGACCGCGCTTGTCCTCTGTCAGGGTCAGCGTTCCGGCACCTGTGCGGCCCAGCAGCATGAATGACATATGCTCAACAAGGAACCGAACGTCCTTGCCATCTGCAATCGACTTGGCAAAACAGCCGGGGTTTAGCCACTCCTCAAAGGTATGGCCGCCATACATCCGGATTTTCGTTTTGCTGTTGAACATCGCGGCATAGCCCTTGACCATGCGGGCCGCGTCATCCTCTGCCCGGAACTCGACATCGACATTGAACCGCAGTTCAAGTTCCGACGGGTTGCTGCCATCACGCAGTTCGTTATCAAGCGTCATTGGCTTGCCCCTTGTTCTGTCCGGCCATTTCAATCGGAATGCTTGCGCTGTTGATAAACAACTGGTCACCACCCGGAAGCGGCGGAAGACCCCGTTTGGCGCGCGCCTCGTTCGGGGTCATCTGCCCGTTTTGAACGGCCTTTTCCAAGACCTCGGCAAAGGACTTTTGATCACCGCGCAGCAACAGGCTGTCATCATGACCAAGCACGTATTGGCCGCGCTCGGAATCGGTCAGCAAATCCTTGCGCGCGGTCTGCTCCAGATCAATCAGATGCGGCAGAAGGCAGTGCTTGTAATGCGCAAGGTCAAGATGTTCGACGTTCGAAAACGTCGCCTTTTCCAGATCGTTGATCAGGTGTGCAGATACACGCAAGATCCCGGCAATGATCGACCGGTCATATTTGCGGGTTTCAAGAATCTGCCCGTCCTTGTTGGTTTGGCTGTGCGGGTAGAACTTGGCCCCGTTGCCAAAGACACCGACGACACCATTCTTGTCCGCACCGCTATATTCGCGGGCGATTTGCTTCTTGATCTGCTTGGTTATTTCGTCAGTCAGAGGCGCATCAACAGAAACATGCCCTGACATATTCACGCCATTGGACAGGCCACCTGATACAAATTCCTCGGCCTTCTGGGCTACACCAAGCGTTTCCGCCTGATAGGCAGACCAGACCGACGCACCGCGCAGGCCGTAATTGTCACCCTTCGTGATCGGCTTGAACTGCAGATGAAAGATTTCATCTTCTAGAAAGATCGCCTGCAGGCCGTTATAGCCCGTCACGCGATAGGCCCGCCGGCGCAATCCGGTTTCGGCTTCCAGATACCAGAACGGCATGACGCGCGCATATTCGATCGGGTACAGCTCCGCGATGCGGCCCTGTTCATCGAACACCTTAAGCGCGAAGTGATCGCCATAGTTCAGCTTGTCAAAGAACAACATCTGCAAATACTGAAACGCCGTCATATGCGGGTTCGGGCTGTATTGCAGCAGGTCATACAAAGGGTGGTCAATCGCCTCGACCCGCGATCCATCCTGTTTGCGATACAGCACAAAAGGCAGCATCGCGCACCCCTCGGCAATCACGTTGATGCAGGAATACACCGTGTGATGGCTGATGGGTGCGGATGTGTTGAGGTTCAGAAACGGTTCGTTGCGCCACAGGCGCGTGTTGATTTCCTGTTCGCTTGTCTGGGCGCGCGTCATCCAGCCGAACATTCTTTTGCGCAGGTTCATGCGACACCACCGAATATTGAATCGACTGTTACGACTTGATCTTCCTCTGCCGAAATCATCCGGCCAATCGCCATCAACATCGCCACCACCCCATCGATCTTGCGCATATCCTTGCGCGTATCGGGTTTGATCGGCTTTTTGTTTTCGGCGTCATCCTGCTTGACGGATGTGTTTGATATCATCCAGTCCATGACCGGGTTGCCATCGTGGGCAATGCCCTGATCAAGCACCAGGCGCTCAAGCTCTCGGCACGGTGCTGCCATGCCATAAAACCCCTGTCCACAGGAAACGCAGACCAAACCGGCATCCTCAAGATGCTGGATAATCTGACCGGCGAACATGCGGTCATAGCAGACCTCGGCGATTTCGAATTCATCAACCAGACCAGAAACGCCAAGCGTTTCGTTGCCAATCAGGAAACTTTCAATCGCGTCATAGTCGGTTGCCGACCCGTCCGTTTCGCGGATAAGCCCCTGCATCAACCATTGGTCATACGGCACGGCCTTGTCGGCGGCGCGTTTCTCGATCGTCGCCTTTGGCACCCAGAAGAATGGCAGAACCTTTACAGGCTCCCCCGGATCGACAGGCGGGAAGACCAACACCGCAGCGGTGATATCGCTGACCGATGAAAGATCAAGCCCAACATAGCACTTGCGGCCCCGCATGCTTTCGCGATCAATGACGATTTCACAACCGCGCCATTTGTCGATGTCCAGCCAGATTTCCGATGTCTGCGACCAGACATTCAGGCGAAGCCGCTTGAACCCGGAAAGCGATGCCGGGTTGTTCTTGGCCTCGATCGATACCTTGCGCAGCGCCTCGGGCAGAACCGAAACTCCATAGTTCGGGTTGGCCTTTGCCCATGACACTTCATCAAACGGGTCATCGCCATCATCGATCGAACAAATGAACCCGAACCAAGTGTCATCCTCAAACACACCGTTCAAAACGTTGACGGTGTAATCATGATGCTGACGACAGATCGAATACGGGTTTGTGCCCGCCGTTGTGATCTCGACATGCAATGGCTGGCGACGTGCGCCCATCCCGGTTTTAAGCACCTCGATCAATTGACCGTCCGGGTGGGCATGCACTTCATCAACCAGGTTGCAATGACTATTAAGGCCATCAAGTTTCTTGGCATCTGCCGAGATGTATTTCAGTTCCGAAAAGCTTTTCGGATGTTCCATGTGCCGCGCCATCCGCTTGACGCGGCGGCGCAGTGCCGGGCTGGTCGCAACCATGCGATCAGCTTCCTGAAAGATAATCTTGGCCTGATCGGCCTTGGTCGCAGCGGTGTAAACCTCTGCCCCCGGCTCGCCATCAGCCATCAGCATGTAAAGCCCGATCGGGGCCAGCCATGTTGACTTGCCGTTTTTCCTCGGCACCTCGACATAGACGTATGTAAACCGGCGGGTCAGCGTTTCGGCTGTCAGCCATCCGAAGATGACCGATGTGCAGAACGCCTGCCAATCGGCAAGCACAAAAGGTTGGCCGCCCCACTGCCCCTTTGAATGGCGCAGGTAGCCAAAGAACTGCATCGCGTGATCAGCACGCGGGATCGAAAACACCAACCCGCGCTTTTCGCCATGCACCAGATCATCAAGCTGGCGCTGACAGGCGGCGATGCGTTTCTTGCAGGCTGGCTTCTTGCCCTCGACAATGTCGAGGGCGTAGACCGTGCTGACATGCCCAAGGATCGCCTCGGGTACTTTCTTTGCCAGATCCTTTCTGGTGACCGGGCGATGCTTTTTACGTGCCCCTTGCGGATGCGAAGTCGTCGAAGTCATCGAACAAATCACCCTGACCTGCCGCCGACGCCAACGATCGCGAAGCAGATGGCGTCATGCCAAATTCAGCGATCAGGCGCAACATGGTCCGGCGGGTTTCATTGAACTGCGCGACCTCCGGGCGGGTCTTGATCTGGTTGCCGTTGCGGCCATCAACCTCGTAGGTTTTGCCGTAAACCTCGGTGCGCTGCTTGCCGTTGGCGTCGGTGATCTTCACCTTGCTGCGAAACAGCGCGCGGTAATCATTCAGCTCGGCGATGCATTCGCAAAGCTCGACCAGCGCCACAACAAACACGGGATCAAGCCGATGCTTTTCCGCCAGAACCGGCGCGACCGAATCCCAAACCTTTGCAACGTCCTTCGATAGCCCGCGAGGCTTTAGCTCTGCGGAAAGTTCCGCTGCGTCCTGAGTCTGCTGGCCCGGCTCTTTGCCGTCCTGTGTCAAGCGAACAACATTGCTTGGCAGATCAGGCTTGCGTCCCCGTGCCATGGCTTCACCTCACCATAGGGTTTTATTCCTTGGGTTTTCTCTTTTCAATTTCTCGCCCATGAACACGTGACCTCGAACCCGGTCTGTGGCTTCTGGAGCGCAGAGATTGAACCCTCCCCCTCCCCGAACGAGAACAAAACAGAACCCTGCCGGAACATTAAAAGAACAACCAATTCCTATCCCAGAACTCGTTGCCTTACGCCATATCTATCAATGGCTTGGCCTGCTTTTTACCGGGTGACCGAACCCACCGTCATACTTGGCGGTCTTAGTATCGTGACAGGTCTTGCAGCATGAATCCCAGTTGCTCGTGTCCCAGAATAGCTTCTGGTCACCTTTGTGCGGGATGCGATGGTCAACCACCGTTGCTGCGACCACAAATCCTTTGGCAAGGCAATGAACGCACAGCGGATTTTTTGCCAGATGCGTCTTGCGCGCCTTCTGCCACTTGGAACCATAGCCACGCTTGGCTGCGGTTCCGCGCCGTTCGTCCTGTCGCTTGCGGTGTTCGGCTTGATGCTTCTCGCAGTATCGCTCCCTGGTCAGCGTGCCGCACCGGGCGACAGCGCATGGCTTTGTCGGCAGGTTCGGCATCACATCACCACCAAAAGACTGCGGCGATGTCCCAGCCGCCATCATCCACACCAGCATGAGCTGGATAGTCAGGCATAGGGAACATCGCGGCGAGTGCAATCATGTCAGATTGAGGGAGGAAGCTATCAGGAAACCAAGCCAGCATCATCAACCGCAAGGAACATCCGGTAGCAAGCCCAGAAACAGAAAACGCCCGCCGCTGGTGAGCGGCAGGCGCAATTTGTTCCCGGAACGGTTTTATGTACCCACAGCCCCGGAATTTAGTCAATATCTTTTTTCATTTTCTTTCGCAGATTCCATGGAGAGCGCGGAATACTGGGCATTTCAAGCACTATGCCCAACCGATCACTGCCCTGCAACCTCTTGCACAAAACAGCCAACATGTCCCAGACCATCAGGTAATTCAGGCGACATTCCTCAACTTCTCGACGCGTAAGCCCCGAATCGTTCAGCCAACCACCCGGAACCCAGTCGGGCATATCACCACGACGCGCGCAGTTCACCATCTCGACGACAGGATGCAACTGCCATTTCTTCAAACAACGCTGCATCTGAACCGGAATATTCGCACCAATCTCACCCGCAAGATCACCTTTGCGCCATTGATCAAACAGCATTTCAACACCCAGCCAGATCAGTTCGGCATCCGGGTCAAGGTCCGGCATCGAACCATGCGACCCTGATATCTCGACGCCGTATTCCAAAGCATCCACCATCCTGCCCGTGATACTGCCCAAAGGTCGGGCATCTCCCATCATCAAAGGATTTCCAAACGCTTGATCTGCCTTCTGGTCCCGAACCACCCATTGCAGGGCCGACCAGATATCCATTACATCCTGTTTAGCCATCGCTTCACCCTTTCCTGATCAGGACATCCAATTACCAATGCCATTCCACCTGTGATCCAGCCAACTCGCTGCCCTTGGCGACGCCTCTGTCACCAAGTCCGATACGCGCATCATCAAATCAATGCCGCCTTTGTCATGTAGCTGATAGCCGACACACCGCACAGCCCACTTCGCTGCCTCTTGCACCGGTGACTTCCGCGCTTTCTCGGCGATCGACATAGAAGGCTTCTTTAGCGGCTGATTTGCCAATGCAGATGCCAGAAACAGGCCACCAGCCTGATCAGCGCTCAAAGACAACCTCTCACGCTCCTCATGAACAACGGCAAACAGATCAACGATTTCATCTGCGATAGCCTGCTCGGAATGCGAACCGATAGCTGCGAACATCAAAACCTCCTCGAGCCGGTTACAGCTGGTTACAGCTGGTTACAGGCATTTGTAACCAGATTTTTCGTAACTTTCTTTAATAATATCAATATCTTATTACAGGTTACAGGTTACAGGTTACATGGTTACACGATTTGCGCGTATCTTACGCGCGCATACACACATCTAGTATATTTTCCCGAAAAATGTTGTAACCACGTAACTTCCCCGAATTTTCCTCGTAACCAATTGAAAAACAACAAAACACTGGTTACAAAACGGATGTAACTTGCTGTAACTCCGATGTAACCAGCACCGAAAATCATGGTAAAAACTATCAAATCCACCAATACCATCGACCAAACCTATCAATCAGGACACATCATTACTGCGCAACAAAATCAATGATTGGGCCGCGGGGGAAGAAAGTTCGCTTAGATGTCGTCACCATCATGTGTCGTCGATACCACATACTCAATCGGCACGACCGTGGCCCGGCACGCTGAACCTCCGAACTTAACCACCTTATCGGGGACGGCCCCCTCAAGGCACCCGAAAGGCTGCCGGTACACGCCCTTTTCCCACTTGCTGCCGCGATAGATGATGTTTAGCTGCTCATGATTGCTGGCGATGGCAAAATGCGACCACGGGGCAAATGACGACCGGTCTTTGCGCATCAGCTTTATACCTATCGAAGGCAAGAACTTTTCAGCCAAATACTTCAAATCAGGAATACCTTCATCCTCCGATGATCGATCACTGATAACCGCCTCAAGCAACTGCCCAATGGTCGGCCTTGCTCCACCCCGGTATATCTCCACCTTTGATGTCAGCAACCGTCGCAAACACTGATCAAACTCGGTATCCATCTTGGGGGCCTCCTCTAGACCCAAAACACTGATCATGTCGCGCGCAACACCGGACGCGATAACCTCATCATGCATCAAGGTTTCGTAAGCCGCCAAAACCGGCGCCATCCTGTCCACAAGACGCGCTGTATAGGTTGCCCCGCCAAGAACACTTTCAAACACTGAAAGGTTGGTCCGGAAACGACCATAACCAAGGATCATCCGCGCCCATATCCGTGGCCCCAACGCCTTGAGACGCTCGCGCCGATCTCGAAACCTGTCGGTTTCATCCTGAGACGCGACACGCTCGCGCAATGTTACAAAGTGGATACGCTGCTCATCCTGCGGGCCAGGCTCAGGATGCTTGATTGAGCTAAAGACGAACTGTGCAATGATATGCTGTAATGTCGTTTCTTGCGATGCGCTGGAACGACCAACACCGCCCTGATCATTGGAGAACGCCAGGCGCGCCAAAGCCGTAGCTGCCTCGGCCTTGCCAGATTCCGGCTCCATTTCATCCATGAAGATTGGCAAAGCAGCACCATCGAGCATACCACGCACATAAGCCGCCGTGGCGTCCGACGTTTTTTCCGCTGCCCTCTCGCCCCCGATCGGCAAAGTCATGAAGTCCAGCAAGCTCGATTTACCAGCCCCAGCAGGCCCGCAAAGCCACAATGTCGGGCGCTTTTCCAATGCCCCCGTGAGGCAAATCAGGCCCATTATCCCAAGGCAGACCACCGGATCAGATATCGATGAGAACCGCCAACTTTCCACATGCTCTTTGACGACCTTCATATTTTCGGCTGAGGCAGGGTTGTCCAGATCAGGCCGCAAACCTTTGGGAACCGGGCTCCGTGCCGGGTAAACCCATCCATCATCAAGGATTTCACCAGCGCGGATCATTTCCTTGCCAGATGACAGGTACAAAACGTCGCCACAATGAACAATCAGCCCGCCCTTGATATCACGCCAAACACCCCGACCACGGACCATATCTGGTTGAAACAGTCCCATCTTCGAACACTCGGCAATGACCCAGTCACTGGCATCATTGACCTGCATGACAGGCCGGTTCGAAACTTCCCCGTCCTTGTCCAGCTTGGGAAAGGCTTCATCGAGCCAATCATTCTGCTCACCAAAAAGCGATTTTAGAACAGACCGACTGCCGATCTGCGAACGCTTTACATCGTCCAACTCCCCATTTGCATTGATCACATAAAACACACCCTTGTTCACCCCCAAGAACCTTACAGGGCAAGGGCCGGCGCTAAAGCTCGGCTGCCGGACACCCGGCTTGCTTTCCCCCATTTCATGAACATGGACCGGCGTGTTTTCGTTGGCTGGCTGCTTTCGCCGCGCTTGATTAAGCGGCACTGTGTTATCACTCATGCCGCCTCACTTTCTGTATTCACAATATGGATAGCAGGGCCACGGGCCGCGACGAACAACGCATCAACCCGCTCGGCGATCTCAAGACTGTCGCAGACGATTTTTCGCGGGCCTGTCAGCTTGAACGCCGTCATTTCCCGCCAATCGGCAATCACGCAGCCCACCTGTTTGCCTACCAAATAGGCAACAGGGTTGGAAAACACCCTTAGATCGATCTCGTAATGCCGGGCATAATCGACCGCAAAAGGGTTGATTATCGGACATCCTGCGATTGAAAACATTTTCTCGGGGGCGCGGGGGTCACAGGCGACAAGGTCACCAACATCGCGACTTATCCGGTCCCAAGGATCCGAAAGCGGATTTTCCGGCACAACAATGAAGTTCTGCCCCTCATCGGCAGGCGACCATTGCCCGTTATCATTGGCAGCAACCCGCAACGCACCATAGCGCGATGCACCGCCATAAAGCCATTCCGGGTCAACACCCTGCCCGATCAACCACCTGTCCTGCGCTGCGGTCGTTCTGACAGCAGCAGCAGCAAAAACCTTGAACGATGTATCAGCCATCAATACCGTCCCGCCGAGAACCAAGCGAAACGACGTTGCCCCCATGATTTTCAAGAGAGGTCACTGGAACATCAGGCACAAACACACGCCGGCGGCGCGTTTCCTTCCAATGGCCTATCAGACCATATCTGTCCGGGTTGAACTCGCTGAACGACACCGATTTCGTTCTGATCCAGTCCTGCGCTCGAAGGCGATTGAATCTTACAGGCCCCGCCGCCGAACCACCAGCACCGCAGGGGAAAGCCACGCTCAACCATTCATCAGAACCATCAAAGATGCGCGTGATCGATTTGGCCTGCTTAAAATCGCTGTCATGCAGATGAACAAAGTGCTTTGTGGGGGAAAGAAAATAAAACTCATCCCAATATTCGCCGAGAAAAGCGACAGGGCAAGGACCGGCATCAGGTTTTGGACAAAACCAGGCAGGCCACTTTTCTTCCTTGAACCAGCGAAAATTCATCCTTCACCCCTCCATCATTTTATGAATATCGCGCCGGATCGATTTCACCCAGCCATGCACAAGCTCTTGCCCTTTTGGGGTCAGGCCGCCGCATTCGCCGGTGATTTCCGACAGGCAATGTATTTTGATTGAAAGCTCACGCAGATCAAGCGCGCTAAGGTTGCGCAACTGTGCTTCGCGCCATTCGATCAGATGACTGTCAAAGTCCTGATCGCCAGCCTGCACCAATGATGCAAAGGCGGCCTCGATATCTGTAATCGTCTTGGGGATTGGATAGGTCGCGGAGGGTTTCCCCGCAGTGTCATGCTTGGTCATGTCAAAGCCCTCTTGATGGCTGTTAAACAGACCACCAGCAAGGCTTTCTACGACCGCACTGGTGGCGGGAGGGTAGAAACCTGTCAAGAGGCAGGCGGGTTTATTCCCCC
>Ga0207848_100279_pt1 | contig 27631 bp, 26 predicted proteins | sample TtaePargueraPR_10_FD_187737 | JGI IMG/M metagenome (GOLD analysis project Ga0207848, IMG submission 187737) | Aerobic enrichment media microbial communities from Bioluminiscent Bay, La Parguera, Puerto Rico - Tt and M2 (3) (SPAdes) | ecosystem: Environmental > Aquatic > Marine > Unclassified ... | reverse complement strand
CGCCATGGTCTGGCAAATCAACACCGAGACCGGCGCCTACAAGCCATACGCAACCGGCCTGCGCAACCCTACGGCCCTTGCCATATTGCCCGGCACGGACCAGTTATGGTCGGTGGTGAACGAGCGTGACGAGCTGGGCGAAAATCTGGTCCCGGACTATCTGACTTCGGTACAGGAAGGCGGCTTCTACGGCTGGCCCTACAGCTACTGGGGGCAGAACGTCGACGACCGCGTGCGCCCGCAGGATCCGGACAAGGTCAAGCAGGCGATCACGCCGGACTACGCACTGGGCGCCCACGTCGCCGCGCTGGGCCTGGATTTCTCCTCGGAAGTCATGGGTGAGCAATTCGCCGAAGGCGCGTTCGTCGGCGAGCACGGCAGCTGGAACCGTGAAGATCCGTCCGGCTACAGGGTGGTCTTCGTGCCGTTCCGCGATGGCCGCCCGGCCGGCGAACCCATCGACTTCGTGACCGGCTTCCGCGAGGACGGCAAGACCCGCGGCCGCCCGGTCGGTGTGACCGTCGACCCCAGCGGTGCGCTGATCGTCGCGGATGATCTGGCCAACATCGTCTGGCGCGTGACACGCAGCCAATGACCAGCAGCGCCCAACCCTCCCGACAGCTTGACTACAGCTGCTGGGAGGGCTGTGGGCCGTTCCTCGCTCGACAGCCCCTAGAGGCGCGGAACAGGCGGACGGCGGTGACTTCATGAATAAAGGCCAGCGACGTCGCAGGCATAACGGGCGGGGCAAATGGCGCAGCGGCCGCCGCGACCCAACGTGAAACACCCATCAGGCAAGACGCAAAGCCTCGGGGGGCTGTTCGTCGTATTCGCGGCATTGTGCTGGGGGCTGTCGGGCGGAATCGGCGGTGTTCTGACCGCCGAGGGCTGGAGCCCGATCGTGGTCTCGCTCTCCCGCGGCGCGATCGGGCTGCTAGTCGTGCTTTTCTGGCTTGCCTTGCGCCCGGCTGGCAGCGGTCTGGTGAACGGACGACTGTGGCTCTGGTCGGCAGTCGCCGGGGCGGCCGTGGCAGGCAATTTCTCTTTCTATTTTCTCAGCATCGCCGAGGGCAGCGTGGCCGTAGCGGCGACACTCATGTACTCCGCCCCGGTGTTCGTCTATCTCGTCTCGTTCGCGTTTCGGCTGGAGCGGCCCAGCGCATTCAAGTGGGCGGCTATTGCGCTGGTGACGCTTGGCGTCATTCTGCTGACCGGCATCTACGATGTCGGAGCGGGCGACATCACACTGCTGGCGGTGGGTGCAGGACTGCTTTCCGGCGTGTCGTACGCCGTTTTCATCTTCGCCTTCAAGTATGCGGCCCCCCATGGCAGCCCTCAGGCGATTCTGGTGATCGCCTTCGCGGTGCTGGTGACGATATTGCTCGGGCTGAGCGATGCGGAGCAGACACTGGCCGTGCTGCGCACCTCGAGCTGGCCGCTGTTCGTCGCACTAGGCGTACTCGGTGGCGGGCTGTCGTTCGTCTTGTACATCGTCGGGCTCAAGCATACCGCGCCAGCGGCAGCGTCCATCCTGGCCATGGTCGAACCGGTGACCGCCTCGCTCTTCGGCGTCGTGGTGCTGGATGAAAGCCTGGCCGCCATGCAGATCCTCGGCATGGCGCTGATTCTGCTGACGGTCACGGCGCTAGGCGTCCATTCGAGAAATCCGAATTAGCTTATCGCGCTTGCTCGAGCAGATTCTTGAGCCGCTGAAGGTCCGCCGCCACCGCCTGAGCGTCCATCGCAAATTGCTCATCGCTCATGTCCGGTTGGCGGAACAGCGTGAAAACGAACTCACACCCGCCGCTACACGGCATGACCCGCATGGGGTTGCGAACTATCGAACCCGACTCCAGTTCGACCTCGTGGTCCATCACCCCGAACGCATTCGGCGGTGCGAAGCGAATCCTCACTTTTCCAAAAGGCGCGTCAGCCACCCATGCATCGCCCTGCTGCGTGACCTCGGAACGCGCCAGCCCCGCCGCCCACTGCGGAAGATTGCGCGGATCGGCGGCGAACGCATACACCTGTCCCGGATCACGGGCGATGAAGATGCTGATATGGCGGACGTGGTGCATGGATCAGGCCCCCGATGATAATTTCCCGTCGGCAGTTGTACCCGACACACAGCCCGACCACGAGCCCTGAATCGAGATGGCCAACCTGCTCCTGGGTGCTATATCGACTGGTATCGCCCTGGGTTTCTCGATTGATGGCGGCGGCGCAAACTCGCGAAGCTACCAAGCGAAGATCTTTCTGGATTGAAACTCGGAGCGTTTCTAGCCTCTTCGCTACCCTGTCGGAGTCTCCTTGACTGCCAACTCCAACCGATCATTCACCCCGCCGATCAAGGCTCGAAACAGCATGCTCAAGAGTTTTCCTATTGCGTTCGTTCTGCTCCTGCTCGGCGCGAGCATTTACAACTTCGTGCGTGAACAGGCCTTCGTCGAAGGCTTCGTCGAGGCGCAGGGGAAGATCGTCGCCATTCGCAGCGAGCGCATCAGTCGAGGCGATGGGCGCCAGTATTCAAGCGATGTCCATGCAGTGGTCGAGTACTACTTGAACGGCGAGCACTACCGATTCGAAAGCCAGTTCTTCGGCGTGCCGGCGTGGCGCGAGGGGCAGTCGGTGACAGCGCTGGTTTCGCAAACGTCGCCAAACATCGGCCGAATCAAGCGAGTCGACGATATCTATCCTCGCAGCGCCGGCTTAGGCGTCTTGGCCGCACTTGCTCTCCTGGCCATGGCAACGGGCCGTTTCCTGCGACAGCATAGACACCGATCGGCAGTCGCCTGACCGTTTCAAAGAGGCAGACAAACCGCTGTCCCTTACCTTCAAGCACCGCCGCAAAACCGACTTGCTATCCAACCATCTCACAGGTCCGCCGATGCTCCGCTCCATCCACCACGCCGCGATCATCTGCTCCGACTATGCCGTCTCGAAGCGCTTCTATACCGAGACGCTGGGGCTGGCGGTGATCGCCGAGCACCACCGGGAGTCGCGACAGTCCTACAAGCTCGACCTGGCCTTGCCGGACGGTGGGCAGATCGAGCTGTTCTCGTTTCCCGACGCCCCGCCTCGCCCCTCGCGCCCGGAAGCGCAAGGATTGCGGCATCTGGCCTTTGCGGTGGATGACGTCGCGCAGTGCAAGACGTGGCTGGAGCGTCAGGGCGTTGCGGTGGAGCCAATTCGGACAGACGAATACACCGGCCGCCGGTTCACCTTCTTCGCGGACCCGGACGGCTTGCCGCTGGAACTGTACGAGGCCGCCCCTTCCGCCGATTGATGCGACGCGCTTCGTGCGCCTCGGAACGATCAGGCCCTGCGGTCACCGAGAGGACACCTGCGGAGCGGCAGGCCCGCCCCGCATTGCCGCTCAGCTCTCGCGGGCGCGCTTGATGCGATGATCCCAGCGGCGCTTGGCGAAGCGGCGCATGTTCGGGATGTCGTCCGTTTCGTCCATGATCGGCTGGCCGATGATGGTTTCCATGATGTCTTCCAGCGTCACCAGGCCGCGCCAGCTGCCGAACTCGTCGTAGACCAGGCACATGTGCTGGCGCTCGTGCAGCAGCTGGGTCATGAGATTTTCGACGCTGGTCATTTCCGGTGCGACTTTCATCGATTTCATGATCGTCGACACCGGCGCTTCGTCGTCGCTCGCGGCCAGGGCGTCATAGCGGAACACCACACCCAGCGGGCTCTCGTTCTCGCCGATCACCGGGTAGCGCGAGAACTGGCTGTCGGCGACCTGCTCCTTGAATGCACCGATGCTGGTCTCCGGCGACGTGTAGTCGCAGACGGTGCGCGGCGTCATCACGTCGCGCACCTTGATCTCGTGCAGATCGAGGATGTTCCTGATGACGCGCTGCTCGTCCTCGTCGAGGCTCTTGTTCTCGCGGCCAAGCACCGTCAGCGCCTTGATCTCCTGACGGATGTCGTGCTCCGGCTCCTTGCCGCCGACCAGCCGCATGATCATGTCGGACAGGTAGATGAAGGGTTTCAGAATCCAGATCATGCCGTTCAGCAACGGCGGCAGGTACGGCGCAAGCGTACGCCAGTAACGGGCACCGATGGTCTTGGGCAGGATTTCCGAGAGCACCAGGATCAGCACCGTCATCACCGCCGAGGCGATACCGACGTAGCCGTTGCCGAACACCACGGTGACCTGGGCGCCGACACCGGTGGCGCCGACAGTGTGGGCGACGGTGTTCAGCGTGAGGATCGCCGCAAGCGGCTGGTCGACCTTGTCTTTTAGTTCTTTCAGGCGCTCGTACAGCTTCGGGCGGGTCGTCTTCTGGTGCGCGATAAAGCTCGGTGTCAGCGAAAGCAGGGCAGCTTCGAGGATCGAACAGATGAATGAAACGAGGATGGATAAGACAGCGAACGCTATCAGGAGGGTCATGTAAGGGTGGTTACGTTGCCAAAGGCAGGCCAATTTACCGCAAAGCCGCCCGACCAGGACGAAGGCGCATGCAACATTTCATTTCCCCGCGCGATGATTTGCCGAATACATCGATTTGACTGCTGCTACCGCCGGAGTTCAGGTCGCGCCCGGGGTGACTTTCGCCCATCGGCTTGTTCCGCCGTTTGACCTCGGCTAGGGTGCGGCGCTCGAATAAGCGGACCTTAGGAGTACTGCGAGTGATCAGAACAGGGATGTTGGCGCTGGGATTGTCGCTGGCGCTTCCGGCTCAGGCGGCCGAGCGGCAGGTCTACCTGGTGGCGACGATGCAACTGGACGGCTCCAGCCTGGCACAGAGCATCTTTCTCTACGAACCGGATATCACTGAGTTGCAGGGCTGCCTCGACGCGGTGCGCGACGGCCAGAGCAAGCGTGACTGGCAGCAATACCATCACATCTTCCGCCGCGACCGGATCAAGGGCTTCTCCGGGCATATGCGCTATCACTGCGCCTACAGCGAGCAGCGCTTCAGCAGCTGGCACGACGGCCCACGCTACAACAAGCCGTACCTGATCCAGGTGAACGACGACGCCAAGCTCCGTGTGGTGCGCACGCCCAGCCAGGCGCAGTGCATGTCCCAGCTGCGCGCGCTGCCGATGGCACGGCAGGTGCAGAGCTTCTGCGCCATGGGCAATCAGGAACTGCAACCCTGAAGCGGAACCACCCGGCCAACAGGCCAGGCGGTTACGCTTGGCTCAGCCGGGCTGATAGCTGCCCGGCACCGGCGCGAAAGACACGCCGAAGCGGTTCCAGGCGTTGATGGTGGCGATGGCCAGGGTCAGGTTGGCGAGCTGGGCTTCGGAAAAGTACTCGCGCACGTCCTCGAACAGCTGCTGCGACACGCCCTGCGGCAGCAGGGTGTTGGCCTCGGCCCAGGCCAGCGCGGCGCGTTCGCGATCGCTGAAGAACGGGGTTTCGCGCCAGGCACTCAGGGCATAGATGCGCCGCTCGGTTTCGCCCAGGGCGCGGGCGTCCTTGGTGTGCATGTCGAGGCAGTAGGCGCACTGGTTGATCTGCGAGACGCGGATCTTGATCAATTCCATCAGCGGCTTGTCGACGCCATCCTCGCGGCGGCTCTGCCGCGCCAGGTAGGTTTCCAGCCCGATCATCGCGGTCATCACATCGGGGGCGGCGGCCTGGTAGTTCATGCGCATGGGGGTCACTCCTCGGTTTGAATGTGCAACCAAGGCTACGCAGCCGCCATGCTGCGCTATTGTAGATTTTCGACATCTTGCAAGCGGCCCGCCATGACCGAGTCCCTCCACGCCCGCCTGCCCTGTCTGCAGGGTTTCGTCACCCATCCGCCGATCCCGGCTCTGGCCGCGTACGTGCAGCGTTTCTGGTGGATGGATGGCGACGGCTCGCAGGCCTACGACGAGCAGCTGCTGCACCCGGACGGCGGCAGCGGCGTGATCTTCAACTTCGCCGATCCGCTGAACTTCGATGGGACCCAGCGTGGCCGGCGGGCCCTGATCGCCGGGCCGCAGCTGGCCAGCACGCGCCTGCAGCTGGTCGGCCGGGTCAGGATGATGGGCGTGCGCTTTCGGCCCGGCATGGGCGCCGCCATGTTCGGTATCGGCCTCGACGAGCTGACGGGATTCCACGACGCCGACTGGCCCAGGCTCGGACTCGCGCATCTGGTCGATCAGCTGGCCGAGCTGGAGCGCGGCGCGCAGCAGGCATTGATCGAACGCGAACTGCTCCGCCGTCTCGAGGAAACCCAGGCACGCCGCAACCCAGTACAGCAGCTGCTCAACCGAATCGCCGCCAGCGAAGGCCGGGGCCGCCTGGCCGATCTGCTGCAGAGCGTGCCGCTCGGCCAGCGTCAGCTGGAGCGCCTGTTCCGCCACCAGGTAGGAATGACGCCCAAGCAGTTCAGTCGCATCCAGCGGGTGGCGCTGGTGCGCAACCAACTGCGCACCGGTCAGCCGCTACTGGATACCGCATTGAGCTGTGGTTACAGCGACCAGGCGCACCTCATTCATGACTTCAAGACGGTCGTCGGCATGACGCCGGGGCAGTATCGGTCGCGGGTCAAGAGCGACGCCTGAAGCGCAGGTAACCACTCAGAGGCCATCTGCAGCAGCGATGCGGGTCGCGAATGACCAAGCCGTGGCATGCATTGGCAAGATCCGTGGGAACCTTGTCATTGCGACAGTGACGCCTCGGCAGCAGACTGCAGCCATCCACCCTGAGAGCTGCACCATGGACGCCACCCGCACCGTCGCCTGCCTGATCTACCCGGATGTGATGAGCCTGGACGTCACTGGCCCGATGCAGGTGTTCGCCTCGGCCAACGTCGAGCGCCAGCGCCAGGGTCTGCCCCGTCATTACGAGCTGGTGCTGCTGGGCGCCGCAGCCGGTCCGGTCGCCACCTCGGCGGGGCTGAAGCTGGTGGCGGATGCCAGCTGGGCCGAATGCGCTCCCGCCACGCTGGATACCCTGCTGATCCCCGGTGGCGTCGGCGTGGATGCGCAGAGGCGCGACCAACGACTGCTCGACTGGCTGCGCGCCGCCGAACCCAGGGTGCGGCGCCTCGGCTCGGTCTGTTCCGGCGCGCTGATCCTGGCTGAGGCCGGACTGTTCGACGGGCGCAAGGCGACCACGCACTGGGCGGACCTCGCGGCGCTGGGCGAGTACGCATCCATCGAGGTGCAGGGCGACCGGTTGCACACCTACGACCCGACCGATCCAGAGGCGTCGCACCTGTTCAGCTCGGCGGGTGTCACCGCCGGCATCGACCTGGCGCTGGCCCTGATCGAGGCCGACCTCGGCCGCGCACTGGCGCTGGCAGTCGCCCAGCGGCTGGTGATGTTCCTGCGCCGGCCCGGCGGGCAGACCCAGTTCAGCCCGATGCTGGCGGCGCCGAGCGGCAACGTGGCGCGCCTCGCCGCGCTGCTGGAATGGATTCCCGGGCATCTGGGCGACGACCTGTCCATCGAGGCGCTGGCCGCCCAGGCGCATATGACGCCACGCACCCTGTGCCGCCTGTTCAGCCAGGAAACCGGCATGGGCCCGGGCCAGTACATCGAGCGAGTGCGTCTGGAGGCCGCGCGCAATCTGCTGCTCGACGCCCAGGCCTCGATCGCGACAGTGGCGCGGCTGACCGGCTTCGGCCATCCGGAAAACCTCAGGCGCAGCTTCCAGAAGCACCTGTCGGTCAGCCCGCGGGACTTCTACCAGCGCTTCGGCTGACGCGACCGACCTCATTCACCGTTCCCAGCCCGCTCGGCATCTGGCCAGGCAGCGCTGTGTCCGCTCGCCACCCTCAAGGAGCCGCTCATGCATCTTTTGCTCAGCAATCCCCAGGTCCTGCGCCTGTTCATCGCCCAGGCGCTGTTCTGGTCCTGTTCGATGACCGGGATCATCTTCACCGCCATCGTCGGCCTGCGCCTGGCGCCAGCGGCCGGTCTCGCCACCCTGCCGCTGGCCCTACTGATGCTCGGCGGCCTGCTCGCCCTGCAACCGCTGGCGGGCCTGATGCAACGCCGCGGTCGCCGCGCCGGCTTTCTCATCGGTGCCACGGCCGGCGTGCTGGGCGGACTGGTCAGCGCGCTGTCGCTCTGGCTCGACAGCTTCACCCTGCTCTGTGCCGGCGCTCTGCCCATTGGCGCCTATCAGGCCTCGGCGATGTATTACCGCTTCGCCGCACTGGAAGCGGTGAGCGATACCTTCAAGGGGCGCGCCACGGCCTGCGTGATCGGCGGCGGCGTGCTGGCGGCGCTGATCGCGCCGACGCTCGGCCATATGGCGCGCGATCTCGCTGGCGTGCCCTTCGCCGGCACCTATCTGTTGATCGCCAGTCTGGCGGCACTGGGATTCATGGTCTTGGCCGGGTTGCCGGCGACTTCGGGCGTGCCGGCAGCCCGTGCCGATGCGGCGACGATCAGCTGGCAGGCACTGCTGGCTCGGCCGACCATTCGCGCCGCGGTGCTGACCACCGCTGCCGGCCACGGCCTGATGATCCTGGTGATGAACGCCACGCCCCTGGCGATGCATGGCGAAGGTCTGGACCTGCACGCCAGCGGCCAGGTCATCCAGTGGCACATGCTCGGCATGTTCCTCCCGGCGTTCGTCGCCGGACCGCTGGTGGATCGCTTCGGCTGCCGGCTGGTCGCCTGCCTTGGTAAAGGATTGCTGATCGTCAGCGCAGTGGTCGCCCTGCTCGGCATCAGCCACTGGCACTTCCTGCTCAGCAGCTGCCTGCTCGGCATCGGCTGGAACCTCATGTTGGTCGCCGGCACCACCCAGCTGGGCCAGGGCCACGCCGCGAGCGAACGCGCCCGGGCTCAGAGCCTGATGGAGCTGAGCAACGGCAGCGTCGCCGCAGCCATGTCGTTCGCCTCCGGCGCCTTGATCGCGCAGGCCGGCTGGGCGGCGGTGAACATCGGGCTGCTGCCCATCGTGACGCTGGTGGTACTGCTGCAGGTTGCGCAGGGCTATCGGCAAAGGCAGGCGGCGTAACGCTACGCAGCCGGACGCGCGTTCAGGACAGTTTCTGCTCGGAAATCAGGTGGATGATGTTGGCCGGGCTGGAGATCCAGAACGCGCGGAAGCCGTCAGGCAGGGGTTCGATTTCATCGCGACGGGCGCAATGGCGCTGTTGCAGAAGGGCCGATGCAGCGTCCAGATCGTCCGTCACCACCTCCAGCCAGATCTCTGCCTGGCTGATGCCCGCCACGCGATCGAGCCAGAGCACCTTGTCGCCGAATTCGAAGCGCGGCGTCTGTGCGCCGTCGGCATCGCTAGGCGTCAGCTCCCTGAGCCTCAGGGTCTCGCGGTAGAAGGCAACGGTGCTCGTGTACTCATGGGCGGGCACCTTCATCGCCATGTTTCGACCAGGCTGGGAAGTCGGGTTCATGGGTCGCTCCACTGGCACGCCGACAAGCCGGGCCGGCGCCGGTAGCGAGCCAGTACAGACGTGATCGGCCATGCATGCAAGTGCCCTGGCGGTACTGCACCGCGCCCATCAGCTCCGTTTCTTCGACCGTCGCTCAACCTCACTCGATGAGCTCTCGCTATGCTTAATGTTATGTTATAACTATGCGGACGATGTTGCCGAACACCCGCCCATGACCGAAGCCGAACTACTCGCCCAGCCCGCCGAGGCATACATGAACGCCGACCAACAGGCCTTCTTCCGCGACCTGCTGCTACGCCAGCGTGCCGAGCTGCAGGCGCGTATCGAGGAAGAATTCCAGGCGCTGCGCGAACAGGAACCGAGCAGCGACCCCGCCGACATCGGCAGCGCCGAAGAACAGCGCCACTGGCAGCTGCGCGTTCTGGAGCGGGAGAAAAAGCTGCTCGACAAGATCGACGCCGCGCTGGATGCCATCGCCCGCGGCGAGTACGGCTGGTGCGCCGAAACCGGCGAACCCATCGGCCTGCAGCGCCTGCTGTTGCGCCCCACCACGACGCTGTCCATCGAGGCGAAGCAACGCCAGGAACAGCGCGAAAAACACCAACGATCCGCCTGAGAGACCGCCATGAACCGCCTCCCCGTAACCGTCCTGTCCGGCTTCCTCGGCGCCGGCAAGAGCACCCTGCTCAACCACATCCTGAAGAACCGCGACGGCCGCCGCGTGGCGGTGATCGTCAACGACATGAGCGAGATCAACATCGACGGCAACGAGGTGCAGCGCGGCGTCAGCCTCAATCGCGCCGAAGAGAAGCTGGTGGAGATGAGCAACGGCTGCATCTGCTGCACCCTGCGCGAAGACCTGCTCGAGGAAGTCGGCAAGCTCGCCCGCGAGGGCCGCTTCGACTACCTGTTGATCGAGTCCACCGGGATCTCCGAACCGCTGCCGGTGGCCGAAACCTTCACCTTCCGTGACGAGCAGGGCCAGAGTCTGGCCGATCTGGCACGGCTGGACACCATGGTTACTGTGGTCGACGGGGTGAACTTCCTGCGCGACTTCCACGAGGCCGAGAGCCTGGCCAGCCACGGCGAAACCCTTGGCGAGGACGACGAACGCTCGGTCACCGAGCTGCTGATCGAACAGGTGGAGTTTGCCGACGTCATCCTGATCAGCAAGATCGACCTGATCTCCGCGGCCGACCGCGAAGAGCTGCGCGCCATCCTCGGCCGGCTCAACACCCACGCCGAGATCCTGCCGATGAGCATGGGGCAGGTGCCGCTCGACCGAATCCTCGACACCGGCCGTTTCGATTTCGAACGCGCCGCCCAGGCGCCCGGCTGGCTCAAGGAAATGCGCGGTGAGCATGTGCCGGAAACCGAGGAGTACGGCATCGCCTCCACCGCCTACCTGGCGCGCCGGCCGTTTCATCCGCAGCGTTTCTACAACTTCCTCAACCGCGAGTGGAGCAACGGCCGCCTGCTACGCTCCAAGGGCTTCTTCTGGCTCGCTACCCGCCCCGAGGAAGCCGGCAGCTGGTCGCAGGCCGGTGGGTTGATGCGCTACGACTACGCCGGGCGCTGGTGGCACTTCACGCCGGAGTCGGCCTGGCCGAGTGACCGCGAAAGCCGCACGGCGATCCTTGGCAAATCCCGCGGCGAGTTCGGCGATTGCCGCCAGGAACTGGTCTTCATCGGGCAGAACATCGACTTCGACCAGCTGCGCCGCGAGCTGGACGCCTGCCTGCTGAACGACAGCGAATGGGCCGTGGGAGTCGACGGCTGGCTGCGCCTGCCGGACCCGTTCGGCCCCTGGCACGAGCAGGTCGCCTGATGCTGGCGCAGCGGATCATCCGTCCACAGCCACGCCAGCTGCTGGGCGACTCTCCGGCGGTACTTGGCGAGGCGCTGAACGATGGCATCAACCTCACGGTATGGCAGCGCCAGCTGCCGCTGCATATTGCCGAATTTGCCGAGACACTTCTGGCGCTGGGCGAGCCATTGGCGGAGTCGCTGACCCTCGAGCCGAGCGGCGACGGCGAGCTGCAGCTGCCAACCCTGGCGGCAGCCCATCGGGACGTTGCCGGCCACGCCGGTTTCGTTGCTGACGTGGCCTGGCTGGTGCGGGCGTTCGCCTGCCTGGTCGATGCGCGGCGCATCGGTCTGCGCCTGCGGCTGCTGGACAAGCCCATGTGCCCGCGCTTCCACGTCGATCATGTGCCGCTGCGGCTGATCACCACCTATGCCGGCGCGGGCAGCGAATGGCTTCGCGAGGACGGCATTCCACGTCGCCGTCTCGGTGATCCAGCAGCCGAACCGACAAACCCGGCCGCCATCGAGCAGCTCGGGGCTGGCGACGTGGCGTTGTTCAAGGGGGAGAACTGGCTGGGTAACGAAGGCGCCGGGATCATTCACCGCTCGCCGCAGGCGACCAGCTCCGAGCGCCGCCTGATGCTGACGCTGGACTGGCTGGCCTGAAGCAGAAGGGCCGACAGCCGCAGCTGCAGCCCTCTGGATCGACGACCGATCAGGCCGCCATCTTTTCGCACTCTTCAGCACACTTGCGACAGGCTTCGGCGCAGGCCTGGCAATGGTCGTGCTGGTGCTTGCTGCACTCCTCGGCACAGTCGCGGCAGACCTGCGCACAGAGCTTGCAGAAGGCTTTGGCATAGGCGCTGTCGCGGGTCATCAGCACCGCCGCGATCGCACACATGTCGGCGCAGTCACGATCGAGCTCGATGCAGCGCGCCATCATCTTCACGTCGTCCTCGCGCAGGCAGGAGGCCGCGCAGGTCTCGCAGACCAGGGCGCAATTGGAACAGGCCTGGATGCATGACTGGTAACTGGAGTTGAGCATGGTGTTTCCTCCTTTTCTCTAGCCGGTAGGAAGTGGCTCTGGTAGGTGCCACTGGCGTCAGGCGCGAGCCACGCCTTACTAACTAGGGGTCCGAGGCGGCAACATAAGTTCAGCCCGTTGGCCGGATGGTCATGGCCGCCCGGCCTTTGCGACGACTTCGACGCGGCTACAATGCTCGCCCCGTTGCGCTATCCGGAAGCCACATTTCTCATGCCCTTCACCCTGTCCGCGCCCTGCGAACTGCTGGAAGTAATCAGCAAGAGCCGTTTCCTGGCCAAGGCCGCACCGGTGCAAAGTCCGGAAGACGCGCAGGCATTCATCCAGGCGGTCAGCGATCCGACCGCTACGCATAACTGCTGGGCGTGGAAGATCGGCAATCAATACCGCTTCAGCGATGACGGCGAGCCCGGCGGTACGGCGGGAAGACCAATGCTTACGGCCATAGAAGGGAAGGATTTCGATCGGGTTGCGGTGGTGGTGATCCGCTGGTTCGGCGGCACCAAGCTAGGCACCGGCGGCCTCGCCCGTGCCTACGGCGGCACCACCGCCAAATGTCTGCAGGCCGGCGAGCACAGCGAACTGGTCTCGCGCTCGCGCTGCCGCTGTCATTGCCGCTTCGCCGAACTGGCGCTGCTCAAGGCGCGCCTGGGGGATTTCGAAGCGCTGCTGGAAGCCGAGCATTTCGATGCCGAAGGCGCGACGTTGGAGATTGCCCTTCCCGCCGCTCAGCTGCAGCCGCTGGAAAGATTGCTCGCCGATATCAGCCGCGGCCGTAGTCGGCTGCAAGCCTTGGACTAGACGCGCCTTGCCCACAAAAACTGTGGAAGCAATTGTGGATAACATTTGTATGGTGTGCTGCGAAGCGCCTGCCACGGGGGCTGCAGAAATCTGTACATTTTTTAATCAGAGCGCCTTGCAGACCCGCCTCTATCACGTTAAACGCTTGAATTGCAGTGTTTTTTGACTGAGCGGTCGCGCGATGACGCAATGCCATCAATCGCGTTCTGCCAGCTGCCAGTTATGCCCGATTCGCGTGGAGAAGTATGTGGATAACATTGGGAACAACCTTGCCAGGCCGCGCCGTGCTTGGCTCGCAGACCGCTGGTCAAATATTCGCCAAATGAAACGGAGACTTCATCGCACTGTCATCGACGCCTGCTAGGCACGGCAAACAGCCGATGGCCATATCCGGATGCGACAACCCGTCGCTAGAATGCCCCCACACCCGCAAGACGAGAATTTCGCGATGCACGACTGGCTCAACAATCTGCCCAAGGCCGAACTCCACTTGCACCTGGAGGGCTCGCTGGAGCCTGAACTGATGTTCCGCCTGGCCGAGCGCAACAAGATCGCCCTGCCCTGGAACGACGTCGAGGCGCTGCGCAGCGCCTACAACTTCGGCAACCTGCAGGAATTCCTCGACCTCTACTATGCCGGCGCCGACGTGCTGCGCACCGAGCAGGACTTCTACGACCTGACCTGGGCCTACCTGCAGAAGTGCGAAGAGCAGAACGTGGTACATACCGAGCCCTTCTTCGACCCGCAGACCCACACCGACCGCGGCGTGCCGTTCGAGGCAGCGCTCAATGGCATCAGCGCGGCGCTGGCCGATGGCCGTGAGCTGCTGGGCATCAGCAGCGGGCTGATTCTCAGCTTCCTGCGCCATCTGCCGGAAGAAGAAGCCTTCAAGACCCTGGAACAGGCGCTGCCCTATCGCAATGCCTTCTTCGCCGTCGGCCTCGACAGCTCCGAGGTCGGCCATCCGCCGAGCAAGTTCCAGCGCGTGTTCGACAAGGCGCGTGCCGAAGGCTTGCTGACCGTTGCCCATGCCGGCGAGGAGGGCCCGCCGGAATACATCTGGCAAGCGCTCGATCTGCTCAAGGTCAGCCGCATCGACCATGGCGTGCGCGCCGCGGAAGATCCGAAGCTGATCGCCCGGCTGATCGAGGAGCAGATCCCGCTCACGGTCTGCCCGCTGTCCAACACCAAGCTCAAGGTGTTCGCCGACATGCGCCAGCACAACATCCTCGACCTGCTGGAGCAGGGCGTGAAAGTCACGGTGAATTCCGACGACCCGGCCTACTTCGGCGGCTACGTGACGGAGAACTTCATCGCGCTGCACGAGAGCCTGGGCATGACCGAGGAGCAGGCCCGCCGCCTGGCGCAGAACAGTCTGGACGCACGGCTGGCCTATTGAGCCATTCGTCGGCGCAAGGCCGACCTGCGACACCATGGCTCGCCACGCGAGCCATGGCTGCGCCTAGACTGAGCGGCGCCAACATGCGAGGAGATCGCCATGAACATTCTCGTCCGCCGCCTGACGCCCTATCCCGACAGCGCCTGGCAGGTCTGCCTGGACCGCCAGCGCGTCACCTTCCGCAGCGAGGCCGAGGCACGCTCCTTCGTCGAAACCCTGCAGCGACGCCTGCAGGCGCCGCATCGCCTGCCACTGAGCGCCTGATACTTCACTCCGTGCTGGCGCGCGCCGTGCCATAGGCGACGAGCGTCGCCAGCAGCCCGCACAGGCTCATGATTGCCGCCAGCGGCACCGCTGTGCCGTTGTGCAGAGCGCCTATCGCCGAAGCGGCAACCGCCGCGATGGCGAACTGCAGGCTGCCGAGCAGAGCCGAAGCACTGCCGGCGTTGGCACGCTGGTCGGCCATGGCGCAGGCGGTCGCGTTGGGCAACAGACAGCCCAGGCAGGACACGCAGCAGAACAGCGGGATCAGCAACGGCCAGAGCGATTCGGGCTGCGCGGCGGCGACCGCCAGCAGCGCCAGCGCACTGCCGAAGAAGAACCACACCCAGCGCCGCACCCAGAATTCCGGCCCGCGCCAGCGCACCAGCCGCACGTTCACCTGCGCCATCAGAATGAAGCCCGCGGCATTGATGCCGAACAGCCAGCCGAAATGCTCGGGCTTGACGCCATACAGCTCGATGAAGACGAACGGCGAACCGGTGATGTAGGCGAACATCCCTGCCATGCACAGCGCGCCGGTCAGCACGTGGCCCATGAAGAAGCGATCGCGGAACAGCCGCAGGTACTGTCCCAGCGCACCGGACATCGGTTGGCGCGGCAGCCCGGCCGGATAGGTTTCCGGTAGCCAGAGCGTGACCGCCACCAGGCAGATCGCGCTGAACAGCGTCAGCAGGATGAAGATCGATGGCCAACCGAAGGTCGCCAGCAACGCGCCGCCCGCCACTGGCGCAAGTATCGGCGCCAGGCCCATCACCAACATCAGCTGCGAGAACACCTTGGCGCTGGTCATCGGGTCGCACAGGTCGCGCACCACGGCCCGCGCAACCACCATACCGGCGCAGCCACCCAGCGCCTGCACGAAGCGCACGCCGATCAGCCAGTCCATGGACGGCGCGAAGGCGCTGGTCAGCGAGGCCAGGGTAAACAGCGTCACGCCGACCAGCAGCGGCCCACGCCGGCCGTAGCGATCGGCCAGCGGGCCATAGACCAGCTGACCGATGGCCAGACCGATGAAATAGGCAGCCAGCGACAGCTGGACATGGTCGACGCTGGTATCGAAGGACTCCGCCAGCAAGGGAAAGGCCGGCAGGTACATGTCGATGGCCAGGGGGCCGAACGCACTGAGCGCGCCCAGGATGAGGAGAATCCGCAGAGACATCAGAAGCTCGCAAGCAGGAAAGAGAAGGTGGCGCGAGGGCCACTCGGTGGACCGTTACCTCGTTCGAGGGTTTGCACCGGCGTGCAAGATGCTGTTACATACACCGCCGCTTGTAAACATGCATCGCGACGAGATGCCTCGCTACACTGGTCGCCTCCAACGCTGCTGGATGCCCGAAGCAGCCGCTATCTGCCGAACCTGTCCCATGCGCCGAACCAAAGAAGAAGCCGAGAAGACCCGCATCGCCATCCTCGCCTCCGCCGAGCGGCTGTTTCTGGACAAGGGCGTAGCCCACACCAGCCTCGACCAGATCGCCCGGGATGCCGGGGTGACACGCGGTGCGGTGTACTGGCACTTTCAGAACAAGGCGCACCTGTTTCACGAGATGCTCAACCAGATTCGCCTACCACCGGAGCAGATGAACGAGCGCCTCTGCACCTGCGATCAGCAGCAGCCGCTGCAATCCCTGATCGCCCTGCGCAACCTGACGGTCGAGGCCATCAGCACCCTGGCCAGCAACGAGCAGAAGCGTCGCATCTTCACCATCTTGCTGCACAAGTGCGAATTCACCGACGAACTGCGCGAAGCCGAGGAACGTCACCACGCCTTTATCAACCAATTCATCGACCTGTGCGAAAACCTCTTGCGCAACGCCTCGGCCTGCCTGCGACCCGGCGTCACGCCGCGGCTCGCCGCACTGTCGCTGCATGCCATGGTGGTCGGGCTGTTCACCGACTGGACGCGCGACACCGAGCTGTTCGCGCCGCAGGTCGATACCAAGGCGCTGATCGACCCACTGTTCCGCGGCCTGGTCCGCGACTGGCCGGACGATCCCGACCAGCCTGCCGCGTGAGCGATCAGCTCACCTGATAACCCTCTTCGCTGATCGCCTGGCGAATCGCCTGCTCGCTGGCGCTGCTCTCGACCTGCACGGTTCCGGCCGCCAGATCCACCTGCACCCGAGCCTGCGGGTCCAGCGCCTGGATGGCCTGGGTAACCGCACGCTCGCAGTGGCTGCAGGTCATTCCGCTCACGTTGAATACTTGCATCGTCTCTCTCCTCGACTGGTAGATGCGTGGATTCTCGACCTTGCCACCTGGGCAAGGTCAAGGCACCTGCTGTCGCAGATCATGGTGTTGACCTTGCCACAGGGTTAAGGTCGATCCTGCAGCCATCGCAACCTGAGGAGTCACAGCCATGTCCAGCGCCACCCATACGCTGCCGGTCAGCGGTATGACCTGCGCCAGCTGCGCCGGCCGCGTCGAACGCGCCCTGCTCAAGGTACCGGGCGTCGCCGCGGCCAACGTCAACCTGGCCAACGAACAGGTGCGTATTGAAGGCGATGACCTGGGCGTGGCAACGCTGATCGAGGCCGTGGAAAAGGCCGGCTACGGCGTGCCTGTGCAGAGCATCGAGCTGAACATCGAAGGCATGACCTGCGCCAGCTGCGTCGGCCGGGTCGAACGCGCCCTGCTCAAGGTGCCCGGTGTACGCAGCGCCGCGGTGAACCTGGCCAGCGAACGCGCGCATGTCGAAGTGATCGGCACGCCCGACCCTGCTGCGCTGATCCAGGCGGTCGAGGCTGCCGGCTACCAGGCAAGCGCCGGCGAACAGCAGCAACCTGCACAGGATGCCGAACGACGCCTGCAGCGCGAACGCTGGGCGGTGATTGCGGCCCTGCTGCTGGCCGCACCGCTGGTGCTGCCGATGTTCGCCGAGCTGTTCGGTGGCCACTGGATGCTGCCGGCATGGATTCAGTTCCTGCTCGCCACGCCGGTGCAATTCATTCTCGGCGCGCGCTTCTATGTCGCCGGCTGGAAGGCGGTGCGCGCCGTTGCCGGCAACATGGACCTGCTGGTCGCCATCGGCACTAGCGCCGGTTACGGCCTGAGCCTTTATCAATGGTGGGCGACGCCGACCGGGCAGATGCCGCACCTGTATTTCGAGGCCTCGGCGGTAGTGATCGCCCTGGTGCTGCTGGGCAAGTACCTGGAGAGCCGCGCCAAGCGCCAGACCAGCGCGGCGATCCGGGCGCTGGAAGCCTTGCGTCCGGACCGCGCGACACGAGTGATCGACGGCCGCGAGGAGGACGTCGCCATCGCCGCGCTGCGCCTCGGCGATCTGGTACTGGTCCGCCCCGGTGAACGTTTCCCGGTGGATGGCGAAGTGGTCGAGGGCGAAAGCCAGGCCGACGAAGCGCTGATCAGCGGCGAGAGCCTGCCAGTGAACAAGGCGCCGGGCGACCGCATCACCGGCGGCGCGATCAATGGCGAAGGCCGCCTGCTGGTGCGCACCACCGCGCTCGGTGGCGAGACCGTGCTGGCGCGGATCATTCGCCTGGTGGAAGACGCCCAGGCGGCCAAGGCGCCGATCCAGAAGCTGGTGGACAAGGTCAGCCAGGTGTTCGTCCCGGCGGTGCTGGTGATCGCCGTGTTCACCCTGATCGGCTGGCTGCTCACTGGCGCGCCGGTCGAGGTCGCGCTGATCAACGCCGTGGCGGTGCTGGTCATCGCCTGCCCCTGCGCCCTCGGCCTGGCGACGCCGGCGGCGATCATGGCCGGCACTGGCGTGGCGGCGCGGCACGGCATCCTGATCAAAGACGCCGAGGCGCTGGAAGTCGCCCATGCGGTGAATGCCGTGGCCTTCGACAAGACCGGCACGCTTACCTCGGGCAAGCCGCAGATCATCCACCTGCATGCCGTGGACGGCGACGAAGCGCGGATACTGCGCCTGGCCGGCGCCCTGCAGCGCGGCAGCGAACACCCACTGGCACGTGCCGTGCTGGAACGCTGCGAAGCCGATGGCATCACGGTGCCGGATGTGCAGAAGAGCCAGGCCCTGAGCGGCCGCGGCATCGCCGGCACGCTGGACGGCCAGCAGCTGGCGCTGGGCAACCGGCGCATGCTCGAAGAGTACGGCCTGCAGCCGGGCGAGCTGCTGGACACCGCCCAGCGCTGGGAAGCCGAGGGCCGCACCCTCTCCTGGCTGGTGGAACAAGCGCCCGAGCCGCGCATCCTCGGCCTGTTCGCTTTCGGTGACAGCCTCAAGGACGGCGCCGCCGCGGCGATTGCCGGGCTCGCGGCGCGGCATATCCGCAGCCACCTGATCACCGGCGACAACCGTGGCAGCGCGCGAGTGGTGGCCGAAGCGCTGCACATCGATGACGTGCATGCCGAGGTGTTGCCGGCGGACAAGGCGGCCACCGTGGCCGAGCTGAAGAAGGGCGGCGCCGTGGTGGCGATGGTCGGCGACGGCATCAACGATGCCCCGGCCCTGGCCGCGGCGGATGTCGGCATCGCCATGGGCGGCGGCACCGACGTGGCCATGCACGCCGCCGGCATCACCCTGATGCGCGGCGATCCGCGCCTGGTGCCGGCCGCGCTGGAGATCAGCCGGCGCACCTACCGCAAGATCCAGCAGAACCTGTTCTGGGCCTTCATCTACAACCTGGTGGGCATTCCGCTCGCCGCCTTCGGCTTTCTCAGCCCGGTGGTGGCCGGTGCGGCGATGGCCCTGTCGAGCGTCAGCGTGGTGAGCAACGCCCTGCTGCTGCGTTCCTGGAAACCGGAAGAATGATCGGGAGCACGCCATGAACATCGGTCAGGCCGCCAAGCACAGCGGCCTCACGGCGAAGATGATCCGCTACTACGAATCCATCGGCCTGCTCACGCCCGCCGGGCGCGGCGCCAATGGCTACCGACATTACAACGAGCGCGACCTGCACCAGCTGGCGTTCATCCGCCGCGCCCGTGACCTGGGCTTCTCGCTGGAAGAGGTCGGCAAGCTGTTGGCGCTGTGGCAGGACCGCCAGCGCGCCAGTGCCGACGTGAAGGCCCTGGCCGGCGCGCATATCGACGAGCTGAACCGCAAGATCGCCGAGCTGGTCGGCCTGCGCGACACGCTGCAGGAGCTGGTCGACCACTGCCAGGGCGATGATCGCCCGGACTGCCCGATTCTGCAGGGCATCGAGAGCGGCTGCTGCGTCCGCCCTGAGCAGGGGTCGTCACCGCTCACGCGCAACAAGACCTGACCGATCGGACAGGTCTTGTTCGGCGTTGCGGAGCAATCATCCGGCGCTACGACCGTTCCTCGCTTTACATTCAAGTTTGTATGCATCCGGCCGAAAGCGCTGCGGTATACGAGCCTCGCCCTGCGGCGTCGACTCGAACCGACTACTTCGCTTTCGCTTGGAGTGCCATGAACAACTGGTTTGCAAACATCGGGGTCAGCAGGAAGCTCACGCTGGGCTTCGCCACCGTCCTGATACTCACCATCGTCCTCGCCTGGAACGGCTGGGGCAGCCTGGACAGCGTCATCCAGCGCAGCGGACTGATGACCGAAATATCCCAGCTGAACAAGACCCTCACCGACCTGCGCATCGCCCGCCTGCAATTCATGCTGGCCAGTGGCGACAACGAGTCCACCAAGCGGCTGGACAACAATCTGGGCATCTACCTCTCCCAGCAGACCAAGCTGCTGGAGACCTTCGAGCACCCGGACGACGTCGCCCAGCTGAAGGAACAGGCCGGCTACAACGCCCAGTACCAGAACTCGCTGGACGACATGCGCAAGGGCTACGCCCAGGCCAACGCCGCGCGCACCACCATCGACGGCGCCGCCGCGCGCCTGGCTGAGCTGAGCGCTGGGGTAACCCGCCAGGTGCTGCAGCTGGCGGAGTATGACGAAGGGCGCTTCGCGCAATTCCGAGCCATCACCCGCATCGAAGATGACGTGCAGCGCGCCCAATACCTGCTGCGCGTCTACATGGCGACTCCCGGTGCCGAGGCGGCCAAGGCCGTCTACGCACAACTGGATGCCGCCCAGGCCACGCTGGATCGCCATGCCGCCGCGCTCGACGCCGACCACGCGGCGACGCTGCAGCAGATCCGTGCCGTGCTCGGCGAGTACCGCGGCGCCATCGAATCGCTGGAGAAGGCCACCCTCGCAATCGCCAAGGCGCGCCAGGAAATGACCGATCAGCAGAAGGAAATCGTCCGCATCAGCGACTCGCTCTACCAGCTTCAGCTCGACCTCCTCGCTGTGGAAAGCGCCGCCGCGCGTACACGCCTGATCGTCAGCGCCTTGCTGGCGCTGGTGCTGGGCATACTGGCCGCCTGGCTGATCACCCGGCAGATCATCCTGCCGCTGCGTGCCACCCTGGCCGATGTCGAGCGCATCGCCTCCGGCGACCTCAGCGCCACCGCGCAGATCCAGCGCCGCGACGAGCTGGGCGTGCTGCAGCGCGGCATCCAGCAGATGGGCGCGACCCTGCGCGAACTGATCGGCGGCATCCGCGATGGCGTCAGCCAGATCAGCGCCGCCGCCGAGGAGCTTTCGGCGGTTACCCAGCAGACCAGCGCCGGCGTGAACAGCCAGAAGGAAGAAACCGACCAGGTCGCTACCGCCATGCACGAGATGTCGGCCACCGTTCAGGAGGTGGCGCGCAATGCCGAGCAGGCCGCGCTGGCCGCCACCGAAGCGGATGGCGAAGCCCGCGAAGGCGATCGCGTGGTCACCGAGGTGGTCACGCAGATCGAACGCATGGCCAGCGCCGTGGTGCGCTCCAGCGAGGCGATGACGGCGCTACAGGAAGAAAGCGACAAGATCGGCAGCGTGATGAACGTGATCCGTGCCGTGGCGGAGCAGACCAACCTGCTGGCACTCAACGCCGCCATCGAGGCTGCCCGTGCGGGCGAGGCCGGTCGCGGCTTCGCCGTGGTCGCCGACGAGGTGCGCGGATTGGCGCAGCGCACGCAGAAGTCCACCGAGGAAATCGAAGGGCTGGTCGCCGCGCTACAGAACGGCACCCAGCAGGTCGCCGCGATCATGCATACCAGCCGCGACCTGACCGACAACGGCGTCGAGCTGGCGCGCCGTGCCGGTGCGTCGCTGGGCAGCATCACCCGTACCGTGTCGAACATCCAGGCGATGAACCAGCAGATCGCCGCGGCCGCCGAGGAGCAGAGCGCGGTGGCCGAGGAGATCAGCCGCAGTGTGGTGAACGTGCGTGACGTGTCGGAACAGACCGCCGCCGCCAGCGAGGAAACCGCCGCGTCGAGCACCGAGCTGGCCCGTCTGGGTGGTCAGTTGCAGTCGATGGTGAGCCGCTTCCGGCTCTGACGGAACGTCGAAGCGCCCCGCGAGGCAGGCCCTGCCTCGCGGGGTGGAAGGCTCAGCTGACCTGGGATTGCAGGTAGTTCTGCAGACCGATGCGGTCGATCAGGCCGAGCTGCTGCTCGAGCCAGTAGGCGTGATCTTCCTCGGTGTCGTGCAGCTGCAGCGCCAGCATGTCGCGGGTCGGGTAGTCGCCGTGCTGTTCGGCCAGCGCGATGCCCTGGGCCAGCGCGGCGCGCACCTTGTACTCCAGCGCCAGGTCGTTGCGCAGCATATCCGGCACGGTGTGCCCCGGGTTGATCGGCTCCGGCGTCATGTCCGGGGTGCCTTCGAGAAAGAGGATGCGCTGCAACAGTGCATCGGCGTGCTGCGTCTCCTCCTCCATCTCGTGGTTGATGCGCTCGTAGAGCTTGCTGAAGCCCCAGTCGGCATACATCCGCGAATGCAGGAAATACTGATCGCGCGCCGCCAGTTCGCCGCGCAACAGCTCCTTCAGATAGTCGATTACCGGTGCCTGGCCTTGCATTGCGTATTCCCCTGAGTGATGCGCCTTCAACAGCGGGCAAGCATCCCCGCTGAGTTCACGACGGTCAAGCGCTGCAAAGACGCAGCCGCTCATGCGTCAAGTGTGGCAGAGCATTGGCGAAAATCGACCACCCGGTCACCCCGTTGGCAACAATTTGCCGCCGAACTCCTGCGCCGACGCAGGGCTCTACTGTCAGTCCCAACGGGCGTCAGCGCGCCCGCAACGCGAGCAGCCAGGAGCCCCGATGACGTCAACACGAGCATTTCCAGTGACCCTGGTCCGGTTGACGATCATCGCCTGCGCGCTGCCACTGCTTGGCGGCTGTTCCTCGGAAGCCGAGCCAGCACCCCAGCCGCCACGGGTGGCGCTGGTCGAGCCGCTGCAGGCGGCCGAGCCGCAAGCCGAGGCACTGCGCTTCTCCGGGGTGGTGCAGAGCGTGACGTCCACGCAGCTGTCGTTCGAGGTAGCAGGACGTATCGAGCGCATCCTCGTCGACGAAGGTACGCGGGTGCACCGCGGGCAACCGCTGGCACAGCTGGATCGCACCGACTACCGCCTGCAGCTGCGCGAGGCCGAGGCGCGCCTGCGTCAACTGGAAGCGGATCTGGCGCGCAAACGCACCCTGCTCGCCGAAGGCATCCTCGCGCCGGCCGCCATCGAAGCGCTGCAAGCCAACACGGTGGCGGCACGGGTGGCACGCGACAGCGCCCAGCGCGATCTCGATCAGAGCACGCTGAATGCACCGTTCGACGGCGTGGTGGCGCGCCGTCTGGCCGAGCCGGACATGGTGGTCGCGGTGGGCACGCCGGTCTTCGAGATGCAGGACAACGGTCATATCGAAGTCAGCGTCGACCTGCCGGAAACCGCCGCCTTGAGCATTCCGCTCGGCCCCGGTCTGCAGGCCGAAGGCGAGCTGGTGATCGCCGATGTGCGCCTGCCGCTGCGCTACAAGGAACACAGCACGCAACCGCGTGAAGGCGCGCGGACCTATCGCCTGGTGCTGCAGGGCGAGCCGCCGGAGGAGTACAACCTGCTGCCGGGCATGGCCATGCGCGTGCGCATCGAACGCCCGCCGCAGCCGCAGAGGACCCACGACGCCTTCCGCCTGCCATTGTCGGCGCTGCAGACCGGCAGCGACGGCCAGCACTTCATCTGGCAGGCGGACGATGGCCGCGCACGACGGCAACCGGTGCAACTCGAGCAGGTCGATGGCGATCAGGCGCTGATTCGCGGTGACGGCCTGCAGGCGCAGATGCCGATCATCGTCGCTGGCGGCAGCAAGCTGCACGAGGACCAGCCAATCGAAGCGCAGGAGCGGAACTGAGCCGATGGATTTCGCCCGCTACGCCATCACCCGGCCGGTCAACATCTGGATTCTGGTACTGATCTGCCTGCTCGGCGGCACCCTCGCCTTTTTCGAGATCGGCCGCCTGGAAGACCCGGAATTCACCATCAAGCAGGCCATCGTCAACGTGCAGTACCCCGGCGCCACGGCGCTGGAGGTCGAGCAACAGGTGACCGAACCGCTGGAGAGCGCGATCCAGCAGATGTCGCAGATCAAGGAGATCCGCTCGCGCTCGATGCCGGGCATCGCCGAGATTCGCGTGGAGATGCAGGACCGCTACGACGGCGATGCGCTGCCGCAGATCTGGGACGAGCTGCGCAACAAGATCAACGATGCCCAGGGCGACCTGCCGCCGGGGATCGAACCGCCGCAGGTCAACGATGATTTCGGCGACGTCTACGGCATCTTCTACGCGCTGACCGGCGACGGCCTGACGCTCAAGGAGCTGCACGAGACGGCCAAGGATCTGCGCCGCGCGCTGGTGGCCGCCGACGGCGTCGGCAAGGTCGAGATCGCCGGCGTGCAGGAAGAGCGCATCCTCGTGGAAGTCGACCAGGCGCAGCTGGCCGCGATGGGCATCGCCCCCGACGAGATCGCCGCGGCGCTGGCCGACACCGATGCCGCAGTGGATGCCGGCGGCGTGCATGCCGGCGAGTTTTTCGTGCGCCTGCGCCCGAGCGGCGCCTTCGATTCGCTCGACGAGCTGCGCGCATTGCCGGTCGGCCAGGGCGCGCAGCGGGTCGAGCTGGGCGCCATCGCCAGGCTGTCGCGCGACTACGCCGAGCGGCCGCGGCAGATCATCCGCCACAACGGCCAGGCGGCACTGACCCTGGGTGTCAGCGGCGTCTCGGGCGCGAACATCGTCGAGGTCGGCCACAGCGTCGAGGCGGCGTTGCAGGCCATCGAACACCGCATGCCGTTGGGCGCTGAACTGCATCCGCTGTACGAGCAGCACCGGATCGTCGACGAGTCGGTGAACAGCTTCGCGCTCAACGTGTTCCTCTCGGTGGCCATCGTGGTCGGCGTGCTGTGCATCGCCATGGGACTGCGCGCCGGCGTCATCATCGGCGCGGTGCTGTTTCTCACCGTGCTCGGCACGCTGCTGGTGATGTGGCTGGCGGGCATCGAGCTGGAGCGGATTTCCCTCGGCGCGCTGATCATCGCCATGGGCATGCTGGTGGACAACGCGGTGGTGGTCTGTGACGGCATGCTGGTACGCCAGCGCCAGGGCAAGAGCATCCTCGAAGCCTCGCAGGAAACGCTGCAACAGACGCAGTGGCCGCTGCTCGGCGCGACCATCATCGGCATCCTCGCCTTTGCCGGCATCGGTCTGTCCCAGGACACCACTGGTGAGTTCCTCTTCTCGCTGTTCTTCGTCATCGCCGTGTCGCTGCTGCTCAGCTGGCTGCTGGCGCTGCTGCTGGTGCCGCTGTTCGGTCATTACCTGTTGCGCAACGCCAAGACCGACGAGGACCCCGACGCGGCGTACGACGGCCCCTGGTACAACCGCTATCGCCGACTGGCCGTTGGCGTGCTGCACCGGCCCTGGCTGACCATCGGCGTGCTGGTCGTGCTGACGGTGATCAGCGCGGTGATCTTCACTCGCCTGCCGCAGAGTTTCTTCCCGCCTTCGAGCACGCCGCTGTTCTACGTCAATTTGTTCCTGCCGCAGGGCACGCACATTCGCGAGACCGCAGAGACCGCCTCTGACGTGGAGGCGTATCTGGCGGAGCTGGAGGGGGTGAGCGAGGTGTCCAGCTTCATCGGCGCCGGCGCCTCGCGCTTCATGCTGACCTATATGCCGGAGCAGCCGAATTCGGCGCTGATGCACTTCCTCGTGCGCACCGAAGATGCCGAGCTGATCGACGGGCTGGTGCGGCAGATCAACCAGCAGCTACCGCAACGCTATCCCTCGGCCGACGTCTCGGCCGCGCAGTTCATGTTCGGCCCCAATGCCGAGGCCAAGCTGGAAGCGCGCATCAGCGGCCCGGACATCGAGGTGCTGCGGGCCATATCCGCCGAGGGTCGCAAGCGCCTGCAGGACGAGGGCAAGGTGTTCAACGTGCGCGATGACTGGCGCCAACAGGTGCTGGTGCTGCGCCCGCAACTGGCACTGGATCGCCTCGCCGATGCCGGCCTGACCCGCCAGGCCGTGGCGCGTGCCCTGGCCGCTGGCAGCGAGGGCCAGCGGGTCAGCCTGCTGCGCGAGCGCGACGAGCTGATCCCGGTATTGCTGCGCGCCGCGCCGGAGGATCGCATCGATAGCGGCGAGCTGCTGCAACGGCTGATCTGGAGCCCCGCCGGCACCGGTTATGTGCCACTGGCGCAGGTCGCCGATGGCGTCGAGCCGGTCAGCGAGGACAGCATCATCGTGCGCTACGACCGCGAGCGCACCATCTCCATCCGCGCCGAACCACGCGACGGCGAGAACACCAACGCGGCGCACGAGCGCATCCGCCCGCTGATCGAGGGCATCGAACTGCCGGTCAACTACAGCTTGAAATGGGGCGGCGACTACGAACAGTCCTCCGAGGCCCAGCAGGCGCTGGCCAGCACGCTGGCGGTGCCCTACCTGGCAATGGTGCTGGTCACCGTGCTGCTGTTCGCCAGGGTGCGCCAACCGCTGATGATCTGGGCGGTGGTGCCGATGGCCATCTGCGGCGTGAGCTTCGGCCTGCTGCTCACCGGTCAGGCGTTCGGCTTCATGGCACTGCTCGGCCTGCTCAGCCTCACCGGCATGCTGATCAAGAATGCCGTGGTGCTGGTGGACGAGATCGACCGGCAGATCGACGACGAGGTGCCGCGCCTGACCGCCATCATCGAAGCCTCGGCGTCGCGCCTGCGCCCGGTGATGATGGCCGCCGGCACCACCGTGCTGGGCATGGTGCCGCTGCTGTTCGACCCGTTCTTCGCCAACATGGCGGTGACCATCATGGGCGGCCTGGGCTTCGCCACGCTGCTGACGCTGCTGGCCGTGCCCTGCCTGTACCTGCTGCTGATGAAAGTGCGCCCGGAGGAAACCGCATGACTGCCAAGGCCCTGGCCGCTCCGCTGCTGCTCGCCCTGGCCCTGAGCGCCTGCTCCAGCGCACCGCAGCATCCGGCGCCGCAACTGCCGGACACCTGGTTCAGCGCCGCCGGCAGCCACGCGGCGGATGCCAAGACGCTCGCCGCCTGGTGGCGCCAGTTCGACGACCCGCAGCTCACCGCGATGGTCGGCCGCGCCATGCAGCAGAACCACGACGTGCGCCTGGCCATGGCGCGGGTCGACAGCGCCCGCGCCCAGCTGCGCCAGTCGCGCGCCGGCCTGCTGCCGAGCTTCGACCTGCCCGGTTCGGCCAGCCGCCAGTGGAACGAGAACGATCAGGAAGCCGAACCCGACAGCCCACTGGCCGATTTCATCCCCGACGACGACGTGATCAGCTTCGATACCTGGGAGCTGGCGCTGCAGGCGACCTGGGAACTCGACCTGTTCGGCGCCACCCGCGCGCGGCGTGACAGTGCGGCCCAGCAGCTGCGCTCGGCCGAGGCACAGACGATCGCCGCGCGCTTGGCCGTGGCATCGAATACCGCCCAGGGCTATCTGCAGCTGCGCGCGTTGCAGGGCCAGCGCGCGTTGCTGGTCGAAGGCATCGAAGTGGCGCGCGAGCTGGAGCGTATCGCCGGGCTGCTGTTCTACGCCGGCGAAGTGACCCGGCTGGATGTGGAGGCCACATCCGCCGAACGCGCGTCGCTGGAAGCCGATCTGGACGAGCTGGACATCCACCTGGCCGAAGCGCAGCTGGCGCTGGATACCCTGCTCGCCGAGCCGCCGGGCAGCACCGCCACGCGGCTC
>Ga0207848_100277_pt1 | contig 27763 bp, 23 predicted proteins | sample TtaePargueraPR_10_FD_187737 | JGI IMG/M metagenome (GOLD analysis project Ga0207848, IMG submission 187737) | Aerobic enrichment media microbial communities from Bioluminiscent Bay, La Parguera, Puerto Rico - Tt and M2 (3) (SPAdes) | ecosystem: Environmental > Aquatic > Marine > Unclassified ... | reverse complement strand
ATTTCTCGCCGAGCTGACCCACACCGAACAGGTGGTGATGATGCTCGCCACCCGCGGCCTGCGCGTGGCGCTGGTGACCACCCACCTGCCGCTCAGGGATGTCGCCGATGCGATCACCGCCGAGCGTCTGCAGCGGGTCACGCGCATCCTGCACGCGGACCTGGTGGGCAAGTTCGGCATCACTCGGCCGCGCATCCTGGTCTGCGGCCTGAACCCCCACGCCGGGGAAGGCGGCCACCTGGGGCGCGAGGAAATCGAAATCATCGAGCCGACGCTGGCGGGTCTGCGCGAAGAGGGCATCGAGCTGATCGGCCCACTGCCCGCCGACACGTTGTTCACCCCCAAGCACCTCGAACACTGCGATGCAGTGCTGGCGATGTATCACGATCAGGGCCTGCCGGTGCTCAAGTACAAGGGCTTCGGCGCAGCGGTCAACGTCACCCTCGGCCTGCCGATCGTACGCACCTCGGTGGACCACGGCACCGCGCTGGACCTGGCCGGAACCGGCCGCGTCGATATCGGCAGCCTGCAGGTCGCTCTGGAAACGGCCTATCAGATGTCAGGCGCCGCTTAGGAAGCCGGTCCGCCCCGGCATCCGTCTCGCAATGGGTGCCGGCCCGGCGACTCAGCTGGTAAGCTTCGCACCTTTCATTTTTCGCTTTACGCTCTTGCTTGACGCTTGCGGCTTGAAGCCTGGAGCTGCCTTCATGTCCGATTACCAACACCGCGCGCGCAAACGCTTCGGCCAGAACTTCCTGCACGACGCGGGGGTGATCCACCGCATTCTGCGGGCGATCCACGCCAAGCCCGGTGAACGATTGGTGGAGATCGGCCCCGGGCAGGGGGCGCTCACCGAAGGACTGCTCGACAGCGGCGCCCAGCTGGATGTCGTCGAGCTCGACCTCGACCTGATTCCCATCCTGCAAGCCAAGTTCGCCGGGCGCGAGAACTTCAACCTGAATCAGGGCGATGCCCTGAAGTTCGACTTCAGCCGTCTCAGCCAGGAGCCGGCGAGCCTGCGCATCGTCGGCAACCTGCCCTACAACATCTCGACCCCTCTGATCTTCCACCTGCTCGAGCACGCCCAGCTGATCCGTGACATGCATTTCATGCTGCAGAAGGAAGTGGTCGAGCGGCTGGCCGCGCAGCCCGGCGGCGGTGACTGGGGGCGGCTGTCGATCATGGTGCAGTATCACTGCCGGGTGGAGCATCTGTTCAATGTCGGCCCGGGAGCGTTCAACCCGGCGCCGAAAGTCGACTCGGCGATCGTGCGCCTGGTACCACACGAAACCCTGCCGCATCCGGCGCGCGATCACCGCCAGCTGGAGCGCGTCGTGCGCGAGGCGTTCAATCAGCGGCGCAAGACCCTGCGCAACACCTTGAAGGGCCTTCTGGATGCCGAGGCCATCGAGGCCGCGGGCGTGGACGGCAGTCTGCGACCCGAGCAACTGGACCTGGCGGCCTTTGTCCGCCTTTCCGATCAACTGACCGAGCGCAGCTAGGGGTCAGCCCCTCTGCCGACCAGCGAGCCGTCCATGCCCGAAGAACAACGCTACCGCATCGACGTCAGCGTCACGCCCCACTATCTGGCCGAGCAATCCGAGCCGGAACAAAACCGCTACGCCTTTGCCTACACCGTAACTATCGAGAATAAAGGCGAGGTGGCGGCGCAGCTGCTGTCGCGACACTGGATCATCACCGACGGCGACGGCCAGGTGCAGGAAGTGCGTGGCGCCGGCGTCGTCGGCGAGCAGCCGCTGATTGCGCCTGGCGAGCACCACGTCTACACCAGTGGAACGCTGTTGCCGACCTGTGTCGGCAGCATGCAGGGCAGTTATCGGATGCTGGCCGAGGACGGGCACAGTTTCGATGCGGTCATTGCACCGTTCCGCCTGGCCGTACCCGGAGCATTGCATTGACGACCTATGCCGTTGGTGACCTGCAAGGTTGCCTGGAGCCCCTGAAGTGCCTGCTGGAGCGCGTCGACTTCAGTCCGTCGCGCGACTGCCTGTGGCTGGCCGGTGATCTGGTCAACCGCGGCCCGCAATCGCTGGAAGCGCTGCGCTTCGTGCGCGATCTCGAGTCCTCGGCGATCACCGTGCTGGGCAACCACGACCTGCATCTGCTGGCGGTGGCGCACAACATCGAGCGCATGCGCAAATCCGATACCCTGCAGGCGATCCTCGACGCACCGGATCGCGCAGACCTGATCGACTGGCTGCGCCAGCAGAAGCTCATTCATTATGATGCCGAGCGGCACACCGCCATGGTGCATGCCGGCATCCCGCCGCAATGGTCGCTGGAAAAGGCCCTGCGTCGCGCCGCCGAGGTCGAGCAGGCGCTGCAGGACGACGCCCTGCTGCTGCCCTTTCTCGATGGCATGTACGGTAACCAGCCGGCGAAGTGGAACAAGGAGCTGCACGGCGTCCCGCGCCTGCGCCTGATCACCAATTACTTCACCCGCATGCGCTTCTGCAAGGCGGACGGCACCCTTGAACTGGATGCCAAGGAAGGCGCCGACAGCGCACCCGCCGGCTACGCGCCCTGGTTCAGCCACAGCAATCGCAAGACACGCAACGTCAAGCTGATCTTCGGCCACTGGGCGGCGCTGGAAGGCCAGTGCGACGAGCCGAACGTTTTCGCGCTGGATACTGGCTGCGTCTGGGGCAACGCCATGACGCTGATGAACCTCGACAGTGGCGAGATACATCGCTGCGAATGTGAACACGGTAAACCCGCATGACAGACTTCAAACGCATCCCGCCGGAACAAGCCCAGACCATGCGCAGCAATGGCGCGGTGATCGTGGATATTCGCGACCCGCAGAGCTATGCCAATGGTCACATCAGTGGCTCACTGCATCTGGACAACCATTCGCTGCCGGACTTCATCGCCGCAGCCGATCTCGATCACCCGCTGATCGTCACCTGCTATCACGGCCATTCCAGCCAGAGCGCCGCGGCCTATCTGGTCAATCAGGGTTTTTCTGACGTCTACAGCCTCGACGGCGGTTTCGAACTCTGGCGGCATACCTACCCGGCCGATGTCGCGCGCGACGAACAAGCGTAAAAATTTATTTCCCTCCGATCGCCCGCCATCCGCGGGCTAGGCGCTATCAGCAGCCGAACGGCAGCGCGGAAATCCCCTCTCCGCCCTTGATCTTGCCGAATCCGAACTATCCTTGACTTCAGGCCATCCAAATAAACGAAGCCGGGAAACGGCTGACGGAATTCAGGGTTTCGACCATTAGGTGTTCGGGGGAACTCCACTGGCCGCCACTTCGGCCGGGCTCCAGAGTGCCTGATGACGCGCCTATTCGTGCATCGATCGAGGTGAAGTCATGAGCATTTTCAGCCACTTCCAACAACGTTTCGAAGCGACCCGCCAGGAAGAATATTCGCTCCAGGAGTACCTTGATCTCTGCAAGGCGGATCCAAGGACCTATGCCAGTGCAGCCGAGCGTCTGCTGATGGCGATCGGCGAGCCCGAGCTGGTGGACACGTCGACCGACCCTCGGCTGTCGCGCATCTTCTCCAACAAGGTGATCCGCCGTTATCCGGCCTTCGAGGATTTCCATGGCATGGAGGAATGCATCGACCAGATCGTGTCCTACTTCCGCCACGCCGCACAGGGCCTGGAGGAGAAGAAGCAGATCCTCTATCTCCTCGGCCCGGTGGGTGGCGGCAAGTCGTCGCTGGCTGAAAAGCTCAAGCAGCTAATGGAGCGGGTGCCCTTCTACGCGATCAAGGGCTCGCCTGTCTTCGAGTCGCCGCTGGGGCTGTTCAACCCGGTGGAGGACGCGCAGATCCTCGAAGAGGACTACGGCATTCCGCCACGCTACCTGAACTCGATCATGTCGCCTTGGGCCACCAAGCGCCTGCAGGAATTCGGCGGCGACATTTCCAAGTTCCGCGTGGTCAAGCTCTATCCGTCGATCCTTAACCAGATCGCCGTGGCCAAGACCGAGCCGGGTGACGAGAACAACCAGGACATCTCTTCGCTGGTGGGCAAGGTGGATATCCGCAAGCTCGAGGAATTCCCGCAGAACGATGCCGACGCCTACAGCTACTCGGGCGCGCTGTGCCGGGCCAACCAGGGCCTTATGGAATTCGTCGAGATGTTCAAGGCGCCGATCAAGGTCTTGCACCCGCTGCTGACCGCGACTCAGGAGGGCAACTACAACAGCACCGAGGGCCTGGGCGCGATTCCCTACAGCGGCATCCTGCTGGCCCACTCGAACGAGTCGGAGTGGCACAGCTTCCGCAACAACAAGAACAACGAGGCCTTCATCGACCGCATCTACATCGTCAAGGTGCCGTACTGCCTGCGCGTGTCGGACGAGATCAAGATCTACGACAAGCTGCTGGCCAACAGCTCGCTGTCCAGGGCCCATTGCGCGCCGGACACGCTGAAGATGCTGGCGCAGTTCTCGGTGCTGTCGCGCCTGAAGGAGCCGGAGAACTCCAACATCTATTCGAAGATGCGCGTCTACGATGGCGAGAACCTCAAGGACACCGATCCCAAGGCCAAGTCGATCCAGGAATACCGTGATGCCGCCGGCGTCGACGAGGGCATGAACGGGCTTTCCACCCGTTTCGCCTTCAAGATTCTTTCCAAGGTGTTCAACTTCGACCCCCACGAGATCGCCGCCAACCCGGTGCACCTGCTCTACGTGCTGGAGCAGCAGATCGAGCAGGAACAGTTCCCCGCCGAGGTGCGCGAGCGCTACCTGCGCTTCATCAAGGAATACCTGGCGCCGCGCTACATCGAGTTCATCGGCAAGGAGATCCAGACCGCCTACCTCGAGTCCTACAGCGAGTACGGGCAGAACATCTTCGATCGCTACGTGCTGTACGCCGACTTCTGGATCCAGGATCAGGAATACCGCGATCCGGAGACCGGCGAAATCCTCAACCGCGTGGCGCTCAACGAGGAGCTGGAGAAGATCGAGAAGCCGGCCGGCATCAGCAACCCGAAGGATTTCCGCAACGAGATCGTCAACTTCGTGCTGCGCGCCCGTGCCAACAACAACGGCAAGAATCCGTCGTGGCTGTCCTACGAGAAGCTGCGCGTGGTGATCGAGAAGAAGATGTTCTCCAACACCGAGGACCTGCTGCCAGTCATCAGCTTCAACGCCAAGGCCAGCAAGGAAGACCAGAAGAAGCACAACGATTTCGTCGTGCGCATGGTCGAGCGCGGCTATACCGAGAAGCAGGTTCGCCTGCTCTCCGAGTGGTATCTGCGGGTGCGTAAATCGCAGTAAGCGGCTGGAAGCCTGAAGCCGGGAACGGAACGCTCCGCTTTCGGCTTCGGGTCTATGCTTTTCAGCCTAGCCCGGAGGGCCTATGAGCTACGTGATCGACCGTCGCCTGAATGGCAAGAACAAGAGCACGGTGAACCGCCAGCGCTTCCTGCAGCGGTACCGTGGTCATATCAAGAAAGCGGTAGAGGAAGCCGTTGGCCGCCGTTCCATCACCGACATGGAACATGGCGAACAGATCAGCATTCCCGGACGCGACATCGACGAGCCGGTGCTCCACCACGGCCGCGGCGGACGCCAGACCATCGTCCACCCCGGCAACAAGGAGTTCGTCGCCGGCGAACGCATCCCGCGCCCGCAGGGCGGCGGTGGTGGACAAGGCGCTGGCCAGGCCAGCAACAGCGGCGAAGGTATGGACGACTTCGTCTTCCAGATCACCCAGGAGGAGTTTCTCGACTTCATGTTCGAGGACCTGGAGCTGCCCAACCTGGTCAAGCGTCACCTTACCGGCACGGACACCTTCAAGACGGTACGTGCCGGCATCGCCAACGAGGGCAACCCCTCGCGCATCAACATTGTCCGCACCCTGCGCTCGGCGCACGCCCGCCGCATCGCGCTGTCGGGCAGCAGCCGTGCCCAGCTCAGGGCGCTGAAGGCGGAGCTGGAACGGCTGCGCCTGGAGGAGCCACACAACTTCGGCGACATCAAGGCAGCCGAAGAAGAGATCGAGCGGCTCAAGGCGCGCATCAACCGCGTGCCGTTCCTGGACACCTTCGACCTCAAGTACAACCTGCTGGTCAAGCATCCCAACCCCAGCTCCAAGGCGGTGATGTTCTGCCTGATGGACGTGTCCGGTTCGATGACCCAGTCCACCAAGGACATCGCCAAGCGTTTCTTTATCCTGCTGTATCTGTTCCTCAAGCGGAACTACGACAAGATCGACGTGGTGTTCATCCGCCACCACACCAGCGCCAAGGAAGTGGACGAGGAAGAGTTCTTCTACTCGCGCGAAACCGGCGGCACCATCGTTTCCAGCGCGCTGAAGATGATGCAGGAGATCATGGCCGAGCGTTATCCGGCCAACGAGTGGAACATCTACGCCGCACAGGCCTCCGACGGCGACAACTGGAACGACGATTCACCGCTGTGCCGTGACATCCTGATCAACCAGATCATGCCGTTCGTACAGTACTTCACGTACGTCGAAATCACCCCGCGCGAACACCAGGCGCTCTGGTACGAGTACAACCAGGTGGCAGAAGCCTTTTCCGACGCCTTCGCCCAACAGCAGTTGGTCAGCGCCGGAGACATCTACCCAGTGTTCCGCGAACTCTTCCAGCGGCGCATGACCAGCTGAGGTGTGCAGCATGAAGCGACAGCCCATTTCCACCGGCTCGGAATGGACCTTCGACCTGATTCGGCAATACGACCGCGAGATCGGCCGCATTGCCGAGCGCTACGCGCTGGACACCTATCCGAACCAGATCGAGGTGATCACCGCCGAGCAGATGATGGACGCCTATGCCTCGGTAGGCATGCCGCTGGGCTATCACCACTGGTCCTACGGCAAGCAGTTCCTGCATACCGAAAAGCACTACAAGCGTGGCCAGATGGGCCTCGCCTACGAGATCGTGATCAACTCCGACCCCTGCATTGCCTACCTCATGGAAGAGAACACCATGTGCATGCAGGCGCTGGTGATCGCCCATGCGAGCTACGGCCATAACAGCTTCTTCAAGGGCAACTACCTGTTCCGCACCTGGACCGACGCCAGCTCGATCATCGACTACCTGGTGTTCGCCAAGCAGTACATCATGCAATGCGAGGAACGCCACGGCATCGATGCGGTGGAAGACCTGCTCGACTCTTGCCACGCGCTGATGAACTACGGCGTCGACCGCTACAAGCGCCCCTACCCCATCTCGGCAGAGGAAGAACGGCGGCGGCAGAAGGACCGCGAGGAACATCTGCAGCGGCAGATCAACGATCTCTGGCGGACCATTCCCAAGGGGGCCGACAAGGGCGACGGGCAGGCCGGGAACCAGCGCTTTCCGGCCGAACCGCAGGAGAACATTCTCTATTTCATCGAGAAGCACGCGCCGCTGCTGGAACCCTGGCAGCGGGAGATCGTTCGCATCGTTCGCAAGATCGCACAGTACTTCTACCCGCAGCGCCAGACCCAGGTGATGAACGAAGGCTGGGCCACCTTCTGGCACTACACCCTGCTCAATGACCTCTACGATGAAGGGCTGGTCACCGACGGCTTCATGATGGAGTTCCTGCAGTCGCACACCAGCGTCATCTACCAGCCCGGCTTCGACAGCCCCTACTACAGCGGCATCAACCCCTATACCCTGGGCTTCGCCATGTATCAGGACATCCGCCGGATCTGCGAGAACCCGACCGAGGAGGACAAGCGCTGGTTCCCGGATATCGCCGGCAGCGACTGGCTGACCACGGTGAAATTCGCCATGAACAACTTCAAGGACGAAAGCTTCATCCTGCAATTCCTCTCGCCCAAGGTAATCCGCGACCTGAAGCTATTCAGCATCCTTGACGACGACCGCAAGGACGAGCTGCTGGTCCCGGCCATCCACGACGAAAGTGGCTACCACACCATTCGCGAACTGCTCGCGGCGCAGTACAACCTCGGCAACCGCGAGCCCAACGTGCAGGTGTGGAACGTCGATCGCCGTGGCGACCGCTCGCTGACCCTGCGTCACATGCAGCATGACCGCAAGCCGCTGGGCGCATCCACCGACGAGGTACTCAAGCATCTGCACCGGCTGTGGGGGTTCGACGTGCATCTGCAATCGATGCAGGACGACAAGCTGGTCAACACCCATCACATGCCGCCGCGCGCCAGCAACGAGACGGAAACCGACAGCCGCTTCCCCGGCATGAACTTCGCCTGACCGACGCCGCGGGCATTGCCCGCGGCGCCTTCCTGCACCAATCTGTGGCCGTAGGGCCGATATCCTTTATCCTCCGCGCCTACGGAGGTGGTTATGCAGATCTACAAAGTCGGCGGCGCGGTGCGTGATCGCCTGTTGGCGCGCGCGGTCAGTGAAGTGGACTGGGTGGTGGTCGGCGCCACTCCAGAGGAAATGCAGGCCCAGGGCTTCCGCCCGGTGGGCGCGGACTTTCCGGTGTTCCTGCATCCGCAGAGCGGCGAGGAGTACGCCCTGGCGCGTACCGAGCGCAAGAGCGGCCGCGGTTATGGCGGCTTTACCTTCCATGCCAGCCCCGAGGTCACCCTCGAGGAGGATCTGCAGCGACGCGACCTCACCATCAATGCCATTGCCGAAGACGAGCAGGGGCGATTGATCGACCCCTACGGTGGCCAGCGCGATCTGCAGGCCCGACTGTTGCGCCACGTGTCGCCGGCCTTCGCCGAAGACCCGCTGCGCGTGCTGCGCGTGGCGCGCTTCGCCGCGCGTTACGCCGCGCTCGGCTTCCGTATCGCCGACGAAACCCTTGAGCTGATGCGTCAGCTGGCGCGCTCCGGCGAGCTGTCGGCACTCACCGCCGAACGCAGTTGGAAGGAGATTTCCCGCGCATTGATGGAGCCGCGCCCGGATGTCTTCATTCAGGTACTTAAGGCCTGTCACGCCCTGCCGGAGCTGTTCCCCGAACTGGCTGCCAGTTTCGAGGAGCAAGGCGCGCATGGCGAAGCATTGCTCGGCGCACTGCGGCGCTGTGCGAAGCACGCCCAGCCATTGCCGGTACGCTGGGCCTGCCTGCTGCTCGGCTGCGCAGGCCCAACCGCTAGCCAGGAGGAGCGTCTCCACGCCATCGCCACGCTGAACCAGCGCTGCAAGGCGCCGCGGGAATGCCAGGAACTGGCGATGCTGCTCGGCCGCTACCATCAGGACGCGCTCGATGCGCGAGCCCTGCCCGCCGATGCCTTGCTCGACATGCTGCAGCACTTCGATATCTATCGCCGCCCGGAGCGCTTCGAGCACTTCATCGCGGCCTGCGAAATGACCGCCCCGGCAGACGACGCGGCGCAACCCTTACCCCAAGCCGACTACCTGCGGGCGGCGGCGAAAACCGCTCGTGACGTCGCGGTCAAACCGCTGCTGGAACAGGGCCATCAGGGCGCCGAACTGGGCAAGGCGCTCGCCGCCGCTCGACTCGAGGCGCTGCGGCTGCATTGCCAGCGGAACGCGAGTATTGGTTAGTCACCTACCCAGCGGCGGATGAGCGCGGATCAGCTCGGGCGGGGTGAGCTCCGCACCGCGCCAGTGAAAGGGCACCGGCCAGAGCTGCTGGTCGATGGTCGATTGCGCCCACAGCTCGGCGAAGCTGGCACCAGCAGCCGGGTGCCGCACGGCCGGAACCAGCAGCGCGAGCGGCCAGAGCACGAAGGCGTTCTTGAGAATCTCCGCACGCGGCAGCAGCAGACCGTGGAAGTTGCCGACCAGCTCGCCATAGAGCAGCACGTCGATGTCCAGCGGCAGCCCCTTGCGATCCGGCGCATAACGACCGTTGTCGGCCTCGATGAACTTGAGCCGGCGGTCCAGTTCGGTCAGCGGTAGCTCTGTCTTGCCGGCGACCACCAGGTTGTAGAAGTTGTCGCCCTTGTAGCCCACCGCCAGACTCTCGAACACCGGCGAGCACCGCATATCCACCAACAGCTCGGCCAGCGCATCGAGGCCGGCATGCAGGTGAGGTTCACGCCGGACATTGCTGCCCAGGCCGAGCAGCACGGGGGTCAGCGACATCCGCGTTCGATCTCCACGCCCAGCGCGCGGGCGCGCGCATTGACGCCAGGCTTGGTGACCCGCAGGCGCAGCCAGAGAATGCCGAACTCGCTCATCAGACGCTGCGCCAGGCGCTCGGCGAAGGTCTCTACCAACTCGAAACGCGCCTCGGCAGCGAACTGGTCGATGGCCGCAGCGACCTTGGCGTAGTCCAGGGCCTTGTCCAGCTCATCGTTCTCGGCGGCAGGACGGATGTCCCAGCCCAGCGTCAGGTCCAGCTGCAAGCACTGCCGGATGCCGCGCTCCCAATCATAGGCGCCGATCACCGTATCCACTTCCAGGCCTTCGATGAAGACTGTATCCACTCAACGTTCTCCTGCGGCACGACAAGCTCGAAACGCGCCGTTAGACTCAGGGACTCCCTGCCCCGGATGGATTCCATGTTCTGGCTGCTGACCTCGCTCGCGTACCTGATCGGTTCGCTGTCATTCGCCATACTGCTCAGCCGCCTGGCCGGGATGCCCGACCCGCGCGCCGGTGGCTCCGGCAATCCCGGCGCCACCAATATGCTTCGTCTGGCCGGCAAGCGCCTGGCGATCTGCACGCTGTTCGGCGATCTGCTCAAGGGCCTGCTGCCTGTCCTGCTGGCCGCCTCGCTGGACATGAGCGTTCAGCAGCAGGCCTGGATCGGTCTGGCGGCGGTCTGCGGCCATCTCTATCCGTTGTACTTCCGTTTTCGCGGCGGCAAGGGCGTAGCGACCGCCGCTGGCGCCCTGCTTGCGCTCTACCCACCGGCCGCATTGCTGGCTATCGGCGCCTGGCTGCTGGTGTTCCGCCTGACCCGCACCAGCTCGCTGGCAGCCCTGATCGCCCTGCCGCTCTGCCTGCCGCTGCTGGCTTGGCAACAGCCCGGTGCGTTGCTGCCGATGAGCCTGCTGGCAACGCTGATTGTCTGGCGTCACCGCAGCAATGTGCGCGATCTGTTCGCTGGCCGGGAACGGCACTTCTAGGTCGATGCGATTCAGATCGCCGGCAGCGTCTCCATCGACCAGCGTGGCTGCACGGCGATCGCCGGCCCATCATGCTGGCCCGCTAGCAGGCGTTGACAGCCAGCGTAGGCGATCATCGCGCCGTTGTCGGTACAGAAACGTGGCCGTGCGTAGAACACCTGCCCCTTGAGTTCGGCAAGCATCGCTTCCAGCGCCTGACGCAGCGACTGGTTGGCACTGACCCCTCCGGCGATGACCAGCGATTTCAGCCCGGTCTGCTTCAGGGCCCGCCGGCATTTGATGGTCAGCGTCTCCACCACCGCCTGCTGGAAGGCCAGCGCGATGTCGCAGCGGGTCTGCTCGCTGTCGTCACCGGCATCGCGGCACTGCTGCCAGGTATTGAGCGTGAAGGTCTTCAACCCGCTGAAGCTGAAGTCCAGCCCCGGCCGATCGGTCATCGGGCGCGGAAAGAGGAAGCGTCCCGGCGTGCCCTGCTCGGCCAGCCGTGCGATCTCCGGCCCGCCCGGGTAGCGCAGGCCCATGAGCTTGGCGGTCTTGTCGAACGCCTCGCCCGCGGCATCGTCCACCGACTCGCCGAGCAGCTCGTAGCGGCCGATGCCATCCACACGCACCAGCTGCGTATGCCCGCCAGACACCAGCAAGGCGACGAACGGAAACGCCGGAGGCTGCGCTTCGAGCATCGGCGCCAATAGATGGCCTTCCATATGGTGCACGCCGACCGCCGGCACCCCCCAGGCCAGCGCCAGCGCCTGAGCGCAGGACGCACCGACCAGCAGGGCACCGACCAGTCCCGGGCCGGCCGTGTAGGCCACCGCGTCGATCTGCCCCGCCTCGCGGCCGGCCTCGGCCAGTACCTGACGGATCAGCGGCAGCATGCGTTTCACGTGATCACGGGAAGCCAGCTCCGGCACCACGCCGCCATAGACGCGATGCAGGTCGATCTGGCTGAATAGCGCGTCGGCCAGCAGGCCCTGTTCGCTGTCGTAAAGCGCGACACCCGTTTCGTCGCAGGACGTTTCCAACCCCAGCACCAGCATGGGTTCAATCTTCCGGAAGGCGAATGAAGCCGTGCATATTAATCGTCGGGCCGGTCGACCGACCAGCGCTTTTCGATCAGGGGCTTTGCATTCCACCATTGGAGCGGGTAACATCCGCAACCCTTAAAACCAGCGTGCTTGCGAGTCATTGCCGAAGCGCGTTGCCACCGGTAATCAAGTGAAGGTAAGTCCTGGATGCCCGCTGTCAAAGTTAAAGAGAATGAACCCTTCGACGTAGCACTGCGTCGCTTCAAGCGCTCCTGCGAAAAAGCCGGCGTTCTGGCCGAAGTCCGTTCGCGCGAGTTCTACGAGAAGCCGACTGCCGAGCGCAAGCGCAAGGCTGCTGCCGCAGTCAAGCGTCACGCCAAGAAAGTGCAGCGCGAGCAGCGCCGTAGCGTCCGCCTGTACTGATCCAGTACAGCTGACGTCGCATCAAACCCGGCTTCGGCCGGGTTTTGCATTGCATGCAGACTCCGCTTCGCCAGCCGGCGAAAGGCCGGAGTTTTTTCATTTCCGGCGCATGCTTTGCGAGCGTAATCTGATACCCCTATGGCCGGACTGATCCCCCAATCCTTCATCGATGACCTGCTCAACCGCTCCGACATCGTCGAGGTGGTCGGTTCGCGCATCCAGCTGAAGAAGACCGGCAAGAACTACAGCGCCCTCTGCCCTTTCCACAAGGAAAAGACGCCGTCCTTCAGCGTCAGCCCGGACAAACAGTTCTACTACTGCTTTGGCTGCGGCGCCGGCGGCAACGCTCTCGGCTTCGTCATGGACCACGACCAGCTGGACTTCCCCCAGGCGGTCGAAGAGCTGGCAAAGCGCGCCGGCATGGAAGTCCCCCGCGAGGACAGCGGGCGCAAGCATAAGCCCCGTCAGCCGGTCGATTCGCCGCTCTATCCGCTGCTCGCTGCCGCCGCCGACTACTACCGTCAGGCGCTGAAGAGTCACCCGACGCGCAAGGCCGCGGTGGAATACCTCAAGGGCCGCGGACTGTCCGGTGTCATCGCCCGCGACTTCGGCCTGGGCTTCGCGCCGCCCGGCTGGGACAACCTGATGAAGCATCTCGGCGGCGATGCCCTGCAGCAGAAGGCGCTGATCGATGCCGGCCTGCTGATCGAGAACGCCGAGAACGGCAAGCGCTACGACCGCTTTCGCGACCGCGTGATGTTCCCCATCCGCGACAGTCGCGGCCGGGTGATCGCCTTCGGCGGCCGGGTACTGGGCGACGACAAGCCTAAGTACCTCAACTCGCCTGAAACGCCGGTCTTCCACAAGGGCCAGGAGCTCTACGGTCTCTACGAAGCGCGCCAGGCCAACCGCGACCTCGACGAGATCATGGTGGTCGAGGGCTACATGGACGTCATCGCCCTTGCTCAGCAAGGTCTGCGCAACGCCGTCGCCACCCTGGGCACCGCCACCAGCGAGGAACACCTCAAGCGCCTGTTCCGCATCGTTCCCAGCGTGCTGTTCTGCTTCGACGGCGACGCCGCCGGCCGTAAGGCCGCCTGGCGCGCACTGGAGGCAACATTGCCGAACCTGCAGGACGGGCGCCGCGCACGCTTCCTGTTCCTGCCCGACGGCGAAGATCCGGACACCCTGGTCCGCGCCGAGGGCACCGACGCTTTTCGCGCCCGCATCCAGCAGCACTCGCAGCCACTGGCCGACTACTTCTTCCAGCAACTGAGCGAAGAAGCCGATCCACGCTCTCTGGAAGGCAAGGCCCATCTAGCGACACTGGCCGCACCGCTCATCGAAAAGATCCCAGGCAACAACTTGCGCGCACTGATGCGCCAGCGCCTCGCCGAGATCACTGGACTGAACGGCGAAGCACTGCAACACATGGCCGCCGCACCCGTGGCCGCGCCCAGCAGCACGCCGACCTACGACGACTACATCTACTACGACGCCAGCCCGGCCTACGGCGAGCCCGACCACTTCGAGCCACCGGAACCCGTGCAGCCGCAACCGCGCAGCGGCAATCCCGGCAAGAAAGAGTGGAAAAAGGACTGGAAAAAAAACGGCCAGGGTCCAGACTTAATGCCACGCGGGCCGCGCACGCCCGCCACGGTCGAGCCCCCGGCACTGACCACCCTGCGCACCCTGCTGCACCATCCGGAGCTGGCGCAGAAGGTGGAAGATGTCAGTCATTTCGCCGCAGAAGACGATACCTACGCCCAATTGCTAGTGGCGCTGCTCGGCACCCTGCAGAAAAACCCAAGGCTGCGCAGCCTGCAGTTGATCGCCCGCTGGCACGGCACGGATCAGGGTCGACTTTTACGCGCACTGGCAGAGAAAGAATGGCTGATCTCTGCCGATAACCTTGAACAGCAGTTTTTCGACACCATTAATAGCCTTGCCGCCAGACAGCGGGAACGGCGCCTCGAAAACCTGCTGCGCAAGGCTCGCCAAGGTGAACTCAGCGCAGAGGAAAAAGACCAACTGCGTAACCTATTGAGCCGCAACGCAATACCCGCTACACCGACCTCAACTGGCGCGTGAGGTCCTAGCTCGGCTATAATGCTCAGCTTGTTTTCAGCCCGCCAGAACCTTCAGTGGATAGGGTTATATGTCCGGAAAAGCGCAACAGCAGTCCCGCCTCAAAGAGTTGATCCAGCGTGGCCGTGAGCAGGGTTACCTGACTTACGCCGAGGTCAACGACCACCTACCGGAGGATATTTCCGATCCGGAACAGGTGGAAGACATCATTCGCATGATCAACGACATGGGCATCAACGTATTCGAGACCGCTCCGGATGCCGATGCCCTGTTGTTGGCCGAAGCCGATACCGATGAAGCTGCCGCCGAAGAGGCCGCCGCTGCACTCGCCGCGGTCGAGACCGACATCGGCCGCACCACCGACCCGGTGCGCATGTACATGCGCGAAATGGGCACCGTCGAACTGCTGACCCGCGAAGGCGAGATCGAAATCGCCAAACGCATCGAGGAAGGCATTCGCGAAGTCATGAGCGCGATCGCCCACTTCCCCGGCACCGTCGACAGCATTCTCGCTGACTACGAGCGTGTGACGAACGAAGGCGGTCGCCTGTCCGACATCCTCAGCGGCTACATCGACCCCGACGACGACGGCGCCGCCGCGCCTCAGGAAGTCGAGCCGCAGACGCCGCAGTCCACCAGCAAGCCGGTGGACGATGACAAGGACGACGAGGACGAAGAAGAGTCCGAGAGCGAAGAAGAAGAAGGCGACGGCGGGCCCGATCCGGAAGTCGCGCGCCTACGCTTCGGCGCGGTCGCCGAACAGCTTGAGAAAGCCAACAAGGCCCTCAAGAAGCATGGCCGCGCCAGCCAGCAGGCTACCGAGGAACTCGAAGCCCTCGCCATCCTGTTCATGCCGATCAAGCTCGTGCCCAAGCAGTACGATGCCCTGGTCGAGCGCGTGCGTGATGCACTGAGCCAGATTCGAGCCCAGGAACGCGCCATCATGCAGCTGTGCGTGCGTGATGCCCGCATGCCGCGCGCCGACTTCCTGCGCCAGTTCCCGAACAACGAGACCAATCTCGACTGGGCCGAGCAACTGGCTGCCGGCAAGAGCAAGTACGCCGAGGCCATCGGCAACCGCAAGGAAGACATCCAGCGCTGCCAGCAGAAGCTGATAGAGCTGGAACAGCAGTGCGAGCTCGCCATCGCTGACATCAAGGACATCAACCGTCGCATGTCCATTGGCGAGGCCAAGGCCCGCCGGGCGAAGAAGGAGATGGTCGAGGCCAACCTGCGCCTGGTGATCTCCATCGCCAAGAAGTACACCAACCGCGGCCTGCAATTCCTCGACCTGATCCAGGAAGGCAACATCGGCCTGATGAAGGCGGTCGACAAGTTCGAATACCGCCGCGGCTACAAGTTCTCGACCTACGCAACCTGGTGGATTCGCCAGGCGATCACTCGCTCCATTGCCGACCAGGCGCGGACCATCCGCATCCCGGTGCACATGATCGAGACGATCAACAAGCTCAACCGCATCTCCCGCCAGATGCTGCAGGAAATGGGCCGCGAGCCCACGCCCGAAGAGCTTGGCGAGCGCATGGAAATGCCCGAGGACAAGATCCGCAAGGTTCTGAAGATCGCCAAAGAGCCGATCTCCATGGAAACGCCGATCGGTGACGACGAAGACTCGCACCTGGGCGATTTCATCGAGGACTCGGCCATGCAGTCGCCGATCGACGTAGCCACCGTGGAAAGCCTCAAGGAGGCCACCCGCGAAGTGCTCTCCGGCCTCACCGCCCGTGAAGCCAAGGTGCTGCGCATGCGCTTCGGCATCGATATGAACACCGACCACACCCTCGAGGAAGTCGGCAAGCAGTTCGATGTCACCCGCGAGCGCATTCGTCAGATAGAGGCCAAGGCGCTGCGCAAGCTGCGCCACCCGACGCGAAGCGAGCACCTGCGCTCCTTCCTCGACGAGTAAATCCAACCCCCGGCATGCCGGGGGTTGTTTTTTTGTCTTCCTCACCGTCTTGCAGCCCGCTTCGATTGGCGCCGTCGCAATACCGCCGGTATAATCCGCCGGCCTTCTGGGGGCCTATAGCTCAGTTGGTTAGAGCAGAGGACTCATAATCCTTTGGTCCACGGTTCGAGTCCGTGTGGGCCCACCACCTTCAAAGCCGCGCACTGCGCGGCTTTTTCGTTTATCCCTTTTATTGATGACGCGATTCGCGGATACCTTCGTTCCGGCTCTTCGCTTACCAGCCGTGCTGACCGCAGACTAATAACCAGATCGCATATAAACAGCAGGAAAGGTTTCTGGACTCTCTAAGCTGACGTCTCTATCTTGCGCCGCGGGCTCGTTGTTTCGACGCGCCGCAGTTGCCATCCTTAAGGACGTCCATGCTCCCAGAATCGCTGCCGCTGTTGTTCGTCTGCGCCCTGCTGATCTGGCTACTGGTGGCGTTCGTTCGGGAAACTTGGAGCCCGGATATCGTCGTCGCGATCGCCGTGGCCGTCCTGCTGGCGACGCAGCTACTGACGCCGGGCGAAGTGCTGAGCGTGCTATCCAACTCGGCGCCGGTGACGATCGCCTGCATGTTCATCATTTCTGCGGCGCTGGAACGCACCGGTTGCATCGACGCACTGGGCACCTGGCTCGGCGACCTGGTCGGCACCAGTCCCACACGGGTGCTGTTCGGGCTGACCATTACCGCACTGGTGATTTCCGCCTGCCTGAACAATACCCCGGTGGTCGCGATCCTCACGCCGGTCGCGATTTCCCTGGCCAAGCGCGCCGGCACCACACCGTCCAAGCTGCTAATCCCGCTGTCCTACGCGACCATCCTCGGCGGCACGCTGACAATGATCGGCACCTCAACCAACATCCTCGTCGATGGCGTCGCGCGCAAGGCCGGTCTCGCGCCCTTCGGCATGTTCGAGATCACCGCAGCCGGGCTGATCATGGCTGCAGCCGGCATGGCCTATCTGCTGACCATCGGCAAGCATCTGCTGCCGGAACGCGACACGCTGTCCAAGCTGCTCGGCCCGCGCCTGGATCGCAACTTCATGACCGAGCTGCGTGTGCCGCTCAACTCGCCGGTGATCGGCAAGACCATCGCCGAGGCCAACCTCAACGGCGGCAGCGGCCTGCAGATTCTGCAGGTGAACCGCAATGCGCAGCTGTTCAGCCGCCCGGAGCATGACTTCACCCTGACCGCCGGCGACCTGTTGATGATCCATGGCCAGGTCAAGGATGTAGTGGAACTGCGCGAAAGTGGCCACCTGACCTTCAATCGCGGTGATGCCTTCGAAACCATCAGCAGTGAGGATGTCATCCTCGCCGAGGCCATCGTCGGTCGCGGCTCGCGCTACAGCCACCGCCCGATGCGCGACCTCGACCTGTCGGCGCGCTACGGCATCAACGTACTGGCCGTGCACCGCCAGGACGAAAACATCCAGGGCAACTTCGATGACTTTCAGCTGCAGTTCGGCGACGTGATGCTGGTCGAAGGCAGCCCGGCGCAGATCAAGCGCTTTGCCGACAACGGCGAGCTGATCAGCCTGAATGCGGTGCAGGAGCGCGCATTCCGCCGCGACAAGGCTCCGATCGCCATCATCGCGACACTCGCCGTGATGCTACTGGCGGCTTTCGGCGTGATGCCGATCGAAGGGCTGGCGATCATTGGTGCCGCTGCCGTACTGGCGACGCGCTGCCTGGACGTAGAGGATGCCTACAAGGCGGTTGACTGGAAGATTCTCAGCCTGATCTTCGGCATGCTGGCCATCAGCATCGCCATGGACAAGGTGGGTCTGGTGCAGCTGATCGTTCAGAACGTCGCCACGCTCACGCCCTGGGCCGGCCCGCTGTTCATGCTTTCGTTCATCTACCTGCTGACCTCGCTGCTCACCGAGATGCTGTCGAATAACGCGGTGGCAGTGCTGATAACCCCGATCGCCATCGGTCTCGCGCAGCATCTGGGCGTCGATCCCCGGGCGTTCGTGGTCGCCGTGATGTTCGCCGCCAGCGCCAGCTTCGCCACGCCGATCGGCTACCAGACCAACACCTTCGTCTACAACGCCGGCGGCTATCGCTTTACCGACTTTCTCAAGGTAGGCATTCCGCTGAACCTGCTGCTCTGGGTCGTGGCCACGTTGGTCATCCCGCTATTCTGGCCGCTCACGCCGCTCTGACGACAAGGCTTGCGCTGGGTCATTGACCGGCCAGGCGTTCAGTTTCATGCTCTCGGGCCTTTGCCCCCGACGAACAAGAACAAGGAGCGCGCCATGAAACTGGAAACCCTCGCCATTCATGCAGGCTATAGCCCGGACCCGACCACCCGGGCCGTGGCGGTACCGATCTACCAGACCACCTCGTACGCGTTCGATGACACCCAGCACGGCGCCGACCTGTTCGACCTGAAGGTGCCGGGCAACATCTATACGCGCATCATGAATCCCACCACCGACGTGCTCGAGCAGCGGGTAGCGGCCCTAGAGGGCGGCGTGGCCGCACTGGCCGTAGCCTCGGGGATGGCAGCGATCACCTACGCCATTCAGACCATCGCCGAAGTCGGTGACAACATCGTCTCGGTGGCCAAGCTCTACGGCGGCACCTACAACCTGTTCGCCCACACCCTGCCGCGCCAGGGCATTGAGGTGCGCTTCGCCGCCCACGACGACATCGCTGCCCTGGAAGCGCTGATCGACGAGCGTACAAAGGCGGTGTTCTGCGAATCCATTGGCAACCCGGCCGGCAACGTGATCGACCTCGTCGCCCTGGCCGAAGCCGCGCACCGCCACGGCGTGCCGCTGATCGTCGACAACACCGTCGCCACACCCATGCTGTGCCGCCCCATCGAGCACGGCGCGGATATCGTCGTGCATTCGCTGACCAAGTACATGGGCGGCCATGGCACCAGCATTGGCGGTATCGTCGTCGACTCCGGCAAATTCCCCTGGGCGCAGTACAAGGAACGTTTCGCGCTGCTCAACACGCCGGACGTGTCCTACCACGGCGTCACCTACACCGAAGCCTTTGGCCCTGCCGCCTTCATCGGCCGCTGCCGCGTGGTGCCGCTGCGCAACATGGGCGCGGCGATTTCACCGTTCAACTCGTTCCTGATCCTGCAGGGGCTGGAAACCCTCGCCCTGCGTATGGAGCGCCACTGCGAAAACGCGCTCAAGGTTGCCGAGTTCCTCCAATCCCACCCACAGGTGGCATGGGTCAAGTACGCCGGACTACCGGATCACCCCGAGCACGAACTGGCGCGCCGCTACATGAGTGGCACGCCGGCGTCGATTCTCTGCTTCGGCATCGAAGGCGGCATGGAGGCCGGCGCGCGTTTCATCGATGCGCTCAAGCTGGTGGTGCGCCTGGTCAACATCGGCGATGCCAAGTCCCTGGCCTGCCATCCGGCCAGCACCACGCACCGCCAGCTGAATGCCGACGAGCTGGCCCGCGCCGGCGTGTCGCAGGACCTGATCCGGCTGTCGATCGGTATCGAGCACATCGACGACATCCTCGCCGACCTGGCCCAGGCACTGGCCGCATCCAAGGGTTGAGAAGGCGCGCAGCTTGATATCCGCCCGCGAGGCTCCACATTATCGGCATATCGCCGAGGGAGCCTCGCCATGACCGATTCGCTGATCGTCCCCTGCGCACATTGCGCCAGCCTCAACCGCATTCCATCCGATCGCGTACATGACGCGCCACGCTGCGGGCGCTGCAAGTCCGAGGCGCTGCCGGACCAACCGTTCGACCTGCGACAGGAGCAATTCGCCAACCAGATCAAGGGCGACCTGCCGCTACTGGTGGATGTCTGGGCCAGCTGGTGCGGCCCCTGCCGCAGCTTTGCCCCGACCTTCGCCCAGGCCGCGCGCCAGCTGCAGGGCCGCTGCCGCCTGGCCAAGCTCGACAGCGAAGCCAACGCGCAACTGTCGACGCAGCTCGGCATCCGCTCCATTCCGAGCCTGATCCTCTTTCGCGAAGGCCGCGAAGTCGCGCGCCAGAGCGGTGCCATGCCGCTGCCACAACTGCTGGCCTGGCTGGCACAGCAGGGCGTGCGGTGAGGGTGCGACCACCTGCCGGAACGTTTGCCGGCGCCGTCGAGTCCACTGAACATCAGTGACCTCGACAGGAGCGCCTCATGTTCGGCAAGTCTTCGCACACCTTCGAAATCAACTACATCTACCAGAACGACCCGCGCGCCGAGACCTATGACGCCGACGTCGACAGCCTGTCCCAGGGCGAGGCGGCGCGGCACCTCATCCAGCTGCACAATGCCGATGCCGAGAACAGCCTGGTGATGCCGAAGGCCGATGCCGACGAGGCGCAGCTGCTGGAGCAGGCCGAAGTCATGGGCATCACCGACATCCGCGTGACCCGTGTGCACAAGCACGAGAAGGGCGATACACCCGGCCACTACAAGCAGCCCTGAGCGAACGCCTAGCGCTGCGCGGAGGCCTCGCGCGTTACCAGCTCCATGAAGGCCTGCGCCAACGGCGACTGCTCCTGCCGGCGTTTGACCAGCCAGACGGCGGTGGTCGCATCCTTGTCCTGCAGGGTGAGAAAGCGCACGCCGTCGATGCGGATGCGCTGGAACGACGCCGGCAACACCGACACTCCCAGCCCGGCGGCGACAAGGCCAATGATGGTCAGCGCCTCGTTCGCCTCCTGGGCAATACGCGGATTGAAGCCCGCATGGCGCGCCAGGCTGAGCAACTGGTCGTACAGCCCCGTACCGTAGCTGCGCGGGAAGAACACGAAGGGCTCCTCGGCCAGATCGGCCAGTGTCAGCCCCTCGTCCCCGGCATCAGCCAGCCGGTGTCCCGCATGCATCAGCGCCACCAGCGGCTCACTGAACAACTCGACGGTCTGAAGGCCCGGTGGCAACGCGAACGGGCGAATCATGCCCACTTGCAGCGTCTCGTCCTGCACGGCATCGACCACCTGCTTGCTGGTCATCTCCTGCAAATCAAGATGCACCGCAGGAAAGGTGCGGCGAAAGGCCAGAATCGCCCGTGGCAGGATCGAGGTGAACGGCGCCGATGAGGTGAACCCCAGCTTGAGCTCACCGATTTCGCCCTGTTCGGCGCGCCGGGCCACGTCTACCGACTTGTCGACCTGCGCGAGCGTGCGCCGCGTTTCCTCGAGAAACAGCCGGCCCGCGTCGGTCAGCGCCACGCGCCGGTTGGTCCGATCGAACAGCCTTACGCCGAGTTCCTGTTCCAGCGCCTGGATCTGCTGGCTCAACGGCGGCTGTGAAATGCGCAGCTGTTCGGCGGCGCGACCGAAGTGCAGTTCCTCGGCGACTGCCACGAAGTAGCGAAGATGACGCAGCTCCATGAGCGCTCCTTATGAGTCGCAAAACATATCATTCAGGTCGAATAATATATTGGATAGCTTAAACAAAGCTTCCTATCATTTCGTCCATAAACCCGAACAACAGAAACCGCGCCTGTTGATCCAAAAAGCGATCACAGGCGTAACGGGCCGCTTTGGGCCGGAAAAAGCGAATCGGACAGAGGTCTTCATCGTGAGCAGTACGCACGACGCCAGCGGCGCGTCAGCAGAGTTACCTGCGCCTGGCGCACCCATCAGCCACACCGAAAAAGGCACGCCGCGCTTCGCGCGCACTGCCCTGGCCCTGTTCGCTGGCGGCTTCGCCACCTTCGCCCTGCTCTACTGCGTGCAACCGATGATGCCCATGCTGTCGCAGGCGTTCGGTATCAACGCAGCACAGAGCAGCCTGATCCTTTCCCTCTCGACGCTGACCCTGGCCGTCGGCCTGCTGATCACCGGGCCGATCTCCGATGCCATCGGCCGCAAGCAGGTGCTAGTCGCCTCCCTGCTCGCTGCCGCCGTGTTCACCGTCGGCAGTGCGCTGGCGCCCAGCTGGCATGGCGTTCTGCTGATGCGCGCACTGGTCGGCCTGGCGCTCAGCGGCGTCGCTGCAGTGGCCATGACCTACCTGAGCGAGGAGATCCATCCCCACCATCTGGGCCTGGCAATGGGGCTGTACATCGGCGGCAACGCCATCGGCGGCATGAGCGGACGCTTGCTGAGCGGCGTGCTGGTGGACTACCTGTCCTGGCATAGCGTGCTGGGACTGATGGGCGGGCTGGCGCTGCTGGCGGCGCTGCTGCTCTGGCGCTTTCTACCGGAATCGCGGCACTTCCGTCCGCGACCGCTGCGTCCGCAGGGATTGTTGCAGGGCTACAGCCTGCACTTCCGCGATGCCGGCCTGCCCTGGCTGTTCCTGCAGGGCTTTCTGCTGATGGGCAGCTTCGTCACGCTGTACAACTACATCGGCTATCGGCTGATTGCCGAGCCGTTCCACCTCAGCCAGACCATGATCGGTCTGCTGGCGGTGCTCTACCTGTCGGGCATCTACAGTTCGGCACAGGTGGGCGCGCTGGCCGATCGCTTCGGCCGGCGCCGGGTGTTCTGGCTGGTGATCGCCCTGATGCTGGCAGGCGTGGGCCTGACCCTGTTCGACCGACTGCCGCTGGTACTGCTGGGCATGCTGCTGTTCACCTTCGGTTTCTTCGGCGCCCACTCGGTCGCCAGCAGCTGGATTGGCCGCCGTGCCCGGCAGGCACGCGGCCAGGCCTCCTCGCTCTATCTGTTCAGTTACTACCTGGGCTCCAGCGTCGCCGGCACGCTGGGTGGAGTCTTCTGGCACGCCGCCGGCTGGGATGGCGTCGGTCTGTTCATCGCCTCGCTGCTGCTGATCGCCTTCGCCGTGGCGCTGCACCTGGCGCGCCTGCGTCCGCTGCCGGAGCCGCAGGCGGCACACTGAGCCCGCAATGCAAAACGCCCCGCTGATGCGGGGCGTTTCGTTTCGAGCCACTGAAAAGTCAGGCGTGGTATTGCGCGGACAGTTCGTGCACCGACTCGATGAAGGCGCCGGCATGGGCTGGATCGACTTCCGGCGTGATGCCGTGGCCCAGGTTGAACACGTGGCCATTGCCATGACCGAAGCTGGCCAGGATGCGCGCGACCTCGGCGCGGATGGCGTCGGGCTTGGCATAGAGCACGCTCGGGTCCATGTTGCCCTGCAGTGCCACCTTGTCGCCGACGCGGCGGCGCGCCTCGCCGATGTCGCAGGTCCAGTCCAGCCCCAGCGCCTCGGCACCGGCGTCGGCCATGGACTCCAGCCACAGCCCGCCACCCTTGGTGAACAGGATCACCGGCACGCGGCGGCCGTCATGTTCGCGGATCAGACCGTCTACGATCTTGCGCATATAGGCCAGGGAGAACTCCTGATAGGCCGCGGCCGACAGGCTGCCACCCCAGGAATCGAAGATCTGCACCGCCTGGGCGCCGGCCAGGATCTGGCCGTTGAGATAGCTGGTAACCGACTGCGCCAGCTTGTCCAGCAACGCGTGCATCGCCTGCGGGTTTTCGTAGAGCATCGCCTTGGATTTGCGGAAGTCCTTCGACGAACCGCCCTCGACCATGTAGGTCGCCAAGGTCCAAGGGCTGCCGGAGAAACCGATCAGCGGTACGCGGCCATTGAGTTCGCGGCGGATGGTACGCACCGCCTCCATCACGTAGCCAAGATCCTTCTGCGGATCGGGAATCGGTAGCGCCTCGATGTCCGCCGCACTGCTCACCACCTTCTTGAAGCGCGGGCCTTCGCCGGTCTCGAAGTACAGACCCAAGCCCATGGCGTCCGGCACGGTGAGGATATCGGAGAACAGGATCGCGGCATCCAGCGGATAGCGATCCAGCGGCTGCAGCGTCACCTCGCAGGCGAGTTCGGGATTCATGCACAGGCTCATGAAGTCACCGGCCTTGGCGCGGCTGGCCCGGTACTCGGGCAGATAGCGGCCGGCCTGGCGCATCATCCACACCGGGGTGACGTCGACAGGCTGCTTGAGCAGGGCACGAAGGAAACGGTCGTTCTTCAAGGCAGTCATGGCAGGGTTCCAGCGAAAAAGTGCCGTGCATTGTCGCAAAGCGGAAAAAAAAAGGCACGGCGAGCGCCGTGCCATTTGCCTGTGGGCTTGATTCAAATCAGGCCGTTCCGAGCGCCTGTCGGCGCCCGGCCAACAGCGATCAGACGCCCAGATAATCCATGATGCCTTCGGCAGCCTGGCGCCCTTCGTAGATCGCGGTCACTACCAGATCGGAGCCGCGGACCATGTCGCCACCGGCGAAGATCTTCGGGTTGCTGGTCTGGTGCTTGAACTGACCCTGCTCGGGGGCGACGACGCGGCCCTGGTTGTCCAGTTGGATACCCTGGCCCTCGAACCACGGTGCCGGACTCGGCCGGAAACCGAAGGCAATGACCACTGCATCGGCCGGCAGCACCTGCTCGGAGCCTGGGATCGGCTCGGGGCTGCGGCGGCCACGGGCATCCGGCGCGCCGAGACGGGTCTCGACCACCTTCACACCTTCCACCTTGCCTTCACCGACGATGGCGATGGGCTGGCGATTGAAGAGGAACTTCACGCCCTCTTCCTTGGCGTTCTTCACTTCACGGCGCGAACCCGGCATGTTTGCCGCATCACGACGATAGGCACAGGTCACGCTCTTGGCGCCCTGGCGGATGGAGGTGCGGTTGCAGTCCATCGCGGTATCACCGCCACCCAGAACCACGACCTTCTTGCCTTTCATGTCGATGAAGTCCTCAGCGGACTTCTCGAAGCCGAGGTTGCGGTTGACGTTGGCGATGAGGAAATCCAGCGCGTCGTACACGCCCGGCAGATCCTCGCCAGGGAAGCCGCCCTTCATGTAGGTGTAGGTGCCCATGCCCATGAACACCGCATCGTAATCGGCCAGCAGCTGGTCGATGGTGATGTCCTTGCCCACCTCGGTGTTCAGGCGGAACTCGATGCCCATGCCGCTGAAGATCTCGCGGCGGCGGCTGAGCACGGTCTTTTCCAACTTGAACTCGGGAATACCGAAGGTCAGCAGGCCACCAATCTCGGGGTTCTTGTCGAACACCACCGGGGTCACACCGTTGCGCACGAGAATATCCGCGCAACCGAGGCCCGCCGGGCCGGCACCGATGATGGCCACCTTCTTGCCAGTCGGCTTGACCTTGGACATGTCCGGCCGCCAGCCCATGGCGAAGGCGGTATCGGCGATGTATTTCTCTACCGAGCCGATGGTCACCGCACCGAAACCGTCATTCAGCGTGCAGGCGCCTTCGCAGAGGCGGTCCTGCGGGCAGACGCGGCCGCAGACTTCCGGCAGGGTATTAGTCTGGTGCGCCAGCTCGGCAGCGGCGAGGATGTTGCCCTCGGAAACCAGCTTGAGCCAGTTGGGGATGTAGTTGTGGACCGGGCATTTCCACTCGCAATAGGGGTTGCCGCAGCCCAGGCAGCGATGGGCCTGCTCGCAAGCCTGCTGCGGCTTGAAGGGTTCGTAGATTTCGACGAACTCCTTCTTGCGCTGGCGCAGCAGCTTCTTCTTCGGATCCTTGCGCCCGACCTCGATGAACTGGAAGTCGTTATTCAGACGTTCAGTCATTTCAAAACCTCTCAACAGCGGCCGTAGACGATACATACGGCTGCAAGACAATCAGGGTGAGCAGCGGCCCCGCGTTGGCTGGGGCCGCTGCCTGAAGCGGCTTATTGTTATTGCGGGTTGGCCCGGGTGCTCGACAGCAGCGAAGCCAGGTTGGCCGCCTTGGGCTTGACCAGCCAGAACCGACGCAGGTAGTCGTCGAGATTATCCAGCAGTTCAGCCCCCCACTCACTCGCGGTTTCCGCAACGTACTCGCGCAGCACGTCCTGCAGGTGGCTGCGATGGGCTTCCATCGCCTCGCCGGTAATGCGCTGCAGGTTGACCAGTTCGTTGTTCACGCGGTCGACGAAGCTGTTGTCCATGTCCAGCACATAGGCGAAACCGCCGGTCATGCCCGAACCGAAGTTGTGTCCGGTCTTGCCGAGCACGCAGACAAAGCCGCCGGTCATGTACTCGCAGCAATGGTCGCCGGTGCCCTCGACGACGGCGTGGGCGCCGGAGTTGCGCACCGCGAAACGCTCACCCGCGGTGCCGGCAGCGAACAGCTTGCCGCCGGTGGCGCCGTACAGGCAGGTGTTGCCGATGATCGCCGAATCCTGTGACCGATAGCTGGCGCCCTGCGGCGGGGTGACCACCAGCTTGCCGCCGGTCATACCCTTGCCGACGTAATCGTTGGCGTCGCCTTCCAGGTACAGGTTGAGGCCGCCGGCGTTCCACACGCCGAAGCTCTGACCGGCTGTGCCCTTGAAGCGGAAGGTGATCGGCGCGCCCGCCATGCCCTGGTTGCCATGCTGACGGGCGATCTCGCCGGAGACGCGGGCACCGATGGAACGGTCGCAGTTACAAATTTCCAGCTCGAACTCGCCACCGCTCTTGGCGTCGATGGCGCCCTTGGCCAGCTTGACCATCTCCTCGGCCAGCAGACCCTGGTCGAACGGCGGGTTCTTCTCCACCTCGCAGAACTGCGGTTTGTCGGCGGCAATGTTGCTGCCGCCTAGCAGCGGGGTCAGGTCGAGGTTGTTCTGCTTGGCGGTGTCGCCCGGCAGCACCTCGAGCAGATCGGTACGGCCGATCAGCTCGCCGAGGCTGCGCACGCCCAGCTTGGCCAGCCACTCGCGGGTTTCCTCTGCGACGAACTGGAAGAAGTTGACCACCATGTCGACGGTGCCGATGAAGTGATCCTTGCGCAGCTGCTCGTTCTGCGTGGCAACACCAGTGGCGCAGTTGTTCAGGTGGCAGATGCGCAGGTACTTGCAGCCCAGCGCGATCATCGGTGCGGTACCGAAGCCGAAGCTTTCAGCGCCGAGGATCGCGGCCTTGATCACGTCAAGACCAGTCTTCAGGCCGCCATCGGTCTGCACCCGGACCTTGCCGCGCAGGTCGTTGCCGCGCAGGGTCTGGTGGGTTTCGGCCAGGCCGAGTTCCCACGGCGAGCCGGCATAGCGAATGGACGTCAGTGGCGAAGCGCCGGTGCCGCCGTCGTAGCCGGAGATGGTGATCAGGTCAGCGTAGGCCTTGGCCACGCCAGCAGCGATGGTGCCGACACCCGGCTCCGCCACCAGTTTGACCGACACCAGCGCCTGTGGGTTGACCTGCTTGAGGTCGAAGATCAGCTGCGCCAGGTCCTCGATGGAGTAGATGTCGTGGTGCGGCGGCGGCGAGATCAGCGTCACACCCGGCACGGCATAGCGCAGTCGGGCGATCAGGCCGTTGACCTTGCCACCGGGCAGCTGACCGCCTTCACCCGGCTTGGCGCCCTGGGCGACCTTGATCTGCAGCACTTCGGCGTTGACCAGGTACTCCGGTGTGACACCGAAGCGACCGGTTGC